>Ga0335070_10008421_pt1 | contig 12094 bp, 11 predicted proteins | sample Lox_Sample_13_FD_206722 | JGI IMG/M metagenome (GOLD analysis project Ga0335070, IMG submission 206722) | Soil microbial communities from Loxahatchee National Wildlife Refuge, Florida, United States - Lox_Sample_1.3 | ecosystem: Environmental > Terrestrial > Soil > Wetlands | place: USA...
CTACTACCTTCATCGAGCCGAGTGTAATGATGCCTACTGGCATGGGGTTTTCGGGGGGCTTTATCTTCCGCATCTCCGCTATGCGATCTATGAAAATCTGATCAAGGCAGAAGCCCTTTACGATCAAAAAATACACAGAGAGGAAGAATGGATTGAAACGGAGAGATTGGATTTTAATGGGGATGGAGATGAAGAGGTCATTCTAAAGAATACTGAGGCGGTTCTTCTTTTTAGTAGCCGGGGTGGAAGCCTTTTAGAGATGGATGATCGGTCAAAGGCCTTCAATATCCTCGGGACCCTGACCCGGAGAAAGGAGGGTTATCAGCAGAAATTGGAATTAATGGAATCCCTGGAACAGGCGTTGACGGACGAGGCACTGGCAACGAAGACAAGAACCATTCATGAGATTTTTGATTCAAGAGAGAAGGATTTGAATCAGTACCTCCATTTCGATGACTATCGGAGAGTTTCATTCTTGGACCATTTCATTGGTGAAACGACGGACTTGGAATCATTTCGAAGGTGCCAATATCAGGAAGAGGGGGACTTTATCAAGGAGCCCTACGCGATTGAGGTAAGAAGAAAGGGAAAGGGTCAGGAAGTCTTTTTTTCCCGGTCAGGCAGTCTTCTACCGAATGGAAAAAGAGATCCGATTAAGATAGAAAAAACCTTCTCCATTCCAGTTCGGGGGAAGGTGGCGAAAGCATCTTATCAAATCGGGTATGAAGGGGAAAAGCGAAAGACGAACTTTGGCATCGAATTGAATATCAATCTCCTGGCCGGAGATGCACCGGATCGTTATTACGATATCCGTGGACACCAGCTCGAAGATCGAAGGCTGGCGAGTAAGGGCGAATTGGAGGATGTTTCGGAGATTCAACTGGTTGACGAATGGGTAGGAATGAAGGTAGTCCTGAAGACGGACAGAAACTGTAATCTCTGGCGCTTTCCGGTTGAGACTGTTTCGATTTCGGAAAGCGGATTCGAGAGGATCTTTCAAGGTTCGTGCTTGCTCCTTTACTGGCCGTTGGATTTAGAAGCGGGAAAAGGATTTCAGGCCAGCGTCGAGTTAGGGATTTATTCTTTGGAAAAATAAATGTTCCCCTCACCCTTCCCCTCTCCCCTCAGGGGAGAGGGCGGGGGGAGGGGGTATCAGGAGGAGAAAAGAATGGAAAAGAAAGAGAAGCCCTTAGAGAAGATGACCGCTAAAGAACTGAGGGAAATGGCTCTCGGTTTGACTGGGATCCACGGCGTCCACGCGATGAAGAAAGAGGAGTTGATCACAGCCATTCGTGCGGCCAAAGGGATTACCGAACCGGGACCCAAGAAGGAGAAAAAGGCCTTTGTTAAGAAGGAGAAAGTGGTTTTAACCGTGGCCCAATTGAAGCAGAAGGTGAAAGAACTGAGGGCCAAAAGACAGGAACTCGTCCAAGAGAAAAATCTGAAGATGGCTGAAATTCTGAGAAAACGAATCAGCCGGCTGAAGAAGCAGACGCGGCGAGCGGCCTAATCCGTTGAATGACGTGTCCGTGTCGCGTGTCCGTGAATCATGTCTCGTGGTTCATCATTCTAAACTCTTAATTCAGAACTCTTCATTGAATTGAAGATGCCTAAGGTCTCCGTCATCATTCCTACCTATAATCGTCTCCCCGTCCTGGAAGAGGCAGTGGATTCAGTCCTTGCTCAAGATCTTGAGGATATGGAACTGATCGTTGTCGATGATGGCTCCACCGATGGGACTGCGGAGGAGATGAGGCGATACGGAGGAAGAGTCAAGCTGCTTCAACATTCTGTGAACAAAGGGGTGAGCGCGGCCAGAAACAGAGGGATTCTTCAGGCCCGGGGCAAGTATATCGCCCTTTTGGATTCGGATGATCTTTGGGTGAAGGGGAAGCTGAAAATTCAAGTGGCTTTCCTGGATGACAACCCCCATTATCCCCTTTGCTACACCGACGAGATCTGGATTCGCAAGGGGAAAAGGGTCAACCCAATGCTCAAGCATGCAAAATATTCCGGCTGGATATTTGAAAAATGCCTTCCCCTCTGTATCATCAGCCCTTCTTCCGCGGTGATGAGAAAAACACTTTTTTCAAAGGTCGGTCTTTTTGACGAAGCCCTTCCGGTATGCGAGGATTATGACTTCTGGCTCAGGGTCTCTGCCCGGTTTCCCATCTTTTTTATTAATCGTAAGCTGATCATCAAGCGGGGAGGCCATCCGGACCAGCTCTCGCGGAGATCCTGGGGAAATGACCGCTTCCGGGTGATGGCTCTGGAAAAACTTTTATCGGAACCCTATATTGGCTCAGAAGAAAGGGAGATGATTCTTAAAGAGATGAAGAAGAAATGCTCCGTCCTTTATAAAGGTTTTCTAAGAAGAGGAAACGAGACGGAGGGAAGAAAGTATCAGGAGATGATGAGGCGATATGAGATTGAGATTTGATTCAATCTCAAATGTCAAAGCGCAAAGTTCAAAGGAATTTTCAAATTCTAAAGCCCAAAAGTGGGATTTTGACATTTTAGCATTTGTCATTCATTTGACATTTGGATTTTGGCATTTGGATTTAAGATGTGATCTTCCAGAATGTACCAGCGCTATTGACATCTTGAAAAGGACGGACGAAATGAAAGCCATTCAAAGCATACCTCTTCAACAAATCGACTCGTTGGATGAAACCTTTTCTGTCAATTATTTGCCCGATCTCCAAAAACTTCGATCTTCCATTGAAGAAGCAGGATTAATCCAGCCCGTGCTCTTAAGGAAGAAGTCGGGTGGATACCAGATGATCTGCGGGTTCAGAAGAATTTCGGTGATGAAGGAGCTGGGAAAATCGGAGATCGAATCGAGAGTGTTTGAAGAGAGAGAGATGGATGAATTCCAGCTCTTTTCTCTCTCCCTGCATGAGAATCTGACGACCCGGGGATTCAATGCCGTTGAAAAGGCCATTGCCCTGGACAAGCTGATCCATCGTTTTCAAGTTCATCCTGCCTTTGTCATCGATACCTTCCTTCCCTCTTTTTTTCTCGAGCCCAATGAAAAGATTTTGAACACTTACCTCTCCCTTGCACGGATGGAGGATGAGATCAAAACGTATGTATTGAAAGAGGAGGTGTCGCGTTCTAACGTACGAAAATTGTCCGCCCTAACTCCGGATGATCGAATGGCCATCTTCTCTCTGATCTCCCGCTTGAAGCTGGGTGAGAACCGCTTGAGAGAAGTCCTCACTCTTCTGGGAGAAATCTCAAGAAGAAATCAAAGTACAGAAAAAGATATTGTCCGCCGGCCTGAAATTCAGGAGATCCTTTCTCAAAAGGAACTTACCCCATCTCAGAAAACGGATCGTGTTAAGAAGGTTCTCACGGACCTGCGTTATCCGAAGTTGAATCAATTGGAGAAAGCCTTTGAGAAAAAAAGAAAAGGCTTAAATTTGCCTTCCAAGATCTCGCTTCAGCATTCCCCCTTTTTTGAGAGAAAGGGGTTGAAGGTCGAATTTCAATTTGAAACGATGGAGGAATATCAGAGTATCCTTTCTGCCCTATCCGTCCTTCCGGAGAAGGAGGCATTTAGGCTGATGCTTCAGAAGGATTAAAAATGTCAAATGTCAAAGTTCAAATGCCGAATGAAATCCAAATGTAAAATGCGAATGCGAAACTTAAAATCTTGGCGTTGATAACAAAGGTCTTTGACTTTTGACATTTAGTAATTTGGAATTGATTTGAACTTCGAGCTTTGACATTTGGAATTTTGGGTCTTAGAGAATGTTGCCCTTTCAGATTGAAAAAATCTATCTCGACGAAAAGGCTGAAAAGGATCCGATCTCGGAAACCATTCTTAAAGCCCTCCCCAATATTCCCGTGGAAACAATCGGAGATAAGCGGTCTCTCATCAAACGGTTTTCTTCCATGGCCGATCCTATCGAGATCGGAAAAAGACATCTCTTCATTACCCGTTTTTACGGAAGGCGTCTGAAGCCCTGTCCCGGAACCTCCAATCATATCTGCTGCGGGTACTATGTGATCAACGCTGTTACCAATTGCCCGATGGATTGCTCCTTCTGTGTCCTTCAAGGATACCTGAACAATCCCTTCCTGACCCTTTACACCAACTGGGATGACCTGCTTGAAGAGATAGACGATTTTCTCTCGAGGGATCAGGAATCTCTTCTTCGATTGGGGACAGGAGAACTCTCCGACAGCCTGGCCCTGGAGTCCATCTTTCCGATCTCACAATTTCTGATCGATTCTTTTTCAAAGCGCCGAAAGGCAATTCTCGAACTGAAGACCAAATCCTCGAATATCGATTCCCTCCTGGATTTGGATCATCAGGGGAAAACAGTTATTTCCTGGTCGCTCAATCCTCCCGGAATGATTGGAAGGGAGGAGATGAGGACTGGTCCATTGAAAGACCGGATTGATGCGGCAGGGAAATGTCAGGAAAAGGGTTATCCATTGGGATTTCATTTTGATCCTCTCATCTACCATGACGGCTGGGAGAAAGAATATGAGGAAACCGTCGTTCAACTTTTTAGACAGATCGATCCCAAGAAGGTCGTCTGGGTCAGCCTGGGAGGGTTTCGTTACCCGCCTCACCTCAAAGCGATTGCAGAGGAACGTTTTCCGAGCACCGAAGTTTTTCTGGGGGAATTGTTTCCGGGAAGAGACGGCAAGTTCCGCTATTTGAAAGAGATTCGCGTGGACATGTACCGAAAAATGGCAGGGTGGTTGAAAGAAGTCGACCCGGACCTTTTTGTCTACCTTTGCATGGAAAGCAAAGAAGTTTGGGAAAAGGTTTTTGGCTGGGCGCCGGAGAACAGCAAGCATTTGAATCGGATGTTTGAAAATCGAGTAAGAGAATTTTCAGACAGATGAGAGAAAGAAAACAGGTTAGATTAAGAGATTATGATTATTCCAAAAGCGGGTATTATTTTATCACGATTTGCACTAAGAATAGGGAGGAATGGTTTGGGAAAGTAGAAAAAGGGAAGATGAAGTTGAGCCAATATGGAAAAATTGTTAACCAATGCTGGAATGATTTGTCTAACCGTTATTTAAATTGTTCATTAGATACATTCGTCATAATGCCAAATCACATTCATGGGATAATTGTGATTAACAACGATAAGACTGTAGGGAACGGTTCGAAACCGTTCCCTACCCATGGGTTGTCAGAGATGATCCGTGGATTTAAGACATTTTCATCACGAAAAATAAATGAAGGGATTAAGGGTGATAATAAATTTCAATGGCAGAAATCTTTGTATGACCACATTATCCGGAGTGAAAAGTCTCTGGACAACCTGAGATATTATATCACTTTCAATTCCTTGAAATGGGAATTGGATATAGAAAACAGAAGGGATATAAATCGGGAGTCGTTGAAAACAGGCTGCAAGGAGTACTACAGAAGAATAATTAAAGATGATCCCAGGAAGTATGTCGATTTGGAGTTGAACCAAAGAAGCTGAAAGGGATAGTTGCTTCAGAGGAATCCAGTTATATTAATAGATCGACCCTTGCCGCAGACGGAGGGATGGCGGCCATCCTCCCGTTGAACTTATCAGTCTGATTGCCGAGAGGATGAGGAAAAAAGGGAGTTGACAACAGTTTGGTTTAAGAATATAAAGCATTGAGCTGGCAAAACAGACTGACATAGGAGAAAGGAGGGATCAAATAAGAAAATCCCAAAGCTTTTGAATTAAAAATCACTTTGGAGGTGGGATGAATGAGAAGAGGAATTGCTACCAGGGGTCTTGCATTATCGATATCTATCTTAGCTTTAATGCTTATTCTACAGCCTGCTGATGTGAACGCCCAGCGTACCATTAAGGTTGGGATACTTGATACATACAGCGGCCCTCCAGCCGTTTACGGCAATGATGCCCTGAATGGCTTCAAACTCGCGCTAAATGATATCAACAAGAAAGGCGTTCTGGGGACGAAAATCGAGTTTACCACCCGTGACGACAAGTTCAAGGTAGATATCGGCCTGAGCATGGCTAAAGAACTCGTCATGATGGAGAAGGTTGACCTTATTGTTGGGACCATGAACAGTGCTGTTTCCTTGGCTGTTTCAGATTATGTGAAAGGAGAAAAAGTACCCTTCATCGTCTGGATCTCAAAGACTGAGAAAATTACCGGGGAAAAAGGGCATCGATATGTTTTCTGCACGGCTGAAAACACGTATATGGCCGGCAAAGCCGGTGGAGTTGCCTTAAGTAAGAAGCCGTATATCAAATACTGGATTGCCGGTGATGATTATGAGTACGGTCATGCCATCGCCGATGCTGCCTGGCGCAATCTAAAGGCACTCAAACCCAAGGTGGAGCTCATAGGGCAATCGTGGTGGAAAGTGGGCGAGCCTGACTTAATACCTTATATTACAGCGATTACGTCTGCTAAACCTGATGCCGTGATTTTTGCAACAGGGGGCGCAAGCATGACCAATGCTCTGAAGGCGATCAAGTCGACAGGCATGTCTGAAAAATTCCCCATTTGGAACCATACGGCAACAGACCATGCCGTTCTCAAACCGTTAGGCAAAGAAGCCCCTGAAGGGGTGATGGGGACGATGGACTATCATTTTTATCATCCCGACACTCCGGCCAATAGGGCATTTGTGAAGGCTTTCCAAGATGCCTATGGAAATCCACCGGGATTTCCAGCTTTCCATGCTTATATTACCGCCCATTTGATTGCCAAGTCATTTGCCAAGGCGGGCGCAATAAATAAAGAGAAGTTTATCAACGCGATGGAAGGGATGAAGGTCGATAGCCCCGTAGGTGTGGTCGAGATGCGGGCTTGTGACCATCAGGCAGTCCTTCCATTGTTTCTGGGTGTCACTAAGAAAGTCCCTCAATATGATTTCGTTATTTCTACGGATATCATAGACCTGCCCGGTAAGGACATTATGCCTACGTGCGAGGAGATTAAGAAGGTTCGAGGTGGATCATAATTTTCAAAATGGAGCAGGGGCTGTGACTCTTGCCCATGTTACCAAAGCCACACCCATGGAGGAAGGAGGAAGGACAAATGGAACGAATCGCGAATATGAAAAGTTTCTTATTGTTGACGGTCATTTTGGCCTTAGTGTTTTTAGCCCATCCCATCGATGTCAAGGCCCAGGCCCCTATTAAGATAGGGATTATCGATAGCTATTCCGGGCCAGCCACGACTTACACCTATGATGTCCGTGATGCTTTCAAATTGGCTATCGATGAAGTGAATGCAAAAGGGGGTGTGCTGAAAAGGAAAATAGAATTTACTACGAGGGATGACAAGTTCAAGGTCGATATCTCTCTCAGCATGGCCAAAGAACTGGTGATGATGGAGAAGGTGGATATCCTGATGGGCACCATTAATAGCGCAGCTACTCTGGCGGTTTCAGAGTATTGCAAAACGGAAAAGATCCCCTTCATCGTCACATTTTCGAAGAGCGAAAAGATCACCGGAGAAAAAGGGCACCGATACGTCTTCGAAGTGTCCGAAAATACAGTAATGATCGGTAAAGCTGCAGCGGCGGGTCTCTCCAAGAAGCCTTTTGTTAAATACTGGATCGCTGGTGATGACTATGAGTATGGACACGCACTTGCTGATGGTGTCTGGGGAACTCTTAAGAAACTAACACCCGGAGTAGAGCTAATAGGGCAGTCATGGTGGAAGTTAGGAGAGCCAGAGTTGACGCCTTACTTAACTGCAATTTCGGCAGCTAAGCCAGATGCTGTCATCTTTGCTTCGGGCGGTGTTAGTATGGTGAATGTCATGAAAGCAGCAAAAGCAACAGGGTTTGCAGAGAAGATCCCGATGTTCATCCATACGGCTACAGAGCATAGTACTCTGGCACCTCTGGGTCTGGATGCGCCCGAGAAGGTATTGGGCACTTCGAACTATTATTTTTACTATCCGGATACTCCGAAGAATAAGGCATTTGCTAAGGCTTTTAAGGACGCTTATGGAAGGGAACCGAAGGTGGGTGCCCTTTACGGTTATCTCGCTGGGCAGTTCATTACCAAAGCCCTGGCGAAAGCGGGCAAGATGGATCGGGAGAAATTTATTAATGCGTTAGAAGGGATGAAAGTGGATAGCCCCATTGGCGAGATCGAAATGCGAGCTTTTGATCACCAGGCAATGTTGCCCATGTTTATGGGTGTGACCAAGAAGGTTCCGGAATATCCTTTCCTGATTGCGAGTGACATTGTGACGATCCCAGCTAAGGATTTGATGCCGAGCATCGAGGAGGTCAAAAAGGCCCGGGGGAAGTAGGTCCCACAGTTTTTCACAACAAATATTAGTCAGGGGTCCCCGATCCCTCCATGGAAAGGGGACCCTGGTTTTTGTAAACAAACTTTTTCGATTTAGGAAAGTGACCCAAAGGGAATCGAGATGACTTCTGGCCCAGCAGAGCTGATCTGTCAATTGTTGGTTGGAATTAGCAGATCGATGATCTTGTTCATCGTTTGCGCCGGATTAAGTTTCGTGCTTGGTGTGCTTAGGATCCCGAATATCGCTCATGGTACGCTGTACATGATCGGAGCTTTCGCCACCTTTAGCATCACAAAAATGTTTGCTGGATCTACGGGTTTTTGGATCGCATTAATTTTGGCTCCTTTATTGGTTGCGGGTGTCAGCCTCATTGCGGAGAGGGCCTTATTCTGCCATCTCTATCAGAGAGAGCACTTGATGCTGCTTTTATTTACCTTTGCCATATCACTTGTCCTCGGAGATTTAGTAAAGATTGTTTGGGGTGCAGAATACAAGTCAGTTTCAGCACCCGCCTTATTCAAGGGTTCAATTTCCATACTTGGTGCATCGTTCCCGCGCTATAATTTATTTCTCATCCTCATTGGTCCCCTTGTGGCCATTGCTATTTGGCTCTTTACCAATAAAACGAAGATAGGCAAGATCTCTCGCGCGGCGGCAGTGGATCGGGAGATGGTCGGACTGCTCGGAATCAATGTCAGCTGGGTATTTGCAATCGCTTTTGTCATTGGGTGTTACCTTGCCGGAGTGGGAGGAGCTTTGGTTGCCCCTACAGTAAGTATTACCCTGGGGATGGATCACACTCTCATCATCGAAGCCTTTCTCATTGTGATTATTGGAGGATTGGGGAACATGTGGGGTGCCCTGGTGGGCTCTCTCATCTTTGGAATAACTCATTCTTTTGGTGTCTTGTTCTGGCCCCAGTTTGCTATCGTTTTTCCGTATATCGCTGTCGTGATTGTGTTGCTTCTGCGGCCTAAGGGTCTGCTTAAATCGGTCTGGTAAGCCCCGTTAGAAAAGATTGGGCCTTATAACGTACAAATTAGAATACAGATATTTTTTTGTTATCCCTGCTTCAAGGAGAGGGATTTTCTAACGGTGTAAAGGGGATTGGATTTGTTTAAAAACATTGTTCATTCGAAATGGATTGGGCTCGTAGCTGGTATTTTTGTCCTTCTTTTCATTTTACCCCAATTCGCGCCCAGGTTTTACGTTTACATCCTTGCCCTGATTTATGTGACCGCTCTATTGGCCATGAGTCTCAATATGGTGGTTGGCCATGGTGGGCTGTTTCAGTTTCATCATGCTGTGTTTTACGGGGTGGGAGCCTACGCAGTCGCCTTGATGCTCACGAAGACCTCCCTGCCCATGTGGATTGGTTTTATTGTAGGTCCCGTTGTGGCAGCGGTCACCGGGTTGATCATTGGCTGGTTTTGTGTGAGACTGACCAGGCTTTACTTTGGAATGCTCCAAATTTCTTTGGGCTCACTGATCTGGGCCGTCGTTTTCCGTTGGTATAGTTTTACGGGGGGCGATGATGGCATCCACGGCGTCCCCATGCCCTCACTGATTTCCTCTTTGAACAGTTCTTATTACTTTATCCTGATTACCCTCGTAGTCTGTCTTATTTTGATGTACATGATTTTAAAATCTCCGTTTGGAAGCACTCTCCAAGCGATTCGGGATAATTCGCAGCGGTGTGAAGCAGTGGGGATCAACGTCAGGCGCTATCAACTGGGTGGAATTGTGGTCGCCACATTCTTCGCGGGCGTGGCAGGCGTGCTTTTTGTGGCGCTGGAGCGGTCAGTTTTTGCTGAAATGCTCTTTTGGGTTTTGTCTCTGGAGATATTCATCATGTGCCTTTTGGGGGGATGGTTTACCTTTGCTGGTCCTATATTGGGGGCAGCCATTACCGTAGCTTTAAGAACTTTTGTTGGGAAATATACCGAGTATTGGACCTTAATTCTTGGGATTATCCTTATTCTAGTGATTTTCTTCCTGCCAGAGGGGGTCATGGGTTTTTTCCAGGAATTATTTAAGCCTGGGACGAAAGAAGTCGCTGAAAGGGGGAAATGATAAATGTTACAGGTGGAAAGAGTCATCAAATCATTTGATGACTTCATGGCAGTCAATGGAGCTAACCTCACCGTTGGTAAAGGAGAGATTGTGGCAGTGATTGGTCCCAACGGCGCGGGGAAAACCACCTTATTTAATCTCATCACGGGTGCGCTGAGGCGGGATAGAGGGAGGATTGTTTTTAAAGGCGAAGATATTAGCGAATTACCCCCTTACAAAATCTGTAAGAAAGGAATTACCCGATCGTACCAGATCGTGAATATCTTTCCCCGGCTTTCGGTCTTTGGGAACGTTCAAGTCGCTGTATTGTCCCACCAGAGAAGGAGTTCCAATCTTTTCCGGCCTGCTCAGAGCATAGCTGTCAAGGAGACTAGAAGTATTTTGGAAAGCGTGGGCCTATCAGAAAAAGAGAAAAACATTGCTGGTTCGCTCTCTCACGGTGACCAGAAAATATTGGAGATCGCCATTGCTTTAGGGAATGAGCCAGAGCTACTGATTCTGGATGAACCGACGGCCGGCATGTCTCCGGAGGAAACGCAGGCGACGATAGAGCTTATTAAACGGCTGGCACAGATGCGAGGCTTGACCATTTTGTTCTGCGAGCATGACATGGATATCGTTTTTTCCATTGCGCAAAGCATCATGGTGATGCGTCACGGGCAAACGATTATTCAGGGAAGCCTGGAAGAAGTGAGAAGCAATAAAGAAGTACAGGAAGCATACCTCGGAGGTGAGTGATGCTTGAAGTGGAGGGAATTCACACCTTTTATGGTTTGAGCCATATTCTGTTCGGCGTCTCCTTAAGAGTTGATTCAGGAGAGGTGGCCTGTCTTTTGGGACGAAACGGAGCAGGCAAGACGACCACCATGAAGAGCATCATTGGCATCCTACCACCGAAACAAGGGAATATCCGGTTTAAGGGAGAGGAGACTATCGGCATTGAGCCCTATCTGCTTACCCGAAAGGGCATAGGTTATATCCCTGATGATAGAAGGATCTTTGCCGACCTCACGGTGGGAGAGAACTTAGAGATCGGTGAGAGAAAAGCCAAGGGAGGAGAAGGATGGAGCAGGGAGAGAATTTACGGACTGTTCCCCGCCCTGAAAAACATAGAATCTCGCAGAGGAGGTTGCCTGAGCGGAGGAGAGCAGAAGATGTTGGCCATTGCCCGAGCATTAGTGGGGAATCCAGAGTTCCTGCTCCTTGACGAACCCTTCGAGGGACTGGCACCGTTGCTCGTCCATGCCCTTGAGGACCAGATCAGCAAGCTAAGGGAGGCCGGGTTGACCGTCTTAATTGCTGAGCAGAATGTGAGGTCAACCTTGAGAATAAGCGACCGTGGCTATATCATTGATAACGGGCAGATTCGTTATCATGGAAGCATCACGGAACTAAGGGATAATGAGGAAGTAAGAAAAAAATATTTGCTCGTTTAGTCTAGATTATAAAAATGGAAAGACTTTCAAGGATACAACATCTTGAGTGTCCCCGTCCAAAATCTCCTCAATAATCAGCATATCCGGCAAACCTACCTCGGTTTATGAGTTTGGAATTCGGAGAAAATTTGCTTGACAAGGATTTCTATTCTGTTATGATCTTGCCAGAACATTTCACTTCCCTCGAATCCGGTATGTGAGCTTAAGCTTGGCCATCTGGACCCAATGGGGGAAGGGGTATATATCGTTTTTTACCAGCCTAAACATATCTAAACGCAACCAACAATGTAACCCTTATTTTTTCTGGAGGGAAAAATGAGGTGGAGTTG
>Ga0335070_10008422_pt1 | contig 12094 bp, 10 predicted proteins | sample Lox_Sample_13_FD_206722 | JGI IMG/M metagenome (GOLD analysis project Ga0335070, IMG submission 206722) | Soil microbial communities from Loxahatchee National Wildlife Refuge, Florida, United States - Lox_Sample_1.3 | ecosystem: Environmental > Terrestrial > Soil > Wetlands | place: USA...
GCGCGCGGCCACACGCACCGTATGAACGCCTCGCTGCCCTTCACGCGTCCGCCGCACGCCCTTCTCATCGAGCCCATCGTCCGGCACGCGTTGGAAGAAGATCTCGGCCGTGCCGGCGACATCACCAGCGAGCTGACGATCGCCGCGGAATCGCGCAGCACGGCCAGGCTGGTCGCCCGCAAGGGCGGAACGATCGCGGGCCTCGTTGCGGCCGAGTGCTGCTTTCGCCTCGTCGACCCATCGCTGAAATTCGACACCAAGGTGCCCGACGGGACGACCGTGCCGGCGGGCACGGTGCTCGCCACCATCGAAGGTCTGTCGCGCGCTGTTCTCACCGGAGAGCGCGTGGCGCTGAATTTCGCGGGACACCTTTCGGGTATCGCCACGGCGACGCGCGGCCTGGTGGATGCGGTCGCCGGCACCAGGGCGCGGATCGTATGCACGCGCAAGACGACTCCCGGTCTTCGCGTGCTGGAGAAATATGCGGTCCGCTGCGGCGGCGGATTCAATCACCGTTTCGGTCTCGACGACGCGGTGCTGGTCAAGGACAACCACCTCGTCGCGGCCGGCGGCATCAAGCCGGCCGTCGCGCGCGTCCGCGCCGGTCTCGGCCACATGGCCAAGATCGAGCTCGAAGTGGACTCGCTAGCCCAGCTCGAGGAAGCGCTCGCGCTCGGCGTCGACACCATCCTGCTCGACAACATGAAAATCGACGATATGCGGCGCGCAGTGGCGCTGGCGCAGGGCCGTGCCACGCTCGAGGCCTCCGGCAACATCGCCCTGTCGACGGTCAGGGCCGTCGCGGATACCGGGGTGGACTACATTTCGTCGGGCGCGATCACCCATTCCGCGGTAAATCTGGACGTCGCGCTCGACTTTTGAAATCGCACTCCTAAAGTGCCGCCCGGACGAAAACGGGAGTGGTTCATGGATCTGCGGCTCAAGGGCAAGAACGCCGTCATACTGGGGGGAACGCGCGGCATCGGGCGGGCAATTGCCGACACGCTCGCCGGCGAAGGCACGAACGTCGCCATCTGCGCGCGCAACGCCGACCAGGTTAAAGACGCGGTCTCGGCGCTGAAGGATAAAGGCGTCAAGGCGACGGGCGGCGCGGTCGACATCATGGACGGGGCGGCGCTCAAGAGCTGGGTCGAGCGGTCCGGCAATGAATTGGGCGGCATCGACATTCTCGTTTCCAACGCCGGCGCCATGGCGCAAGGCGGCGATCCCGCCTCATGGGAACAGAATTTCAAGCTCGACGTCCTCGGCATGGTCAACGCCTTCGATGCGGCCAAGCCGTTCCTGCTGAAGGCGGCTGAGACAAACGGCGACGCCGCCTTCGTCATCATCTCGTCGGTCTCGGCGGCCGAGACGGACAATGCGAGTTCCTACGGTCCGATCAAGGCGGCGCTCATTCATTCCGCCAAGGGACTGGCGCGCCAGTACGCGCCCAAGCATGTGCGCACGAACGTCGTCTCGCCGGGCACCGTCTATTTCGAGGGCGGCGTGTGGAACATGATCGAGAAGAACATGCCGCAGGTCTACAAGGGCGCGCTGGAGCGCAATCCGATGGGCCGCATGGCGACGCCGCAGGACATCGCCAACGCCGCCGTGTTCCTCGCAAGCCCGGCGTCGTCGTTCACCAGCGGCATCAACATGCTCGTCGACGGATCAATCAGCCGCCGCGTGAATTTCTGAAAAGCGGAACGCGCAAGCTGACGGTCCGTCCGGCGTCGCTTCTCCGTGCGCGCCGTCAGGCGCCGCTGAGGCGGACGTGGTTGCGGCGATAGAAGATGTGGTTGCCGATCTGCACCGTCTTCACATAGGAGCCGCCCCAGCCGGGTTCGACCGACGAGGCGTGGAAATTGACCGCGCCGTTCGTCACGTCGTTGAGCTTCTCCTCGCCGGCCATGATCCGGGCCGCCAGGGCCTGGGCTTCGCGCCAGGGCTCCGGCTCGTGGCTCGCGTCCCTGGAGCCGTCGCAGGCGAACGAGAACTGGCAGGTGCCGGTCCCCACGCCTTCATAGACCACGGCGCAGATGGAATGGCCGTAATTGCCCGTATTCATGCGGTGAAACACCACTTCGGCGATGGCCTTCTGGCCCTCCTCGCCCTCGCCCCGTGCCTCGTAATACATGACCTCGGAGAGGCATTTGTGCTCCTGCAGCAGGCGCGCAAGGACCACGTTGGTTGACGCGCCGCGCACCGCGATCGGGGCCGGGATAGCCGGGGTCTGGACGACCTTCACGACCGGCTTGGTCACGGTCACGACCTGGACTTGATCCGTGTGCGGACGAATGCTCAGCGACGAGCCGACGGCCGCGCTCGCCGTTGCCAGGACGATGGCCATGGCAGCGACCAGCACGCGATCGGATCGCGAAATTGCATCTCTTGTTTTTGTGATCATCGGCATTTCGACTCTTTCGGATTTCTGCAAATCTCAGCGAACGCAAAATCTGTTCCGAACGGTCCCCGCCTTCCTTGGTTCAAGGTGGCGGCTTGTGCCTTCGAAAATCCGAATCGTCAAATAAAATTTTTCATATTCGTGACACGGTGTCATTTGACGCGGAAAAACCTAGGGTTTCCCTGCGTCGTCCGTACACGGTTTAATCGACATCCTTAACTTTATCGAGTGCAGCCTGTGCGGCAGCCAGTCGCGCGACAGGCACGCGGAATGGTGAACACGAGACATAGTCGAGTCCCGAGTCGTGGCAGAATCGTATCGAATCCGGATCGCCGCCATGTTCGCCGCAGATGCCGAGCTTGAGATCGGCGCGCGTGCTGCGTCCCCTCTGCGCGGCGATGCGCACGAGTTCGCCCACACCGTCCGCGTCGATCGTGACGAACGGATCGCGCGCGATGACACCCTTGTTGAGATAGTCGGTCAGGAACATTCCGGCGTCGTCGCGGCTGATGCCGATCGTGGTCTGCGTCAGATCGTTGGTGCCGAAGGAGAAGAACTCGGCCGTGCGCGCGATCTGCGCCGCCTGGAGCGCCGCGCGCGGCAGCTCGATCATCGTTCCGACCATATAAACCGGGCATTTCCCGCGCTCCGCCCTGACCGCCGCCGCGACCGCGTCGATGCGGTCCTTCATGCGGTCCAGTTCGGTCTTCCATGCCACGAGCGGGATCATGATCTCGAGCTGCACGGGTTTTCCGCCGGTCGCTTCGACGTTGAGCGCCGCTTCGAGTATGGCGCGCGCCTGCATCTCGTAGATCTCGGGATAGGTGATGCCGAGACGCACGCCGCGATGACCGAGCATCGGGTTCGACTCGTGCAGCGCGATGGCCCGCGCGCGAAGCTTGGCGGGATCGCCGCCTGCGGCGCGCGCGACTTCCGCGATCTCCTCGTCCTTGTGCGGCAGAAATTCGTGCAGCGGCGGATCGAGCAGCCGGATGGTGACGGGAAGTCCTTCCATCGCCCTGAAGATGCCTTCGAAGTCCTGGCGTTGCATGGGCAGCAATTTCGCCAGCGCCGCTGTGCGCTCGCTCTCCGCATCCGCGAGGATCATCTGGCGCACGGCGACGATGCGATCGGCGTCGAAGAACATGTGCTCGGTCCGGCACAGGCCGATGCCTTCGGCGCCGAACCGTCGCGCCGTCGCCGCATCTTCCGGCGTGTCCGCGTTGGTGCGCACTTTCAGCCGGCGGATGGAATCCGCCCAGCCCATGAGGATGCCGAAATCGCCGGTGAGTTCGGGCTGGCGCAATCCGACCCGGCCCTTGTAGACGCAGCCCGTCGCGCCATCGATCGTGATGATGTCGCCGCGCCGGAGCGTGTGACGTCCCGCGGTCATGACGCCGTTGACCGCGTCGAGCTTGATCATGCCGGCGCCCGAGACGCAGGGACGGCCCATGCCGCGCGCCACCACCGCGGCGTGGCTGGTCATGCCGCCGCGCGCCGTCAGGATGCCGCGGGCGGCGTGCATGCCGTGGATGTCCTCCGGGCTCGTCTCGGTGCGCACGAGGATGACGTCGCGGTGATCGGCTGCGATTTTCTCGGCTTCGTCCGCCGTGAAGGCGATTTCGCCGGTTGCGGCGCCGGGCGACGCGGCGAGGCCGATGGCGATCTGCTCCTTTTCCGCGTTCGGATCCAGGGTCGGGTGCAAAAGCTGGTCGAGCGCCGACGGATCGACCCTGCCGATCGCCGCGCGCTTGTCGATCAGGCCCTCTTTCTCCATGTCGACCGCGATCTTCAGCGCGGCTTCGGCCGTGCGCTTCCCGCTGCGCGTCTGCAGCATGAAGAGCTTGCCTTCCTGCACGGTGAATTCGAGGTCCTGCATGTCGCGGTAATGCTCTTCGAGCCGGGCGCAGATCGCACTCAGTTCGACGAAGGTCTTCGGCATCGCCTCTTCCATCGACGGCCGCTTTCCGCCTTGCCGGTCGCGAACGATCCGGGTGATCGGCTGCGGCGTGCGGATGCCGGCGACGACGTCCTCACCCTGCGCGTTGATCAGGAACTCGCCGTAGAGCAGCCTTTCGCCCGTCGAAGGATCGCGGGTGAAGGCGACGCCGGTGGCGCTGGTCTCGCCGCGATTGCCGAACACCATCGCCTGAACCGTGACCGCCGTGCCCCATTCTTCGGGGATGTTGTGGAGCCGGCGATAGGTGTTCGCGCGCGGACTCTGCCAGGAGCCGAACACGGCGCCTATGGCGCCCCAGAGTTGTTCATGCACGTCCTCGGGAAAGGGCCGTCCGAGCTCCTTGCGCACGCGATCCTTGAACAGCCCCGCGATCTTCTTGAGGTCGGCGGCGCTGAGTTCGGTGTCGAGATCGAAACCCTTGGCCTCCTTCTCGCTGTCGAGGATCTCCTCGAACAGGGAATGCTCCACGCCGAGCACAACGTCGGAATACATCTGGATGAAGCGCCGGTAGGAGTCGTACGCGAACCGCGCGTCGGTGATCTTGGCCAAACCTTCCGTCGTTTCCGCGTTGAGGCCGAGATTGAGAACGGTGTCCATCATGCCCGGCATCGACACCCGTGCGCCCGAGCGCACCGAGACGAGGAGCGGACGCGCCGGATCGCCGAGCTTTCCGCCCGCCAGAGCGCCGACGCGATCGAGCGCGGCTTCCACCGCCGGCTTCAGATCGGCGGGATACGCCATGCCGTGCGCGTAATAATAGGTGCAGACCTCGGTCGTGATCGAAAATCCCGGCGGCACGGGCAATCCCAGATTGCTCATTTCGGCGAGGTTGGCGCCCTTGCCGCCCAGCAGGTTCTTCATGCCGGCTTCGCCGTCAGCCTTGCCGTCGCCGAACGAATAGACCCACTTCATATGAACCTCGTCACGACCGGCCTTCGCCGGCCGGTCAATGCTGCACTGCCCCTAATATGCATGTCGAGGCTAGCGCGGGCCACCCGGAACTCGGCTAACGTGGTCGCACCGCTTGTCATAGGAGTCGCCGTGTCCCACAGCCCCATATTCCTGCCCATGGGCGTGCTTGCCTTCTGGACCTTTGCCGTTCTGTTGCTCATTCCGTTTCAGCGTTTTCGCGCGGCCTTTGCCGGGCGCGTGAATGCCGACGATTTCAAGTTTGGAGAGTCCGGAAACGTTCCGGGCGAAGTCTCCATTCCGAACCGCGCGATGATGAACCTGCTGGAACTGCCGGTCCTGTTCTACGTCGTCTGCCTGATGTTCTACGTATCGAACGGCGTGGATGCCACGGTGATGGAACTGGCCTGGGCCTATGTCGGATTCCGGCTGGCGCAGACTCTTATTCACCTCACATACAATAATGTCTTTCACCGCCTGACGGTGTTCGGGGTCGGGAACTTCGTGCTGGTCAGCCTGTGGGGGCTGTTCTTCCTGCGCTAGCCCTCGATTTTGGAATAGTCCGCAACCGTGTGCAGCGTCTCGCGCAGCCGCGCCAGAAGCTGCAGCCGGTTCGTGCGCAACGCGGCATCGGGCGCGTTCACCGTGACCTTGTCGAAGAAGGCGTCCACGGGACCTCGCAATTTCGCCATAGCGCTCATCGCTTCGGCGAACCTTTCGCGCTCGAGTTCGGCCGCGATCAGTTCGCGACCGGCCGCCATGTCCATGAACAGGGTTTTTTCCTCAGGCAAGGAGAGCAGCGCCGGATCGGGCTCGCCCGGGTAGGACCTGCCGTCCTTCTTCTCCTCGATGCGCAGGATGTTCGCGGCGCGCTTGTATCCGGCGAGAAGATTCGTCCCGTCTTCCGTCTTGAGGAATTGCTGCAGCGCCGTCACCCGCGTGACCAGTCGAACGATGTCGTCCTCGCCGCCGAGCGAGAACACGGCATCGATCAGGTCGTGACGCACGCCTTGCTCGCGCAGCGCCACCTTCAGCCGGTCGGCGAAGAAATCCATGACCTCGGCGGCCGTCGCGTTTCCGCCAGCGGACGCCGTGCGCGTCCGCGCCGCGCGCAAAAGGTCGTCGGCGATTCCCTTGACGAGGATCGCGTTGGACAGCGCGCCGTCCAGCCGGTCGACGAAGCGCCGTTCGCGCTGGCCGTCGCTTAGCTCGAGCGCGGCGAAGATCGGCACCAGAAGATTGAGCCGAATCTTGTTCTCAAGAAGGATGCGGATGATGCCGAGCGCCGACCGCCGCAAGGCGAACGGATCCTTCGAACCGGTCGGTTTCTCGCCCGCATGCCAGAGCGTCACGAGGCTGTCGATCTTGTCCGCGAGCGCGACCGTCACGGAAACGGCCGCGGTGGGAACCTGGTCGGAAGGTCCGAGCGGCCGGTAATGGTCGCGGACGGCGTCGGCGACCTCCGGCGTTTCGCCGTCATGCAACGCATAGTACCGGCCCATGACGCCCTGCAGCTCCGGGAACTCGCCGACGACCCCGCTCGTTAGATCCGCCTTAGCAAGCAGTCCGGCGCGCTTCGCCTTCTCGATGTCGCCTTTGAGAAGATCGGCGAGAAGCATCGCGATCAGCGCAACGCGATGCGCGCGATCCAGCATGCTCCCGGCCTTGGCGTGAAAGACGATCTCCGCCAGTGCCGCGACGCGATTGGCGAGCGGGGTCTTGCGGTCCTGGTCCCAGAAGAACTTGGCATCGGAGAGGCGCGCGCGCAGCACCCGCTCGTTGCCGGCAACGACCGTCTTGCCGCCGTCAGCGGCCGCCATGTTGGCGACGACGGCGAAGCGATTGGCGAACTGTCCCGTCTTGGGATCGCGCAGCGAGAAATATTTCTGGTGCGTGCGCATCGAGGTTTGCAGGATCTCGGCCGGCACGTCCATGAACTGGTTCTCGATCGTGCCGATCAGCACCACCGGCCACTCGGCAAGTCCGGCGACCTCGTCGAGCAGGCCCTCGTCGGCGATCGGTTCGAGTCCGAGCGCGAACGCCTTGTTCTTCACTTCGTGCAGAACGATGTCCTTGCGCTCTTCGGCATCGACGATGACGAAGGCGTCGCGCAACTTCCTGACATAGTCGTCGTAGCGTCGCGCCTCGATCTCGCCCTTCGACAGGAAGCGGTGGCCGCGCGTGCGGTTGCCGCTCGCGACGCCGGCGAAGACGAACGGGACAACGTCCCCGTCCAGCGTGCAGAGGATCGTATGCAGCGGCCTGACCCAGCGGACAGGGGCGTTGGTCGATTGCGGCCAGCGCATCGATTTCGGCCAGGGCAGCTTGGCGAAACACTCCGGCAGGATTTCCGCCAGCACGTCGGCCGTGGCGCGGCCCTTGCGCTGGACGACCGCGACATAGAACGCGCCCTTGCCGTCGTCGCGCGTCTCGCACTGCTCGAGCGTCACGCCCGCCGAGCGCAGGAAGCCGTCGATGGCCTTGGCGGCGGCGTTGACGCGCGGTCCCTTCTTCTCCTCGCTCACATCGGGTTGCTTGGACGGCAAGCCGACGAGCGCGAGGGTGAGCCGGCGCGGTCCGGCGAACGTCTTGGCGCCCTCGAACATCAGACCGCGGTCCGAAAGGGCGCCGACAACGATGCGCTCGAGGTCCTTGGCCGCCTGCGCCTGCATGCGCGCCGGAATTTCCTCGCTGAACAGTTCGAGCAGAAGGTCGGCCATCAGCCGAACCTCGGCTTGTATTCGCCCATCGGGGTCGCCAGCCACGCCTCGCAGCAGGCTTTCGCGAGCGCGCGCACGCGGGCGATGTAGGCCGCGCGCTCCGTCACGCTGATCACGCCGCGCGCGTCGAGCAGGTTGAAGGCGTGGCTCGCCTTGATGCACTGGTCATAGGCGGGCAGCGCGAGCTTCTTGTTGCCGCTGATCAGCTCCTGGCACTGCTTCTCGGCATCCTTGAAGTGCCGAAAGAGGATGTCGGTGTCGGCCATCTCGAAATTGTAGGCGGAGAATTCCTGTTCGGCCTGGTGGAACACCTCGCCGTAGCGGAACTGTTCGTTGAACGCGAGATCGTAGACGAACTCGACGTTCTGCACGTACATCGCCAGCCGCTCGAGACCGTAGGTGATTTCGGCGCTGACCGGATCGCAATCGATCCCGCCCACCTGCTGGAAATAGGTGAACTGGGAAATCTCCATCCCGTCGCACCACACTTCCCAGCCGAGCCCCCAGGCGCCGAGCGTCGGGCTTTCCCAATCGTCTTCGACGAAACGGATATCGTGAACCGCGGGATCCAGACCAATCGCGCGCACGCTTTCGAGGTAGAGGTCCTGGATGTCGGCCGGCGCCGGCTTCATGATCACCTGGAACTGGTAATAGTGCTGCAGCCGGTTCGGATTCTCGCCATAGCGGCCGTCCTTGGGCCGGCGGCTGGGTTGGACATAGGCCGCGCGCCAGGGCCTGGGGCCGAGCGCGCGCAGCGTCGTGGCGGGATGAAACGTACCGGCGCCCATCTGGTCGTCGTAGGGCTGCAAAATCAGGCATCCCTTGGACGCCCAGAAGTTCTGGAGCGTCAGGATGAGTTCCTGGAATGTCTTCGCCTTGGCCACGATTCGAACACCCGAAAAACAGGGGCGGAACCTATAGGCCGATGTAAGCGCGGACAAGCGCCGCCGGGGGCATCGCGCGGGCATGCGGGCCCCGCTTGCCGGACTGCGCGGGATAAAGCCGGCAGGCGGACGGCGTCCGCGGAGCGGTTCGCGCTCACGTCAGGTTGCGCAACCGATCGCCCATTTTCCTGTATACACGGCGCCGCGCACATCGACGCAGGTCGTAAAAGTGCCATCCGCGGCGCGGATCATCGCCGGACGACGCGGTCACCAAGGGAGACGAAGATGAGCGGGATGAAGGCGAAATTGATGCTGGCTGCCGGACTTTTCTGCATGGCCGCGCCGGCCTGCGCGGCGCCGGGCTATCACCTGGTGAAGTCTGTCACGCTCGGCGGCGACACATTCTGGGACTGCATCTACTACGATGCCGCCAACCGCCACCTGTTCGTCACGCACGGCACGCATGTCGTCGTCCTCGACAGCAAGACCTACGACGTCGTCGCGGACATTCCGGACACGCCGCAGGTTCATGGCGTGGCGGTCGCCGACAAGCTCGGCAAGGGTTTCATCACCTCCGGCGCGAACAACACGGTTGTCGTGTTCGATCCCAAGACGCTGAAGCCGACCGGCACGATTGCCGTCGGCACGCGCCCGGACGGCATCCTGTTCGACGCGCATTCCCGCCGGGTCTTCACCTTCAACGCCGGCAGCAAGGATTCGACCGTCATCGACGTCGCCTCCGGAACCGTCGACGGAACCATTCCGCTCGGCGGCAAGCCGGAGTTTGCGGTCACCGACGGCGCGGGCCATATCTTCGACAATATCGAAGACAAGTCGGAAATCGCGGAAATCGATGCCAAGCGGATGGAGGTGATCGCGCGCTGGCCGCTCGCGCCATGCGAGTCGCCGTCGGGCCTCGCCATCGACCGCGCGCACGCCCGGCTTTTCGCCGCCTGCGAGAACGAGATGATGGCGGTGGTGGATGCCAAGTCCGGCAAGGTCGTGGCGACGATACCGACCGGCAAGGGCGCGGACGGCGCCGGCTTCGATGCAAGGACCAGGGATGTTCTGATCCCGAACGGGGAAGGCAAACTCTCCGTTATCCACGAGGACACGCCCGACGCGTATCGTCTGGTCGAGAACGCGCCAACCCAGTTCGGCGCACGCACGATGGACCTGGATCCCGTCACGCATCGCGTCTTCAGCGCGACCGCCGATCTGACGCCCGATCCGGGCAAACGGCCGCCCTACAAGATGGAGCCGGGCAGTTTCCGTCTTGTGGTCTTCGCGAAATAGCGGTGTAAATCCCGGCGTCGCCACAGGGATAACGCCTCATGTCCGATCCGATCGAAGGCGGCTGCCGCTGCGGCCGCGTACGCTATCGCGTCCATCTGGACAAGCTGCCCAGCGTCTATGCCTGCCATTGCCTCGACTGCCAGACCTGGACCGGAAGTGCGTTCAGTCTTCAATTCTTCCAGCCGCAGGATCAGTTCGAAGTCAGCGGCGCGCCGGCGCTGTTCGAGCTGACTTCGCCGACGAGCGGCCGCACGTCGCGGCAGTTCGCCTGCCCGACCTGCTTCACGCGTGTCTACAATACGAACAGCGCGAGGCCCGGCTTCGTGACCATCCGCGGCGGGACGCTCGACCGCAGCGACGAGCTTTCGATCGTCGCGCACATCTGGACGAAACGGAAACTGCGCGGCATCGAGATTCCGCCCGACGTGCCGCACTGGCCTGAAGGCGCGTCGCCCGCCGAATTCGCCGCCGTTCTTCTGGCCCAGCGCTAGTACGTGAAAAGCAGCGCCGCGTACCAGGTCGTCTGGTTCGAGAGATCGGCGTTCTGGATGCCCGGACCGGCCGACGCCATCAAGTGCAGGTGTTCGTTGAGATCGTAGATCGCGCCGAAGCCGACCCCGGACGACTGCACCCCGCCCTTCTGGTCCGGCGTCTGATGGTAGATTTCGACGCCGAGCTGCAGGTGCGGCAGCACCTGGCGGGCGACGACCAGGCCGACCTGGCAAAAATCCTGGGAATCGCCGCCGCGGCTTATCGTGCAGCCGCCGCCGCCGAACACGCTCCACGCGTCCCAATCCTTTTCGACGAAGAACGGCACGAAAAAGGCGGGATGCTTGTTGCCGAGAGCGGGGTTTGAGTTCGTCGGCAGGAACACGCGCGGAAAGATCGAGACGTCGAGCCCGAACGTGTCCTGGTGCAGGAACTTGTACTTCGCGGCGAGCTCGATGTCGCCGAAGCCGGTCACCGCCGCCTGACCGCGCTGCTTGGCGTAGGCGAAGGGCAGCACGGCGGTGAGTTGCAGGTCCTCGGCGCCGCCATAGTTGAAATCGATTCCGGCCTGGCCGCCGGAACCGTTGTCTGTCGCCGTGCCGCCGGTGAACGCATAGACCTCGTAATGGCCGTCGTCGGTCGGCTGCGGATCGTCGGTGACATAGGGCGGTCCGGCGAGCGCGGGCGTTCCGAAACCGATCAGCAAAACAGCCAGAAAAGATGAAAGCCTCATGCCGAGCGCACCGGCCTGATCGCGCGTGTGCCGTCCCACCCGTCGGCGGCCTGGCGGATGCGTTCGAAGAAAGCGCCCTTGCTGCCCGAAATGTCGGAAACTTCGATCACGGTTCCGGGATGCGCCTCGGTATCGAAATAGACGAAGCGGCCGTCGGGTCCGCCGATCTGGCCTTCCTGTCCGATCCTGAAGCCGAGCGCGACGAAGCGGTCGTAGTCGGACTGGTAATTCCGGGTCCAGTACGACATGTGCTGCAACCCTTCGCGACCGCTGTTCAGGAAATCGCGATACATGCTCGGCTCGTTCCGCTGCTGGATGAGTTCGATCTGCAGATCGCCCGTATTCGCCAGCGCGATGCTGACTTCGGCGTCGGAAGAACTTCCGCGATATCGGAACCAATCCATCTTGACGCGCTCGATATAGTAGAACGGTCCGACGCCGAGCACTTCGGTCCAATGTTTCATGGCCGCTTCGATGTCGCGCACGACATAGCCGTTCTGGCAGACTTTCCCGAATATCCGGCTCACAACGTCAAACCTTTGCGCCCGCGCAGGATTGCGTCGGCCTCGTCGGTATACGATCCGTCGGCCCGGTGCAGCACCAGCCCCGCCAGCACCTCGAACGGCGCGCGCGATCCCTTGCGGAGCTGGAGCAGGACCCGCTTCGCTTTTTCGCCTTCCCGCGGCCAGAGCGGAAAAG
>Ga0335070_10008423_pt1 | contig 12094 bp, 11 predicted proteins | sample Lox_Sample_13_FD_206722 | JGI IMG/M metagenome (GOLD analysis project Ga0335070, IMG submission 206722) | Soil microbial communities from Loxahatchee National Wildlife Refuge, Florida, United States - Lox_Sample_1.3 | ecosystem: Environmental > Terrestrial > Soil > Wetlands | place: USA...
CTCGGTAAGGCGGCGACCGGGGGGCACGGGTGCCGCTCAATTCCTCATTTTTGGGTTGTCCGAGAGCTTCAAAGTGTGCCAGAAAGGCGGCGGCAACCAACCACAGCAGAGAGACCGGTGGACGGACGCAGCTGCATTCAGGGGCGACGCAGTGGCTTGCACACAGCCGAACTGCTCGCGTTAGCGCTGATCGCGTTGACGCCGCGCGTTACGCACGCGGTTGGCTGTGGGATGCTGAGCTTCGGCGCGGCGACGAATTTCAATGTCGGTCTGAATCCGCAAGCCGTGGCGGTGGCGGATTTCAACGGTGACGGCACCCTCGATCTCGCCGTCGCCAACGGCAACTCCGGCACGGTATCGATCCTCTTGGGTACCGGCACCGGCAGCTTCGGCGCGGCGACGAATTTCATGGTCGCGACGACACCGGCGTCTGTAGCGGTCGGTGACTTCAACGGCGACCACATGCCCGACCTCGCCGTTGCGAACCAGGGCTCGGCCAACGTGTCGATCCTCCTGAACACCTGCAGCAGCACCTGTGCGACGCCGAGCTTTGCCGCGGCGACGAATTTCACCGTGGGCACGAGCCCGGTGTCCGTCGCGGTCGGCGATTTCAACAACGATCAGAGGCCCGACCTGGCGGTGGCGAACGGCAACTCCAATAACGTCTCCGTCCTGTTGAACACCTGCACCGCCGGCTGCACGACGGCCAGCTTCGCTGCCGCCACGACTTTCAACGTCGCGAGTTTTCCGCGTGCGGTGGCGGCGGCGGATTTCAACAACGACGATGTGCTGGACCTGGCCGTGGCGAACGCCAGCTCGAACAGCGTGTCGATCCTGCTGGGCACCGGCACGGGTAGTTTCGGCACGGCGACGAATTTCGGCGTCGGTACGACTCCCTTCTCTGTCGCGGTCGGGGATTTCAATGGCAACGGTAATCTCGACCTCGCCGTGGCCAACGGCAACTCGGGAAGCGTGTCGATCCTGCTGGGGAGCGGCACCGGTAGCTTCGCGGCGGCAACGAACTTCAGCGCGGGGACGAATCCGATCTCGGTGGCGGTTGCCAACGTGACCGGCGCTCTGGATCTGGTGGTCGCCAACGCCAACTCCAACAACGTCTCGATCCTGTTGGGCACCGGCACCGGTAGCTTCGGGGCGGCGACGAACTTCAGTGTTGGCAGCTTCCCACGCTCACTAGCCGTGGCAGATTTCAATGGCGATACCGAGCTGGACCTTGCGGTCGCCAACGGCAACTCGAACAACGTATCGATCCTGCTGAATACCTGCGGCACGCCAACCCCCACGCCCAGCCCGATGTCTCCAACGGTGACTGCCACGAGCACTCCCACACCGGAGTCGACGTCGACCCCAACCCAGACGAGCACGTTCTCGAACACGCCAACACCAACTGCGACGGCCAGCGCCACCGACACGGCGACGGCGACAGCGACCGAGACAGTTGCACCGACGGCAACCTCGACCTCGACTCCGACGCCCACCACGACCGACACGCCGACAACGACGCCGAGCGCAACGCCAACAGCAACCGAGACGCCCAGCCCGACACCCAGCGACACGGCGACAGCAACCGAAACCGCAACCGCCAGTCCGAGTGCGACGGTCACGCCGACGCCGACCGCTACCGCGACGCCAACTCCCAGCGCCACGCCGACAGCAACCGAGACGGCGACGGCGAGCCCGAGTGCGACGCCGAGCGCGACGCCGAGCGCGACGGCGAGTCCGACAGCGACGCCAACCGACACCCCGACGGCAACGCCAAGCGATACACCCACGCCGACCGAGACCCGGACCGCCAGTCCAACTCAGACGGCGACAAGCACGGGGAGCGCCACCGCGACGCCACTACCGAGCACTACAGCGACGCCGAGCGCGACAGTGACCGTGAGCCCCAGTCCGGCGGCGACGTTCACGCTGACACCGACACCCACGGCTGGCAACACGGCCGCCCCAAGCGAGACGCCGACGGCGACTGCTACTGTCACGCCGACGGCGACCGAAACGGTGGCGGCAACGCCGAGCAGCACGGCGACATCGATCGAGACAGCCACAGAGACTCCCAGCCCGAGCGCGACGTCGACACCGATCAGCACCCCAACCGCGACAGCCAGCAGCTCACCGACGCCGAGCGCGACGGCCACAGCAACCGCAAGCTTCGTCGCGACGCCCACCAGGACCGGCACACCAACCAGCACGCCGACGCCGATGATCTGTATCGGCGACTGCGGAGATGATGGCACGGTGACAATCGACGAGATCATCATCCTGGTGGACATCGTCCTGGGCCAACAGCCGCTGTCCACCTGCGAAGCGGGTCATCTGAGTACGGTCACCGTGGCCGACCTCGTTACTGCAGTGAACAACGCCCTGTCCGGCTGCAATGCCGGCGCAGCGCGGGACGTTCGCCGGTGATCTGAAAATACTTACGCCAAGACACCAGTACCGCCTCGCCCACGTCGGGAGATGTCGGTCTTTTTGGCCTCCACGGAGCCGTTGCCGTCCTGACGCATGTCATTCCCTTGCGCGGATCGAACTGCTAAACGGGTGCGCCGTGCGGCGACATCTGAACCAAGCACGGAGGAGAACGATGCCGTTGGGAGTCGTCATCCCATTCACTCCGTCCGGAGCAGAGTGAGGGAGAAAATGTCATGAAGCAGAATCGAGTCAGCCATGGGAAGGGTGGTTTCATGCGCGCGCGTAATGTGGTGATAACGGCGGCGATGCTGGCTTGCCTGGCGGCGGCGGCGCGCGGAACGCAGTGCGACACTGGCAATCAGTGCATGACCAACGGCATGTGTATGCCAGACGGCACATGTGAGGGAACGCCGCTGAACAGCGGCAGCTGCGATCTGATCTCCGACGTCCTATGCGAAGTGAATGGACACTGCGTCGACGGCACATGCATGGGCGATCCGGCGCCAGAGGGAACCAGCTGCGCCAGCGGCTGCGGCACGTGTCAACCCATTGTCCCTTTCCCCGGAGCACCACTTCTGTGCATGGCGAACCCGGCACAACTCGGACAGGCATGCGAGACCAACTTGGGCGCTTGCTACACTGCCGTGTGCACGCAGCAAGGTGTACCTCCAGTGGCAATCGCAGCCTGCATCCCGCAACCAAAGCAGTGTCCCGACACCGACAACAATCCGTGCACCACGGACGCTTGCAATCCGGCCACAGGAAAGTGCGAGCACTCGAATGCACCGCCCTGCGTTCCGCAATGTGAGACCTGCACCCCCGCGACGGGGTGCCAGCCGGCCAACATCGGCGCGGCGTGCACCAGCCAGGGCGAATGTCCGGTGGAAAGCAGCTGCCAAGTCTTGGCTGGTCACGGGTTGTGCCTCCCCGGAACACCAAGCAGCGGGGGACCCACACCCACGCCCACGCCTACGACGAACCCGACGCAGACGCCCACGGTCATGCCGAGTTCCTGTAGCGGCGATTGCGACCACAACGGCGAGGTCAGCGTCGGCGAGGTGGTTACAATGGCAAACATCACGCTCGAAACCGACGAGTATTCGAGTTGCGAGCGCGGCGATGCCGACGGTGACGGGGTGATCAGGATCAATGACATCGTGATCGGGGTGGACCACGCGCTACACGGATGCCCCGGCTGAGCGGCGCACCTAGGGCGGCTCCGGCGCCGACACGCGGGCGGTCGACCCACGGCTGCTGACGCGCTACTCTCCATCCCATGGAGCGTCGCCCGCTGATCATCATCGGCGCCGGCCCGGCTGGGACCGCCTGCGCCCTGTTCCTGCAGCGGCAGGAGCCGCAACTTGCCGCCGACGCCCTCGTCCTCGAAAAGGCGCAGCACCCGCGGCCCAAGGTGTGCGCTGGTGGGTTGATCCCTCACACGCTGCAGTGCCTGCGCGAACTCGACGTGCCCTTGGCGGTTCCCAATGTCCCAGTCCGCACCGCCCGGGTCGACATTCCCGGACGCTCTGTCGCGCACCACGATGGGGAACTCTGTCGTGTTGTGCGCCGCGACGCCTTTGACGCGTCGCTGGTTACCACCTGCCGGCAGCGCCGCATCGAGGTGCGTGAGAATGAGAAGGTCGTGGAGCTACGGCGCGAAGCCGGCGGCGTGCGTATCGACACGGATCGTGCGAGCTACCACGCGCGCGTCGTGATCGGCGCAGACGGTTCTGGAAGCGTGGTCCGCCGGCGCCTGGTCGCCGGCGGTGGCGACTGCATCGGCAAGGCCGTCATGGCAGATATTCCGGTGGCAGCCGTCGACTGGAGTGGCTTTCGCGAGTCGCGCTACGACTTCAGCTTCGTCGCCGTGCCCGATGGACTGCGCGGCTACGTGTGGGCGTTTCCGTGTCTGATCGGGGATGCACCGCATGTGAATGTCGGCGTGTACAGCGTCGCGGCGCAGGGGACCGGGCCGCTGTTGCAGCGGCTGCTGCACGCGCAGCTGGACGCGATGGGCGCGCCGCCGGTCCAGGTGCAGTCGTTCCCGATCCGTTGGTACGCAAGAGGATCGCGCATCTGCGCGCCCGACGTTCTGCTCGCCGGTGACGCGGCTGGCGTCGATCCGTTGATGGGCGAAGGCATTTCGTTTGCCTTCGAGTACGGGCGTCGCGCCGCCGTTGCGGTCGTGCGCGCGTACGCCAGTGGGGACTTCGCTTTCACAGACTACCAGCGGGACGTTGCGCACTCATGGATGGGGCGGAAGCTGCGTCGCTTGGGAACCGCGGTGCGGCTGTTCTACGGGCCGGCTTGGCGCGTGAGTTTTGCAATCGCCGCATGCAGCCGGCGCGCCCAGGCACTGGGGGTGCGCTGGTACAACGGCGTCGACGGCCTCGATCAACGCAGCGTCTGGGATGTGCTCACAGCGCGCCTGCGCGGCGGTCTTCCATCCAGCCCCATAACCCCATAACCCCCATTCCCATGCGCCCCGCCGCCTTTTTCGATATCGACCACACCCTGATCACCACCGACAGTGGGATGCTCTTCATGCGTTATCTGGTGCAGCAAGGGCAGGTGCGGCGCCGTGATCTCGTTCGTCCGCTCTACTACACGCTGCTGCACCGGCTGAACCTGCTCGACATCGACGTCCTGTTTGCGCGCTACACGGACTGGGTGCGCGGGCAGTCGCACGACGAGGTGCGCGAGTTGTGCGACGCGTGGTTTGCCGCCTGCATACGGCCGGCGATCTCTACGGCGATGGCGGCCAAGGTGGTGGAGCATCGTGCCAACGGACACGTCGTAGCCATTCTGTCCAGTGCAACGAACTATGTGGCGGAGCCACTCGCGCGCGAGCTGGACATCGAGCACTTACTGGTCAACCGGTTGCTGGTGGCGGGGGGCCGACTCACCGGGGATGCCGTGCGTCCACTGTGCTACGGCGACGGCAAGCGCTACTGGGCGGAACAGTTTGCGCAGGCGCACAGCGTGGATCTGCGGCGCAGCTACTTCTACAGCGATTCGATTGCCGACCTGCCGGCGCTGAACGTCGTCGGCCATCCGCGCGCGGTGAATCCCGACCGCCTCCTGCGCCGTCACGCCCGGCGGCACGGCTGGCCGATCATGGTCGACAAGGATCACCCGGCGGCCGGCGCCGTCGGTGCGTCGCGGTGAGCCGGCGGAGGAGGAGACGCCGCACGCCGTGGATGGTCCTACTGGCGTTGGCGGTGTCGGTGCTCACCGCCGCGCTACTATGGCGGTGGCGTGCACAGCCGCCGGTTTCGCCGGAGGCCGCCGGCAGCGGCGCGCTGGGCGCGACCCCGCTGCCGGGCCCTGCCTCACAGGAAGAGTTTAGCGCCGCCGAAAGGCAGCGCCTGGACGACATTCTGCGGCGGAGGAACAAAGGCGCACCGTGATGATCGAGGTCGTCGACGACGCCGGGCGCGTGCTCAAGCTGGCAGAGGTCGCGCGCCGCATTGTCAGTCTTGTCCCGAGTCTCACGGAAACTCTGGTCACCTTGGGATGCGGCAACGCGCTGGTGGGCGTGACGCGCTACTGTACGGAACCGCCGCAGGCGCTGCGAAATGTGGAGAGGGTAGGGGGCACGAAGAACCCGGACTGCGGGCGCATCCGCGCGCTGCGCCCCGATCTGGTTCTCGTCAACGCCGAGGAGAATCGGCGCGCAGACTTCGACGCCCTGGAGCGGGCAGGGCTCACCGTGTTCGTGGCCTTCCCGCGGCGCGTGCGTGACGTGCCCGCGCTGCTGGAGAAGCTGGGTGCCCTCGCCGGTGCCGATGCGGAGGCGCGCTGCTTGCGCGACCGGGTGACGGAAGCGCTCAGGCATGTGGATGGCCAGGAGCGGCAGCGGGTCTTCTGCCCGATCTGGAAGAATCCGTGGATGAGCTTCAATCGCGACACCTACGCCGATGACCTGTTGCAGCTCGCCGGTGGAGAGAACGTGTGCCGGGAGCGCCCGCAGCGCTACTGCACGGTGACGCTCGAGGAAATCGCGGCGACCGACCCGCAGGTCATTCTCCTGCCGGACGAGCCCTATGTCTTCTCGGCAAAGGACCTGCCAGCGCTGGCACCACTCGCCGGGACGAGTGCCCTTCGGCCGGGACGCATCCACTTCATCGACGGCAAAGCGCTGTCGTGGTACGGGCCACGCACCGCGCCGGCGCTGCTGTATCTGCGGGACGCGATTGCCGGTGGGCTGGAGTAGCAGCCTGCTTCTGGCGCATCGGGCCGCAGGTTGAGCGGCCGGCTCAGCGTGCGGCGCTCGCTGGTGAGCGCGAGATCTCCTGGCCACGCCTTGCGCTGACTCCGCCACGCAGCCACAATCCGCCGACGCAGCAGCACGACGAGAGGAGGACCCATGGGACGAGAGATCAAGTGTGCGGCGGTGGTGCCGTTGACTGACTTTGGGGCTGCGCGTGCGGTGGCCGAACAGGCGGAGGCCTTGGGGTTCTACAGCGTCGCCGCCGAGGATCATTTTTTCATGAGCGGCATCCAGCACGAGTCCGACGAGCCGCGTCTGGAGTGTTTCACGCTCTTGAGTGCGCTTGCCCCGCTGACGAGCCGCGTGAAGCTCACACAGATCGTGACCGCCAATTCGTTTCGGCACCCGGCGCTCCTCGCGAAGATAATTTCGAGCTTGCACCACATCACCGGTGGGCGCGTCGAGCTCGGCCTGGGTGCCGGCTGGTTCCGCGAGGAGTACGACGCCTTCGGGTTCGCGTACCCGAAGCCGTCGGTGCGCATCGCGCAGATGGCGGAGGGTCTGCAGGTGATCAAGCGGCTCTGGAGTGAGCCGCGCGCCAGCTTCCAGGGCGAGTTCTATCGTCTGGCGAACGCGCCGCATGCGCCGAAGCCGGCGCCGCGGCCACGCATCATGCTCGGGGGCGGTGGGCCCAAGCTGCTGCGCGTGGCGGCTGCGGAGGCGGACGTCGTCAACATCATTCCACCGTCGGGCGGTGCGAAGGGGAGGATCGACATCGAGGACGCGCTCAAGTTTGATGAAGCCGAGTTCCGCCGCCGCGTCGACCTGCTTGCCACGCAATGCCGGGAGGTTGGACGCAACTTCGCCGACATCGAGCTGTCGGGCATGGTGTTTGTGCTGATCGCCAAAACGGAGGCAGAAGCCGATACAATGGCGACGGTGACGGCACAGATGATGGGCATCGACGCGAGCAACATCGCCGCCGTCCGCACGTCGCCGAGTACCCTGGTCGGCACGCCGGAGCAGATCGCGAGCGAAATGCGGCGGCGTGCGCATGACCTCGGCGTCACCTATTACTTCTGCAACTTCCTTGCTCCGGAGATGCTGGACCTGTTCGGTCGCGAAGTCATCCCGCACCTCCGCTGAAGCAGCGCAGCCTTCGCCTGGGTCAGGCCGCATCCTCTTGAACTTGTGACCTGGCAATCACGTCCAGACTGTTCGGGAGCGAGCTGACATCACCACTGGCGAGGAGAATCATGAAGTAGTATGCGGTGGCTGATGGAAGAGGCGTGCAGGACAGCGAGAGGATCGCAGGGCGGAAGGCATATCGTGCCCCGCCGACGCCCGGTCCTGGCGCTTGTGATTGTCCTCGCCGCCGGCACGGGTGCGTGCTCGGCACGGCTGCACTCTGCCCCAGCTCCGCCTGCGGAGGGCATGACCAACGAGCAGCGCGTTGCTGCCATGCTGAGTGTCCACGCGCACGCGCGCTGGCCGGATGAGAACTTCGATGGGCTTCGCATCCTGCCCCTGCAGCAGGCGGTGGACATCCTGAAGCGCGACCGCGGCATGGCGGCCGACTCGCGCCGGCGCCGGGCTATCGCGAAGCTGCTGGCCTATGCCCCCGGGAGTGCAGATGTGCGCGTGGCGGTCGACGATCTGCTCATGGACCGCCGGGATCTGACGCCGAAGTTGGCCGAATCCCGTTCCGTGAGACCCGCCGTGCTGGAAGTTGCCATCGTGAATTCTCTCGCTGCGCTCACCCCCAACTGCCAGTGGACGGTGCCGGCACCGAGCGGCGGCGTCGCCAACCCACCGCCAGTCCAGTGGTCCTACGACGTCTTCATTCCACGAAACGTGGGCGACATTGCGCGCGCACTCGATCCGCAGAACTGGGACCTGTGCAGCCCCTTTTTCACGGATACGCATCTCGTGACCACAGCGGCACCGTGCTGTCCCGCCAAGCCGGGAGCGAGTTGCTCCGAGACCGGCGTGCGCTACGAGCCGGCAGGCAAACCGTACACGCAAGCTGTCCTGTACGAGCACTTCTGTTACGCGGACGATTGCAGCAGCCCCTGCGCCGGACCGCACATTTGCGCGATCGACTTCGAGAACCTGCTGTGCGTGACCACCGAATACAGCCCGTGGATACCCTTCTCCTGCGCTGTGGGGGGCGCTGAGCGCTATGACGTGGATTTTAATCTCGCATCGTGGATCAGCGGAGAGTTGTTGGGTGTGGAGCCGGCGGCGGTCATCGAAGATGATGGCCATGTCAGTGCGAGGCGCCCCACGGCCGCTGAGGCAGCGACGCTCACGGGGGCACCGTGGGCGGTGGTGCACGTCGACAAGACGCTCGACTTCGCGAACCCGGGTCAGACGGGGGCAGTGGGCAAGTTCCTGCAAATCCTGACGGACGAACTGGCGGGACAAATCGTGGAGCAGGCGTGCTGCGAGGTACAACCGGAGTGCTGGTGGGCCGGCTGGTAAGGATCCGCAAAGCGTGATATTCGCGACCTGAATTCGTTCCGTACCGCGGTGGGTGCGAGGGGGAGATCACATGCCAATCGAGGATCTGCTTCTGAACAACCTAGGCATTTTGAACGGCTTCATCGGGGGTACGGTGCAGCGCTGGACAAAGGCAGCGATGGATGCTCGCGCCTCGACCTACGGATTCGACGACCTGTTCGGAACGCTGCGGGAGCAGTTCGTCGACAACTGGGATACCTGGTCGACCCTGCTGAACTTCTCTGGCTACCCGTTGACACCCACCGTCACGATCGAGGCCAAGTTCTCGAAGCTCAATGGAAAGAGCAAGACGGTGTTCACCGGGCAACGATTGACAGCTGCAGCGTTCCAGTACACCGATCTGGAGCAATTCGGCGGCAACAACACGATCCCGGCTGCCAGTGTGCAGGCAACGATTCCGCCCGCCAACATGGGGGGCAACTTCGATTTCGACGGCAGGGCGATCGTCACGTTGTTGGCCAACGCGCCGGCTGCCGGTACGTATCGTGGACTGGTCCTGGTCAAGACACCAAATATGGCGAGCTTCGAGCCGCTCACGTGGGTGGTCGTGATTGCGGACCCGTGAGTAGCCGGGATCATTTCAGGGTCCAACAGTCGAACGGACGCGCCTCCCAATCAACCGGCGCCCAGGTTCGTCTGCGAATGGTAGGTTGGCGGCTTAGCACGGCTTTTAGTACTACAGTGTCACAAAACGCTGGAAGGCGCATGGCGAGCGGGTTTGCAAAGGGTAGCATTTCAGCGCGCGCAATCGCGGAAATCCAGGCTGGGCAGGGGTTTCGCGCAATTTTATGACACAGTAGTATTAGCACGGTCACCACTTGCCAAGCGGTATGTACGTCGGCGAGTGGTACGCGCCGGCGCCAGTGTCAGGCGCAGTTGCCTGCCGTGGCGAGCGCCCTAGTGCCTGATTCACAACCGCCGTCGGCCTTGAGCCGGGGGCGTCAGCACGAAAGGGAATGCGAACGGCATGAAGATATCGGTTTTCGTCGTCGACGATCAGGCGCTGGTGCGCGAGGGAATCGTTCAGCTGATCGGTTGCGAAGACGATCTCAAGGTGGCGGGTGAGGGCAGGGGGGGGTGGAAACGGTGACGGCCATCCGACAGCTGCAGCCCCGGGTCGCCGTCAGTCGACCTCGAGATGCCCGAGATCCGCGGTGCCGAGTTCGTGCGCCTCATCAAGAGCGGGCAGAGCCGGACCCGCGTGCTGGTGTGTACGATGCAAGCCTCGCACGCATACGTGGCCGAAGCCTTGGGTTGCGGGGCAGACGGCTACGTGTTGAGGCTGAGCAGACCACAAAGTCTCTGCCACGGCAGCGGATGCAGCATCGATGCGGAGCGTCCAGCTACTTCTGCCCAGCAGGTGACTCGACTTGACCGGCGGAACATGATCATTTGCGGGACGCTCGTGTTCAGGAGTTCCGATGATTCGTACCACTCCCTCGTCTTCTCGGCTGCTCGTGCCTTGCTTCCTGGTCTTCATGGGGCGGAGCGTGATTGCAGGCGCATCGCCGGTGCAAGCCCAAACTATCGTGTCTCCGTTCGACACCGCCTATAGCTTGATTGACCTGGGCCCGGTTCCGGAGCTGCCCACGAACTACGGCGGACTGACGTTCAGTTCCACAGATTCCAATACGGTGCTGATTGGTGGGGCTGCGAACAACGCGGCCGGACAGTTCTTCAGCATCCAGGTAGGCCGTGGCAGCGGCAACCACATTACGGGATTCTCCGGAACGGCCACGCTGTTCTCCGATGGAGCCTACAACGACGGAGGCTTGGCGTTTGGCCCGGGCAACGTCCTCTTCTACACGCGCTACCCGACCAACGAGTTGGGAGAGATCAAGCCGGGCAGCACCAGCACGGACAAGGTGGTCAGTCTCACCGACGCCGGGCTGACCTCATCGGTGGGTGCGCTCAACTTCGTGCCACCGGGGTTTCCCGGAGCAGGGCAGCTGAAAATCGTGGTCTACAATGGTGGCAACTGGTACACGGTCGGGCTCATCCCGGACGGTTCCGGGACCTTTGACGTTGGTACTCCGACGCTGAACACGACGATCACGGGGGCACCCGAGGGGTTCATCTACGTGCCGGTCGGGTCGCCCCTGTTTGCCGGTCCGAGCCTGCTCGTTGCGGAGTACGGCACCGGCCAGATCTCCGCTTACCAAGTCGACGGCAACGGGAACCCGACGGGAACTCCCACGCCGTTCATTACCCAGTTGTCCGGCGCCGAGGGAGCCGTGATAGACCCGTTGTCCGGGGACTTCTTGTTCTCGACCTTCGGGGGCGGCAGCCACGTCATTGCGGTGAGAGGCTTCGTCGCGCCCGCAACGTTAACGAGCACTCCGACCGCGACCGCCACCAGCACTCCAACCAGCACACCGACACCGCCGCCCACACAAACGGTGACGAGCGTGCCAACGCTTACGCGTACGAGCACCGCCACCAACACGCCGACCAGCAGCCCGACAAGGCCACTGACCGCCACCAACACTCCCAACCCGACGCCAACGAATTCACTCACCCCGAGCCCGACGCAGACTCCGGTTCCCACGAACACTCCGTCTGCTACACCGAGCCAGTCACAGACGAGCACGCCGACACAGACTCGCCAGAGTTCGCCGACGGCTACTGCCACGGCGACGCCAACGGTGACTCAAACCCGGACCGCCACCAGCAGCGCGACAGCCTCGCCGAGTACCACTCCAACGCCAACGCCGACTGCCAGCGCGACCCCGACTGCTGTGGCTGCGACACGCACGCCGACGCCAACCTCGAGCGCAACGCCCACGCCAACCGCCAGCAGTACGCGCACGCCCGGCCAGGTGGCGTTGGCCGGACAGGTTCTCGTACCAGGCCCAAGCGGCACTTCGGGGTCGCACGGGCAGGTACCGCTCGCGAATGTGGAGGTGGACCTGTTTCTGTGTGAGGTTC
>Ga0335070_10008424_pt1 | contig 12094 bp, 9 predicted proteins | sample Lox_Sample_13_FD_206722 | JGI IMG/M metagenome (GOLD analysis project Ga0335070, IMG submission 206722) | Soil microbial communities from Loxahatchee National Wildlife Refuge, Florida, United States - Lox_Sample_1.3 | ecosystem: Environmental > Terrestrial > Soil > Wetlands | place: USA: Florida...
TAGTGCTGTCGCGGAGAGCTGTCAAGCCGGCGGAGAGGAGACCGGGTGCGACGTATCTGCTACTGTCTCGCGGTTTCTATCATGGCTTTGAGATTTTCTATAGGCGTTCTCGGCGGCACGGCGCAGCCCGCCATGAGCACGTAGCCTTTGTTACCGCCCTGTTCCAGGCATTTCAGCGTTTCCTTTTTCACGTCCTCGACCGTGCCAAGGAGAAGGGCGTTAATAGGGTCCACGTTGCCTCCTATCCCGCAGCGGCCGGCAAGCTTCTCCCTGGCCTTTCCGAGATCCATGCACTGATCCAAGCTGAGAATTCTTGCGCCACTCTGCGCCATAAGATCGAGTACGGGATCGGTATCGCCACAGACGTGAAGAATGACGGGTATGTTCAAACTCGCGATAAAACGCTGGAGATAGGGCAGGACCATCTCTTGATAGATGTTTCTCGATACCATGGTGGATGAACCAACCGGGTCGGCTATGACAAGACCGTCGACGCCAGTATCCTGAAGAGCATGCCCGAAGCGTGTGAGGAGTCGGACCACTTTGTCCAGAAGCCTTTCGACAAGGGGCCTGCTCTTCACAACGGCCCTCATCATCCTTTCGGTACTCAGCATGCGTGCGCAGTTCGTGAAAGGCCCTTCTACGAGGGATAGCACCGGCACTACTCGGGAAGGAGCCTGTACCAGCTGCTCCGCAAATCTCAGCATGAGCGGCAGCCTTCCATCCTTCCGGACGTCGGGATCGCGCAGCGCATCCACATCCTCCACAGTCTTCAAGTCGAGAGGCACAGCATCTGCAGCCCCAGACGAGAGGAAACCCATGCCGCATCCGAATGCTTCCGGGATATAGAGCGCGTCGATATAGGCAAAGAGGGCATCGTGGCCCACCGCTTTCTGCGCCTCTATCTGCGCTTTTGCCATAGCGTTCGCATCGTAGATGAGCGACTTGAGGGGAACACCCGAGAAACGCGCCACCCAGCCGCTCACGGTAGGGATTGCAGGAATGTAGTCTTCCTTCTCCAGTGCAACTGCTCTTCTAAAGGAATCGATCTGCAAACTCATTTCTCACCTCCGTTACCACTGTCGCTTCCCCTCATTGAGGCTCATCGATCTCATGGAGCTTACTTTACCCGCCGGCCCAACGTAGTGCAGCGCGAAACAGGTGAAGAGCCCTAAGACTTGCTTTCACGCTCCCGGAAGCGGCTCAGCTCTTGCCTCAGCCAATCGCCCGTAAACACAGGCGCTGTGTCGCCACATTTGATCTCATAAGGTTTTCCGCTCAGGCTGCTCCTCGACCCTATCAGTTCGATGACATCTTCAGTACTGAGAACCCCTCCTTTCTTGCACAGGTATCGATACTTGAGTTCCAGGTGAGCACGCGCCTGGTGGGCGTCGTACCAGCTGCCGTTTCTCCAGAAGCGGCAGCCCGAGTTGTCTATGTAGTCGAGGAGATGGGCGACCTCCGCCTGAACAGCCGGAGGCGGGTCTCCCGCAAATAAAGGCACAGAAAAGAATATGCAGAGAAGCAAACCGAGGAGTATCGTCTTTGTTGATGGGGGAAGGGTCACGTTGAAATTACCCACCATATTCCTCATACCAGTATACTTCCTGGACCGAACCCGTATCAAGGTCTGCCAAGGCCGCTTTTCTCTCGGTTCAAATGTTATACTATTATTGCATATTAATCATACTTAAAGTGCCATTGAGATTACATAATTCATCTGTTTGCTGAGTTCTATGACCCGATTAAGAACGTTGTCCGCCGGCGGAGATGGGACCCTACAAGAAACTAGCTGAGCCGACCGTACCTCCGCGCGGAAGACATCAGCGCTTCCATATTCTCTTTGGGCACAGTCGGCCATATGTCGCAGCCGGGCCAGATCGCATTCACTCCTGCATCAATCGCTTCCTTCACGGCCTGTTCGACCTGTTCCGGTTTTCCAAGACAGAGAACATTGTAAGCATCGAGTTCTCCAAAAATGAGCGCGTCAGGACCCAGCTTACGCCTGGTATCGGCCACCCTGTTCTTCTTTTCGACACTGAGCGCGTCAGCGCCGCAGACAGCCATTTGTTCGATGATATCATTCGTGTCGCCGCATATGTGCAGCACGTTGGGTGAATCAACGGCACCAAAAATACGTTTCAACGGCGGCATGATGAGAGACTGGAATATCCGGGGGCTCAGTATGTCCGGCCCTGCACCCATCTCCCGCACCGTGATGTAATCGGCTCCGGCCTTGCGGTAAATGCCTATGATGTCGATGAGAGCTCCAGCGAGCGCGTCCAGCAGAGCGCCTACCAGCTCAGCCTTTTTAAAGGCGGCCTTGGCGAGATGAGAAAGGTCAAGCAGTTGACCTGCAAGCGTGTACGGACCCAGAACATGCGAACCGATCGCCACCTTGTCACCTATCTCCTTCTTCAAGAAGCGAAGCGCTTCGCATACCAGCGGAATCCTTGCAGCCTGCGAGAGATCGGCCGGGACTTCGAGCTTCAGGTCCTCGACTTTTTCCGCCGGGTGTTCGCTTATGGTCGGATAGAGTATTTCCGTTGAGTGGGTATAATAATTTGCCTTGCTGCCGAGGGCTTCAGCCTCGACCGCAAGATCAAAAGGGACAACAGCGCACTCAAAGCCGAAGAGTTCGTACGTCGAAGCGGCCATGCTCGCCATCTTTCGGGCATCGGTATGAACCTCCGGGAACTTCCAGCCGTATTTCTCAAGCCCGTGTATGGTGATATTCCCCATGCCGCTGAACACAGGGATGTAATCGACCTTCTCTTTGCGAAATACCTTGAGCACGCGGTCTCTCGACGTGAGATGTTCTGTCATATCACTTCGCTCCTTTTTCATCAGAAAATTGTTTCACCACGTCGGGAAAAAGCAGGTTCAGGGGGTGAGTTCCTGCGGGCAACGGGGAACCTTCTGCGTACCTCGCAGCCGCCAGCATGCTTATGGCAGCGGCTACAGCGGGAAAAACCCGGCTGGTTCCAGTCAGCGGCCCGTAAAAGAGAAAATCGCTTGCCAGGGCAGCAATCGCATGCACGCCTGCATCGATAGCAGGAAACTTATTTCTCTCCTCTTCGCCGGCATTCTTTCTCCACATATAGGTGCCGTTTGACGGCGCAAACCCGGTGGGCAAACCAAATTCTCGCTTGATCAGCTGATTGGCCAAAAGGGAAAAGGCCGTCGCAGGCAGGTTCATAACAGCAGTATCAACGAGAACGCTCTCGAAATTTCCCTTTTCTACGACCGGAAGAAGACGCTTAAGGGAGGCGACTCGGCCGGCCGGCAGCTTGTCTTCCATATCGAACACCTGGACCACGACATGCCTGATACCCAGTTCTCTCAACTCCGATACCTGCGCTTCAATATCCTCATCCCACGGTGTGATGCTGTTGTACAGAACGCGCTCCTGCAATCCTCTTTGTGCCACGTGGCGGGCCGCGGCGAGCCGTATCTTCTGCTGCCAGATGTCGATCGCGAAAGGCATCGCGGTCACACTCGTGAAGAAGTCGATATAGGTCTTTATCTCCTCTTCGGAATTTGCAACCATGGCGATCATGCAGGGAACGCCAGTCTCTCGGGAAATACGCTCTACCTCGCGGATACGGTCCTGTGCGGCTTCCCTGTTGAATCTCCCCTCTTTTCTGCTCTCGAGAATGAGATCGCCTTTCTGAAACATGTTACCGATGAGCAAGGGCGGCCTCTCTCCCGGCTGCCCTCCCACCTTCACGGTCCCGATGGTGCAAACCTTCTGATTGCGTTCATACGTGAACATAAGCGTTGACCTCGTTCAGGTTCTTTCGGGGAGCAGGTGGGCGAGGTGCGGGAACTTGTCCTTCATGTTGGGTATCCACATTGCCTGCGCGAATACTTTGTTGAAGGTCGGCACCAGCGTCAGTTCGAGATAGTGCACCTGCCGTGCGATGTCATCAGCCTCTTTTCTCTTTTCCGTATTGAGAAGCGCCATGCGCGCCCCGTCTCCCGCAGCGTTTCCAACAGAGTAAATGTTCTCCGGGTCGCAGTCTGGAAAGAGCCCGAGCAGGGCTGCTGAGACTTTGTCGATGTAGCTGCCGAAAGCTCCAGCCAGTATCACTTTGTCGATCTTCTCTACTCCCAGCGTTTCCATCATTATTTTCGCGCCCGCGTACATAGCCCCTTTCGCAAGCTGGACCGCCCGCACGTCATCCTGGCAAATGACTATATCCTGCCCTATTGATGTTTCATGAGCCCACGCAATCACGAACTCGGGCTGATTGTTGACAATACGAAAGCGTGCGCTTTTCAGCTCCTTGTTGAATCGCCCGGTCCTGTCAATGATCCCCGCAAGAAAGAGCTGGGGCATGACATCGATAATGCCAGATCCGCAGATCCCCTTGGCTCCGATATCTTTAACTTCTGTGTTCCACTCTTCACGGTCGATCACTTTGAAGCGCACTTCCTTAGTATCTTTATCGATAACGATCTTTTCGATGGCACCCGGCGCCGCCCGCATGCCATATCTGATCTCCGCGCCCTCGAACGCAGGACCTGTAGCACAGGAGGAGGAAATAAGCTTCTGTCTGTTGCCGAGCACCAACTCTCCGTTCGTGCCGATGTCAATGATCAGCTCGACGCTATCCTGTTGGTACGGTGTCTCGGCGATCAGTACGGCCACGTTGTCGGCTCCTACAAACCCTGCTTCGATCGGGAGCACATGGATATAGGCCCCCGGGGCTATTCTGATTCCGATATCGCGGGCCTGGCCGGCTTCGTCGCCCTTCTTTTCCGCATATACGGAGCAGTTAAGGCAACGCTTTGATTCCTCGATGGCCAGTTGAAGTTGATCCGCGAAGCCCTGATCCACTTCGGTAAAATCAGTTCTCTTCTCCGTTCCAAGGAGAGGCAAAGATCTCCTGTCCTCTTTATCAACTCCTTCAATGGATACGCCTTCAATCTTCTTCAACGGGGAAGGCCTTCCCTTAACAAGATCCACACCGGCCAAATAGAGCTCAATCGATATGGCTGCCTTCTGTCCAGAGCCTATTGCCGAGATCACATCCGACGGCCCGGAAACAGCGTCGCCGCCTGCAAAAACCCCATCGACGCTGGTTTTCATGGTCACGGGATCAATGGAGAACGTGCCCGCGGGCGAGTACTGGAGACCATCAATAAATGGAGTGGCCTCCACCTTCTGGCCGATGGCCAGTATCAGGTTGTCAGCCTTGATCGTAAACTCGGAACCTCCAACCGGTGATACACCGGGTCGACCACTCCCATCAGCCTCTCCCAGTTCCGTCCTGATGCACTGAACGCCGGTAACTGTTCCGTTGCTCACAATTGCCCTGACAGGAGCTGCCAGGAACTGAAGCTCAATGCCCTCTCGCTCTGCTTCGTCCACCTCGCTGCCGATGGCAGGCATCTCCGCACGGGAGCGCCTGTAGAGGATCACAACATGCGCAGCCCCGAGACGTTTGGCAACGCGGGCTGCGTCCACTGCCGCGTTACCGCCACCGACCACAACAACGTCACTGCCCACACCGATCTTCTGTCCCGAATTGATCCGCTTCAGGAAATCGAGCCCGTGCATTATGCCGTCCGTAGGACCATCCGCGATTCTCATTTCTTCGCTGGCCCAGGCTCCCGTAGCAAGAAAAACGGCCTTATATCCCTGGTCGAAGAGTTCCGCGACGTTCTCTACGCGATGGTTAGTCTTTATTTCAACGCCGATTTCCTCGATATAGGCTATCTCATCATCCAGCACTTTCTTGGGGAGCCGGTAGTCGGGTATGCCGTAGCGGAGCGCGCCGCCGGCCTGGGGAGCAGCCTCAAAGACGGTTACCGAATGTCCCCGTTTGGCAAGCTCGTAGGCGCATGAGAGGCCTGCCGGACCCGATCCCACGATAGCCACCTTTTCATCTTTTACCTTATCGATGGCAACCGCTTTCTTCCTTCCCTTCTTCATTTCATGGTCTGCAACGAAGCGGTGAAGGGCGCGGATCGACAGGGGCTCATCGACCTTGCGCCGCTCGCATTCTGTCTCGCACGGGTGCGTACACACACGGCCGCAAACGCCGGGGAACGGCATGGCTCGCCTTACTTCTTCAAGAGCCTCGTCGAATTTACCTTGCGCAATAAAATATAAGAAATCCTGACCGGTAATCCCTGCAGGACACGCGACCCTGCACGATGGAGAGCCTCCCGACTCCACAGCCGCGGCCTCGGGAAGGAGCTTGAGACCTATATCTCTTGCCTTCACGTCTATGGAGTGATGCAGCGCCGGAGGAAAGGGCGAACGCCCTATGTTCCGGGGATCTATGTTGAGCAGCAGGTGGTGCATGCAGGTATTGCCTACGATGGTCATATCCAGAATATCGGTTCGCTTGATCCCTGCGAGCCCCGCCGCCTCTTCCACGATGCCGTTCAGGCCATCTATTATCGCCTTGTTCATGTGCTCCAGTCCGTCCGCGCGGGTTATCGTGTAGCTGATCCGAGACATCACATCCTCGCCGTAGACCACCTGCGGATTCATCATGGAGGCGGTAGCAACGAGCCTGCCGTCTGTCAGGTCGCAGAGATACCCTGCCACTGTTGTGGTGCCGATATCGACAGCAAGACCGTAAGCCTTCTTCATTTCTCCCGGTTCTACCTTAATGACCTCCTTGTCTCTCCACACGGAGACCGTGACCTTCCATTCCCCAAGACGCACCACTTCCTGCAGAGTAAGGAGTGCCTGATAATCGATGGCAAGGTCCCTCAGCCCATGGACCCTTTCCAGTTCAATTTGGAGACGTTCCCAGTCTCCGCGCGTATCCTTCAGTGTGGCGGGCGGCAGTGTCGCATAGTACTTCTTTACTGCCGGTCTGAGATCGATCGTGATCTCTCTGGCTGCTTTGCGCACAACCTGCTTGCCCATGCGGCTCTCTTCCGGCACGAACACCACGATGTTGTCCAGGATATGCACCTGACAGGCGAGCCTGTACCCTGCGCGCTCCTGTTGCAGGCTGAAAAACTTTCTTTCCGAAGGCCCCATGGGCGAAAGGTGCTCTCTGCTCGATTTTATGCCATACTTCTCGAAGGTGCCTTCTTCCACGCGAATCTTGCACTTCCCGCAAATGGCCTTTTCGCCGCAGATGCCCTCTATGTCAACACCCAGTACCACCGAAGCTTCCTTCAGTGTCCTTCCGCGGTCAACGTAACCCCTCTTACCCGAAGGCTGGAAGATGACCATGCATTTTTCGCTGTCAGTCTGTTTGCTGCCCATTGGCTGCTCTATCCTTTCATGCACCACGAAGATTAATTGTTACGAGTTGAAAGCTCCCGGCTACGCGTTCTGCACAGGATACTTATGATCCGGCTTAGTGGTACCTATTCTGCGGAAGCCTTACGAAGTCGCAAAGATCTTAATGCACCGTTCATAACTCGAAACGCGTAACCCGCAATCCGCGACGTTTTTTGCTCGCTATTTCTTCATCTCCTGCTCTTTGAGCATCTTGAGTAGTCTCATGGCTTCATCAACCGCAGTGCCGGCGGTTTTCGCGTAGCCATCCGCCCCGTATTTCTCTGCAACCTCAGGGCTCAAGGGAGCGCCGCCCAGCATGATGCGCACATTCGGGTTTTTGGCACGCAACTTCTTGATGAGCTCCGGCATGGAGAGCATGCTTGTCGTCATCAGGGCCGAAATGCCCACAATGTCGGAATCAGTTCTGACCTGCTCTTCCACGAATTTGTCGAGCGGCACATCTTTTCCCAAGTCGTACACAGTCCACCCCGCCACTTCAAACATGAGCTTGACTAGGTTCTTACCGATGTCGTGCACATCCCCCTCAACGACACCGAGGACAATCGAGCCCTTTACTTCCGATTTCCTGCCGGAGGCTTCAATCGCGGGTTTAAGGATATCGAGTCCCGCGTAGAGCGCATCAGCACAGAGCAACAGTTCAGGAACAAAGTATTCCTTCCTGTTATATTTTTCACCGACCTCTATCATGCCTGCCGCTAGTCCTTCCATGGCGGCCAGGAACGGGTCTACTCCTTCTTCCACCGCTGCCTTGGCCCATTTCGCCGCATCATCTTCCTCGAACTGCACGACTGCATCGTACAGGTTCCGCAGGATCTCCTTCGTTCTCTCTTCGGTAGCCATCCCTTTTTCCTCTCTGCTATAAGCGCTCTTCGAAAGGTAGGTTATACCTTAACGCACAGGCATCTGCAAGAGCTTCAACCCCAGATACGCACCACAAATAAGCTGCAGTTAACGACCGCGAGGACTGTGCAGCATTCATTCCTTCGCAAGGAGCGAAATCTCGCACAGGAGCGACTTGAAGCCGGGGTAACCCGATATAGGGTCGAGGTAGTCGGGCTCTATCAGGAGATTCACGCTCGCTTCAGGGTCGTCGTGATACATGTTGACCACGCCTGGAGGAACCATCTCGGTAAGGTTTGCCTTCACCCGGAGAGAACCGCGGGGTGTCGCAAGACTGACCCAGTCCTCATGCGCAATGCCTCGCGCACACGCGTCCTGAGGATTTATGTCTACCATCGGGCCGGGTCTCAGGCTACGCGTCCAACCCAGGCGGAACGTTCGAGAATGCACAAACATGGGGAGGCGTGCGCCGGTCGTCAGGATGAGAGGAAATTTCTCTGCTACCTCAGGAGTCGATCGCGGACTCAACTTTGGCTCTATGTATGCCGGAAGAGCTTCGAGCCCCAGTTCCGCCAGAATCGTCGAGGTGAACTCCATCTTCTTTGAGGGGGTCGCGAACCCCTGTGTTACGTATTTCCGGAAAGGCGGCATCTTCACGTTCGGCACTGCATAGCCGGCTGGGTGCTTCTTCAACTCCTTCACCGTTAATGTTGTCGGTTCAAGTATCCAATCTATGCAGGCTTCGTGTCCCTTCTGCATGAGCTCGTCTTCCGGCACAATCTTTTTTGCCAGATCGAAGATGATGTCAGTGTCGGACCTTGACTCCCACTGAGGCTTGATCGCGGGTTGCGTCCATATCACGTACTGCTCGGCGTAAAACTTGAGTTCGCTCCGCTCCAGCGAGGTGCAGGCAGGGAGCACAAGGTCTGCAAGTTTCGCGCTGTCCGTCATGAAGATGTCCACATCGACGATGAAATCCAATTTTTTGAGGCTCTCTTCCATGAAATCCTGTCCGGGCCACATGCGGTGATTGAGCCCGAAGGCAAGCATGGCACGCAAGGGATAAGGCTTCCCGCTGTTGATCTGGTGCGGTATGTGGACGCTCTGCCCCTCTGCGACGATTCTGCACCACGCAGGGTAGCAGTCCTCACCCACCCGCGGCGCCATAGCATTCCACGGCTTAGGCTGTTCAAACTCCGAGTCCCGCGTCACCAAACCATTCGCAACATTGAGGTAGCTGGGCTTTACGAGCGGGTTCCCCCCCTCGATATCGTAATTACCTGTAAGGCCCACAAGGGCAATGATCGCGCGGTGGTTCTGCAACCCGTTTGTGTGGTGGGTTGTAGCATTGGGGCTATTGAGCATGGAGGCCGGCTTGGCTGTTGCATAGAGCCGAGCAGCTTCCACTATCTTCTGAGCTGCAACACCGGTAATCTGTTCTGCCACAGTCGGCGGGAACTGGCGAACGTATGCTCGGTATTCCTCAAAGCCAAGCGTGAAGTGCTCGACAAAATCAAGATCGTAGAGCCCCTCTTCGATAATGACATTGGCCATGCCGAGGGCAAGCGCACCGGATGTGCCAGGCCTGATCCGGAGGTGTATGTCCGCATGGCCTGTCAGAGGGGTGATCAAGGGACCAACGTCGATGATCTTGAGACCTTTCTCGCGCGCGTCCAACAATCCTCGTACGATGGCGGTGTTTGAGTAGAAAGGATTGCCGCTCCATGCAAGGAGGCATTTTGAATGTGCGATGTCGGGCACGCCCAGGCTTCCATAGGTGAGGCCATTCGCGAGAAAACGCGCCTTCTGACAGACACTCGATTCAGTACAGAAGTTGGGGGAGCCGAAGCTGTGGGCAACCCTCTTCACAAAAGGACGCATCCATTTCGGGAAGCCGACATAGAAGACAACCGATTCCGGACCCGACTCCTCTTTCACGTTCATCAGGCGGTTCGCTACGAGGTCGATTGCTTCTTCCCAGGAGATCGGCACAAAATGGCCGGCCCCTCTATCGCCCTTGCGCAAGAGCGGTGTGCGTATGCGATCCTTGTGGTAGAGGTACTGTCGGGTTGCATTTCCTTTTGAACAGAGTGTTCCTTCGCTGTGGGGGTTTTCTTTGGTGCCTTCAACCTTGAGGACAACGCCTTCCTTAACGTAGGCATCTATCCCGCAGTGCGAGTGCGGATTACAGATGGAGCAGATAGTCCTGCGAATCTCGATCCCGCTTTTGTTACCGGGTATCCTGGCAGCGGCAAGTTCTCCGTTTAGATAGGCAGATTTGGTACTCATGGAATGCTCACCATGCTATCGTTTCATGCAGGGAATGTCAACATGAAGCATCCAAAGAAAGCCCACTAATACTCCGTAGGAACATTGCAGGCGCGCCTGCTTCCCATCCGGTACGATAATGGCTTCACGCCATTAATTTACGTTTCATTACGTATTACATTGTGTCACATACTGTGCGCTATTGATGTGCAGTTGATTACATCTAATGACCAGGGAGTTGGCGAGAAATAAGACTTGCAATTGGCTGATTCAGAATAATGCGTTATAATACATATACGTTCTAAACAAGGAGGCAGTATGAAAAACGCAAGCGTGTTGGGTCTACTCCTGATACTCGCATGTACCACTGCGTTTGCTCAGACCCTGTCTCCGGGGTATGGTGGCTCATTGCCTCCTGCTTCTGTACCGCCACCCGTGCAGGTTGGACCAGCACCTGCCGCCCGCACTGCTGGGGGCGTGCCGCCTTTTAACGATCCGTATGGCACGGGGCCTGCAGCTTCCCGTTTCGGCACATCTGCGGGATCGCCCGGCACACAGGGCACGTACGGAACGCCTGCCGGTGTCCAGTCTATTCAGGATCCGTACGGAACCCAGGCCGCCATCGGCCGTTTCGGCACACCTGCAAACCGTTAGAAGCATTCTCGTTTTTTTATCTCGCACAGCAATGAGCCATATTATCTGTGCGCTCCCTCATCAGCACCATGGGCTTGCTCGTTGGAATCTATCATCATCTGAGGAATTAGTACGAAAGTATTAGATAGTCCTTGACAGCAAACCATGCGGTGCTACAATCGAGATAGGGTCTGAAGAAGGCGATGCTCTTCCGCCTCTGGCCTGCCCATTGATAAAGTCACATTCGTCTACGGAGACACGCACCGTGGCGGCTGGGATAATAGAGTGCAGGTTTCCGGTGTCTCTGATTTCATGGTTTACAACACCGGCGCGTGGGTAGTCGAAAACAAGGGTGACCATCCGGCCTGCCTTGTTTTCGGCCTTTCAGACTCTGGCGAGGAGTTGATGCTCGACGTGTCCTTCGACGGGGTAAAGGTGGAGGGCACGCCAATCGTTGAACTGGCATGGGAGGAACCCGAACATCGTACGAGCTGGTTTACGACATTGATCGGGAAGTAGCCAGCAAACCGGAAATGAAAGGAGGACACCATGCTGCTGGGATTGCCGATAATTGAAGTTGCGATCGGGCTGATTCTTGTCTACCTGTTCTCGAGCCTGATATGTTCCGCTATCAATGAGATGATTGAGGGGGTGCTCAAGAACCGTGCGACAGACCTGGAAAAAGGACTCCGTGCACTACTGCAGGACCCTCAAGGAAACGGGATAGTAAAAGAGCTCTACAATCACCCACTGGTCTTCGGCCTGTTCAAAGGAGAGTACCATTCGAAGTCTAATCCAACAAAACTAAGTTTCTGGCGCTACCTTACGCCTACCAACCTGCCATCCTACATTCCGGCAGCCAATTTTTCCAGAGCGCTGCTCGACATCGTGTTGAATCCGTCCACCGCCGGTGCTTCCGCGCCTCCGGCAGGCACACCTGCTACACCTGCACCCTCTACCGGAGGGACACCGGCTGCACCCGCAACCAGCACGCCAATGACTATGGCGAACCTCCAACAAGCCGTAGCCGGGATACCGAACCAATATATTAAGAGTGCCCTGTCCAGTCTCCTT
>Ga0335070_10008425_pt1 | contig 12094 bp, 8 predicted proteins | sample Lox_Sample_13_FD_206722 | JGI IMG/M metagenome (GOLD analysis project Ga0335070, IMG submission 206722) | Soil microbial communities from Loxahatchee National Wildlife Refuge, Florida, United States - Lox_Sample_1.3 | ecosystem: Environmental > Terrestrial > Soil > Wetlands | place: USA: Florida...
GCGCTCGTCGGGTACGCCAAACCCGTAGCGCCTCAGGTATTGACCTCGCGCGGTCTTGCTCGTTGCTCCTTCGAGCCGCTCCCTCATTGGTCGCGTCCACCGAGCGCTGTGCACGACGAGAGCACGAATTGTTTCGTCCCACCAGTCGGGATACGCCGCTCGAACATTGGCCGCGATGCGCGCAGCTTGTGCCGTGGCGGCGCTGGTGTCACCCGTCGCGGCAAACGCGCGCTGATCGGGCCGATGATGCGTCGTCAGAAGCGAGAGGCTTTCGGGGCAGTCCGTGTCCTGGCCGTTCGGTGACAGAGCCCAGTTGCCTCCCTCAAGGACGATCTCCGGCTTAAGGGGCCACTGCGCTTCCCACGTGAGGGACGTCGTGCTCGATGGCGAAAGCTCGCCAGGCTGGGCCAGCGGCGTCCACTCAGCGAGGCCCGGTTCCACGATATTGAACCGATCCGTACAGGCCCCGACCGTGATCGCATTCCAGGCCTGACCAGGGTCGTGGATGCTCTCGGTATCGCTCGCTGCTAGGTGGTTCGCTTGAGGCTGGCCGCGGAGGTTGCCCGCGGAAACGAAGAACAGCCGCTTGGGACCGCCCACTTCGCCCACGCCGGCGGCAAGCTGATCGATCGCGGCCGACCACGATGACGGTCGGCCTCGATCGCGCCAGTCTTCGGCTGAGACGGCCAACGAGAACACGCGACTGCGGCGGGGAGCGCCGACCTCCGCACGGGCCGCAGACTCGGTCGTCACGTGCCCGTAGAGGTCTGGTGGGTTACTGCCGTCGTCCGGCAGGACCTTCACAGACTCAAGCACATGGGCGAGCATCACGGGCCCGGTCGTTGGAAGGACCTGCGCCAGATCGCCCAGAAGTGCGAGGCCAGCCATCTGGGTCCCATGGCCGTTCCGATCATCGATGCTCCATGTCGGGTCGTAGGTGTGTCGATCGGCGTCGCTCATGGAACCTGCGAGGATGGGATGACCGTGGTTCACACCCGTGTCCAAGAGACACACAGCCGGCGCATTCGCCGGAGCGCGGACGATACGGTCGGCCAGCTCCTGGGCCCGTGCAGCTTGTTGCGGGGGCGGAAGATCCAGGAACTCAGAGGCTGCGACTTTCGCGCGGCGCAGCTCGGCAATGTCGTTCATCACGTCGAGAGAGCCCGACAGCGCCGTTACGGGCCCATGGCCGAGAGCAACCTCCCGATCCGGGAATGAGACCGTTTGAGGTCGCAATGTCAGCCCTGCCTGCTCCGCGTACGCTCGGAGCCGCTCCAGCTCCTGGCCATCCGTGCGCCGAAGCCAGATCTCCCACCAGATCGACTCCTCGGGCCCGGGGTAGAGGGAAGCCTCGTCAGTCCAGAGAGCTCGGAGCGTCGCCAGCCGGACTCCCCCAATGCTCTCGATCAGAGGCTTGTGCTTGGGCTCTCCCTTTGCCGTGTTCTCCTCGAGATACTGCTCGATTCGGCGCAAGAAGTACTTCAGCTGGCCGTCCGGGACGAAGACGACCGCGCGCTGTACTCCCTCCTCCTCTCGGACCATGACGACCTCAATACCTGCGCGAGTCGATTCGAGACTCTCCACGCGCAACGGCACGGGGCTGTCGGCGAAACTCTCGAACTCGAAGTACAAGCCCGGATGCGCGCCCTCGACGTGGACCGCGATCGCGTCGCGGCGAGCATGGCCCTCCTCTGCAGCCGCGGTGAGTTCGCGACGAAGCAGTCGGCCGTGTTCCCGGCGATTGCGATGTGGATACTGGATCGGCGGGATCTTCTGGCGGCGACGCTGGTAGGACTCGGCTTGTGCGGAGTCCGGTACGAAGAGATGACGCCGATCGCGATCCGCCATCGCTCAGGCTACCGGGCTAGCTGCGGCCGATGTGTGATACCGCACGGTCCCGTAGGGCGCTCGCCAACTCTTCGGGATCGATGCGAGTTCGTTCGTCGAGCACTGAGAGCTTGGCGGCGTGCTCGCAAGCACCCACGATATCTGCATAGCTCAGACCGTGGCACTCCTTCGCCAGCTCATCCCAGTCGATTTCCTTCGTATCGAACAGTGCCAGGCGACTCCGCATCGTTTCGACCGCTCGACTAGGAGACGGCAGTTCGAACTTGATCACGTCGTCGAAGCGTCGCCACAAGGCGCGGTCCAGCAGCTGTGGATGGTTCGTCGCCGCCACGATCAGGCTCTCCGAGTCATCCTGCTCGAGGAACTGGAGAAACGAATTCAAGACGCGACGGATCTCTCCGACGTCATTTTCGGCAGCTCGGTCGCCACCCACGGCGTCGAACTCATCGAATAAGTACACGGCGCGGGTCTCGGAGATAGCGTCAAAGATCAGCCGCAGCTTCGCCGCCGTCTCACCCATGAACTTCGTAATCAGCCCGTGCAACAAGATCGTGAAGAGCGGAAAATGGAGCTCCCCTGCAAGAGCAGCTGCGCTCATCGTCTTGCCGGTGCCCGGAGGTCCGATGAGCAGAAGCTTGCGCCGGGGGGCAAGTCCGTGCGCGCGTAGTCGGTGCTGTTGGCGGTGTTCGAGCACCACGCGCTCGAGCTTCCTCCGCACCGTCTCGTCCAGGACCATGTCCGGGATGCGCGTGCTCGGGTAACCGGCGCTCAGCAGGCCGCTCAGCTCTCCGCGCGGCTGGACCATCGGTACCGGCTTGGTTCTGCGTCGCGAGCCGGCTTGATCGGTCTTTGCCCGATCCACGAGCCGCCGGAGTTCGTCAGCGAACCGCGACTTGCCCTGCCGGGCTGCGTGCGCGGCCATCTGCATCGCTATTGCGAAGAAGCGAGCGTCGTCGCCCTCCGCATGGCTCTTGATCAAGGCCTTGATTTGGTCGGCCGTAGCCATCAGCCCATCCTACGCCTGGACGCTCAGCAGGCCATCCAAGATGACGTTATCGGCCAGGGTGTACCTGCGCCTGTTTGGCGGGGTTCGTTCCGCTCAGGTTGGCGACAGCGCGACCGAACGTATGAGACGGAATGGGGGGATGATAGTGTGACGCCTGACGGAATGTTCCTTTACCTCGCTGTTGGCTTCGTGGTGACTTGCGTGGTCGCGAAGCTCTCACCTGGCGACTTTAAGGACGCGTCGTCCACGATCTTGATCTTCCTTATATGGCCGATTTGGATTGTCTTGGGGCCGCTGCTGCTACTCGGGGGCTGGAGGCAGTGGCGTGATAAGGACGAAGGTTAGGAGGTGAGCCCGCTCGGCCCAATGATGGCGATTCTACCTCTGAACCATCCCGAACCCTTCGCCGCGACGCTCGGCGTGATGCTGTATCCGGGCGAGGACGAAGCAGACCGGAAGAGAGCGAGAGCTTTCGCCGCTCAATACCTTGCGGAGCCACTCCGGCGTTTCCACGAGGCCGGAGAAGCTCTGAGATACGAAGAGCTGTCGAGCATCGCCTCGGATTCCGGGGCGCGTCTCGACGATCTCGAGAGTCGCTGGTGGGACGCGACTGCAACGGGCGAGCTTTTCAAGACGCTATTTGCGCTCTTCAACACCGATCCTGGCCTCGCGTCGTGGGAGAATGCGATCAGGCTGGCCGAGCTGACCACCGCGAGACACAGGGTTCCTGGCTCGCGCTCGGCGCTATGGGACGCCCGGAGTCGCTTTCTCTCGGTCGCGCATCTGTGGGGCGCTTGGTGCATCCGCGAGGGACGGTTCGCGTCGCGCCCAGAAGTGGGATACGACGGCTGGCACGACTTCCAGTTCTTCCTGGCAGAGGCGGAGATCCTGCGTGAGTGGGGCCAGACCTGGCTGCCTAGTCGAGCCAAAGCGAAGCCACCGCTTCCAGCCGAGGTCTGGCATGTGCCTGAAGACTGGGCGCCGCCGGAGCACGAGCCGAGCTGGCCGCAGACGGGCGTGATCGCGGATGTGGGCGTGCCGCCCGATCTCCTCGAACACCTCCGGAGATCCGGCCGCCCGCGCAAGGCCCGCTGAAAACCCGTCCAAAATTCTCTGGACGAATTTTCTCTTCCTGGTCAGGCACTTAGACTTCTCCACAAGCCCATGTTGCGGAGCGGTGCAGGCATGCAGGACCAGGAAAGCAATGAGCTCGGCGCGCGCTCTACAGGGGGCGAGCCGGCAGTCGTTGCCGGCGAGCCTCACCCGGAGCGATCGAAACTGGACAGTGTCCGTCGCTCTCCGGACTCGTCGTCAGCTGCCTCTGAGGTTCGCGACCTCCGGATCGAGGAGCGCCTGATCGCATCGCTGACGCCGCGCCGGCGCAACCCGCGCACGCACTCCGAGAAGCAGATCCGCCAGATCGCGGATTCGATCGAGACGTTCGGCTTCACGAATCCCGTGCTGATCGACTCGAAGGGCACCGTGATCGCCGGCCATGGTCGCGTGCGAGCCGCGAAGCTTCTCGGCATGCAGGCGGTGCCGACGCTTGCGCTCGAGCATCTCACCGAGGCGCAGATCCGCGCCTACGTGATTGCTGACAACAAGCTGGCCGAGAACGCAGGCTGGGATCGCGATCTGCTCGCGATCGAGCTGCAGGAGCTCGCCGAGCTCGATCTCGGCTTCGACCTCGAGGTGATCGGATTCGAGACCGCCGAGATCGACCTGCTGATCGGTGACGCCGCGAGCAGCGAGGCGCCGGATTCCGCCGACGAGATCGCCGAGATCGATCCCGAGGCCCCCGTGGTTTCGCGCCGCGGAGATCTGTGGTCGATTGGTCCTCATCGCCTCCTTTGCGGCGATGCGACGGACACCGCCGCCTACGCCCGGCTGGTGGAGAACCGGAAGGCGCAGATGGTGTTCGTCGACCCGCCCTACAACGTCCCGATCGAGGGCCACGTCTCGGGCCTCGGCCGCGCAAAGCATGCCGAGTTCGCGATGGCCTCGGGCGAGATGAGCGAGGCCGAGTTCGTCGCCTTCCTCGAGACCGCACTTGGCCGTCACGCAGCTTCCAGCGCCGACGGCGCCATCCACTTCGTGTGCATGGACTGGCGACACACGGGCGAGCTGCTCGCTGCGGGCCGACGCGTCTACAGCGAGCTGAAAAACGTTTGCGTCTGGGTGAAGACCAACGCCGGCATGGGCTCGCTCTATCGGTCGCAGCACGAGCTGGTCTTCGTGTTCAAGGTGGGAGGCGCCCCGCACGTCAACAACGTCGAGCTCGGCCGCTTCGGGCGCACGCGAACCAACGTGTGGCGCTATGCCGGCGTGAACAGCTTCGGAGCCGGGCGCGCCGAGGCGCTCTCGATGCATCCGACCGTGAAGCCGGTCCGCCTGGTCGCCGACGCGATCCTCGACTGCTCGCGGCGAGGGGCCATCGTGCTCGATGGCTTTGCGGGATCTGGCACGACGCTGCTCGCCGCCGAGCGCACAGGTCGCATCGGCTACGGCCTCGAGATCGAGCCGCGCTACGTCGACGTCGCGATACGGCGGCTTGCGGAGCACGCGGGTCTCGAGGCCGTGCACGTCGAGAGCGGCATGACGTTTGCCGAGGTGGCCGCAGAACGGGCGCGTGCCTGCGAGCCCGTGGGCGCCGCCTTCTCGGATGCCCAGCAGGAGCTGCGCGAGGAGCCGGTGCGATGAAGAAGAAGGCTCCGCAAGAAGAGAGCAACGCCGGCGACTACAAGGTCGGCTACGGCAGGCCGCCGAAGGACACCCGCTTTCAGCCCGGCTGCTCCGGCAACCCGAAGGGTCGCCCCAAGGGCACGAAGAACCTAAAGGCCGATCTGATCGAGGAGCTCGGCGAGCGCATCCTCGTGCGCGAGGGCGAGCAGGCCAAGCAGGTCAGCAAGCAGCGCGCCCTGATCAAGACCCTGATGGCGCAAACCCTGAAGGGCAATGCCCGTGCGGCCAGCTTGCTGCTCACCATGATGATGCGCCTCCTCGACACGGGCGAGGTCGCGGACGATCTCGCGAAGCCCTCGCTGGAGGACGAGCTCGAGATTATTCGCGGATTCGAAGCGCGGCTGCGGCGAGGCGAGGCCGCGACCCCCTCGCTGGACGGTGACGACACCTCCCAGGAGAGCCCCTCATGAGCGTGGATCAGCGAGTTCTCCTCGCGAACGCAATCCTGCGCAACAACCTCGCGGCCTTCACCCAGCGCTGCTTCCAAACCCTCGTGCGGACCGATCCGTATCTCGACAACTGGCACATCGATGCGATGACCCACCATCTCGAGCTGTGTCTGCAGGGCGAGACGCGTCGGCTCATCATCACGGTGCCGCCGCGCAACCTGAAATCGATCTGCGCCTCGGTCGCCTTCCCGGCCTTCGCCCTGGGGCACGATCCAACGCTTCGCATCGTATGCGTGAGTTACGCGCAGGAGCTGACCGTGAAGCACGCGCGCGACTGCCGCGCGGTGATGGAGAGCGACTGGTACCGGCGGCTCTTCCCGCGCACTCGCATCAATCCGAAGAAGAACACCGAGGGCGAGATCGAGACCACGGCTCGAGGCTACCGGCTCAGCACCTCGGTCGAGGGCACGCTGACCGGGCGCGGCGGCAACCTGATCATCATCGACGACCCGATGAAGCCTGCCGAGGCGATGTCCGAGACTCGGCGCAGGGCGGTCAGCCAATGGTATGACGGCACGCTGTCGTCGCGTCTCGACAGCAAGACCCGCGACGTGATCGTGATCGTGATGCAGCGCCTGCACGTCGACGATCTCGTCGGCCACGTGCTCGAGAAGGGCGAGCCGTGGACGCATCTCGAGCTCCCGGCCATCGCCGAGGCGCCCCAGGAGATCGCCATCGGCGAGGGCAGGATCTATCGGCGCGCCGCCGGCGAGCTGCTGCATCCCGCGCGCGAGCCCAGGGAGATACTCGACGAGCTCAAGGCCGCCATGGGCAGCCAGGTCTTCTCGGCGCAGTACCAGCAGGCTCCCGCTCCGCCCGGCGGCGCTCTCATTAAATGGGCCTGGTTCAAAACCTACGAGCGGGCTCCCGCGTGGCGCACCGGAGACCGCATCGTGCAAAGCTGGGACACGGCCTCGAAGGCGAGCGCTGCCAACGACTACTCCGTGTGCACCACCTGGCTGATCCGGGGCAAGGACTACTATCTGCTCGACGTGCTGCGATGTCGGCTCGAGTACCCCGAACTCCGCCGCAAGATTCTGGCGCATGCCGAGACGCACAAGGCGTCGACCGTGCTGATTGAGGACGCGGGCTCGGGCACGCATCTGATCCAGGATCTGCAGCGCGAGGGCAAGCTGCGGCCGATCGGCGTGCCGCCCCAGGGCGAGAAGGTCGTGCGTATGGAGGCGCAGACGCCCGTGATCGAGGCCGGCTACGTATATCTCCCCGCGGCTGCGCCCTGGCTCGGCGATTTCGAGATCGAGATCAAGGCCTTTCCCGGCGGCCGCCACGACGATCAGGTCGATAGCGTCTCCCAGTTCCTTACGTGGGCAGCGACACACAAGCCGCCGCCGAACCTTATGCCGATCGGCATACCCAAGATCAACGAGTACAGCCAAATCCGAGAGCTGCGGGGCAAGCCCTGCTGACCGATCCCCCGTCGGCGGCGATTGCGATCTCAGTGGGATTCCGCATCTCCGGTTCCCGGGTCTCGATGCCGCACGCGTCGCAATAGGGATCGGCCCTACTCCCCCTGTGACTTCCTCTTTCGCGCCTCCATCGCCTGCGCGAATCGCGCTTGACTCGTCGGCCCCAACGAAGCGTGCATGGGGGACGCTCACGCCGGGCCCCTCGAGCGAGGGCCGCCCTGCCCCGACCGGAGCGCCCGGCGGGGCTCGCGGAGGTAGTGGCGCCGCAGCTCGTGCGGCGCGATCGATCGAGGAGACCCAATGCCGGCAGAGCGGCTGCGCCTGCGCGACGTGCATCGCCGGGACGTTGAGATTCTGCGCTCCCGCGCTGTGCATCCGGCCGCCGCTACCGAGATGCTCGCGAACGACCTCGCGGTCCTTCCCAGCCTGCCTCTCGATGCGCTGAAGGAGCGCTGGCAGGCGCTCTTCGGCACACCACCCCGACCTCGCCTCGGGCGCGCGCTGATGGTGCGCGCCGTCGCCTATCGGATGCAGGAGCAGGCACTCGGTGGCCTCGACCCGGCAACCCGAAAGCGACTCGCCCGCGTCACCCACGAGCTTGCCGCCGGACGCGCGCCGTCTGCAGCTTCTGCTCCGATCAAGCCCGGCACTCGGCTCCTCCGCGAATGGCGAGGCGTGATCCACGAGGTGATCGTCCTCGAAGAGAGCGTGCGGTACCGCGGGAAGTCCTGGTCCTCGCTCTCGGCCGTAGCCCGCGAGATCACCGGCGCGCGCTGGTCGGGGCCTCGGTTCTTCGGCCTAAAGAGTCGCCGCGGTGACGGCCGCTAGCCGCCGCATCCAGCGCTGCGCCATCTATACCCGCAAATCGTCCGACGAGGGGCTCGAGCAGGACTTCAACTCGCTCGATGCGCAGCGCGAGGCCTGCGAAGCCTACATCCGGAGCCAGGCCGGAGAAGGCTGGACGCCGGTTCGCACGGCCTACGACGATGGGGGCTACTCGGGCGGCACACTCGAGCGTCCGGCGCTTTCGCGCCTGCTGGCCGACATCCGGGCCCGCAAGCTCGACACGGTCGTCGTCTACAAGGTCGACCGTCTCACGCGCTCGCTCGCCGATTTCGCGAAGATCGTCGAGGTATTCGACGCGCAGGGCGTCTCGTTCGTGTCCGTGACGCAGCAGTTCAACACCACCACGTCGATGGGGCGGCTCACCCTCAACATGCTGCTCTCCTTTGCCCAGTTCGAGCGCGAGGTCACGGGAGAGCGCATCCGCGACAAGATCGCGGCCTCGAAGAAGAAGGGCATGTGGATGGGGGGCTTCGTGCCGCTGGGCTACGAGCAGAGAGGACGCACGCTCACCATCCACGAACCTGAGGCCGTGACCGTGCGCACCGTCTTCCAGCTCTATCTCGAGCAGGGGAACGTGCGGCGAGTCAAGGAGGAGGCCGATCGCCTGGGGCTCACCACCAAGCTCCGCCCTGGCGCGAAGGGGCAGATGCGCGGCGGCAGGCCGCTGTCCCGCGGCTACATCTACCACCTGCTCGGCAACCCGCTCTACGTGGGCCGCATCGCACACAAGGGCGAGACCTATGAGGGCCAGCACCCGGCGATCCTCGATCCCGAGATCTGGGATGCGGTCCAGGCGAGACTCGCCGCCAACACCCGCGAGCGATCCTCGGGGACCTGCGCGGGCAGGCCCAGCCCGCTCCGGGGGAAGCTCTTCGACGAAGCCGGCACGCCTCTCTCGCCGAGCCACGCGGTCAAGTCCGGCCGGCGATATCGCTACTACGTCTCGCGAGACCTGATCGCGCGATCGGCCGAGAGCACCGCGAACGAACGAACACACGGGTGGCGCTTGCCGGCCCGCGAGATCGAACGCCTCGTGGGGGACGCCGTCACGGCGCTCTTCGCCGATCGCGCGGCCCTGACTCGGCTGGTCCGAGAGGCCGAGATCGAGGCCGAGCGCGTTCCGGATCTGCTTGGCGCCGTGCGCGACTGGACAGGCGCACCGCTGGAGCTCGTGAAACGCGTCGAGCTCGCCCCGAATGAGATCGCCGTCCACATCGATCTCTCGCGTTTCCTTGGCGAGGAAGCCCCAGCGGTGCGTCACGTGATCCCGGCCCGGATCAAGCGCCGCGGCGTCGAGATGCGCCTCGTCCTCGACGGCGAGGAAAAGGGTCCCGCGGCGCACAGACCCGACCCGGCGCTGATCAAGGCCGTCGTTCGCGCGCACCGGTGGTTCGAGGATCTCGCAAGCGGCCGCGCAGGCTCGTTCCGCGACATCGCCAAGGCGGAAGGCGTCACCCACCGCTACGTGGGTCACCTGATGCCGCTGGCCTTCCTCGCGCCCGACATCGTCGCGGCGATCCTCGCAGGAAGGCAGCCCGTCGACCTCACTGCGGAGACGCTGACGAAGCGCACAGATCTGCCACTCGGTTGGGGAGAGCAGAAGACGCTGCTGGACTTCGACTGAAGCTGCTCGATCCTAGGACGGACGACAGCAGAGCGGACGCAAGCGGAACGGAGGGAAGCAGTTGTCTCCGCGATGGTCGACGAATGTCGATGTCGGAGACCCTCGGCGAGCTCCGCCTCGTATCCAGCAGCGGAAGTCGCCCCGACGTACTGCTGCTCGATCGAAGAGTTGGAGCATCCGCGCCACACCTCTTCGCCCAAGAGGGTGAAGGGTTTGGGATACGGGAATCCGCCGCCATCGGCGTGAGGTGCTTTCGCGCCTCATCCCGCGCTTGTGGGCGCAAGACGGGGTTGTTTGTCGTTTGCAAGAACGTGTGAACTACTTCACACACAGACGACGTGCCCTCCGGTGTAGGGTAGATCCGCGCGGTTGTCCGCGTAGCGACTGCGCGCACCTGAGGGGTCCCGCGCATGGCGTCTTCCCGTTTCGTCGGTCTCGTCACGTTCCTCGTCGCAAGCATCCTCGTTGTCTCACCCTCATGGGCCGGCTGCAAGAAGTCGCTCACGATGCGCGAGACGCCAGGCGGCACGCTGCTCCCCGGTCAGCTCGTCGAGTGCGACGAGAGCGAGACGCCGGAGCTTCTCCTGCCGAGCGCCCATCTCGATCTCTGCAACCCCAAGGTGCTCTCGCAGACGGGCACCTCCTTCGAGGACTGCGCGCGTGCCGTCGACTCCGCTCGCGAAGGACTGCGCCAGGCGAAGGTGCGCGAGGCCGTGCGCAGTGGGACCGACGATGCGCTGATCGCCCAGCGCTACGGCGCGTCGAACGCGGAGATCGATGCAGCCCGAGCCACGGCGGATCTCTCCGGTCCGGTCCCGACTGCGACCCAGGGGGTGTCCCAATGAGGACCTCGCGGGTCACGCTACGCCGCTCACTCTCAGGGATGGCCGGCGCCCTCGCCACCACCGTTCTCGCTTCTTTCCCTGCGATCGCCACCACGACCGACGCAACACCCGAGCTCCGCAACTCTCCGAAGCTGGTCACACCCGAGCGCGTGAAGACGGATCCCTTCAATGGCACAGCGGCCTACGCCTACAAGATCGACGTTCCGCCGGGCACGGCCGGCATGACGCCCGAGCTGGTGCTGACTTACAACACGCAGACCCAGCACTCGGAGTACGGCTACGGCTGGTCGCTGAACTTCCCCTACATCGAGCGAAGCACCCGGGAGCACCGGCCCTACTACAACGACCCGGGCACGGCTCCGCAGGGAACCGACGACGAGTTCGAGCTTGGCGGCGACCTGCTGGTCCGCGAAGGCACGAGCAACCGCTTCGACCTCCGCTACGCGGACGGCAGCCGCATTCTCTGGATCCCGGGCAGCGGCGCGCACTGGGAGGTCACGAAACCCGACGGCACGAAGATGCTCTTCGGGACCGGCCTCCACTCGCGCATCTACCGCAACAGCGACACGCCCGCGGAGACGTTCCGCTGGTCGCTCTCGGAGGTGATCGACCCGCGCGGGAACTCCTACCGGATCGAGTACTGGAACGACCATGACGTCGCCGGCGCGGGCAGCGCCGTGGTGATCCCCTATGAGACCTACGTCTACCCCAGCACGATCACCTACACGCACACGACACAGTCGGGCGCGGCGCCCCTCCAGGATCGGCGCACGATCCACTTCAAGTGGCAAGAGCGTGCCAACCCGGGCGAGTCAGACACGAACAACCACATCTGCGACGGGAAGGAGGACTGCCCGACCTCGTACCGCGCAGGCTTCAAGGTGCAGCGGCGCTATCGGCTCGCGCGCATCGGCGTCGGCATCGACGCGAACGGCGACGGACTCGACGCGAGCGAAGAGGTGCGCAGCTACGACTTCCTCTACACGAACAAGACGAGCAACGAAGAGCCCAAGAACCCGCCCTTCTCGCAACTGGCGGCGATCCAGCGCCACGGCACGGGAGGGCTGCCATTCCCGTCCGCGTCGAATCCCGTCGCGACGGAGTTCGACTACACGCGTCAGGACCGGAGGTTCAACAGTCCCGACAGCCATGGGCTCCCCGACCATGCCGGAGGGGAGTGGAGCGCGACTCCAGGGCAGATCTCCGCGGGACCCCCGAATCTCGACTACAACCTCGACTGGCTCGACCGCAACGTCATCGACATGAACGGCGATGGCGTGATGGACCGCGTCGAGGTCGTCGGAACG
>Ga0335070_10008426_pt1 | contig 12093 bp, 13 predicted proteins | sample Lox_Sample_13_FD_206722 | JGI IMG/M metagenome (GOLD analysis project Ga0335070, IMG submission 206722) | Soil microbial communities from Loxahatchee National Wildlife Refuge, Florida, United States - Lox_Sample_1.3 | ecosystem: Environmental > Terrestrial > Soil > Wetlands | place: USA...
CCCCGCGGCGGCACAGTACAGCAAGACGCACGCCACATGCGGATCACGGACCCCACCGAGCGCGGCTGCGCATGGTGTCGTAGACAATTGGGGTCTGGTTGTTGACCGGATGCCTCGCGTCACTTTGGTGACGCGAGCGCTAAGCTGACAAGCTGAGGAGCATGGTCTGCATCAGCAAGTTGCTGAACGCATGATAGAGCGCCGGTACAGCGATCGTCCCCGTCCGGACGCGCAGCCAGCCGTAGAGCAAACCGGGGAAGAATACGATGAGACGGCCCGCACCGCCGAAGAACACATGACACAACGCGAACAGCGCCGCCGCCGCCGGCAATCCGATCCCCCAATTGGCGCCGAAGAGTCGATAGGGCCGGTTCCACACCTGATCAAACTGAGTCTGGAGGTAACCCCGGAAGAAGAACTCTTCGGGCAAGCCGATCAACAATACCTGGTCAACGGCGCTGCGGAGCAATTCCGGCGGCAGCCGCAACGTGAAGCGCGCGCCGAACCACCAGTGCGCCAGCAGGTAGTGCCCGATGATGTAGGGAACGAAGACCGCTACCGACACCAGCGCATGAAAACCGATGCCGCCAGGTTGCTGCAGGGTCAGCGCGTAGTCCGCGTACGGCCGCTTGCCCAAGCTGATGATCAGCAAGGGCGCCACGAACCACAAGGTGGAGACATGCAGGCCGACCGCGAGCGGAAAGGTAACCACCAGCAGTGCCAGCCCTTCGATGACCGGCTGGTAGCGACGTGCGCTCACGTGCGGCGTGCGCCTTCAGGGGACCGCGCCATCTTCCACGATGATTGCCGACAGGCCCATCGGCGTCACCGACCGCGCAAACGCCATCGCCGCGTCACGCTGTTTGAAGCGGCCGACGCGCACCCGATAGTATTGACCGGTGGTGCCGTTCTGTGTGGCGACGTAGACGCCGTCGAAGCGTTTGTCCAGTGTGTCCTTCAGTCGCATGGCGTTGGTGCGATCGACGAAGGCGCCCACCTGGATCGTGTACGCAGCGGCCACCAGTTGCGGTTGCTCAGCACCGAGCACCTCGATGCGTACGGGCGCCGTCCCGGGACCGAGCATGCCGATACTGCGCGCCGCGGCGTACGACAGATCGATGCTGCGGCCTTTTGCGAAGGGTCCGCGGTCATTGACGCGCACTTCCACCGTGCGGCCATTCTGGAGATTGGTGACCGCGACGTGCGTACCCAGCGGCAGGGTGGGATGCGCGGCGGTGAGGTCATTCTGATCGTAAACCTCCCCGCTCGAGGTGCGGTTGCCGTGAAAACCGGGCCCGTACCACGACGCCGTTCCCACTTCGACGGTGCGTGAAGCTTGCTGGCTGGGCTTCGACCGCCCGAAAATCAATCCGCAACCGCTCAGGCACGCTGCGGCCACCACGCAACCAACCACCCCACGCCACATGGCCGCCGATTATACGGAGAATTGACGGATCGGTCCATTGATTCGTTAGTCCATTGGGCGAGGCCAATGAGCCCATGACTCAAGGAGCCAATCGTCAGTTCCCTGCGACTGTCATGCGGGCGATCTTGATTGTCGGTGCTGCCACCGCGTGACGCAGGTCGAGGTCGTTACCGATGGCTTCGATGTTCTGGTACATGGCCAGCAAGTTGCCGGCGATGGTGATCTCTTCGACCGGGTGCGCCAACTCGCCGTTCTCGATCCACAGCCCAACGGCGCCGCGGGAGTAGTCGCCGGTGACCGGGTTCACGCCGAAGCCGATCAGCTCGGTGACGTATAGGCCCGACGACACCGACTTGATGATCTCGGCGGGCGACACCGTGCCCGCCTGCAGCACGAAGTTCGTCGGAGCGACTTGCGGTGCGCTGCCGACCGAGCGCGCGGCGTTGCCGGTGCTGCGGCTCCGCAACTTGCGCGCCGAGTAGGCATCGAAAAGGTAGCTGCTGAGGACGCCGCGGTCGACCACGACCGTGCGCCGCGTCGCCAACCCCTCGCCGTCGAACGGCTTCGAGCCCAACGCGCCCGGCAGCGTGCCGTCGTCGACCACGGTGACGGACTCGGGGGCGATGCGTTCGCCGAGCTTGCCGATGAGGAACGACGTGCCTTTGTAGAGCGCGTATCCCGACACAGCGGCGGCGAGGTGGCGCAGCAGGCCGCCGGCCATTTCAGGATCGAAGATGACCGGGACCTCACACGTCGGCACCGGGCGGGCGTTGAGTCGCCGCAGCACGCGCTCCGCCGCCTTGCGGCCGATTGCCGCAGGCGCTTCCAGCCGCGCCAGCGTGCGCTGTGCGGAGTACCAGTAGTCGCGCTGCATCGCTCCGTTCTGCGACGCGATGGGAACGACGGCGAGTGAGGCACCCGAGTCGCGATAGTCACCACGAAAGCCGAGGCTCGACGCGTACAGCACGTGGTTGGTTGAGACGTTGCATTCACCGCCCTCGGAGTTCGTGATACGCGTATCGGCACTTAGTGCCGCGTGCTCCGCTGCCTTTGCCCATTCCAACGCGCGCTCGGCCGTGAACGACTCGACCTCGGGATCGTACAGATCCAGGTCTGGTACCGCCGTCGCCAACTCGGCAGCGTCGGGAAGGCCGGAGAACGGATCCGGCGCCGTGATGCGCGCCAGCGCACAGGTATCTTCTCCCAGTCGCTCCAACGCGTCGCGCGAGAAATCGGCGCTCGAGGTGATGGCGGAGCGCTCGCCGATGAAGACCCGCAAGCCGAGATGCTTTTGATGTGCCTGTTTCAGCTTTTCGATGTCACCGAGGCGCACCCCGACGTCGAGTGAGCTGCTCTCGGCGACGACGACATCGGCGGCCGTCGCGCCATGTCGCTTTGCCGCTGCCAGCAATAGCTCAGCGGTCTCTGTTAGAGGTTGATTGCTCATGGTGGGGCGCGTGTTCAAGCGGCATGGGTGCCGCCGACCGTCAGGCCGTCGATGCGGATCGTCGGCAACCCGACGCCGACTGGCACGGACTGCCCGTCCTTCCCGCAGGTGCCGATGCCTTCGTCGAGCTGCAGGTCGTTACCCACCATGCTGATGCGCTTCAGGACATCCGGTCCGTTTCCGATGAGCGTCGCCCCCTTCACCGGCTGGGTGACCTGGCCGCCTTCGATGAGGTAGGCTTCGCTTGCCGAGAAGACGAACTTGCCATTGGTGATATCCACTTGCCCGCCGCCGAAGTACGCGGCGTAGAGGCCGCGGTCGACGGAGCGGATGATCTCGTCGGGAGTCGCCTCGCCGGCGAGCATGAAGGTGTTGGTCATGCGTGGCATCGGCATGTGCGCGAAGCTCTCGCGCCGGCCGTTGCCGGTGAGCGGCATGCCCATCAAGCGCGCGTTGAGGCGGTCCTGCAGGTAGCCGCGCAGGATGCCCTTCTCGATCAAGACCGTGCGGCTCGTGGGTGTTCCCTCGTCGTCGACGTTGAGGGAGCCACGGCGATTGGCGATTGTGCCGTCGTCGACCACGGTGCACAGTGGTGACGCGACTTGCTTGCCAAGCAACTCGGAGAACGCCGACGTCTTCTTGCGGTTGAAGTCGCCTTCAAGGCCGTGGCCGATTGCTTCGTGCAACAGCACCCCCGGCCACCCCGGACCCAGGACCACCGTCATGGTGCCGGCGGGCGCATCGATCGCCCGCAGGTTGCGCAGCGCCTGAGCGGCCGCGGCGTGCGTGAAGCGCAAGTAGCGCTCATCGTCGAGGACGAAGCCATACTCGACACGGCCGCCGCCGCCGTACGTCCCTTGCTGGCGGTTACCGTTTTCCTCGGCGATGCACGTCACGTTCAGGCGCACCAGCGGCTGCACGTCGCCGACGACCCAGCCGGCGGAGCTGACGATCAGCACCAGCTTCTGCTCGACGCCGATCGACGCCATGACATTCTTGATGCGCGCGTCCTGGCGGCGCGCGGCGATGTCGATGCGGTTGAGCAACTCCACCTTGTCGGCCAGCGGCGCGTCGACCGGCGACTGCTGCAGCGTGTAGAGGTCGTGGCGCGGCCGCGTCTCGCTGACGGCGACGGCATGCGTCTCGCCACTTTCTTGTGCGATCGCCTGCGCGGTACGCGTTGCCAGCTGGAGACTGTCGACGGTGACGTCGTCGGAGTAGGCATAGCCTGTCTTATCGCCGGCGACGACGCGCACGCCAACGCCCTGCGCGACGTGCTGGCTCGCCGTCTTGACGATACCTTCTTCGAGGCTGAGGCTCTGCACGGTGCGGAACTCGAAGTAGAGATCCGCATAGTCGGCGCGCCGCGCGATGGCATTGCCAACGATCTGTTCGAGTGTGCGTTGGTCGAGGCCGAAGCGCTCGAGAAAGAAGCGCACGGGTTCGCGAGGCGTGGGCGCTGATGCCATGGGAAATTCCTTGATTTCCGAGCTGCAAACTGGGTAGCATACTTTCACACAAGGGACTAGGTCGTTGTCGTTGGGCGCGAGAGGAAAGGGGGAATGAGCCAACACTCGCTAGAAGCACGCTGGTCGTGTTTGCGGCGATACGTTGGTCTGCGCATCAATCTCTTCCGTGCCATGCACGACGGCTGCTTCCACCTCGCCGATGATCGCACCGTCATTGCGACGCGCAGCGGTGACTACGCCCTGACGGCCTGCATCGCCTACGATCGGGTTTTCTCCTACTACTACGTGCGCGACTGCAGCTGGTATCGCAGCGATCTATCGCGACTGACGGACGACGAGTTGCCGGATCACATTCGCGACGACCTGCTGCGTCACTTTCTGTCGGTCCTCGGCTGACGGTGCGCGGTTCACGCCGTGCGCTGGCGGCCGCCAGCGTTTGCCGCTGCGTGGCGATTTCTCTATAAGGCCCGCCGGAGGCGTACGATGCGGGGTCTGAGTCTCGTCGACATCTTGGTCATCCTTGCGGTGCTCGCGATCCTCGTGTTCGCAGGGAGCCAGGAGTTCGCTCGCTACGACAATCTCACCGTCGCTCCCGCGCCGACAGCGACCGCGCCGCCGGCCAGCTGATGCGGCGGCACGCCTCCAAGCCGCAGCGGCCGGGCCGTCGCGCGCGGCATCTCATCTGCGGGTTCGCATCGCCGGCGAGCGTCGAGCAGCACGGCGCGCTGCGTCTGGTGAAGGGCCGGGGGGTGTACGTGTGGGACGCGCAGGGGCGCAAGTACCTCGATGGGCTGGCGTCGCTGTGGAATGTCGCCGTCGGACATGGCCGCTCCGAGATCGCCCGTGCCGTCGCCGCACAGATGCGCCAGCTCGAGTACGCGCCGACGCTGCTCGGATTTGCGTCGCAGCCCGCCGAGCAGCTTGCCGAGCGCATCGCCAAGATGGCACCGAAGGGGCTCACGCGTGTCGTTTTCACTTCAGGCGGCTCCGAAGCGAACGAAACCGTCATCCGCCTGGTGCGGCTGTACTGGCGGCTGCGCCAGCGTCCCGACAAGATCAAGATCGTTGCGCTGAACCGTGCCTACCATGGCTCCTCGACCGGTGCGGCGAGCCTCACCGGCTTGCCGTACTTCCACACGTACTACGAGCCGCTGCTGCCGGGCGTCGTCCGCATGCCGCGCCCGTTCTGCTACCGCTGCGAGCTCGGCCTGGCCTATCCGCGATGCGCCTTGGCATGTGCCGATGAGCTCGAGCGCATCATCGAACGCGAAGGCGCCAGCACGATCGGGGCGTTCATCGCCGAGCCGGTGCAGGGCGTCGGGGGCGTGGTGGTGCCGCCACCCGGCTACTTCGAGCGCATCCGCGCCATCTGCGACAAGCACGAGGTGCTCATGGTGGCCGACGAGGTGATCACCGGCTTCGGCCGCCTGGGCACGCGCTTCGGCATCGAACGCTGGAAGGCGGTCCCAGACATGATCGCCTTCGCCAAAGGCGTCACCAGTGGTTATCTGCCACTCGGTGGGGTGATCGTGAAGGAGTCGGTGTATCAGACCCTCCTCGATGCGGGTCCTGACTTCGCGCTGCACCACGGCTTCACCTATTCCGGGCACCCGGCGGTATGCGCCGCGGCGCTCGCCAACCTCGACATCATCGAGCGCGAGGGGCTGATTGCGCGTGCCCGCAAGCTGGCGCCGCACTTCAAGCGCCGCCTCGATGCGCTGTCGCGCCACGACATCGTCGGCGAGGTGCGCACCGCGGGTCTCATGGGCGCCATCGAGTTGGTGCGCGACAAGACGAGCAAGGAGCCGTTGCCGGGAGAGTGGAACGTGGCGGCGCGCATCCGCGCGGCGGCGCTGGCGCGCGGCGTGATCATCCGCGCCAGCGCCGACACCGTCGTCGTCTGCCCGCCGCTGATCGTCACGCCGAAGGAGATCGATGTAATCGCGGCGACGATTGACGCCGCGATCGGCGACACCGCCAAGGAGATCAAGCCGGAATCGGCGTCGCGGTGACCGATCGTGTCCCTGAGCGCAAGTATAGGCGCGCGGGGCGAGGGCGAACTAAGCGCCGCACGCTCAAGTTAGCCTTGAAGTGACGAGTGGCCGCCGGCCCCGCGCGCGGTCGGCTGATCGTCGCTCACCGCCCGACTTTTCGCGCCGCGACCTCGACCCGGCACATCTCGATGGGCCGGATCTCGATGCCCCAACCCAGGTGCTCGTTGAGGCGCGCCGCCGGATGCTTCGACGCCACCTGGATGGCCTCGTTCAGATCACGCGCTTCGATCAGGAAGTAGCTCCCGAGCTGTTCCTTGGTCTCGGCATACGGACCGTCGGTGACGGTGACCTTGCCGTGGCGCGGCCGCAGGCTCACGGAGTCCTTGGTCGCGGCGAGCGAACCGACCTCCAGCAGGTGGCCGCTGCGTTGCAGATCCTCGTCCAGGGGGCCGCAGTCGCGCGCGATCGCGGCCATCTCGGCCTCGGTCAGCGTCTCGAACTTCTTCTCGTCGTAGTAGGCCAGGCACAGGTACTTCATGGGGGTTGTCTCCTTTACGAAGGTGGTCGATCGGGGACAAGCGCAATCGACAGCGGACAGCGGGCCCACGGCCGGTTGCGTGAGCATCGTCGGCTGCTAGCGTCGATCTGCGTGCGTCACTTCAAGGCTAGGTCACCAAGAGTTGCGCGCCGTAGCGACGCAGATGGCGGTCACGGGTGACGAGGACCAGGTCCTCCAGCTGGGCTTGCGCGACCAGCATCCGATCGAAGGGGTCATCATGGTGGAGGGGGAGCGCGCCAGCGCTCTGTGCGTGGCGCGCCGTAATTGCCAGCTCGACGAATCCATTGGCCTCGATTTCGGCAGCGCAGTCACTGTCCTGGATGTCAAGCCGCCCGAGCTTTGCCTTGATGCCGATCTCCCAGATGCTCGCCGCGCTCACGTGAACAAGCGCCTGTGGATTGCGAATCGCCTCGCGTGCTGCTGAAGATAGCTGCGGGGCGTCGCCGAGCCACCAGAGGAACGCGTGCGTGTCCAGCAATAACCTCATTCCGCGGTCATGCCGAAAGCTTTCGCGATCCCCCGTGGCAGCGGTGCGTCGAAGTTCTTACCCATGCGAATCTTTCCCTTGAGCCGGCCAGGCTGCCGTTGCGTCGGCGACACGGCGATCAGCTTCGCAATCGGCTGCCCATCCTTCGCGATCACGATCTCCTCCCCGCGCGAGACACGCTGGAGGAGCCGTGAAAGGTGGGTCTTGGCTTCGTGAACGTTCACCATATCCATGGGTGTCCCATAGGGGTCTAGCTAAGGTTAGTCAACCGATGGAAGGTTTGGGGGGTTCTACTTCTGCTCGTCGCTGCTCGGCGCCAGGCTGCGGACGCCGTAGGTCTGCAGCAGCTGGTTGATGTTCGTCGTCTTGATGTCCATCCCCGAACCCGAGAGCGGCAGCAGCAGGATGCGTTTGCCCTCGAGGGCCTCGGCGAGCTTCAGCTTCACCATCACCTCGCCGCCGCTACCGGCGAGCGCCTTGTTCATCTCGGTGATGCCTTTGGCCTCGGCGACGCCCTCGGCTTCGGTCGCCGCGGCGATGCGCTCCTGCTTCTCGTAGTAGGCGTCGGCCTCGATCTGCGCTTGCTTGAAGCGCCCGTCGGCTTCGGCCACCATCTTGTTCACCTCACCCTTGGCGTCTTCGAGCTTCTTCAAATACTCCTCTTGCGCTGCCTTGGTCGCCGACTTGTTTTGCTCGGCAACCTGCTCGGCGACTTTCTTGTCCTCGATGGCCTTCTGGTAGTGTGGGTTGAAGCGGTAGTCCTTGGTCGAGACGCGCTCGACGATTACGCCGTAGGGGTTGAGCAGATCGTTCAGCGCCCTCTTCGCCACCTCCGCCTTCTGGTCGCGCTTGTCGGAGACGTAGAACTCCTCGGTCTTCAGCTCGCCGAAGACGTCGCGCGGGCGGCTGCGTGCGATGGTGCGCACGACCTTGTCCTTCAGCTCGAAGTTGTCACCCGCCACGTACTGCAGGATGTACGGCGCCTTCTGCGGGTCGATGCGGTAGGAGACGATGACGTCGAGGCTGATGTCGTTGCCGTCGATGGTCTTGAACAGCAGGTCGTCGCGGTAGGGTTTGTCCCCGCGCGACGCGTCGTGGGTCATCTCGATGTTGACCAGCTTGGTGTCGAAGGTGTTCCAGTCGTTGAGCACCGCCGGAAAGAAGTAGACGGCACCGGGTTCGTAGACACGATCCTCCACCCCCTTCTTGCCGAGCAAGCTCCACTTCACCGTGCGTACGCCCACTTCGGTCGGGCCGGTGGTGTGCGGGTAGAACACGAAGGTGGCGAGGAGCGCCACGAAAATGATGATGGCGAGCGTGCGCATCAGGGTCTCCTACTTCTTGACTTCGAACAGCTTGAGGGTCTGGTCGACGTTGAGCGGATTGACGCCGTTGGGCCCGTCGCTGGGCAGCACCAGCACCTCGATACCCTTGTAGATGTCGGCCAGCTTGAGGCCGACCATGCGATCGGAGCCGGCGCCCTGCAGCGCGTCGTTGCGCAGCTGCGTCTTCTTGGCCTCGGCGAGCTTGACGAGCAGATCGGCCTCGGCGCGCTTGCGGCGCACGTACAGGTCGCGTTCGGCGTCCTTGGTGGTGATGTACGCGCGGCCCTCCTGCAGCTTGATGTCGACCGCCGCCTGGCCTTCCTGAATCATCTTTTTCAACTTGGCGCCTTCGGTGGCGGCCCGCCCTTCTGCCTGGTTCTTGAAGACGAGCTGGTCCTTGAGCTTGCGTTCCTCGATGTTCTTCTGAATCTCCTCGGTGTAGCGGAAGTAGCGTATGAGGATTTGATCGACCTTGAGGCCGTACTCGGCCAGATCACGGTTCAGCAGGTCGGTGGCCAGCTGCGCCTTCGCCGAGCGCATCGGGCTGTTGTAGAACTCCTCGGTCGTCAGCTCGCCGAGCGCTTGCTTGAGCACCGGCTCGGCCTTCGGGACGATGCCGTTGGTTTCGAACAAGCGGCCGGTGCCCAGCCGGGTGAAGACGAGGTAGGGATTGACGATGTTGTAGAGGATGCTCACGTCGACGTCGACGAAGAAGCCGTCGGAGGTTTGAATATGCGCCGCCTTGCTGACGCTCGCCTCGCGCGCCGCCTCTTCCCGCGCACTGGTCAGGTCGAGGACCTGGAGATCCCGCGGGAAGAGGTACATGCGTTCGATGTCGAAGATCTTGAGGACGACGTGGAAGCCGGGTTCGTACACCTCCTGGTGCACGCCGCGGGACCCGAGGATCGGCAGGCGCACGACCTTGATCCCCAGCTCCGCCGGCCCCACATATGTCAGGCAGGACCACATCAGGACTTTCACCGCGGCCGCGGCGAGGAGAACGGGAAGCACGACTTTGCGGGCGAAACCGCTTTGCAGAAAGCTGCTGAAGCGTGGGCCGGAGCCCGCCGCCCACTCACCGCCCATTCGCTTCAAGTCGATCACCCGCCCACCGGACTCCGTATCCCTGCCTGCCATCAATTCCTCCGTGAACCGCCAATGCGGATCGGGGCGATCCTATATCACAACCGGATCGCGGCTTGGCATGGCCCGCGCATCGGCAGTACAGTCCCGAACGGGAGGCGCGATGAACGATGCAACCGTTGCTGACTCCGCAGCAGCAAGCACTGGTGACGCTGGCGCAAACTCTGGCGAAGGAATGCGGTGAACGTGCCGCGCAACACGACCGGGAGGCGTCCTTTCCCTTCGAGAACTTTGCCGAGCTGCATCGTGCCGGCTATCTCGCACTGACACTGCCCGCTGCGGTGGGCGGACGCGGCATCTCGATCTACGACTTCTGCCTGGTGCAGGAACAGCTCGCACAAGGCTGTGGTGCGACCGCGCTCGCGGCGAACATGCATCTGTACAACTGCGGCGGCGCCCTCGGCTCATTTACCGACAGCTTCCGGCGCCGCGTCGCCGACGCAATCCTGAAAGAAGGCGCAGTGATCGGCAGCAGCCTCTCGGAGCCGACGGCGAGTCTGCTGTCGCCGACGGTCCGCGCGCGCAAGGTGCCCGGCGGCTATCGCGTGGACGGTCGCAAATCCTTCTGCACCCTCGCGCCGATCCTGCGGTACTTTCTCTTCAGCGCCAAGCTCGAGGGGAGTTCCAAGCCAGGCGTGTCCGGCACAGTCACGCTGGCGGCTGAGCGCGGCACGGACGGCATGGAGATCATCGAGACATGGGACTCGATGGCGATGCGTGCGACCGGCAGCCACGACATCCAGTTCGCCGACGTGTTCATTCCCGAGGAGTGCCTGGTCGGTCCCGAGGGGGAAGGCGTGGAGAGTGGCCTCGCTGCGTTGCCGTGGTACGCCCTCGGCATTGCGTCGGTGTACACCGGCATCGCCGCCGCCGCGTTCAACTTCACCGTCGACTACGTCAAGCAACGCAAGCTGCACCCGTTGGCGAGCCCCATCGCGCATCTGCCTGGCATCCAGTTCGGCGTGGCCGAGATGGCGATGGGCCTCGCAGCGGCGCGCGCGTTGATCTACAAGACTGCCGCCGAGCTGGCGCACGGCGCCGACTTCGGTGACGACACACTATCCAAGGTCACGACCCCGCAGTACTTCGCCACCAATGCCGCCCTCGACGTGGTGACCAAGGCGATGCAAGCCGTCGGCGGCCCCAGCTTGTTCCGCCGCTACCCGCTTGAGCGCTACTACCGCGACGTGCGCGCCGGCACGCTGCATCCGTTCACACATTCCTGGCTGCTGGAGATGATCGGCAAGCGTGCGCTGGGGATTCCGATGGATGTGCAGCCGCGCTGGGTGTGAAAGTGGAGATGACACGTAAAACGTAGGAGCCTTTACGTTTCACGCTTTGCGTGCTGGCTACCGTGGGACTTTCTGCTGGAGTCACGCTGCCAGAGCCCGGCACAGCTCGTTGTGCCCTACAACGGCACCTGCGGTGGCGGCAGTGACGTGCGAGCGGCAAGATGCCTTCGCGGGCTCCCGCAGCGGTGCCAGGTTGATTGGAATGACGTTCAGCCGGAAGAAGAGATCCGGTGGTCTTGACAGCCGGAGAGGCTTGGAGCACTCAGACCTGAGTACAACGATCGCGGGAGGCGTGCGAGCATGGCTGTCGACCAAGCCAAGTTGGAGGAGTTTGTCGGGAGGGCGGTTGGAGACCTGGGTTCCGCATTGACTGCAGCGCTGGTCGTCATCGGTGACAAGCTCGGGCTGTACAAGGCTATGGCCAGCGCGCCCCCGCTGACGCCGGCCGAGTTGGCAAAGCGCACCGGAACGGCAGAACGGTACGTGCGCGAATGGCTGAACGCGCAAGCGGCAGCCGGATATCTCTCCTACGACACTGCGAGCGGCCGCTACTTCCTGTCGCCCGAGCAGGCGGTGGCACTCGCCGACGAAACCAGCCCGGCGTTCGTGTTGGGCGGTTTCCAGGCGATGACCGCCGCGATGAAGGCGGCGCCGAAAGTTGCGGAAGGGTTCACCACCGGCAAGGGTCTTGGCTGGCACGAACATGATCCGGATCTGTTCGAAGGCACGGAGCGCTTCTTCCGATCAGGCTACAAGGCCAACTTGACGACCTCCTGGATTCCGGCGCTCGACGGTGTCGAGGCCAAGCTCAGAAGTGGAGCGAAGGTGGCTGACGTCGGCTGCGGGCATGGGGCGTCGACGATCCTGATGGCGCAATGCTATCCCATGTCGACCTTTTTCGGCTTCGACTACCACGGCCCGTCGATCGAGCGTGCCCGCCAGCGCGCGGCG
>Ga0335070_10008427_pt1 | contig 12092 bp, 12 predicted proteins | sample Lox_Sample_13_FD_206722 | JGI IMG/M metagenome (GOLD analysis project Ga0335070, IMG submission 206722) | Soil microbial communities from Loxahatchee National Wildlife Refuge, Florida, United States - Lox_Sample_1.3 | ecosystem: Environmental > Terrestrial > Soil > Wetlands | place: USA...
CGCCGAAGCCCAGAAGAGCCTCACTGACCTATCGACCCAGGTCGTCAGCCTGCAGGACATCCTGTCGAACAAGCAGGCGCGCGGAGCGTTCGGCCAGGACCAGATGGAGACGATCGTCCGTGACCAGCTCCCGACCGAGCTGTTCGAGTTCCAGTGCAAACTGTCGAACGGCAAGATCGTCGACTGCCTCATTCGTCTGCCACCGCCGCTCGGCCCGCTCGCGGTCGACGCGAAGTTCCCGCGCGAAGCGTGGGAGACGTTGCGCGGCGCGGGCAGCGACAAGAATCTGCAGGAGCAAGCGGTCAAAGCTTTCAGCGCGTCGATCATGACGCACGTGAAGGACATTGCCGGCCGCTATCTCATCCCCGGCGAGACGGCCGAGCACGCACTCATGTTCGTGCCAAGCGAGGCGGTGTATGGCGAGATCTACGCCAGCATCCCCGAGGTCGCCGAGAAGGCCCGGCGGGCCAACGTCTTTATCGTGTCACCGAACACCTTCTGGGCCATCCTCAGCACCATGCGGGCGGTGATGCGGGATTCGCGCATGCGCGAGCAGGCCGGCGAGATACAGAAGATGGTGGGCCATCTCCTGAGCGATGTGCGTCTCCTGGACGAGCGGACGGGCAAGCTGCAACGTCATTTTGACCAGGCGCTGGAGGACGTGCGCGAAATCCGCACATCGGCTGAACGCATCAGCGGTCGCGGCGCGCGCATCAAGGAAGTCGAGCTCGATGAGGATCGGCCGCGCCTGGTCGAAGATCGGCCGACGGTCGTGGCGATCGCGCCGCGGAAAGCCTGATCCAGGCCGGCGAAGAGGAGATCGGCCGCGCCACGAACGCCGGCGCCACGCTATAGTTCGGCTCCACGACCGGGACTGACGCCATGGCCCACGACGGATCGAAAAAGGTCGTCCTCGCCGCGATGGCGGCCAATCTGCTGATTGCGGCGACCAAGTTCGGAGCCGCCGCCTTCACCGGCAGCTCCGCCATGCTGAGCGAGGCCGTGCATTCGGTTGCCGACAGCGGCAACCAGGCGCTCCTGCTCTTCGGCACGCAGCGCGCCGCCAAGCCCGCCGACGAGCGCCATCCGTTCGGCTACGGCCTCGAGCTTTATTTCTGGAGCTTCGTCGTCGCGATCGTGATGTTCGGGATCGGCGCCGGCGTGTCGTTCTATGAGGGCATCCACCGCATCATCAGCAACGAGCCGAGCGCCAACCTTTACGTCAGCTACATCGTCCTGGTCGCGGCGATCGGCTGCGAAAGCTGGTCGTTCGTGATCGCGATCCGCGAGTTCGACCGCCAGCGCGGAAAGCTCGGCTACATCGAGGCGGCGCGGCGCAGCAAGGACCCGCTGGTGTTCGTCGTCCTGTTCGAGGACCTGGCGGCGCTCGGCGGCCTGGTCCTGGCCCTCGTCGCGACGGCGCTGAGCGACTGGCTCAACCGGCCATGGATCGACGGGGCCGGCGCGCTGGCGATCGCCGCCCTGCTCGCCGTCGTCGCGATCTTCCTCGCCTACGAGACGCGCAGCCTCCTCATCGGCGAGGCGACGGATCCCGAGACCGTCGACGACGTGCGCCGCCTGATCGCCGCCCATCCGGCGGTGACCAAGGTCAACCGCCTATGGTCGACGCATTTCGGGCCGCAGGACGTGCTGCTGGCCGCCAGCATCGACTTCGAGGACCATGTTCACGGAGACGAGATAGAGGCGGCCACCGAGCAGCTCGAGCGCGAGATCAAGCGTCGCCACCCCGATGTGCGGCATTTCTTCGTCGAAGTGAAGGAACTGCCCTAGACCGCGCGCCGCGCCCTGAGCGCCGCCGTCAGCGTGCCGTCATCGAGATAGTCGAGCTCGCCGCCGACCGGCAAGCCGTGCGCGAGGCGCGTCACCTGCACCTTGGTCCCGGCGAGGCGGTCGGTGATGTAATGCGCCGTGGTCTGGCCGTCGACCGTCGCGTTCATGGCCAGGATGACCTCGCGGATCTCGGGCGAGGCGGCGCGCTCGACCAGCCTGGCGATGCTGAGGTCCTCAGGCCCCACGCCGTCGAGCGCCGACAGCACCCCGCCCAGGACGTGATAGCGCCCGCGGAACGCGGCCGAGCGCTCGATCGCCCACAGGTCGGCCACTTCCTCGACGACGCAGATCGAAGCCGGGTCGCGCTTCGGATCGGCGCAGATGGCGCAGGGATCGATCGTGTCGAGGTTGCCGCAGGTCCGGCAGGTGACGATCTTGTCCGCGGCGACCGTCATCGCCTCGGCGAGCGGCTTCAGCACCGTGTCGCGGCGCTTGAGCAGATCGAGAGCGGCGCGCCGCGCCGACCGCGGCCCGAGCCCCGGCAGCTTCGCGAGAAGCTGGATCAGGCGGTCGATTTCGGGACCGGTCATCGAACACTCCAGCCCGTCATTGCGAGCCTGTCTTCAGGCGAAGCAATCCAGTCGTTACTCCTGGATCGCTTCGCTGCGCTCGCGATGACGGCGGAAACGCGGTGTATCGCCTCAAAACGGCAGCTTCATGCCGGGCGGCAGCGGGAGTCCGCCGGTGACCTTCTTCATCTCCTCGGCGGCGAGCGCGTCGATCTTGCCGCGCGCGTCGTTGACCGCGGCGACGATCAGATCCTCCAGCACCTCGACCTCTTTCGGATCGACGAGCGACGGCTCGATCTTGAGGCGCTTGAGCTCACCCTTGCCGGTCACGGTCGCATGCACGAGGCCGCCGCCGGCCGCACCCTCGACTTCCGTCGCGGCGAGCTTCTCCTGCATCTCGGCCATCCTGGTCTGGACCTGCTGCGCCTGTTTCATCAGCTGGCCAAGGTTCTTCATGACGGCTCCTCTGGGTCGGCTTCGTCGCTGGAAATGATGTCGTCCTCGTTGGCGCCGGACGAGACCGGCGGCGGCGCATCGACGCCGCGCACCGTCTCGATGGTGGCGCCGGGGAACGCCTGCAGCACCGCGTCGACCAGCGGGTTCGTCGCGGCGGCGGCCTTTTGCGCCTCTTTGGCGCGATAGGCCTGCTGCGCCAGGGTCGGCGCACCCGCCTCGGCCGCGTTGATGACCACCACCCAGCGCCGGCCCGTCCAACGCTGCAGCAGCTCCATCATCCGCGCCGGCAGATCGCGCGGCGCGCCGGGCTCGGGATTGAAATCAATGCGGCCCGGCTCGAACCGGATCAGGTGCACGTTGTTCCACAGATGCGCGTGCAGGATGCCTTCGCGCTTGGTCTCGAACAGCGCCACGATCTCGGCGAAGCTCTGCGGATCAGGCCGGTCGCCCGCCGGCAGCGGCGCCGCTTCCGCGCTCGCCGGCGCCGGATCGCTGCGCAGCGCCTGCGCCGGGCTGCCGCCCGCCCCTGAGTCTCGGGCGGGGGCGCGTACGCTGGACGTAGCCACGGCCGCCGGCCCGCCGCCGACAGGTCCCGGCGCCATCCGCCCGCCGCCGCCGTTGCCGGGCGCGCTCGCCATCGCCGGCGGCGCCGCGGTGCCGGCCCCGGCTCCGGCGATAATCTCCGCCGGCGTCGGCAAGTCGGCCGCATAAGTCAGGCGCACGGCCAGCATCTCGGCCGCCGCCAGCGGCGACGGCGCGGTCTGCACCTCGATCAGGCCCTTGAGCAGCATCTGCCACGCGCGCGCCAGCACGGACACCGAGAGCTTCCCGGCCAGGGCGCGGCCGCGGGCGCGCTCCGCCTCGGGCACGGTCGGATCGTCGGCGATTTCGGGCGCCACCTTGATGCGGGTCAGCCAATGCGTGACCTCGAGGAGGTCCTGGACGACGACACCGGGGTCGGCGCCGGCGCGATACGCCTCGCCGAGCTGCGCGAGGGCGCTCGCGGCGTCGCCTTTCATCAGCGCCTCGAACAGGTCGAACACCTGCGTCCGGTCGGCGAGGCCAAGGAGGGCCCGGGTGTCGGCTTCGCCGACCTCGCCCTCCACATGGGCGAGGGCGCGGTCGAGCAAGGACAGGCCGTCGCGGACGGAGCCGTCGGCGGCCCGGGCCAGCAACGCGGCCGCGGCGGGCGCCACCTTGCGGCCCTCCTTCTCGGCGACGCCGGCGAGGTGCCTGGCCAGGACCTCCTGATCGACGCGCCGGAGGTCGAAGCGCTGGCAGCGCGACAGCACCGTGATCGGCACCTTGCGGATCTCGGTCGTGGCGAAGATGAACTTCACATGCGCCGGCGGCTCCTCGAGCGTCTTGAGCAGCGCGTTGAACGCCGGCTTCGACAGCATGTGCACTTCGTCGAGGATGTAGATCTTGAACCGCGCCTTCACCGGGCGGTAACGGGCGCCGTCGGTCAGGTCGCGGATGTCGTCGACGCCGTTGTGGCTGGCGGCGTCCATCTCGACCACGTCCATGTGGCGGTCTTCGGCGATGCCGACGCAGTGCTCGCACACGCCGCAGGGGTCGACCGTCGGCCCGCCTTTCCCGTCGGGGCCGACGCAGTTCAGCGCCCGGGCGATGATGCGGGCGGTCGTCGTCTTGCCGATGCCGCGCACGCCGGTCAGCACGAATGCGTGCGCGATACGGCCGCTGGCGATGGCGTTCGAGAGGGTGCGGACCATCGCTTCCTGGCCGATCAGGTCGGCGAAGCGCGACGGGCGATATTTGCGGGCGAGGACGCGATACGGTGCGGGAGCCGGGCTATCGGTCATGGTGTGACGGGCAGCCCCCCAAGAGCGCCATACGGATGGTCGTGCGGATATCGGGTGGGAGGCTGGACAACGACCCGGACCGAAACTCGTTACGGCTGCTTCCTTCCGGACCTGACCGGGTTGGCGAGGAGTCCGTCCGTAGCCAACCTCCCAAAAGACTATATCAGCTTTCGCGGGCCCCGGGGCAAGGCCCCACGGTCACGGCATGGGGGCGGGGTTTGGCGGCGCCGAATTCATTGCCCAGGTGCCCGCGCCAAGGCATTCTGCGGCAACATGGAACGGCCGAATTTTTATGCCGGGCTGGCGCTCGACCGGATGTCCGAGCGGCGCGGCGATGCGCCGTGGATCGAACAGCTGTTTCGCGATCCCGCGACTCGGCTGATTCCGGTCTGGCGGTCGCGCAGCCTGGTGGCGGAAGGGGCGACGCCGGAGGCGGTATTCCTTTCCACAAGCGAGCTCGCCATCGAGCCTGCGACCGCGATCTTCCTGGGTCTGACGGAGACTGCCGCCTACTTCGCGACCGACGTCTCCCACATCGAGGAGAGCGACCTGCCGCGCCTGTTCAGCGCCCGCGGCAAGTTCGTCGACCTGCGCGCCGTCGGCGCGGTCATGGACCGCCAGCACGGCGGCCTCCTCGCCTATGCCCGCGGTCTCGCGCACTGGCATTCCCGGCACCGCCATTGCTCGGTCTGTGGCGCTCCGACGGTCAGCGCCGACGGCGGTCACCTGCGCCGCTGCACCAGCTCGACCTGCAACGCCGAGCATTTTCCCCGCACCGACCCTGCCGTGATCATGCTGGTGACGCACGGCGACCGCTGCCTGCTCGCCCGCAACCGCCGCTTTCCCCTGCCGATGTACTCGACCCTCGCCGGCTTCGTCGAACCCGGCGAGAGCCTCGAGGAAGCGGTCGCCCGCGAGGTATTCGAGGAATCGAACATCCGCGTCACGGACGTCCGCTATCAGTCATCGCAGCCCTGGCCGTTCCCGTCGTCGATCATGCTCGGCTTCCGGGCGCGCGCCGTGACCACGGACATCAGGATCGACGGCACCGAGCTGATGGACGCCGGCTGGTTCGACCGCGCCCATCTCCGGGCCGAACACGATCCCGAGACGTTCCGGGTGCCGCGCTCGGATTCGATCGCGCGCCGGCTGATCGACGACTGGCTCGCCGAGGGGTGAGGCCCGTCCGCCCGCCTTAAGTCCGTGGCCGAATGGCCGAATTAACCAAGGATACCAACTGTGGCGCTTTGTTTTCCGGGATGCTATGACCGGCCCCGGTTTGGCTGAAGATTCCGCGTTAACCGGAACGTACGCTCTTCAAGGGAGGACTTCATGGTGACTTCACGAATCCGTCTTGCTGCCGTTCTGCTCGGCTCGCTGACCGCCGTCGCGCTGAGCGCCTCGGCAAACGCGCAAACGCTGCGCGCCTCGCATCAATTCCCCGGCGGCAAGGGCGACGTCCGCGACGACATGGTGCAGATGATCGCGCGCGACGTGAAGGCGGCGAATGTCGGCCTCGAGATCCAGGTCTATCCGGGCGCCTCGCTGTTCAAGCCGAACGACCAGTGGAACGCCATGGTCAACGGCCAGCTCGACATCACGCTCTTCCCGCTGGATTACGCCAGCGGCAAGGTGCGCGCCTTCAGCGCGACCCTGATGCCGGGCCTGATCCGCAGCCAGGACCGCGCCAAGCGGATCAACGATTCGCAGTTCATGAGGGACGTCCGCGCGATCATCGAGAAGAACGGCGTGATCGTGCTGTCCGATGCCTGGTTCGCCGGCGGCATGGCGTCCAACAAAGGCTGCCTCGTGAAGCCGGACGATCTGAAAGGCCTGAAATTCCGCGCCGCCGGTCCGACCTTCGCCGGCATGTGGGAGACCGCCGGCGCCAGCATCGTGTCGCCGCCGTCGAACGAGATCTACAACGCGTTCCAGACCGGCGTCGTCGACGCGACCGACACCAGCCTCGGCAGCTTCGTCTCGTTCCGGCTGTATGAACAGACCAAGTGCCTGACCACCGCGGGCGACAATGCGCTGTGGTTCATGTACGAGCCGGTGCTGATGTCGAAGAAGAACTTCGAGCGCCTGAACAAGCAGCAGCAGGACGCGATCATCAAGGCCGGCAAGGCCGCCCAGAAGTACTACGAAGACAAGGCGGCGACGGTGAATGCCGAGGCCGAGAAGATCTTCAAGGACCACAACGTCAATGTCGTGACCCTGACCGACGCCGAATACAACCAATGGATCGACGTCGCCAAGAAGAGCTCCTACAAGGAGTTCGCGAAGGACGTGCCTGAGGGCCAGAAGCTCATCGACGAGGCGCTGGCGGTCAAGTAAGCAGGACGGAAGACCGGCCGCGCGAACCCGCGGCCGGTCTTTTTTTCAGCCGGTAGAAAACCCGCACATGGAACTTTACATCCGCAGCATCCGGGCGGTCTCCCAGCTCTGCGGCGTCGCCGCCGCCCTCTTGATCGGCCTTGGCGTGCTCGTGGTCTGCGACATGGTCTTTGAGCGCTACGTGCTCAACCTGACGACCATCTGGCAGACCGATTTCACCACCTACTGCCTGATCGCCGGCACGTTCATCGGCAGTCCGTACGTGCTGATGACGCGCGGCCACGTCAACGTCGACGTGCTGCCGCATCATCTCGGCGGCAAGGCGCGCTACTGGCTGGCGCTCTTCACCATCCTGCTGGCGATGGCGTTCTGCGTCGCGCTGTTCGTCCTGACCACCGCCTACTGGCAGGAGGCGTGGAGCCAGAACTGGCGCTCCAACACGATCTGGCGGGCGCGCCTGTGGATTCCCTACAGCGCCATGCCGATCGGCCTCGGCATCCTGGTCCTGCAATACGTGGCCGAGCTGATCTGCCTCGTCAGCGGGCGCGAGCCGCCCTTCGGACTCAAAGACAACCGGAGCCACGCGTGAGCCCGACCACCCAGGGACTGATCGTCCTCGTCGTCACCTTGGTGATGCTGCTGTCCGGCGTGCCGGTCGCCTTCGGCCTCGGCGCCATCTCGCTGGTCTTCCTGATCGTCTTCCAGGGCATCGATTCGCTGCACGTCGTCGCCGAGACGATGTATTCGAGCCTCGACGACTTCGCCCTCGTCACCATCCCGATGTTCGTCATGATGGGCTCGGCGATCGGCTCCTCGCCGGCGGGCAAGGACCTGTACGAGGCGCTCGACCGCTGGCTTTACCGTCTTCCCGGCGGCCTCGTCATCTCGAACCTCGGCGCCTGCGCGATCTTCGCGGCGCTCACCGGCTCGTCCCCGGCCTGCTGTGCGGCGATCGGCAAGATGGGCATCCCCGAGATGCGGCGGCGCGGCTATCCCGACGACGTCGCCACCGGCTCGATCTGCGCCGGCGGCACGCTCGGCATCCTGATCCCGCCGTCGATCACCTTCATCCTTTACGGCATCGCGACCGAGACCTCGATCGGCCGGCTGTTCCTCGCCGGCGTCGTGCCCGGGATCATGCTCACCGGCCTGTTCATGATCTGGACGATCTTCGCGATCTGGAAGAAAGGGTTCCGCTCGCACGCGGCCGACTTCCGCTACAGCTGGAAGGAGAAGTTCCACTCCGTCCCGAAGATCACGCCGTTCATCCTGATCATCGTCGGCGTCATGTATGTGCTGTACGGCGGCGTCGCCACGCCCTCGGAAGCCGCGGGCGTCGGTGCGGCGCTGTGCGTCGTGCTCGCGATCGTCATCTACCGCATGTGGACCGTCGAGGGCTGGTGGGCGATCCTGCGCGACACCATGCGCGAATCCGTGATGATCCTCATGATCATCGCCGCGGCCGTGCTGTTCGGCTACATGCTGACCTCGCTCTACCTGACGCAGACCCTGGCGCAGGGCATCGCCGACATGCACGCCAACCGCTGGGTGCTGATGCTGCTGATCAACCTGTTCCTGCTGGTCAGCGGCTTCTTCATCCCGCCGGCAGCCATCATCCTGATGACCAGCCCGATCCTCTTGCCGATCATCACCGCCGCCGGCTTCGACCCGGTGTGGTTCGGCGTGATCATGACCATCAACATGGAGATCGGCCTGATCCACCCGCCGGTCGGGCTCAACATCTACATCGTCAACTCGATCGCGCCCGATGTGCCGGTGACCACGGTCATGTGGGGCACCATCCCCTATGTGATCTGCATGATGCTGGCGATCGTGCTCCTGTGCGCGTTCCCCGAGATCGCCACCGGGCTCCCCGACTACCTGATGGGCCCCACGCTCCATCGCTGAGCCGGCTTAGCTCTTTCATTCGTAAACGAACGTCCCGATCACGGATCGCGCAGCGCGAGCGGTGATCCGAGGCACGTCTCCCTGCGTACAAGCGGCACGTCGTCGGGGTCGGCGATGGCGAAGGCAACCATTGGGAGATCCGCATGTCCTCGTCACCTCTCGTCGTTCCGACCGGATTTGTCACGCGCCGCCGTGCCTTCCTGCAGAGCGCCGGGGCCGCCACCCTCTCGGCCGCGGCCGTCGCCCTCATCGCCGGCTGCGAATCGCAAGCCCAGGGCATGGGCAAGGGCACCGATACGATGGCCGACGTCAACATCCTGAATACCGCCCTCGGCCTCGAGCACGAGGCGATCAACGCCTATCAGCTCGGCGCCGAAAGCGGCCTCTTGCAGAAGCCGGTGCTCGACACCGCCGTGCTGTTCCAGAGCCAGCACAAGGAGCATCGCGACGCGCTCGTCGCTACCATCAAGAAGCTCGGCGGCACGCCCGTGGCCGAGAAATCGAAGAGCGACTACGCCAAGGCGCTGAACGCCGGCAGCCTCAAGTCGCAGGCCGACGTCCTGCACCTGGCGCAGCGCCTCGAGCGCGGCGCCGCCAACGCCTATATCGGCGTCATCCCGTCCTTCCACGATCCGGCGCTGGCGCAGGTCTCGGCCCGGCTCGCCGCCGACGAGACCATGCACTGGACGGCACTGACCAGCGCCCTCGCTGAGGCGTTGCCGCAGAAAGCCCTGGCTTTCGGCGCGTAACACCTTAGGGCCGGTGCTCCGCGACGGCCGACCCCCGCCGCGGAGCACTTGCCGCTCGCCGCCGTGACCTGGGTTGGACGTTCATCGTGGGCCGTCGCCGCCCTGCTTCTGGCGGCATCCGCCGCCCAGGCCGGGGGCGATCCGGTGCGCGGCCAGGCGCTTTACGAAAGCCGCTGCATCGCCTGTCATTCGCTCGACGCCAACCGCACCGGACCGATGCATCGCGGCGTCTATGGCCGCAAGGCGGGCTCGGTCGCGAGATTCGGCTACTCGCCGGCCGTCAAAGCTTCGGCCATCGTGTGGGACGCGACAACGCTCGACCGCTGGCTCACCGACCCGCAGAAGCTCATCCCGGGGCAGCGCATGAACTTCCGCGTGGCTCTCCCCGAGGACCGCGCCGACATCATCGCCTATCTGAAGCAGACGTCGGGAAAGTGAACGCGCGCGCTCAGTCGTCGCCGCCGCGGCTCTGCTGCCGGAACCGGTGCGCGTAATAGACGCCGAGGATCTTCATCTCGCGCGAGAAGAACTTGAGCTCTTCCAGCGCCAAGGCGAGCGCCCGGTCGTTCGGATGCCCTTCGACGTCGGCATAGAACAACGTCGCCTCGAAGCGCCCGCCGAGCATGTAGCTCTCGAGCTTGGTCATGTTGACGCCGTTGGTGGCGAAGCCGCCCATCGCCTTGTACAGCGCCGCCGGCACGTTGCGCACGCGGAAGACGAAGCTGGTCACCACCGGTCCCTTCCTGGGATCGGGATCGATCGCGTGGCGCGACAGCACGACGAACCTTGTGGTGTTGTGCTCGGCGTCCTCGATGTTCTTCTTGAGCGCGGTCAGGCCGTAGATCTTGCCGGCCAGCGACGACGCGATCGCGGCCTGCGTCTTGTCGCCGGCGGCCGCGATCTCGGCGGCCGAGCCGGCCGTGTCCGCCGCCACGATGCGCTTGAGGCCGAGCTGCTTGATCGCGCGCCGGCACTGATCCAGCGCGTGCACGTGGCTGTGCACGGTCCTGATCGTCTTGAGCGTGGCGCCTCGCGGGGCGAGCAGGTAGTGCTCCACCCGCTGGAAGTGCTCGCCGACAATGTGCAGCTCGGCATGCGGCATGAGGTGATGGACGTCGGCCACCCGCCCCGCGACCGAGTTCTCGATCGGGATCATCGCCAGCTCGGCGCGGCCGCGCTGCACGGCGGCGAACGCGTCCTCGAAGCTGGCGCAGGGTAGCGTCTCCCAGCCGGGATAGGCGTTGCGGCAGGCAAGGTCCGAATAAGCGCCGGGCTGACCTTGAAAAGCGATGCGGCCCGCCGCCGGGTGTTTCTTCGAAGTCATCGTCAGTCTGTTTGGGATCCCGCGAGGATCGCGCGGGCGCGTTCGAGATCGGCCGGAGTATCGACGCCGAGGGGAACGGTGTCAACGCGCGCCACGTCGATGCGCATGCCGTTCTCGAGCGCCCGCAGCTGTTCCAGGCGCTCGCGCCGTTCGAGCACGCCTTGCGGCAGTCCAACGAAGCGCTCGAGCGCCGCGCGCCGATACGCATAGATGCCGATGTGATGATAGAGCGGCCCGGCGCCGGAGGGTGCCGTGGCGCGGGTGAAATACAGGGCGCGGCCCATCTGCGGGCGATTGTCGCCCTGGCCGCCGCCGCGGGTGAACGCGACGACGGCTTTCACCACATTGGGATCGGCCTTCTCCTCCTCGCGGGTGATCTCGGCCGCGATGGTGGCGATGTCCACCGGCGGGTCGCCCGCCGCCGAATCGGCCAGTGGCATCAGGACGGCATGGACCGCATGCGGCGCGATGGTCGGCAGGTCGCCCTGCAGGTTGACGACCGCGTCGAACTTGCGGCCGGGATCGAAGCGCTCGACCGCCTCGAGGATGCGGTCGGAGCCGCTGGGATGGTCGGCCCGGGTCAGCATCGCCTCGCCGCCGGCCTGCCGGACCGCCTCGACGATCGCCTCGTCGCCGGCGGCGACCAGGACCGGGCCGATCTCCGCCTCGCGCGCGCGGCGCCACACCTGGACGATCATCGGGACGCCGCAAATATCGGCCAACGGCTTGTTCGGCAGCCGCGTCGCCGCGAGCCGCGCCGGGATGACCACCAGGGGGCGGCGCGGGGCGGTCATGGGCTGGGCACGCGGCCAGAGGGGGCCCTCCGGGCCACGGCAAACGGCTGATCCGACAGGGAGGCGGCGGACACAGAGGACATGGGCCCACACATATATAACGGCGCCCCGACCGCCGGAACCTTAATGATTCGCCAGGGAAAATAGGCGAAACTTGTTGAACGGGTGCGGGCCGGACGGCTACTCTCCGCCCCGTTTCATTGCCAGGAACGGGACGACATGAACGCGTACGAATTCAATAAAATTGCAGGCGCGACCCTGATGGCCCTGCTGGTGACGACGGTCATCGGCTTCGTCGGGAACGCCCTCATCCACCCGGTCAAGCTCGAGAAATCCGTGGT
>Ga0335070_10008428_pt1 | contig 12092 bp, 8 predicted proteins | sample Lox_Sample_13_FD_206722 | JGI IMG/M metagenome (GOLD analysis project Ga0335070, IMG submission 206722) | Soil microbial communities from Loxahatchee National Wildlife Refuge, Florida, United States - Lox_Sample_1.3 | ecosystem: Environmental > Terrestrial > Soil > Wetlands | place: USA: Florida...
TGTCCGCCGAGATGATCGGCAGGCCCGAGTCGGCCAGCATCTTCTTGCCGAGGTCTTCGTTCGTGCCCTTCATGCGCACGACGAGCGGCACGTTCAGGTTCACGGCCTTCGAACCGGCGATGACGCCTTCCGCGATCACGTCGCAGCGCATGATGCCGCCGAAGATGTTCACGAGGATCGCCTTCAGGTCGGGGTTCTTCAGCATGAGCTTGAACGCTTCGGTGACCTTCTCGGTCGTGGCGCCACCGCCCACGTCGAGGAAGTTCGCCGGTTCGCCGCCGAACAGCTTGATGGTATCCATCGTCGCCATCGCGAGGCCCGCGCCGTTCACGAGACAGCCGATGTTGCCGTCGAGCGAGATGTACGCGAGGTCGAACTTCGACGCTTCGATTTCAGCCGGATCTTCTTCGTCCAGGTCGCGGTAAGCGACGATTTCCGGGTGGCGGAACAGCGCGTTGGAGTCGAAGTTGAACTTCGCGTCGAGCGCGATGACCTTGCCGTCGCCGGTCAGGATCAGCGGGTTGATTTCGGCGAGCGATGCGTCGGTTTCCCACGTTGCCTTGTACAGGCCTTGCAGGATCGCGCGGGCTTGCGGAATCGATGCTTCGGGCACGCCGATCTTGCGTGCCAGATCGTCGGCTTCGGCGTCCTTCAGGCCCGTTGCCGGATCGACGGCGACCTTGTGGATCGCTTCGGGCGTCTTGGCGGCGACTTCCTCGATGTCCATGCCGCCTTCGCTCGACGCCATCACGACGATCTTCTGCGAAACGCGGTCGGTCACGAGGCCGACATACAGTTCCTTCTTGATGTCAGCGCCTTCTTCGATCAGCAGACGGTTGACCTTCTGGCCTTCCGGACCGGTCTGGTGCGTGACGAGCTGCATGCCGAGGATCTGGTTCGCGTATTCGCGGACCTGCTCGAGCGACTTCGCGACCTTCACGCCACCGCCCTTGCCACGGCCACCCGCGTGGATCTGTGCCTTGACGACCCACACCGGGCCGCCCAGCTCTTCAGCGGCCTTGACCGCGTCATCCACCGAAAACACCGGCTTGCCGCGCGGTACCGCGACTCCGAATTTCCGCAGGATTTCCTTACCCTGGTACTCGTGAATCTTCATGCGTGATTCCTTCAGTCTGAGAGTTGGAGTGAACTTCGATTCCGCTGTTCTTATTCATGCGTGACGGCGTCGGCCCTGCCGTCCTGGCCCGGGCCCCGGCTGTCGCGCACGCCGGCGACGTCCGCGCCGCGCTCTTGCGAACGCGGCACATGGCCATACCAGCGCGGATAAAACTGCTTCACCGCCTCCCCGTCGAACCGCAGCGCGTGGCAGCGGCCAAGCTGGAAGGGCGGCTTTTCGCCGGCGGCCTCATTGCCTCCGGCGGTCTTGCCGAGTTCCGGTCCGGGCTCTTCGCCCGGCGAGCCATTCGATGTATCCCACACCGCTCCGACAAACGCCTGGATCGCGGCGGTCGGCAATATGCCCAACATCTCTGTGAGATGCGTGCAGCCAGCCGTGCCGGCGAGGAGCCGGCCCGCTTCGCGGCGGAAGTTCTGGAGGAGATTGAGGCCGATAAGGGCCCGATAGGCGGGGTTAGCGTTCTGGCACTGACCGTCATAAGGCACCCAGTCGGACGACGCCTCGGCGTCGACGACGTTGAGCTTGCGATCGATCGTAATGCGCAGCCAGAGTTCATGGATCGGCAGACCGTTGGGCCGGACACCGGCGGCGAGCGGCACGTCGCGTGGCTTGTGGTCGGTCAGGCACGCGTCGATGTCCCACAGGCCGTCTTCGCGCTCGTAGGCAACCGCCCGGATGGCGCGCTGATGGCGCAACTGGCGGGGCACGGGCGGGGAAAGCGGCATGCTAAACGTAAGACCGGATTGGAAAACCTCGCGATTTTAACATACCGGGTATTTGAGACAGCCGCGAACACACAGGCAGTGCGGCGGCAAACGTGCGCCGCTTTTCGAGACTATCGGCTCAATTGTCTGACCAATCTTCGTCGAAGCCCTTGAGGATCTTGCCGATGATCGGCATTGAGAAGCCGCGCGCCGCGAGAAAGCGCGCCTGGCGCGCGCGCTCGGCTGGCGTTTCCGGCAACTGGCCGTACTTCTTCTGCCAGACGGCGCGGGCGCGCACGAGTTCGGTCTCGCGCAGTTGCGTGCTCACCTCTTCGATGAGCGCGTCGCCCACGGCGTGACGCTTGAGTTCGCCGACGATGCGCCCCGCCCCCACGCGCGCCGCACGGCGGTGCACGACGCTTTCGGCAAAGCGGGCGTCGGAGAGCCAGCCCTCGCGTTCGAGCGAATCGAGCAGCGCCTCGAGCGCGTCTGCGTCTTCGGCGTACGGCACGAGCTTGCGCGAGAGTTCGGCGCGACTGTATTCGCGGCGCGAGAGATAGCCCAGCGCACGCCCTTTCAGGGACCGCTCGGGGCGCTGCTTTGCCGTGGGAGATTTTTCACGCGTGCTTTCTCGCGCGGCGCGTGCGGAGGAACTGCGTTCGTAGCGGTCCGCTTGCGGTGCGGAGAGTTCGTCGGGCTCGGCGATGGACGTGTGCGAGCGCTTCTTGAGCGACGCGTCAAACGCAGGATCGAACTCGATCGGCGCGTTTGGCGCCCCTTCACCGGCCGTGCCAAAGAACGCTTCGAATGGCACTTCGAAAACCGCGCCGCCATCGTCGCTGAGATCGGCGGGCGAGGCGTACTCCGCGCCAGAAGGCACAAAGCCGCGATCGCCCGTGTGGGCGGCGCGGCCTGATCCTGCCTTGCGCGAATCGGCATGCATCACAGCGGAGCGCCGCTCAGCGCTGCCTTCTGTACGCGAATTCGCGTGCGAATTCCCCTGCTCGCCAGACGGCGAGGGCGTCGAAGACGCCACCGGTAACGGCGACGCCGAAGCGGACCCGCCCTTGCGCATCACCTTGACTTGCCCCTGGGGATTATTCTTCCTCGTCCGCGATCTCGACTTCGCCGCTGTCGTTGACGCTAGCCGGCATCGCGTTCACGCCAAGCGATTCACGGATGCGGTTTTCGATCTCGCGGGCGATGTCGGCATTTTCACGCAGGAATTCGCGCGCGTTGTCCTTGCCCTGGCCGATGCGCTCGCCGCTATAGCTGTACCACGCACCCGCTTTGTCCACGATCTTGGCCTGCACGCCGAGGTCGATGATTTCGCCCTGACGCGAAATGCCTTCGCCGTAGAGGATGTCGAACACGGCTTCGCGGAACGGCGGCGAGACCTTGTTCTTGACGACCTTCACGCGCGTTTCGCTGCCGATCACTTCATCGTTCTTCTTGATCGAGCCGATACGGCGAATGTCCAGACGCACCGACGAGTAGAACTTGAGCGCGTTGCCGCCCGTGGTGGTTTCCGGGTTGCCGAACATCACGCCGATCTTCATGCGGATCTGGTTGATGAAGATGACCATGCAGTTCGTCTTCTTGATCGTGCCAGTCAGCTTGCGCAGCGCCTGCGACATCAGACGCGCCTGCAGACCCGGCAGCGAGTCGCCCATTTCGCCTTCGATTTCGGCCTTCGGCACGAGCGCCGCGACCGAGTCGATCACGATCATGTCGATCGAGCCCGAACGCACCAGCGCATCGGTGATTTCGAGCGCCTGCTCGCCCGTGTCCGGCTGCGAAATGAGCAGCTCCGGCACGTTCACGCCGAGCTTGGAAGCGTATTGCACGTCGAGCGCGTGTTCCGCGTCGATGAACGCCGCCGTGCCGCCGAGCTTCTGCATTTCGGCGATCACTTGCAGCGTGAGCGTGGTCTTGCCCGACGATTCCGGACCGTAGATCTCGACCACCCGGCCGCGCGGCAGGCCGCCCACGCCGAGTGCGATGTCGAGGCCGAGCGACCCGGTGGACACCACCTGGATGTCCTCGACCGCCTCGCCGTCGCCGAGTCGCATGATCGACCCCTTGCCGAACTGCTTTTCGATCTGCGCGAGCGCGGCGGCAAGCGCCTTGCTCTTTTCAGCAGTCAGCCCAGCCGAGCCTTTCTTGCTATCTTCCATGAATCGTCCTTTGCTATGATGAACGGCGTCTCGTGACGAAGCGCGCGTGCTTTCGAGCACATGCACACGAACGCAGACACTGTATAAAAAAACAGTAGTTTTGGCAAGCCCTTGCGACTCGCCCAAACCGCTAATTTCGGGAGACCGCCGCGCGCTGCGTGGCCGCACCTTCAAAGGCGCGGCGTGGCGCGGGTGCCAAGAGGCTCACCGGGCCTCGAATGCGACGCTGGCGCATCATGCGAATCCTCATTGCCGAAGACGACAGCATACTCGCGGACGGCCTCGTCCGATCACTCCGCCAATCGGGCTATGCCGTCGATCACGTGCGTAGCGGCGTGGATGCCGATACGGCCTTGTCGATGCAATCGTTCGACCTGTTGATCCTCGATCTGGGCCTGCCGAAAATGCCGGGCCTCGAAGTGCTGCGCCGCTTGCGCGCGCGCAATTCCAACCTGCCGGTGCTGATCCTCACCGCCGCCGACAGCGTGGACGAGCGCGTGAAGGGCCTCGACCTCGGCGCCGACGACTACATGGCCAAGCCCTTCGCGCTCAACGAGCTCGAAGCGCGCGTGCGCGCGCTCACACGGCGCGGCGCGGGCGGCGGCCCGACCGTGGTGCGCCATGGCGCCCTCTCGTTCGACCAGGTGGGGCGCGTCGCGCGCATCAACGACCAGGTGCTCGAGCTTTCCGCGCGCGAGCTCGGCGTGCTCGAAGTGTTGCTGCAGCGGCTCGGGCGGCTCGTCTCGAAGGAACAACTCGTCGATCACCTTTGCGAGTGGGGCGAAGAAGTCAGCAACAACGCGATCGAGGTCTACGTGCACCGGCTGCGCAAGAAGCTCGAAGCCGGTGGCGTGCGCATCGTGACCGTGCGCGGGATCGGCTATTGCCTCGAAAAGGAACCGAAGGAAGCGCAGGCCGGCGCAAGCCAGGCCGCGAGCGCAGCGCAAGCGCAGACAACGGAGCAGATACCGGCGCGGACGGCGGCCAGTGCGCCGGACGCCCCGCCGGCCATGCCCGCCAGCCATTACTTCAAATAGCCGGGTGCGATGATGGCCGGGCGTCCTCCCGCCGCGCCGCCCGCGTCGCCCAAAGACGCGGCGGACATGGCCCGCGCGGGCACGCCAGGCGCGTCCGCGCGCGCCCCATTGGCCGCCGACGCCCTCGACGACGAAGCGCGCGACGCCCGCTACGCCAATCCGTTCGCCCCGCCCGACGAAACCGAAGCCGCGGCCGAGACGCGCCCGCGCTCGCTTTTCGGCGAGATTCTCGACTGGATGCTCGCGCCGTTGCTGCTGCTCTGGCCGATGAGTATCGCCGTGACGTATCTGGTCGCGAAGTCGATCGCCAACGGGCCCTTCGACCGTGCGCTCGAAACCGATGCCTATGTGCTCGCGCGGCAGATCCATCCCGTCAACGGCATAGCCGAACTGACGCTGCCCGCTTCCACGCGAGACTTCCTGAGCGCCGACAACATCGACAACGTGTACTACCAGGTGCTCGGCAGCCAGGGCGAGTTCGTGGGCGGAGACCGCGACATGCCGCTGCCGCACGACGAGGACCGCCCGCCGCCGGGCGTCGTGGCGTTCCGCGACGACACGCTGCATGGCACCGACATCCGCGTCGCCTACACGACCGTCGAGCCGGCGCACCTCGCGAGCGGCAAGCAACCGGTGCTCGTGCAGGTCGCGGAAACGCTCGACAAGCGCCGCCAGCTCGCCAACGACATCATCAAGGGCGTGATCCTGCCGCAGTTCGTGATCCTGCCGCTCGCGATCCTGCTCGTGTGGTTCGGGCTTTCGCGCGGCCTCGCGCCCTTGCACGCGCTGCAATCGAATATCCGCATGCGTCGCCCCGACGATCTTTCGCCGCTCGAAGCGCGCCGCGCGCCGCCCGAGATCGAGCCGCTCGTCACCTCGTTCAACGACCTGCTCACGCGGCTCGAACAGAACATGGAGCTGCAAAAGCGCTTCATCGCCGACGCCGCACACCAGATGAAGACCCCGCTCGCAGGCCTGCGCACCCAGGCGGAGCTGGCGCTGCGTCAGGACGCGCCAGCCGAAGTGCATCGCTCGCTCGAGCAGATCGCGACGAGCTCGGAGCACGCTGCGCGGCTCGTCACGCAACTGCTCGCGCTCGCGCGCGCGGAAAACCGCATGTCCGGACAGATCTTCACGCCGGTCGACGTCGCGGACGTGGCGCGCCACGCGGTGCGCGACTGGGTGCAGCCGGCGCTGGCCAAGCAGATGGACCTCGGCTACGAAGGCCCGCAGACGCAGTACGACGGCGAAGAAGGCGAAGGGAACGCGCGCGTCGAAGTGGACGGCAACCCCGTCATGCTGCGCGAGATGCTCTCGAACCTGATCGACAACGCGATCCGCTATACGCCGGCGGGCGGGCGGATCACGGTGCGCGTGCGCCCGGAGCCCGCGGCGGGTGTGGTCCATCTCGAAGTGGAAGACACGGGCATCGGCATTCCCGCCGCCGAGCGCGAGCGCGTGATAGAGCGCTTCTACCGCATTCTCGGGCGCGACGGCGAAGGCAGCGGGCTCGGCCTCGCAATCGTGCGCGAGATCGCGACGATGCATGGCGGCACGCTCGCCATCGACGACCACGTCTATCAGGAAACGCCACGCCTCGCCGGGACGCTCGTACGCGTGACGCTGCGGCTGCGCGAGCGGGCTTGACCTGGCGCGGACCGCCCGGGCAGCCAATCCGCCTCGAAACTGACGAGCCGAGTCAGAAAGCCGGGATGGGACTTACCCTTATCCGGCGCGCATCGCACAACCCATGTTCGATTCGTTAAAAGACGTTGGATCATCGATGAGATAATTTGGCGACACTTTGACCGAAATTGTCTGATTCAGCCCTATTCTTCCACTCGCCCCGGAAACTGGCCCGCGCGTCAGAAGCCCGTAAGTTTCCATTCCAATAATGCTCCGCAGGACCGTCGATAGCAGGACAGCCCGCCACAGGCTGGCCTGCCCCGCGGACCACACGCATATCAATATTGGAGACATCTATGGCAACCGTTGGCGGACAAGTCTCGCACGCGCCGATGACCAGCGACGAAAAACGCGTGATCTTCGCGTCGTCGCTCGGCACTGTGTTCGAGTGGTACGACTTCTACCTGGCCGGCTCGCTTGCGGCCTTCATCAGTAAGAGCTTCTTCTCCGGCGTCAATCCCACGGCAGGCTTCATCTTCACGCTGCTCGGCTTCGCCGCGGGCTTCGCGGTCCGGCCGTTCGGCGCACTCGTCTTCGGGCGCCTCGGCGACCTCGTCGGCCGCAAGCATACGTTCCTCGTCACGATCGTCATCATGGGTATTTCGACCTTCGTGGTCGGCTTCCTGCCCGGCTATGCGTCGATCGGCATTGCCTCGCCGGTGATCTTCATCGCCATGCGCCTGCTGCAAGGCCTCGCGCTCGGCGGCGAATACGGCGGCGCCGCGACCTACGTCGCGGAACACGCGCCGCCCGGACGCCGCGGCTTCTACACCGCGTGGATCCAGACGACCGCCACGCTCGGCCTGTTCCTGTCGCTGCTCGTGATCCTCGGCGTGCGCACCTTCGTCGGCGAAGAGCAGTTCGCGGCGTGGGCCTGGCGCATTCCGTTCGTCGCCTCGATCCTGCTGCTCGCCGTTTCCGTCTGGATCCGCCTGCAACTCGACGAATCGCCGGCGTTCAAGCGCATCAAGGCCGAAGGCAAGATCTCGAAGGCGCCGATCGCCGAAGCATTCGGCCAGTGGAAGAACCTCAAGGTCGTGCTCCTCGCCCTCTTCGGCATCACCGCCGGTCAGGCCGTCGTGTGGTACACGGGCCAGTTCTACGCGCTCTTCTTCCTCACGCAGACGCTCAAGGTCGACGGCGCCAGCGCCAACATCCTGATCGCGCTCGCGCTCTTGATCGGCACGCCGTTCTTCCTGTTCTTCGGCTCGCTCTCGGACAAGATCGGCCGCAAGCCCATCATCATGGCCGGCTGCCTGATCGCGGCGCTCACCTACTTCCCGCTCTTCAAGGCGCTCACGCACTTCGCGAACCCGGCGCTCGAAGCGGCCACGCAGCACGCGCCGATCGTCGTGATCGCGAACCCGGACGAGTGCTCGTTCCAGTTCAACCCGGTGGGCACCTCGAAGTTCACGAGTTCGTGCGACATCGCGAAGAGCGCGCTTTCGAGAGCAGGCCTGAACTACGAGAACGTGGCCGCGCCGGCGGGCACGCTCGCGCAGATCAAGGTGGGCGACACGACCATCGATACCTTTAACGGCCGCGCTCCCGGGGCGAAGGAAGCGGGCGCAACGTTCGAGAAGACGCTTGCTGCCACGCTGAAGGCGGCGGGTTACCCACCGAAAGCCGACCCGGCGCAGCTGAACTGGCCGATGTCGGTGGTCATCCTGACGATTCTCGTGATCTACGTGACCATGGTGTACGGACCGATCGCGGCGATGCTGGTGGAGATGTTCCCGACGCGCATCCGCTACACCTCGATGTCGCTGCCCTATCACATCGGCAATGGCTGGTTCGGCGGCTTCCTGCCGGCAACGGCCTTCGCGATCGTGGCGGCGAGGGGCGATATCTACTCGGGGCTCTGGTATCCGATCATCATCGCGCTGGGGACCTTCGTGATCGGCATGCTGTTCGTGCGGGAAACCAAGGACTCGGATATTTACGCGCAGGATTGAGCGTTTGTTTTGGGGCATTCGCAGGAGGGCTTTGCCGCCCGCGAATGCCTTCTTGAAAAAAGATGGCGACGGGGGTTGACAGACTCCGATGGCATCGCCATAATTCGTCTTCTTCGGCGAATTAGCTCAGTCGGTTAGAGCGACGGAATCATAATCCGCAGGTCCGGGGTTCGAGTCCCTGATTCGCCACCAAATGCGAAAAGCCGCTGTTCCGCAAGGTTCAGCGGCTTTTTTCATTCCCCCCGCCGAACCCGCATCAAACCGCCGCCACGAGTTGTTGCGCGATCAACCCCGTGATGTGTTTCTTGTCATGCTCCGCACGCTCGAGCATCCCAACGCTGCGTAGATCCGATTCGCCCGGCAAGGGCAGCACGCGCAGCGCTTCGTCGTGAGCCCAGCTCGAATGCCGTAGCAGCGGCACGACCGTGACGCCCACGCCTTGCCGTACCAACGCCGCCAGGCCTTCCAGCGAACTCAGTTCGAGAAACACGTTGACCGTGTAACGCCGCCGGCGCAAGGCCCGGTCGATCACCGCTCCCGTTCGTTGCGTGCCGTCAAAACGCAGGAACCGTTCGCTCCTCAGCAATTCCGCCACCGAGTGCGATTTCAGGCCCGCAGGCACCAGGGCGACGACAGGCTCGCTATACAGCGGCGTCCAGCGCACGCGTGCCGACCGCCGTCCCGGCGCATCGACGAGCACCGCGCAGTCGATGTCACCCGCATCGAGTCTCGCGGCGAGTTCGATCGACCTCGCCGTCAGGATGCGTATCTCCAGGCTTGGCCGCGCGGTCTTCAGCTTCGCCACGGCCTGGGCGAGCGCGCTCACGGCGGACTCCACCGCGCCGATCGTGACCGGCCCCGTCTGCGCTTCAATGCCGGCCGCCAGCACGCGCATCGCCTCGTACTGCGCGAGCATCTCCTGCGCGTGCGGCAGCAGCGCCTTGCCCATCGCGTTGAGCACGACCGTGCGTCCGGCACGGTCGAACAGCGGCTGGCCGAACGTTTCCTCGAGCGAGCGCATCTGCATGCTGATCGCCGACTGGGTCAGCGACAGATGCTCCGCAGCGAGCGCAAACGACCCATATCGCGCAATGGCGTCGAACGTGCGCAAAAATCGTAGCGTACTCAACGGACTTCCCCTCCCAATTCTCTGATACGACTCATCAAATCTACTGAAGTCGCGCTTCAAAAAATATCACTTTTTTTTAACTTGCTGCGCAACCAGAATGATTTGGCACGAAAGTCGTGCGTGCGCCGGGGAACACCGGCCGCACCAGGAGACGCGCGTCTGGAACGCGAGTTTCGACGCAAGCGAATCAAACCAGCAACTGGAGGAGACATCCGGATGGGGTTTTCAATCGACACTGCCGGGGCAAGCACGCCGGCGCACGCGCCAGGCACTGCGCAAAAGATCGACCTGCGCGTGATTGCGGTCGCAACCGTCGGCAATGCGCTCGAATGGTTCGACTTCACGGTTTTCACGTTCTTCGCCGCCGTGATCGCGAAGCAGTTCTTCCCCAGCGATAACCCCACGGCCGCGCTCCTCGCGACCTGGACCACGTTCGGCGTCGGCTTCCTGACGCGCCCGCTCGGCGGCATCGTGCTCGGCAACTACGCGGACCGGCACGGACGCAAGGCCGCACTGCTCGTCACGATCTTCGTGATGGCATTGGGCGTCGCCGTCATCACGTTCGCCCCGACTTATGCGCAAATCGGCATCGCCGCGCCGGTCCTCATGCTCGTCGGGCGCTTCCTGCAGGGCTTTTCGGCGGGCGGCGAAGTGGGGAGCGCAACGGCGTTTCTGGTCGAGCACGCTCCCGTGGAGAGGCGCGGCGTGTACGGCAGCTTCCAGATGATCGCGCAGGCCTGCGCGATGCTGCTTGGCGCGGCAGTGAGCGTCGCGATCACGCAGACGCTCACGTCCGACCAGATCAGCGCGTTCGGCTGGCGCATCCCGTTTGCGATCGGCCTCCTGATCGTGCCGGTCGGCCTCTATGTGCGCTCGCGTCTGAACGAGTCGCCCGTGTTCAGCGACGCGCGCCACGAAGCGCGGGCAAAGCGCTCGCCCCTGCTCGAATCGCTGGTTTCGCACTGGCGCCAGGTGCTCGCGGGATTCGGCCTGACGGTGTACGGCACGATCGGCACCTACCTTTTCTACTACTACATGCCGAGCTACGCTACGCGCTCGCTCGGCGTGCCGTTCGAGAGTTCGGTGATCGCGTCGCTGTGCGCCGCAGTCGCCTATATCGTCGGCACGCTCGCTTCGGGCCGCATCTCCGACGCCTTTGGCCGCAAGAAGCCGATGGTCGCCTCGGCGCTCATCAGCCTGATCGTCGCGTATCCGCTCTTCAGCCTCGTGAGCGCCGTACCCACGCTGCCGGTGCTGATCCTCGTGCAGTGCTGCCTGATGCTCTCGCTCGGCCTGTTCCAGGGTGCGTACTGCGCCTTCGTCTGCGAACTCTTTCCGGCGCGGGTGCGCGCCACGTCGCTTGCCATCGGCTACAACTTTGCGGTGATGATCTTCGGCGGGTTCGCCGGCGCGATCGCCACGCTGCTGATCGGCTGGACCGGCGACAAGCTCTCCGTCGTGTACTACGGCCTGTTCGGCGCGGCCGTGGGCCTCGTCACCCTGCTCTTGCTGAAAGACCGCTCGCGCCAGCCTTTGCTGTAGGCGGCGCGACGCATTCGCCATCCGACGCATTCACCATCCGCGGCCGCCTTCGCGCAAGGCTGCCACAAAGCATCACCGAAACGAAACGAAGGAATTCTCATGACCATCATTGCCGAAATCGCCGCGGCCGAAACCGAGCTGCAAGCCATCCGCCGTGACATCCATGCCCACCCGGAACTGCGCTACGAAGAGGAGCGCACGTCCGCGCTCGTCGCCGAGCGGCTCGAGTCCTGGGGCATCGAGGTCACGCGCGGTCTGGGCAAGACCGGCGTGGTCGGCGTGCTGCGCAACGGTACCGGCAAGAAGACCATCGGCCTGCGCGCCGACATGGATGCGCTGCCGATCCAGGAGCTCAACACGTTCGCGCACGCGTCGAAGCACACGGGCAAGATGCACGCGTGCGGGCACGACGGCCACACCGCCATGCTGCTGGGCGCAGCGCAATATCTGTCGCGGCATCGCAATTTCGACGGCACTATCGTGTTCATCTTCCAGCCAGCCGAGGAAGGCGGCGGCGGCGCGAAGGCGATGCTCGAAGACGGCCTCTTCGAGAAGTTTCCCGTCGATGCGGTCTTCGCTCTGCACAACTGGCCGGGCCTCGCTGCCGGCAGCTTTGGCGCACGCGTAGGCGCAACCCAGGCGTCGAGCAACGAATTTCGCATCGTCGTGAAGGGAACGGGCGCGCACGCGGCGATTCCGCAAGACGGCATCGATCCCGTGGTGA
>Ga0335070_10008429_pt1 | contig 12092 bp, 9 predicted proteins | sample Lox_Sample_13_FD_206722 | JGI IMG/M metagenome (GOLD analysis project Ga0335070, IMG submission 206722) | Soil microbial communities from Loxahatchee National Wildlife Refuge, Florida, United States - Lox_Sample_1.3 | ecosystem: Environmental > Terrestrial > Soil > Wetlands | place: USA: Florida...
CGGCGTAGGTCATGGCGCTGAAGATCAGGCTGGCCAGGGTTGACTGCCCGGAGACGAACATGTGATGGCCCCAGACCAGGAAGCTGATCACGGCGATGGCCACGCTGCTGAGGGCGATGAATTTGTATCCGAAGATGTGCTTGCGGCTGAAGACCGGGATCAGCTCGCTCATGATGGCCATGCCCGGCAGGAGCATGATGTAGACGGCGGGGTGCGAGTAGAACCAGAAGAAGTGCTGGAAGAGCACGGGATCGCCGCCGAGAGCCGGGTCGAAGATGCCCACGCCGAGCGTTCGCTCGACAATCAACAGCAGCAGGGTGATGCCCAGCACGGGCGTGGCCAGCACCTGCATGACCGCAGTGGCGTAGATACCCCAGACAAACAGCGGCATGCGGAACCAGGTCATCCCCGGCGGGCGGAGCTTGTGGATGGTGACGATGAAATTGAGACCGGTGAGAATGGAACTGAAACCGAGGATGAACACGCCGAAGACGACGGGGATGATGCCCTTGGCCGGAGAAGTGGTGCTGTAGGGCGTGTAGAAGGTCCAGCCGGTGTCCACGCCGCCGAGGGCGATGGAGAGGATGGCGAAGAGGCCGCCGATGACAAACAGGTAATAGCTAAAGAGATTGAGCCGGGGGAAAGCCACGTCTTTGGCCCCGAGCATGAGCGGCAGGACAAAGTTGCCCAGGGCGGACGGCGTGGAAGGGATCAGGAAGAGGAAGATCATGATCGTGCCGTGCAGCGTGAACATCTCGTTGTAGGTGTCGGCCTTCATGATCGTGCCGCCGGGCGTGAGCAGCTCGGTGCGGACCAGCAGGGCGAAGATCCCGCCGAGCAGCAGCCAGGCGAGCGTGGTGACGAGGTACATCACGCCGATCCGCTTGTGGTCCAGCGTGAAAATCCACGAGCGGATGCCGCTGCTGACGTTGATATAGTTCACCTCGCCGGCGGCGTCGGCCGACGGGATCGGGCTGACAGGTAAGGCGGCGTCTGCGGTCGCCATGGCAATCTCCTGGGTTTTTCACTTCAACGTCTTGACGTAGTCGATGATCGCGCCGATCTCCTTGTCGTTCAGTTGCCCCTTGAACGTCGGCATCACCGGCTGGTAGCCCTTGATAATCTTGAAATTCGGCTCCAGGATGAAATGGCGGATGTAGTTCTCGTCCGCGACCGACGTGGTGCCGTCGGTGAACTCCACCTTGCGGCCGAACAGCCCTCTCCACGACGGGCCCACCTTGGCAGAGCCGTCCACCGTGTGGCACGACGAGCAGCGGATCTTGAAGAGCCGCTCACCGACCTGCACCGGCGACAGCCGCTTGAACAGATCGGACGCATCCTGGAGCCACTTCTCGAACTCACCCACGGGATGGACGACCACCAGAGCAGTCATCTCGGAGTGACCCGTCCCGCAATACTGGGCGCAGTAGAGCTGATATTCGCCGGGCATGGTCGCCTGGAACCAGGTCTTGTTGTACCGCCCTGGCACCACGTCGCGCTGCACGCGGAACGCGGGAATGTAAAAACCGTGAATGACGTCCTGCGAGGTCATGGTCAGCTCGACCGGGCGTCCGACGGGGACGTGCAGGTCCTCATCCACATGCCCATTGGGATATTCGAAGACCCACTTCCATTTCTGGGCCATCACGTTGATCTGGTAGGAGTTCGCGGGCGTGACCGTGATGTTCATGAAGCTCTTGAAGCCGAAAACGAAGATGACGATGGAGAGCACGACCGGCACGCCACTCCAGGTCAGTTCCAGGGCCAGGTTGTGCGTCGCGGTCTTCTGGGCCTCCACGCCTTCGCGCCGGCGGTAGCGGATGACGAACAGAAGCATCAATCCGACGATGAGGATGAAGAAGAACAGCGAGATGGCAAAGACCAGGTGAAAGATCCAGTCGACCTCGGGCGCGGTGGTGGAGGCCTGCGGCGGCAGCCAGAACGATCCATGTTCCTGGGGAATGTTCGCCGGGTTCATTGAGATGGTCCCACCGGGCTCGAGTTTTGAGCTTGCACTGTGGCGGCGGCTTTCCTGCTCCGGGCCAGGTCGCGCCGCCAAAGTGCCCACAGCACGATTCCAAAGACGAGCAGCGTGGTGATGCCGCCGACCCGCATGAGGTTCATCGCCGCCCACGTATAGCTGCCCTTGTTGGGATCGTAATGGAAGCAATAGAGCAGGACCTGGTCGACGGTCGTGCCGATCTTGCCCTGCCCGGCCTCCAGCAGCGAAAGCCGCAGCGTTCGCGGGTCGTACATGACGCCGTAGAGATATCGTGAGACGCGTCCGCTCGGCGTGCAGACATAGGCGCAGGCAACGTGGTAGTACTGATCCGACTCCTTGTCATAGCGGTATTGGAAGCCGACCGTGTCAGCCAGCTTCTTGATGTTCTCTTCCTGCCCGACGAGGAAGTGCCAGCCTGCGGAGGCCGGCCGACCGTATTCCTCGAGGTAGTTCTGCTTTTTCAGCCGGCCCAGTTGCGGCGTTTCACGCGGGTCGAAGCTGACGGTGACGATCTCGAACTGCTCACCGGCGGTCCAGGGCATGTTCTTCAGGGCCTCGACCAGCCCGTTGAGCTGCAACGTGCACAGCATCGGGCAGCGGTAGTAATTCAAGGTGAGCAGTACCGGCCGGTCGCCTTTGAAGTAGTCGCCGAGGGTGACGGCCTTGGCGTCGTCGTCCTTGAACTCCAGGTTGAGCGGGATCTGGGCATCGGGGCGCTCGGTGATGCCGACGCCTTCGAGTTCTTTGGGGAGGGTTCCGGCGACCTGGGCGCGGGCGGCTTGAGGAGCGGTCGCCCAAAGCAAAACGACGACCAGGACAAGGAGGTGAACGAACTTTCGGGGTCCGCAGTACTCACAGAGCAGTGGCACACGGGTTCGGGACCCGGGCAACACGGACAAGCTGCACAGGCTGCGTGTGCGCAGCCTGTGCAGCTTGTCCGTGCCACCCCTCGATAATGACGATTCAATGGTCATGCTTCAACTCCCTGGCCGGCTCGTGGCGGCAGGTTGGCTGACAGGGATCGGCAGGGGGGTTTTGCCGGCGGCCAGATCCTGTACCACGATAGCCATGGCGCGGTCGATCGGTATGGCCACGATCTGCTTCTGGCTGTCGATCAAGCGATAACTGTTGAGTTGGCCCTGCTGCTCGGCCGTCACGGCGGCCAATTCCTCGGCAGCCGGGGCAATCACCTTCCGGTACATCTCCTCCTTCTCCGCATGGTAGTACCAGGCCTGAAGGGCGACGATGCCGAAGAACACGATGACCGCACCGATCAGACCCGATACGGCAATCAGCGAGGTGTTGAGGTCTTCCTGTTCCGGCGTCTTTTCCATGAGTTCCTATGCGTTCTCAAAGGCCAGCGACTCGGGCAGCCGCGGATCCTGCTCGGGCAACAGCGACCGGCGGCCCGCCTGCCAGGCCAACCCAGCGACAAAGAGTCCGCCGAGACCGATCAGGCACGTAACGTGCATCCAATCGAATCGCAACCGGCCCGGGCTCAGCCGCGGAGTGATCATCCACCACATATCGACCCAGTGCATCACCAGCATCCAGGCGGCAAAGAAACCCAGCAGACCCAGCCGCCTCTTTGTGGTGCGCGAAAGCATCACGGTGAACGGGACGCAGAAATGCCCGAACAGCAGGAGCAGCGCCGCCCAGACCCATGTGCCGGTCTGCCGGGCGAAGATCCAACTCGTCTCCTCGGGCAAGTCGGCGTACCAGATCAGCATGTACTGGGAGAAACCGATGTAGCCCCAGAAGAAGACGAAGGTGAAGATCCACTTGCCGATGTCGTGGTAATGCTCGACAGTGATCGATTCGGTCAGCCGTCCGGTGGACTGCACCCACATCGTCACCAGCGCCAACAGCGAAAAGAAACCCACCGCACATCCGGCGAAGAAATAGACGCCGAAGATGGTGCTGTACCAATGGGCATCCAGCGACATGATCAGGTCGAATGAGGCGAAGGTGGCCGTGAAGGCATAAAAGACTATCGCCGAGCCGCTCCAGCGCTCCATCCGCAGCGTCAGATCCACGTCGCCGGAATGGTCCTGCTCGGTCGATCGCCTGAGGAAATAGCGGGCCGTCCAGCCCCACACAATGAAGTAGGCGGCGAAGCGGATGAGGAAGAAGGTCACGTTGAGATAGGGCCGTTTGCCCACCAGCACCTCGTCCTGCGCCATCGCCTCCGCGTTGGTCCAGCGGTACAGGTGCGGCAGCCCGAGGATGATGGGGATGAAGAGAGGAATCAGCAGCAGGATATTTGCGGCGATGATCTCGCTTATCCGGCGCACGACCACGCTCCAGCCGGACCTGGTGACGTGGTGAAGCAAAACGAAGAACATCGCCCCGAGCGACAGGCTCAGTACGTAGCAGTAGTTGACCAGGTACGCCTCGTAGAAGCGGGCGACGCCATCGGGCCGCAGGAAGGCGAGTGCGATGCTGGCGCCCAGGCCGAGCAAACCGACCAGGCCGGCGAAGCGGACCACAAAGGGCCCCACCTCGGCCAGCCGGCGTTGCTCCCCTGCGTTACCCATGCGATCGTTCGCCGCCAATTTCGTTGCTCCGTTACTGCTGCAGGGACGGCCGGACATCCGCCGGCACGTCCGTCATCAGCGAGTCCTGGCTGCGCTCCAGAGCCCGCACGTACGTGATGATCGCCCAGCGATCCTCGACCGGGACCTGCACACCGTACGACGGCATCGTTCGAATGCCGTAGGTGATCGTATTGAAGATGTGCCCCACCGGCCGCCCGCGCACCAGGTCGGTATGGTACGAGCTCGGCTGCACCCAGCCGGGAGTCATCAGGGCCTGGGCCCGTCTGGCGGTCATCCCGTCCCCATATCCGCTGAGGCCGTGGCACTGCGCACAGAAGATGTCGAAACGCTCGCGGCCCCGGCTCATCACGGCATCCGTAACCGGCATGGGGAAGGCTGTCGCCCACTCACCGTTCACGATGCCGTGATATAGATGTTCGTCGACGTGCAAATCGTCCTGCGCCAGCACGCCGGGCACCAGCGGCCGCATCGCTCTTCGATCGGCGAAGAGTGGATTGACTTCCTGGGCCAGGAACTTGGGCTGCTTGGCCATGTCCTGGATGGGATGAATGCGGGGGAGATTCGATTTCGCCGCGCGGGCACGAGCGATCACGGCGACCGGCACCAGGGCCAGCACGCAGAGCAGCACGATGATGGGCGTCACGATCTTCGGCACTTCTTACGCCTCCATCACTTCCACCGACGTTGCTCCGGTCGAGGTCAGCAGGTCCACCGTTCCACGCGAATCGAATTTCGGGTCGGTCGCCTCGATCACGATGAAGAAACCGTCGGTTGATACCTTGGCAAACCGCTGCCGCTTGAAGACCGGGTTGTACAACTCCGGCAGCCGGTTCAGCACCAGCAGGCCGACGAACGTCCCGAGGGCCGCGAAGAGCACGCCCAGCTCAAACGTGATCGGGATGTTGGCCGGAATGCTGAAAAACGGTTTGCCGCTGACGAGGTACGGGTAGTCGTAGGCGTTGCACCACCATTGCAGCAGCAACGCCGAGCCTACGCCGGCTACCCCGCAAAAAAACGCGAACCACGGCAAGCGGGTCTTGCGGATGCCCATGGCCTTGTCCATACCGTGGACCGGGAACGGCGAATGGACGTCCCACCTGGCGTATCCGGCGTCGCGGACCCGCACGGCTGCCGCAAGCAGGCTCGATGCGGTCGGGAACTCGGCGAGCAGGCCGTAGGTCGCGGTGCTCTCCGCAGGGGCGGCCGTGACTGCGTTTTCGCCGGGGCTAGTCATGACGACCCTCCGCGGCCGACAAAGCAGAGCTTTGTCCTACCCGGCGTTCAGAGCTTTGTTCTACCCGGCCCTCGGGGCCTTTTCCCGACCGATGCACCTGCGCCTCGGGCATCAGGGCCTTGACCTCGGTGATGTTCACCGTGGGCAGATACCGGCAGAACAGCAGGAACAGCGTGAAGAACAGCCCGAAGCTGCCAGCCAGCGTCAGCAGATCGACCCATGTCGGCGAGTACATGCCCCAGCTTGTCGGCAGGTAATCGCGATGCAGCGACACGACCACAATGACGAATCGCTCGAACCACATCCCGAGGTTGACCAGTATACTGATGATGAACATGGCCCAGGGGGTCAGCCGGCACCAACGGAACCAAAAAAGTTGTGGGGCGATCACATTGCCCACGATCATGATCCAGAACGTCCACCAGTACGGCCCGAGGATGCGATTAAGGCTCGAAAACCGCTCGTACAGGTTCCCGCTGTACCAGGAGGTGAAGAACTCGATCACATACGCGTAAGCCACCATCGAGCCGGTGGCGAGGATCATCTTGTTGAGGTTCTCGAGGTGGCGCATGGTCACGACGCTCTGCAGGCCGAAGAACCGCCGCGCAGGCACGATGAGCGTCACGACTAACGCCAATCCGCTAAAGATTGCCCCGGCGACAAAGTACGGCGGGAAGATCGTCGTGTGCCAGCCGGGCACCATGGAAACGGCGAAATCGAAACTCACGACCGAGTGAACGCTGAGCACCAGCGGCGTCGCCAGCCCCGCCAGGATGAGATAGGCCCACTCGTAGCAGTGCCAGTGCCGCTGTGAGCCGCGCCAGCCAAGGGCAATGAGGCCGTAGGCGATCTGCCGCACGCGGGTGGTGGCCCGGTCTCGCAACGAGGCCAGATCCGGGATCATGCCCGTGTACCAGAAGAGCAGCGATACGGTGAAGTAGGTGCTGACCGCGAAGACGTCCCAGAGCAGGGGGCTGCGGAACTGCGGCCAGACGGTCATCTGGTTCGGGTAAGGGGCCAGCCAATAGACGAACCAGGGCCGGCCGATGTGGATGGCCGGGAAGACGCCGGCGCAGATGACGGCGAAGATGGTCATGGCCTCGGCGAAGCGGTTGATGCTGTTTCGCCAACTCTGCCGGAAGAGAAAGAGAATGGCGGAGATGAGCGTGCCGGCGTGGCCGATTCCGATCCACCAGACGAAGTTCGTGATGGCAAAGCCCCAGCCGACCGGGATGTTCACACCCCAGACGCCGACTCCCTCCCAAAACAAGTAACTGATCATCGCCAGCAGGATGACGGTGAACGTCGAGGAGATTGCGAAGGCGATGTACCAGGCTCGGGTTGCCCGAGGCCGTTCGGCAATCCGGCAGACGGTGTCGGTGACCGAGGCGAGGGTGTTCTCACCGACAACAAGAGGAGCACGCTCCCGCGGATCGGAGGTCGTGTTGTCCACGATGTTGGTTGCGATGGTGCTCATCAACTCATCGGATTTCGTAGTTTCGCCAGGTATATAGTCCGCGGTTTTACGTTCAGCTCGCCGAGCATTGCATACGCGCGGTTACTGGCCTGTAGCCTTGCCACTGCGCTGTCCTTGTCATTCAAATCACCGAAGACAATTGCCCGCGTCGGGCAGGCCTGGGCACAGGCCGGGACGATCTCGCCGTCACGGATCAGCCGCTCCTCGAGCCGGGCCTTCAGCCGGACGGCGTGGATTCGCTGCACACAATAGCTGCACTTCTCCATCACGCCGCGGCTCCTGACGGTCACATTCGGATTGAAGACCATCTTGACCGTCTCGGGCACGTCAAGCTGGTAGTGATACCAGTTGAACCGCCGCACTTTGTACGGGCAGTTGTTCGAGCAGTACCGCGTGCCCGCACAGCGGTTGTATATCTGGTAGTTCAACCCCTCGGCGTCGTGCATGGTCGCGCCGAACGGGCAGACCTGCTCGCATGGAGCATCCTCGCAATGCATGCAGGGAACCAGCTGGTGCGCGACGCCGGGCGAGTCGGGATCGCCACGGAAATAGCGATCGGCCCGGATCAAGTGCATGATACGCCCGCGCGAGACCTGGTCCTTGCCGACGACGGGTATGTTGTTCTCCGCGGTACAGGCCACGACGCAAGCGCTGCACCCGGTGCAGCGGGTCAGGTCGATGGCCATGCCCCACCTGTGCTCGGGGTATTGATGCTGTTGCCACAGCGGCCCTGGCGGCGGTTGATGCGTGCGCTGCCGGATGATCTCCGGGTCGGCCTGATACTCGGCGAGCGTCGCCTCCTGCACCAGTTCGGCGACGCGTTCGTGCCGCGACCGGATGCCGACGAGGTCGATGTGGTGGATGTCTTCGATGCTTACCAGCGCGTACGTTTCGCCTGTCGGTGAGATTCTCGCGCCGGCAACAATGTCTCGCGAACCAGGTATACGGAGTACGTTCACGTCGAAGCCGGCGCCATCGGCCACACGGCCGGTCCGCTTGCGGCCGTACCCGATGGGCAGCGTCACGGAGCCCGGCGCCTGCCCCGGCATGATGAATGCGGGCATCTCGATCGACCTGGAGTTCACTTCGATCTTGAGCATTTGTCCGTTCTTGCTGACGCCCAGCTTCTTCGCATCGGCGGGCGAGATGATCGCGGCGTTGTCCCAGGTCAGACGGGTCATCGGGTCCGGCAGTTCCTGGAGCCAGCCGTTGTTGGCGAAGCGGCCGTCGTAGATCCGGTAGTCCTGGCAGAAGACCAATTCCTGGTCGCACAAGCCGACGCCCCGCAGGGGAGTGGCTTTGCCGGGCCCCGGAAGTGTGAACCACCGCTCCTCCTCCTTGCCGGGCTGAAGCCCGGGCCTTTCTTCCGGCCACTGTGTATTCTCAATCACGCCGTCGTGCACTGCTTTGAGCCAAGCGGCTTCGCAATCTCCCGCGTGTGCGTACTGCTCGCGGAAAGTCCGCTGCACGATGTCATGGCCGCCGACCAACGGGTCATCAGTCAACAAAGCCAGCAGTTCGATCGCCGTCTTGCCGTCATAGAGTGGGTCAATCAGCGGTTGAATGATGCTGACGGTACCATCGTAAGCGCGGGCATCCCCCCACGACTCCAGGTAGTGCGCTCGCGGGATATGCCACGTGCAGCACTCGGAGGTTTCGTTGTTGAAGAGACTCAAGTGGATGCTGGTCTTCGCTCGCCGCAGGATTTCGGCAAACCGAGGATCCGCTCCACGGTCAAATACCGGATTCCCGCCAATGACCACGAGCGTGTCGAGGTCGCCCTCCTTGAGTTCAATGTCTCCGGGTGAAGGCGGCTCCATCGTATAGGAGATCGTACTGCCGCGGTTGTTCAGGGCCTGATTTATCGCGTGGGCAGTCGCATGCGCTTCCGGAGGCTGGCGTGGTCCGACGGTGATTATGCTGCGTCCCTTCTGATCCAGAAGGTCGCGGGCAATCTGGACGACGTACAAGCGTCGCGATGGGTCCGCGAGCGCACCGTAAGACTGAGACCCCCACATGGCAAGCTCGGTGGCCACGGGGATCCCCAGGGTGATCAGCGTGTACGCCAAATGGCTCGCGGAAACGCCTATGTCTTGTGATCGCACCGCATAACGATGATCCGCCATGCTACCGGTAATGCTGTAAACGCTTTCGACTGTATACAATCGGCTCATACCGCCGGAGAGCGGATCGGCCGTTCGCGAATCGGCAAAGTCGCGGGCGTATTTGATCGCCGCCGGATGCATCATCAGGATGTCCGCGTCGAAGCAAACGATCACCTTGGCTTTATCGAGGTGCAGGTGCGTTCGATACGGCTTGCCGAAGGCGAGCGTTGCGCCTTCCAGTTCGTTGATCCGGGAAATGGGCTCGTACTCGTACCATTTTGCCTGCGGCATCGCCTTCAGCAGGCGTGCCCGCATGTCGATCACACTAGGCGACGATGTGGCTTCGCTCAGGATGCACAGACGCTGCCCGCCGCGTTCCCGCAGCTCCGCGAAATGCGGCTTGGCGAACGCAACGAAATCGTCCCAACTATGGGTGAAGCGATGCCCGTCAGCCCGGCGGATGATCACCTTGCTGCGGTCCGGATCATATAGTTCCAGCACACTGGCCTGGGCGAAAACGTCCGTCGCCCCGCGATTGATCGGGTGCAGCGGATTGCCTTCGATCTTGATCGGCCGGCCGTCGTAGCTGGTAACCAGCAAGCCCTGAGCAAAGCCGCCGAGCTCCATCGCCGTGGCGTACTGCTGCGTGATGCCCGGCGTACGGTTCTCCGGGCGGCGGGCGTAAGGAACGATGTTGTCCTTCGGCCAACGGCAGGAGGTCAGGCCGGCCAGCCCCAGCGAGGCCCCCATGAGCTTGAGGAACTGGCGTCGGGTCGGCGGGGAGAGATTTCTCCATGACGCAGCCGGGAATCGCCGCTCGACCATCGCGCGGAACTCCGGCGTATCGGCCAGCTCGTTCAAGCTGCGCCAATAGACTCTTCCCCTGTCCTGCCCGTCTAACGATGGCATGTCGAGCAATCCGTTGAGGGATTGATGTTATTCTCCACCCGCAGGCGGTGGCCGAGTGCCGCCTGCTCGCTTCCTGCCGACCAGGTCATGCTGGTGATGTACTCCTGAGGGCGAAGCTTCGGCTCCGGATTGCGGTGGCAGTCCAGGCACCATCGCATGCTGAGCACCTCCGCCTGATAGACCTGCTCCATCCGGTCGATTCGCTGGTGACACGAAACGCACCCGACATTCCGCCGGACGTGCGCGTGGTGATCGAAGTACACGAAGCCGGGCAGGTCGTGTACGCGGACCCACTCGATCGGCATCCCGCTGGCGTAGCTTTCCTTCACCGGCAGGACCTTGGGGCTGTCGGCCAGGATCGCGTGGTGACAGTTCATGCAGACCTGTGTCGGCGGAATCGACGCCTGCCACGAGGTCTCCACCGTGTTGTGGCAGTACCGGCAGTCCATCCCCAGCTTGCCGGGATGCATCGCGTGGCTGTACGGCAGCGGCTGTTGCGGCTGATAGCCTACGTCGGTCGTTGACGGGGAAGCGCCGTAGGCGGCGACAAAGATCAGGTAACTGGGTAGAACGATGACGATGATCACCAAGGCCATGCGCAGCGAGTTTGCCCACCTCGGAAACACGAAGGGCCGCTGCGAGCTTATAGCATTGCGCGGTAGTTGGTCCATCTGCAGAACCCGAACCTGTTTCGGATCCAAAGACCAAACCAGCCGGTTCGCCCCGCCGCACCGCTCGCGACGGGCTCTCCGGACCCATCGGCTGGAGGTCTATGAGACGGCCGGGACTGTAGGTGGCTTAACCGCCTCTGTCAACCTGAACTCGAGGGCCACAGCGGTTGAAGTAGGCGGCGGCGGATTGCTAGAATGCACCTATGTCATACCCGCACGATTTTCCCAAGCTCCGCGCGGTCGAGGCGCATCCCTCTCAGGCTCGCAGGGGCATGATCGATGTCATCGACCCGAGTGGTCTGGCCCCCGACGGGTTGACCCTTTCCGAAGCCGTCCTGTTCGTCATATCGAGGATGGATGGTCGCCACAGCCGGCTGGATATCCAGGCGGATTTCATGCGGCGGCAGGGAACGTTCCTGTTCTCCGACGACTTCGAGAAGATGATCGAGCAGCTGGATCGAGCGCTGTTCCTGGAGGGCCCGCGATTCGAGGCCCATGTGGCCGAACTGACCCGGCAGTACCGGGCCGCGCCGACCCGGCCGCTGCGGGACAAGGAATCACTGGGGGCGCCGCCCGACGGCCTCGCCGATTACCTCGACGCGCTGCTGACCATTCGCGCCAGCCGGGAACCGGAGGCCAACGGCCGCGTCATCGGCCTGCTTGCGCCGCATCTGGACTATGACCGCGGGGCGCCCTGTTATGCCGCTGCCTACCGGGCCATCGCCCGGCGGACCGATGCGCGGCGATTCGTCATCCTGGGAACCAATCATTACGGGCGATCCCGGGCGGTGGTCGGCACCCGAAAGGACTTTGAGACGCCGTTCGGCGTCGTGCGGCATGACGCCGAATTCATGCGGCGGCTGGATAAACGTTGCGGCGCGGACTTGTGCGAGCGGGAATACGATCATGTCCGCGAGCACTCCGTCGAGTTGCAGGTCCTCATGCTCAAGCACCTGCTGCCGGACCGCGAACTCCTGATCGCGCCGTATCTGTGCCCCGATCCGTGCGGACCGACCGGAACGGCCCCGAGCGACGGACAGGGCGTGGACTTGCGGGACTTCGCGGCGGCGCTGTCGGCTGAGATTGCGGCCGACGACGTTCCGACCTGCGTGATCGCCGGCGCGGATCTCAGCCAT
>Ga0335070_10008430_pt1 | contig 12092 bp, 11 predicted proteins | sample Lox_Sample_13_FD_206722 | JGI IMG/M metagenome (GOLD analysis project Ga0335070, IMG submission 206722) | Soil microbial communities from Loxahatchee National Wildlife Refuge, Florida, United States - Lox_Sample_1.3 | ecosystem: Environmental > Terrestrial > Soil > Wetlands | place: USA...
AGGTACGCGCGCGGATGGCGCGGGGCATCGTTGACTCCGTTCGCCGCCGCCATGGTCTGGCGCTGCGCCTGCGCGTCATCCATCAGATTCCTCCGCGCATATCGCCGCGCTCGCCGCCGCGCCGGTCGTCCGGCCTGCGCGAATCTTCACACTTCCGATACACGGGCCCGCAACCGTCACCGCGATCCTCACCGTTCCTCCCGCCGTTATCGCCATCGTCTCCCACGCTTGCGAGCGTTTTCATACTATCCTGTTAACGACGGCGAATCGCCTGCACCGGAGGCGCTCCGCTCCGGATCGGCCTCGCGAACTGCAGTGACGATCATCCGTTTGCCGAAGAGCAGCGCGGGCGAGAAAACCTGGCGCAGGATTTCGTCGGTCAGCTCCGGCGGCGCCACGGCGCGGCGATGCTGGCGCGCCTTGCGCGCGAACGCGCCGACCGCGGCGCGCGAGGCCAGATACATCGGCAGCGCCATTGGCGCGAGCGCGATCGAGGAGGGGCTCAGGCGATCGGTGTAAAATTCGAGCGCGCCGAACCCGGCAAGCCGCATCAGGTAGCGCAAACGGAAGTAGTCGATAAGGAAGATGTGCCCGTGATAGTAGCGGCCGGCGGAGCGCGCGCGCAGGGTCTCGACTTCATTGGCGAGCCCGCGGCGCATCGTCCGCTGCCCGGTCAGCATCGCGCTCACCCGCGCGCTCAGATGCATCACGTTGGGCGTGGTCAGCACGATCCGGCCGCCGGGCCTGAGCACGCGCGCGCACTCCCGCACAAAGCCGGCCTGGCCTTCAAAATGTTCAATACCTTCGCGCGAGAGCACGGCGTCGAAGGCGCCGGCGCAAAACGGAAGCGGCGCGTTGCAGTCCGCGCGAACCCATCGCGCGGCCGCCGCGCTCCGGGCCGGCGGGAAGAGGTCAAGCGAGACGACCTGGAAGCCCATGCGCTCGAGCCGCGCCGACTCGCCGCCCGCGCCGGCCGGGATGTCGAGCAGGCGGGCGTTCGCCGTTCGATCGAACAGCTCGAAGAAATCGACTCGCGTGCGGCGCTTTTTCCCCACAAGGGTCAAGGCTTTAGCCGAGCCGATGCCTCTACGCAATCGCACCCTCGTTACGTCTCGGAGCCCAATCCGTCACGAACGATTGATACCTCCGCCCGCTAACGGAATAATCTAAGCCGAGTCCATCACATGAGCGCTTCAGCACTTACAGGCGCGTCGCCCGCCCAGCGCGCCACGCAGAGTTCCGCCGAGCCCGCGATCGAAGCGCGAAGCCTTGGCTTCAGCTACGGCGAGCGGCAGGCGCTCGCCGGGGTCGAATTCACGATCGCGCGCGGCGAAATCTTCGGCTTCCTTGGGCCCAACGGCGGCGGCAAGAGCACGCTTTTCCGGCTGCTCTCGACGCTGGTGCCGGTACAATCCGGCAGCGCGCGCATCCTGGGCTACGACCTGCGCGGCGCGACCCAGGCGCTTCGGGGCGGGATCGGCGTCGTTTTCCAGAGTCCGAGCCTCGACGGCAAGCTGACCGTGACCGAGAACCTTATCATCCACGGCAACCTGTACGGGATGCGCGGCGCGCGGCTCAAAGAGCGCGCGCAGGCGATGCTCGCGCGCTTCGACGTGAGCGATCGCGCAGGCGAACTGGCCGAAGCGCTCTCGGGCGGATTGCGCCGGCGGGTCGAGCTGGCCAAAGCGCTCCTGCACGAGCCGCAACTGCTGTTGCTCGACGAGCCGAGCACCGGCCTTGACCCCGCGGCGAGGCGGGAGTTCTTCAACCTGCTCGGGCGCCTGCGCAACAGCGACGGCGTGACGGTCGTGCTCACGACGCACTACATGGAAGAGGCCGAGCGCTGCGACCGTATCGGCATCCTCGACCAGGGCCGGCTGGTGGCGATCGCGCCGCCGGGCGAGCTCAAGCAGCGGGTCGGCGGCGACGTTATGGTGATAAACGCGGCGGAGCCCGCGGCGCTCGCGCGAAAGATCGCCGATCGATTTCAGCTGAGCGCGGCGCTGGTCGACGGCACGCTCAGGATCGAGCGTCCGCGCGGGCACGAGATGGTGGCGCGGCTGGTTGACGAATTCGGCGGCGAGATCGAATCGGTGACTTTCGGCCGGCCCACGCTGGAGGACGTTTTCGTGCATCTGACCGGCCATCGTTTCGTCGCCCGCACGCCCGAGGAGGAGGACCGCCGCTGATGGGCCGGATCGTACTGCAGGTGGGGACGCTCTGGTGGCGCGAGATCGTGCGCTTTCGCCGCCAGCGTAGCGTGATCATCGGATCCTTCGTCCAGCCGCTGATTTTCTGGGTGCTGATCGGATGGGGGTTTCGAGCCTCGTTCAAACCGAGCGGTATGCCGTCAGGAACCGATTACGTCCAGTACTTCTATCCCGGCGTGATCATGCTGGTGCTGCTGTTCACCGCGATTTTCGCCACCATCGCGACCGTCGACGACCGCCGCCAGGGATTCCTGCAGGGCGTTCTGGTGGCGCCGATCGCGCGCGACACAGTGGTCGCGGGTCAGGCGCTCGGCGGGACCACGCTCGCGCTGTTCCAGGGATGCGTGTTTCTCGCGCTGGCGCCGCTCGCCGGAATTCATCTGGGCGCCGCGGCCGTCGCCGCCTCGATTACGGTGATGACCATCATTGCGTTCGCGTTCAACTGCGTCGGTCTTCTGATCGCGTGGCGCATCGAATCGACGCGCGGCTTTCATCTGATCATGAACTCGATCCTGGTGCCGATCTGGTTTCTCTCCGGCGCCTTCTTTCCCGCCGCGGGCGCACCCGTGTGGCTGCGCTGGATCATGCGGCTGAATCCGCTGACCTACGGGATGGCGGCGCTGAGGCGCGCGCTCTACCTGGGCGCGCCGCAGACCCTGGGTGCGCTGCCGGGCGCAGGATTGTCGATCGCTGTTAGTGTGGCGTTTGCAGCGGCCGCGATGTGGCTTGCGGCGCGCGTCGCCCAGCGCAGCCAGGTCGCCGCCGTCTAAGCCGCCGCCGCGCAAAGCGCCGCGGCGCCCCCCGTCAAGCTATGGGGTCGAAGTAGGTCTCGCGGCGTCCCTCGAAATGGAACTCGCGCGCAAGCCCGATCCATTTGCGGTCGGCTCCGTGAAGTGGCTCGGGGAGCCGTTCCAACGGAAAGAAACCGGCGCTTAACGCCTCGAGCGGATTGGGCCTGAGCCCGCCGCCCTCGATACGACAGTAGAAGAGATGCGAATAGATGTGGCGGTGCGCGGAGCCGGCCTTGCGGCTGTCGATGACCGCCATCAGGCAAAGCGGGCGCACGATGAGCCCGGTTTCCTCCGCCGCCTCCTTGGCCACGTTCTCCGCCGGCGACATCCCGACCTCGCAAAACCCCGTCGGATACCACCAGCGGCCGTTGGGACGCTCGATCATCAGCACTTCGCCGACTGAATTAAACGCGATCACGCCGCATCCCGTTGCCGTGGTCACGTAGCCGTCGTAGCCGTCGCGCACTTCGGCGCGCCAGCGGCGCAGGAGATCGGCGGCCTCCTCGGGGCTCGCGCCGTCCAGCGCCGCGCGCATCGCGGCCGCTTCGCGCAAAAGCTCCTCGTAGCGCTCGGCGTCGAAGCCGTGAGGATTGAAGGCAAGGCCGGTGCACGCGATCGCAGCGGTGCGTTCGACGAAGTGAACAATCGCGGCAAGGATCGTACTCAAAGGATCGCGCTCATGCGGCTGCGCATCGCGGCCGGAGACGCCCGGCGCCCGTCGCGCCAGGATCTCCGGAAAGCCGGGACCTGCTACAGACCGGGCAACACGCTCGTAGCGTGCTGGAAGGGACTGCGCCCGAAGGGATTCTGCCCGACCGAGCCGACGCCGCCCAGCGTTACCATGAACTGCACCTGTGTTTCGCTCGGGTTGATCGAATTGGTCACGCCCACGTCAACCGCCCAGCAGTTGCAGGGCGACTTGATGCGTACGCCGTATTCGGTCGAAAGCATCTTGGAATTGGCGAGGTCGTAGGATGGCGCGAAGAACAACCCCACCCGGTCGATCAGGTCGTAGTAGGCGCGGAGCGTGACGAACTCGTAGAAGCTCGAGTTGACGTTCGGCTGAGCCGCGGTTGGGCCGGGCTCGATGTAATTGTATGAGAGCTGCAGGAAGGAGCCCGACAGCGCGCGCCCCATGTAGAGGCTGGGCGGCGTGTACAGCGCCCATGGCGGCTGCATCGTGAAGTAGATGCTGGAATAGGTGATGCTCGTGTCGCGCGGATCGTAACCGAGTTGCGAGCCCATCGAAAGCCAGTTGGTCGCGAGCACGATAGCTGAGGCCTGCAGGTCGGACCATCGCGAGCCGCCCTGCGCCACCGCATGGGCGGTGTCGTATGCCTGGAGAACCTGGAACTCGGCCAGCTCGCGTGCCATCCCGGGCTGGGCCGCCACCGCCGGCAGCGGCATATCGCCCTCGAGCTCTTCATCCTCCTGCTCCTGGGCGGCGTCGCTCTGAGATACATCGCCCTGCGGCATCGCCGGGTGAGACGCCGAGTGAGCGTAGAGGCGGGAGGTCACGCCGAAGGTAATCAGGCTGCGCGCATTGATACGGTCAATCTCGTCGAAGAGGGGATAGTCGTTCTGGTTAATGTTCGGCACGTAGGCGTAGTACGCGAACGGCTCGAAGGTGTGCTTGAGCTTGTCGATCGATTTCCAATCGACGTTGTAAACCTTCTCGAGGATGGTCTTCGCGCCGACGTTGAAGTACGGCACCTGACGCCCTCTCAACCCGCCGCCGACCAACGGTCCGAGCGTCAGACCGTTGTTCCACTTAAGTCCGTCGGTGCCTACGGGAATGATCGCGATCTGATGACCGGAGGTATCGTAAACGGTTTCGTGAGTTCCGACCGCGCCCCACCCGAAGAGATAATCGCCGAGCCGCCACGGCACCGTGATCTGCGGATTGACGTCCAGACGCAGACCCGTCACGCCCGAGGAACGCCAGAAGTTGTCGGCTTCGACGTCGTAGTCGGCGTAGGCAAGTCCGCCAAGCAGCTCGCGCCGTCCGCTGAGCAGGAATTCCGGCAGCCGCTGCAGCGCGAACTCCTGCGGCTGGATCAGGTCCTGGTTCCACGTTCCGCCGAACTGGGCGTAGCCGTCCTCGAAGCTGTCGAGCAGCCCGAAGTGCGCGGGCGCGTCGCGCATCGTATTGTAGCCGTTGCCGAAGCCCTTGGAGAGCGTCCAGATGTTCATCTCGCGCAGGTAGAGGCTGTCGCTGACCGAGATCGCGTCGCCGTAAGCCACCAGATCCGGCGTGATATGTTGGCGCATCATCGCGATGACGTCGTAGCGGTCGATCGGGATGTGCGGGTCGGCAATCTGGTAGTCGACGACGTCGTTGACGCGCGAGGCCTGCGAACGCAGGCCTTCGTTGACGTAGGCCGTATCAACCCGCAGATAATCGTCGACTCCGTTTTGCAGGCGATACTCGTTGAACAACCCGACGCGCTGGTTGGTCTCGACGTCGAGCGCGAACGTCGCGTCCGAACTCTTGTTGATCGCCCAATAGAAGGGCTGCATGTACTGCGCGCCGCGCAGTCCCGAATAACCGACGCGCGGGCTCAGAAAGCCGGTCTGGCGCGAGCTGTCGGCCGGGAAAATCGCGTACGGCAACGGTACGACGGGCTGCCCGAGCACGTCGAAGTGGGCGTTGCGCGCCACACCCTTCTCGCCTATGTGAGCGTCGATGTCGGCGCCTGAAATCGACCAGTCAGGCCTGTCGCCGCCGCATCCGCAGGTAGTGAAAAAGCCGTCGGTGACAAGATAATGCTGGCCCGTGAGCTTGCGAATCTTTTTGCCCTGCAGGCGGTAGGTATGGCTGGCCGCGATGAGTTTGCCGTTGGTCAACTCGACGGTCTCGTCCTCCCAGTTGACGTGGCCCTCGTCGCCGAACATCTCTCCCTCGGGATCGATCAGGTGCACCCTGCCGTATGCGGAAGCCTGATGGGTCTTGCGCATCAGGTTGATCTTGTCGGCGGTCAGGGTGGTGGCCGCCTGGTTGACCACCGCGTCGCCGGTAACCACGAAAGTGTCGGTCTTGTAGTCGTACTCGAACTGGCGGCCGGTCACATCAACCGGGCCGCGATGGGAAGACTGCAGGATGTGGGCCGCGTCCGAGGGGTTACCTTTCCCCTGGCCTTGGCTCGCCTGCTGTGCGCCCTGCCTGGCCTGCGCGCGTGCGTCGAGCGGCGCAAACGCCGCCGCGGCCGCGCACCCGAGACAGACCACGAGCAGAGCTTTACATGGTAGCTTCAGGAAATAGCCCCCGCCGGCCCTGCCGCTCGAGAAAGTATGGATAAATCTCCCCCACCAGATAGACAGAACCAGTTACCACGATAACCTCGTCCGGTCCACTCTCGGCTAAAACCTGATCCACAGCCCTAAGCGGCTCGCGCACCACGCGGGCGGGTACCTGCGCCGCAAAGAGCGGCAAAAGATTCTCAGGCTCGAGAGGACGCTTGGGCTCCACCCTGGTTAGCGTCACGTCTCGCACACGCGGCGCCAGCATCGCCGCCATCTTCGCCCACTGCTTGTCCTCCAGGCAGCCGAAGATCAGCCGAGGGCGCACCTGCGGGCCCAATTCGACCGCTATTGTCTCGAGCAGGGCGCCGATGCTGAGTTCGTTATGCGCGCAATCGAGGATGACCAGCGGGCAGCGCGACACCACGTCGAAGCGCCCCGGCCAGCTCAATTCTCTAAGTCCCCGCCGTATCGCCTGCTCCTCCAGCCGCCAACCCTGAGCCCTAAGCGCCTCGACCGCCGCCAGCGCGATGGCGGCGTTCTCATGTTGAAACGGCCCGGCCACTGCGAGCTCGACCCGCTCAAGGTTAAGCCCCAGTCCGAAATAGTCAAGCGTGTGGGCGGGCGCGCCCGAGCGGAAGGAAAAGTCGCGCTCCGCTATCCGGACGGGGCTCTGGCGCTGAGTCGCGATCGCGGTCAGCACCTGGCGCGCTTCGGGGTCGCGCGCGCCGATCACCACCGGCACGCCCGGCTTGATGATGCCGCCCTTCTCGGCCGCGATCGCCGCGATCGTATGGCCGAGGCGATCCATGTGGTCAAAGCCGATCGGGGTTATCACGCTGACCAGCGGCGTCACCACGTTCGTCGAATCGAGCCGGCCGCCGAGCCCCGTCTCGATCACCGCCAAATCGACCCCCGCCTCGGCAAAGTACAGGAACATCAGCGCGACCGTGAACTCGAAAAACGTGAGCGCAAGATTGGCGCGCTCGTAAATCCCGCGCAGCCGCTCGATATACTCCAGCATCAGGCGCGCCGGCATCTCGGCGCCGTCGATCCGCGTCCGCTCGGTCAGATGAACCAGGTGCGGCTTGGTGTAAAGTCCGCAGCGCACTCCGGCCGCGCGTACGATCGCGTCGATCATTGCGGCCACTGAGCCTTTGCCCTTGGTGCCGGCAATATGGGCCGCGCACAACCGGCGATGAGGGTCACCGATCAGCGCGAGCGCCTGATCCATGCGCTCCAGCTTGTATATTTCGCCACGCCCTTCAAGCGAATAGAGCCAGTCCAGCGTTTTGGAAAGTTCGACCACTGCGGCGGAATTTTAGCGTGACACCCATGTGAAACCTAAGCCCGGAGGACCGCCGGCAAATTGAAAGGCTTAATATCGAGCGAATTCACAGCTCAGCGAGGCTACGTTCTGATTTAAATGAATATGATAATAAAAAGCTATTCATTAGCCTGTAAATATCGTTGTCTAATTATATTTGATTTTAATAATGTCTAAAAAGCTTAATCTATCGTCCAATAGTTCCATTGGTCGATAACGCATCAACTTCTATTCTGGAGAGGGGGTCCAAGGGATTATGAAGAGATATGGCTGGCGGGGATAGCTCTTGCGCTCGCGGTCGGGTCACCGGCGCTTGCCTTCGCGAAGCACCACAGTGTGACAAAGTGGGGTGACGACGACGGCGGTGGGGGTACCTTTTCTGCGGCTTCGCTCAACGGCACATACATCTTCGAGGGAAGCGGCTTCGCCGACGACGGCAAAGCCGGCGAGGTGGCAATGCTCGGAACCTTGACCTTCGACGGAGTGAGCGCCGTTGCCGGCAACCTGATTCTCACCCACGGCAACAGCTCGCAGAATTCCTGCAATGATACGTTCACGACCGGGACATACAGCTTCACCGGCGGAAGCGGTGCGCCGGGACAGTTCACGATGCAGATACCGTTCAGCACCGGCAACATCAATTTCGGCTTGCTGGTTCCCAAACCCGAAGGCCACAGCGCCCTCGCCATCCAGTCGGACAACGGCTCCTTGGTCGGCGTCTCGGTTTGCGGTAGCGCCTCGATAACTTCGATGTCACTCAGGGGAAAACTGAAGCGTCTCGACGAAGGCTTCGGCGGCGACGACTGATACGAGCTATCGTTTCAGACTTGGCGCGAACGCCAGGCTCAAGCGGTTGGGGAGATGCGGCGCGGAGCAATCCGCGCCGCATTTCTTTTGTGCGCGCGTCTTGTGTGCCCGCGTGTTGGAATCAGCCGCCGGCGGACGGCTTGCGGCGGCGCGCCGGCAGTCGGCGCCCGCCGCATAGCATCGCGAGCAGCCGCGCCAGCGTCGCCCGCATCTGCGCCCGCGGCACGATCGCGTCGAGCATTCCGTGGATGAGCAGAAACTCCGCGCTCTGAAAACCTTCGGGCAGCACCTGGTTGGTGGTCTGCTCGATCACCCGCCGCCCGGCGAAACCGATCAGCGCTCCCGGCTCCGCGAGGTCGAGATCGCCGAGCATCGCGAACGACGCCGCCACGCCGCCCGTGGTCGGATCGCACAGTACCGCGAGATACGGCAGGTGCGCATCGCGAAGCCGCCCGATCGCGCCCGCGACCTTCGCCATCTGCATCAGCGACAGCGCACCCTCTTGCATCCGCGCCCCGCCCGAGGAGCAGAACACCACCACGCCGAGGCCGTGCGCGGCCGCGTAGTCGATAAGCCGGGCGAGTTTCTCGCCAACCACGATTCCCATGCTGCCGCCCATGAAGGTGAAGTCCATCACCGCGAGCGCGAGGGGATGGTCCTCGATCCGGCCAAGGCCGGTGACCACCGCGTCGTTGCGGCCGGCGGCACGGCGCGCCTGTTCCAGGCGCTGCGGATAGGGCTTGGAATCGCGAAACTCCAGGGGATCGCCGGCCGCAAGGTCCTCGAACAGCTCGCGCCAGCTGCCGCGATCGACGGTTATCGCAAGGCGCTGCTCGACGGTCAGGCGATGATGGTAACCGCACTTGGGACAAACGTTGAGATTGCGCTCGACTTCCTTGCGAAAGGCGATTTCGCGGCATCCGGGACACTTGACCCAGATATTCTCGTCGGCCGCGCTTTGCGCCGCGGCCGCCCGTTCGTCCCGCTCTCGCTCCGCCATCGCTTTAGCCTCCGTCCGCGGCGCGCGCGCCACCGCGCGCCGCGCGCATCGCGTTCTTCATCGCACCCACCGCTTCGCCCACCGCCGCAGCAAGACCGGGCCCCGCGCTCTCGCGCTCGATTATGAGCGACAGCGCGCTCCCGACCACGACCGCGTCGGCATAGCCGGCGACCTCGCCCGCCTGCGCGGCGGTCGAAATGCCGAAGCCGACGCCGATCGGCAGATCGGTCACATTGCGCAGCGCGCGCACGCGCTCTTCGAGGCCGGCGGCGAGGCTCGCCCGCGTGCCGGTCACCCCGGCCACGGCGACGTAGTAAAGGAAGCCGCTGCCCGCGCGCGCGATCGCGCGCGCGCGATCGATCGGCGTGGTCGGCGCGAGCAGATAGATCAGGTCGAGGCCGTGAGCGCGGGCCGGACGTGCAAGCTCGGCCGCCTCCTCGGGCGGCAGATCGACGACGAGCAGGCCGTCGACGCCGGCGCGCGCGGCGTCGGCGCAAAGGCGCTCGCATCCGTAGTGCAGAATCGGATTGTAGTAGCCGAACAGCACGATCGGGATCTCGCTCTGGCGGCGCACCTCGGCGACCATCGCGAGAATCGCGGGGAGCGAGGCGCCCGCGGCCAGCCCGCGTGCGAGCGCGCGCTGATTGGCCGGCCCGTCCGCCATCGGATCGGAAAACGGCACGCCCAATTCGATAAGATCGGCGCCGCGCGCCTCCAGTTCGAGCACCAGCGCGCGCGTGGCTTCGAGGGCGGGATCGCCGGCGACAATGAACGGAATCAGCGCGGATTCGGCGCGAGCGCGGAGCTCAGCGAATTTCTTTTCGATTCGCCCTGCGGTCTTTTGCGCCGCCACCCGCCCGCTCATAGCGCCACTCCAAGCGCGCGTGCGACGGTCTGCATGTCCTTGTCGCCGCGCCCCGAGAGATTGACGATCATCACGCGGTCGCGGGCCATGGCGGGCGCAAGCCGCGCAGCATAGGCGACCGCGTGCGCGCTCTCGAGCGCCGGGATGATCCCCTCGCTTTCGGAGAGCAGGCGCAGCCCCTCCAGGGCCTCGGTGTCGGTGACGGCCGCGTACTCCGCGCGTCCGCTTTGCTTGAGCCACGCGAGTTCCGGGCCGACGCCGGGGTAGTCGAGTCCCGCGGCGATCGAATGGGTCTCGCGAATCTGGCCGAGTTCGTCCTGCAGCAGGTAGGTGCGGTTGCCGTGCAGCACGCCGACGCTGCCGGCGGTGATCGTCGCCGCGTGCGAGGGGCCGTTGAGCCCCAGTCCGCCCGCTTCGACGCCGTGCATCTGCACGTCGCGGTCCTTGATGAACGGATAGAAGAGTCCGATCGCGTTGGAGCCGCCGTTGACGCAGGCGACCAGGGCGTCGGGCAGGCGGCCTTCGTGCGCGAGGATCTGGCGGCGCGCCTCGCGCCCGATCACCGACTGAAAATCGCGCACGATCATCGGGTACGGATGCGGCCCGGCCGCGGTGCCGATGAGGTAGTAGGTGTGGGCGACCGTGGCGATCCAATCGCGCAGCGCCTCGTTGAGCGCGTCCTTGAGGCTGCGGCTGCCGGCGTCGACCGCGGTGACCTTGGCGCCGAGCAGTTTCATGCGAAAGACGTTGAGCGACTGGCGTTCGACGTCGACGCTGCCCATAAAGACCTCGCACTCGCGCCGAAACAGCGCGGCCATCGTCGCCGTGGCCACGCCGTGCTGTCCGGCGCCGGTCTCGGCGGTGATCCGCGCCTTACCCATCCGCACCGCGAGCAGCGCCTGGCCGAGCGTGTTATTCACCTTGTGCGCGCCCGTATGACAGAGGTCTTCGCGCTTCAGATAGATCCTGGCGCCGCCCAGTTTCGCGGTCAGGTTGGCGGCGAAGTAAAGCGGCGTCGGCCGGCCGACGTACTCGCGCGAGAGCCGCTCGAGTTCGGTGCGAAAAGCGGGGTCGCGGCGCGCCGCGCGGTACTCCCGCTCGAGCTCGCTCAGCGCGGGCATCAGCGTCTCGGCGACATAGCGGCCGCCGAATTCGCCAAAGTGTCCGCGCTTATCTGGATAGCTTTGCACGGCTGGTGGAGAGTCTTCGGTCGATCGAAGAAGATCTGGCATTCGCGATGAAGCTCCGAAGCTTGTCATGGTCTTTGATGGCCGGCGCCGACTCGACGCCGCTTGCGACGTCGAGTGCGTAGGGATTGAGCGCGGCGGCGGCCATCGCGTTATCCGGCGTCAGTCCGCCCGAGATGAAGACGCGGCTCAGGTCGAGCGCGCGAAGCGCCTGGAAGGGGCGCGTGCGGCCGGTTCCGCCGAAGAGCCGCGAATCGAACGTGTCAATCAAAATAAAGTCGGCCCTGATTCTGGCGAGATCGATACAGTCGAGCGGCGCGTCAGACGGCAGCCGCAGCGCGCGAATCACCGGCACCGGCCATCCTGCAAGCGCGTCGTCATCTTCGTCGCCGTGAAACTGAAGCAGATCGAGCTCGAGCGATTCAAGCCGCTCCTTGATATAGACCCGGTCCGCGTTGACGAAGACACCGACTATCTGCGCGCGCCCCTTTACCACTGGCGCAATCGCCGCGGCCGCAGCCAACGAGAGGCATCGCGGGCTCGGCGGATAGAAGTTAAGCCCGATGAAGTCCGCGCCGAGGCTGACGGCCGCTTCTGCATCCTCGCAACGCGTGATGCCGCAAATCTTTATCCGCACCGCCATCGCCGTCTAACCCTGCCCCGCT
>Ga0335070_10008431_pt1 | contig 12092 bp, 14 predicted proteins | sample Lox_Sample_13_FD_206722 | JGI IMG/M metagenome (GOLD analysis project Ga0335070, IMG submission 206722) | Soil microbial communities from Loxahatchee National Wildlife Refuge, Florida, United States - Lox_Sample_1.3 | ecosystem: Environmental > Terrestrial > Soil > Wetlands | place: USA...
CGAGAGCGCCCAGGCCTACCAGCAGACCCGCCCCCTAAGTTTCGCCAACGACAGCGAACGCGACTTCGCTCGCCTCCTCGAATTCTATCGAATTCGCTGGGACTACGAGCCGACCACCTTCCCGATCGCTTGGGACGAGAGCGGCTACGTCCGCGAGTCTTTCACCCCTGATTTCTACCTTCCGGACTACGGCCTGTTCATCGAGCTGACTACGATGAAACAGTCCCTTGTCACCAAGAAGAATCGCAAGCTCCGCCTGTTCAAAGAGCATTACCCAAACATCCCGATCAAGCTCTTTTACGGCAAGGACTACAAGGCCTTGCTCGCCAAATACGGCCTCCGACCCCACAGCGACGCTGAGGAGAGTAGGCACGACGAATCCGGGACCGCGCCTCCGGAGAACAATGTGTGATTTGTAGCCCGCATTAAGCACGAGACGTCGTCGCGAGATCGTGGAGATGGTCGTGCCACCGGGCAACCACAGGGGCTCGGACCTGAGGCGTACTCTTCAGTACGTCGCAAGGTGAGCTTGTCCTGAGCCTGTTGAAGGAATACCCGAGGACGCTCGGAAGGGCGGCCATATCCGCGGTCGCAGCAGGTGGTTCGTGCATAATGCGGGCTAACCATCCCCGCTCAGATGTGAGGTGCGATCATGGTGAAGGAGTCGGTGGGTGAGGTGTACCTGAACGCTGAGGTCATCCAGGCCCGCGTGAAGGAACTCGGCCAGAACATTGCCGCCGACTACCGCGGCCAAAAACTGATGCTCGTCGGGATCCTGAGGGCCTCCTTCGTCTTCATGGCCGATCTGGTTCGCCACATTGACATCCCCGTCTCCGTTGACTTCATGGCCGTCTCGAGTTACGAGGTTGAAGGGGGGGCATCGGGAGCGGTAAGAATCTTGAAGGATCTCGATGAGCCTGTCACCGGGAAGCACATCCTCATTGTCGAGGATATTATCGATACGGGACTTACCCTGGGCTACCTCATTCGCCACTTGGATGCAAGAAACCCCGAGAGCATCAAGATATGCACGCTCCTCGACCGTTCCATCCGGAGGATCGTCCCACTCCCCATCACCTACAAAGGTTTCGATATCCCCGACATTTATGTGGTCGGGTACGGCATGGACTTCCATCAACTCTACCGCAACCTGCCGTCGCTGCACCTTTGTGGTGTGAGGCTTTAGGCCCGAAAGTGTCCGACTCGGCTGGCAAGGCGGGGCTGCCCCGCCCGAGAAGCTCGTGGTGTTACGGTCCATCGCTCGGTGAGCGGAGCCGGCGCGCCGGGACGCGTTTGTTCAGAGAAATCGCTGGAACCACGCAAGACTGAGGGCGACGGCCCGTCGACGGGATTCCTCCTGGCTGAAGCGGTGGTCGGTATGGGAGAAGATGTGGATGGACTTGGGCTCCTTCACCGCGGCGAAAATGGCCTCCCCGTGAGCAGGGGCGACGAGATTGTCTTCCTCACCGTGAAGGATGAGAACTCGCTCCACCCTACCGATGTGAGCGAGAAGCTCCTGACGGCGGAGATCCTCAAGGAAAAGGGGTGACATGGACCCGGCAGCGAGAAGCCGCCGCTCGAGGTCCCGGAGGTGAGAAGGCGTGGACCAGACGCTCACACACCGGATACGCGAGTTCCGGCTCGCCTCGAGAAGCGCCAGATAGCCGCCCAGGCTGCTTCCCAAGAGCGCCAGCCTGCCGTTAAACCCGAGCAGCCCGCTGGCATGGGCAGTGACCTGCTGGAGATCTCGCCACCGCCCCGAGACCGTGCTCTCCGCTGCAGGACCTTCGCTGTCACCACACCCCCGGAAATCGAACCGGATGGTAGCTATGCCGGCCTCGGCGAACACCCGGGCGATCTCGATGTACTTGGAGCTGTTCTTGTAGCTGAGAAGACCGTGGCAAAGCACAGCGAGAGGCCATGGCTCCTCGTCCGGCGTCTGGAGAATCCCGCTGATGGTCAGATCGTCCGAGAGGACCTGGAGCGGTTCTTGTTTCATGGGTCATGTCCTCGTCGCAGCAATCGCGGTCCGGAGCTCGGTCGTACAATTCGGCGACGGTCTCCTTTTCAGATTTCCACGGTCAGCCCGTCCCATGCCACCTGAACGGGAACCTCGATCCCCCGATCCGCGAACACCTGGATCGCGAGCTCCTGCCATTCCTCCTGGCAGGTGGGGATGGGGTAGGGTTCCCTGGTTCTCGGATCCCGGAGCGGATCCGCAGGGGGCACCTTTTTCAGATACACATTGGCCGGATCCCCGGGGACGGGATCGGCGTCGGAGATGTGAACCAGAAACACACGGCCCTGAGGCTGCCAGTCGCGGATCATGGTGAGGGCTCGTTGCAGGCTGAGGTGCGAGGGGCGATTCACCTGGGGTTCGTTCACCCAGTTGGTCTGGATGACGAGCACCTGAGGCCGCCGCAGAAGCTTCCCCTCCTCCACGTGGAGGAGATCGGAGGTATAGACCAGCCTCTTCTTTCCCGCCGTCACCACGTAGCCTACCGCGCCCCTCGCAACGGAGCCGTGGAAGGTCTTGAAGGGTACGATCCGGGTCTTGAGCCCGCCGAGAGGTTTCCCAGGTTGCGCCACTCTCCGCTCCAGCGCCTTCCCCAAGAGGTACGCGAACCGCTGTTCGATCGTCTCCCATGCCGCCTCGGTGGCGTAAACCGGAATCGGACGCCACCTCGCCGGTTCCGCTGACCGGCGAAGCGCCTCCAGTTCGTCGAGCCCGAGGTAGTGGTCTCCGTGCTCGTGGGTGATGAGCACGGCGTCCACTCCTGCCAGGCTGTTTGCCGCCCACTGCCGGGTTATGTCGGGCCCGCAGTCGATAAGGATTCTTTCCCCGGCCTCGAGGTAAAGGGAGGTTCGGCTCCGGGTTTGTCCCCGCCGCCGCATCTCCTCGCAGATGACACAGTCACAGCCGATTTCCGGCACCCTCCAGGCGGAGCCGGTACCGAGAAAGGTCAGTCTCATAGGAACCCCCATGTTCACCCGGCAGGAGGCAGCAGGCAGTTGGCAGCTACTGTCTGCCAGCTGCGCCCTGCCGGCTGCCGGCCAGCTACGCCTCTCCCTTCCCCTTGATGGTGCAGAGGCCGAAGGACTGCTTCTCAATTTTCTAGTAGCACAGGATCTCCGCAGGATTCAAGAGGCCTTTCGTCGGGAGATGACTCGCCGGTGGTTGAACGCTGCCGGCCTCGCGCCTGGCACTCTCTCTGCATGGTGGGCTCATGGGTGAGGTCTCGGGGTTTCCCCGGTTCACATTGTGCTGGTTTTTGCAGTGTGATTTCCGTAGGATTACAGGTGGAGAGAGGCTCAAGAGTCCTTGTCTCCCGACCACATGGAGGGTTCCATGGATTACCGGGTGATTATCGTCGGAGCCGGTCCTGCCGGCATCTTTGCCGCCCTGACCTTGGCGGACCTCGGAATCGACCGGGTCTTGCTCCTGGAGCAGGGGAAAGATCTCGATGCCCGGCAACGCCAGTGTTCTGAGGATATGCTCTGCGGCTGGGGCGGGGCGGGTGCCTATAGTGACGGTAAGCTCACCTTTTCCTCCGAGGTGGGTGGCTACCTGGCTGAGTACCTAGACCGCGACCCGCTCACAGGACTCCTCCAGACAGCGGACCAAATGTATGTCCGGTTTGGCGCGCCCGACCGCCTCTTCGGCGAGTTTTCACCCGCGGTGGAGGAACTCGCGGACCGGGCTCGTCTGGCCGATCTCGAACTCGTCCCCACTCGGATCCGCCATATCGGCACGGAGAACTGCCGCGAGGTCTTGACGCGCATGCGCGAGGCCCTCGCCGGTCGCGTGGAGACATGCACCGGCTGCCAGGTGGAGAGTCTCGTAGCCGAGGGGGATCGCATCCGGGGAGTCAAGCTCGCCGACGGCACCGTTCGTCGCGGGGACTATGTCGTTGCCGCGCCCGGCAGGGTCGGCGCCGGCTGGATGAAGCAGGTCGCCGAGTCCCTGGGCCTCAGCACCAAGGCCAGCCCCGTGGACATCGGCGTTCGCGTCGAGCTTCCCGCCACGGTGCTCAAAGAAATCACCGACATCACCTACGAATGCAAGCTCATCCATTACTCCAAGACCTTCGATGACAAGGTGCGCACCTTTTGTATGAACCCCTACGGCGAGGTGGTGGCCGAAGAGAACGCAGGTATCATCACGGTGAACGGCCACAGCTACGCGCGAAAGAAGAGCGCAAATACCAACTTCGCCGTCCTGGTGAGCAGTACCTTCACCGAGCCTTTCGACGACCCCATCGGCTACGGCCGCTATATCGCCCGGCTGGCGAACCTCCTCGGCGGAGGCGCGATTGTCCAGCGCCTGGGCGACCTGGTGGCAGGCCGCCGCTCGACCCAGAGCCGTCTCGACCGTTGTCTCACGAGACCCACCCTGGCCCAGGCGACGCCCGGCGACCTGAGTTACGTTTTCCCCTACCGACATCTGCTCAGCGTGATCGAGATGCTTCAGGCCCTAGACCGGCTGGCGCCGGGCGTCTATTCACGCCACACGCTCCTCTACGGGGTCGAGGTGAAGTTCTACTCCAACCGCATCACCGTATCGCAAGAGATGGAAACGGAAATGCCGAACCTCTTCGCGGTGGGCGACGGCGCCGGGATCACGAGGGGACTACTTCAGGCCTCCGCGAGCGGCATCCTCGCCGCCCGGGCCGTCGGCAAGCGCATCACCGGTGCCGCCTCCTGAACCCCGACTCACGCGTGGAATTTGCCCTTGGCACGAACATTGCTTTTTCCGGTGACGAACCCGGGAATAGGGGCACCTGGTGGGGGCAACCTCGGTGGGCCGTCAAGTGGTGAAAGCAGATCCCGTAACCTCTTCATTAACGCCTTCCAGAGACGCTTTCGTATACACCCAGCAGCTTATGACCTGCCTCCGCATAGGCAAGGCGCTCACTTCCACCTTCAACATGGAGCAAATCCTGGTCATCGTGCTCAAGCGGCTCAGCGAGCTCTTCAGGGCCCACAACTGGACCCTCTTTCTCCTGGACCAGGAACGGCAGGAGCTTCAGTTCGAGCTGGTCGTAGGCCTGGACAAAGGCTCCCTCAGGGACGTTCGCATCAAGGTAGGTGAAGGTATCGCCGGTACCGTGGCCGCGACGGGCGAACCGATCCTGGTGCCGGATGTGAACCGGGATCGGCGCTTCAGCAAGCGAGTGGACGACCTCACCGGGTTCGTGACCCACTCCCTCATCTGCCTTCCCCTCAAAATGCAGGGCTTGGTGATCGGGGTGATCGAAGTGGTCAACCCCGAGGATCTCACCCTGTTCCAGCCCGAGTTCATGCCGGTGCTCTCCATCCTCGCGGACTATGTGGCTATCGCCATCACCAACTCGCGCAACTATCGGAAGATCGAGTCCCTTTCCATCACCGACGACGTCACGGGCTTCTATAACACCCGGTTTCTTCATCAGCACCTGGAGCGGCTTTTGGATCCTGCGGCCACCAAGCCGCAAGAGGTCTCGCTGGTCTTCCTTGATCTGGACAATTTCAAGCAGGTGGTTGACGCCCATGGGCACTTGGTAGGAAGCAAAGTGCTCAAAGAAGTGGCCCGGGCCATAGCGGGAAATCTGAATCATGAAGATTGCCTGGTCCGTTACGGCGGTGACGAGTTCGTTGTCATCCTTCCCGGTCAGGACAAAAGAGCGGCTCTGGACAAGGTGGTTGCTATTCGGCAGACACTCGCCGATGAGGTCTTTCTCCGCGAGGAAGGGCTCGATGTGAGGCTCACGGCAAGCTTCGGCGTCGCCGGCTACCCCCACGATGCGGCAAGCAAGAGGGAACTGCTCCGCATCGCCGACAATTCCATGTATCGCAGTAAGGAGATTGGGAAGAATGCCATCACGCTGGCGTGAAGTCGCACCGTGACGAGGGCCGATACCGCCTGCCTGTCGAAGTCTCGCCCCTACTCGATTGTCCACCAGTGGTCTCTTCCCTCAAACCACCAGGCGGTAGAATCGGTCACGGTGATCTCTGACGCAAGCTGACGGCCCAGGTCGGTCTTCAGCCGTTGGCGGGCAAAGTGGATCCACTGGGTGGCATATCGGTTCCCCAGGTCGAGGTGTTCCTTGAGCTCCAGGATGAGATCCAGTTGATCTGAGTCGTGGGCCAGCAATGACTCCTTGCTCTTTCCCTCACGGAACTCAGCAAGCAGTTCCTCGAGCTCGCCGCCGAAGGGAAGCGTCCTGGCGAGATCCCGAACTACCTGGTCTTCTCGTACCCGCACGTACTGCTTGTTCACATAGTTGAGATCACCCGTTCGCGATTCGGGAAGATCGTGGAAGAGACACATACGCACCACGCGACACTCGTCCACGGTCCCATCCAGTCGTGCCAGAGTGAATCCGATCACGGCCACGCGAAAGGCGTGTTCGGCTACCGACTCGCGCCCTGAGCCGAGAAACTGGAAGCCGCTCCTGGGCGTCTTCTTCAGCATGCCGAGCTCAAAGAAAAAGTTGACAATGTCCTTCAAGGCCACTCCCCTTCTCGTGCGACGATCTTATCCGCGCTTCCACCACCAGCGGTGCTGATGCGATCCTCCTAGGCTCTGCTGCTCAGGAGGTATGGGTAACTCGATAAATCCGGAATCCGAATACCGAAAGGCGAAGGTTCCAAAGCTCCAAACATCTCGAGGTACGTATGGTCAGCTTCGAGTAGTCACTTGGTTTTGGTCACCGGGATTTCTCTCATTTGGCATTGTTTCGAATTTCGATTTTTGGTATTCGGATTTGGATACTGGTCAGCCGAGCCATTGCGTTTGTCCCTTCTCGGGGCCCTCCTCAAGCCGCCCCGCCCCCCGGGGGGTGGGTGCCGACTAGTGAACCTCCGGCCGACCCTCCCACAAGAGACCGAAGTCAGCTCTCGACGGGGCCGCAGAGCGGCTCTGCGCCTGCTAGATGGGAACGATGGTGACGAGGGAGATCCTGGCGTTCTGATGGATCCGAATCCCCGGCTGGGAGACCAGCATGGGCATGAGCATGGCTTCGGAGAGTTCGCCGAGACAGACGATGGGATGGGTCCCGCCGCTTGCCATGAGATCGTCGAGCGGCCGGATGAGGGCGAGCTCGTTTTCGGCAAGAACGAGGGTTTCGTTGAACTGGAGCAGGTACTCGCCGTTCACCAGGTCCCAGTGAGGCTCGGCGCCGGAGTCCCGATGAGGTTCCACATAAGCCAGTTGCTGCTCATCGATGGACCCGGCGGCAAGGTCGGAGCATCCCAGGATACCGAGTCCTTCGGGGCGGTAAACGCTGCGGAGGGTGAGGTGGAAGATCCGGCCCTGTTCCGTCGCCCGGCGAGAGATGAGAGAGCGGACCTGACGCAGTCTCTCATCAAGCATGGGAATTCTCGACATCCACATCCTCCGTGCACCAGCGGGCTTAAGGCACGAATCTTAGCACCATCGGTGCATTTGTCAAGGCCGCGTTGGCTTGTGTCGCGGGCTCACGCCCCGTTACAGATCCCGGTGGGCGGGAAGACTACCTATGCCGACGGCATGGCGGACCGCGTTGACGATGGCCTGCGCCATGAGCTGGGCCGCCAGTGCTCCCACCACCGTCACCTCCCCCTCGGCGAACGTCCCGGTGCTCAGAGCGAAGATGGTATCGCCGTCGTAGAGGCTGTGCGACGGTACCACGGCGCGGGCGATGCCATCATGGGCCATCTGCGCCACCCGAGTGGCCTGGGCCCTGTCGAGCCGGGCATTCGTCGCCACCACCCCGAGCACGGTATTCTGGCGAGTGAACCCGGCCAGGGTCCTGAGCTCGGCCAGGCACGCGGAGGCATCGGCCAGGCGCCGTCCATCCTCGGTGCGAACTCCCGCGAGGAGCCGACCGGTTCCCGGATCGCGGACATCGCCGAAGGCGTTCACCACCGCCAGGGCCCAGAGATGCAGCCCGTGGCGTGTCTCCAGGGAGACGAACCCCTGGCCGGACTTCATGGCCCGGGCGAGCCCGAAGAGCTTCCCCACCGTGGCCCCGGCGCCCGCGCCGACGCACCCCTGGGCGGCGCCGCCCGGGACGGCCTCGCTGCACGCCTGATAGCCCATGTCGGCGTCTGGAAGGTGCTCGCTCCGGTTGAGGCCGAGGTCGAAGACCACGGCACCGCTCACGATGGGGACCACCCCGTAGCCGGTGGCAAACCCGCGATTCCTCTCCCGGAGATACCGCATGGCACCGTGAACTGTGGCCAGACCGAAGGCGCTCCCCCCGGTGAGGACCACGGCGTGAAGTCGATCCACGAGGTTCTCCGGCCGCAAGGCATCGGTGCCATGGGTGCCCGGCGCCCCACCGCGCACATCCACGCCCGCCACCACACCCTCCTCGGCCACGATCACCGTGCAGCCGGTGTGATGCTGGCTGGCCGTTGCCTGGCCGATCCGGATCTCCGGAGTGCCTCTCGCCGCCCCTTCCTCCATGTCACACCCCTCTTCCGTGCCCTCACTCCTCCTCGCGCCTCACCCCGGGCGGAAGGACTTCGAACCGCGAGCTCTCCGCTTCGCCCTTCAGATCGTCCACGTGGCGCTGCAGGTATTGAAAGATCTCCTTGCCGATCTGGACACCGAGGTCAATGAACTCAGGTCCATATTGGCGGCCCAGGGTGGTGCGGAAGGTTTCCTTGATCCGCTGGATCCCGCTTACGCCCCAGGGGAATTTGCCGATCACCTCATCGATTGCCACCTTCCGGTAGCTCACCATGAACCAGACCGTATGGGTGAAGTTATCCGGCCCCCAGCGAAACTTGTCGGCGTCATAGAGGGCGTTCACCACGAGCTGCGCCGTCACCGTCTCGCACACGGGAGCCTCGCTGAAAGCCTCATGGCTGACGATGGCGTCGAAGATGGCGACCACCTCCGTCGCGCTCAACGGGAAATCCCGCAAGAGCCTTCGGGCCGCCTCGGCCCCGGCGAGGGCGTGGTTTGCTTCCGCCCGCTTGATATCGTGGAGCAGTCCGGCGAGTTGCACGAGAACCACCGCCCGCTCCAGCTCGCCGGGCACGGGGACATACTTCTCCCCTTCCACCAGCACGATAGCTCCGGCGTCCAGACTCACCTTGCTCGCATGGTGTAAGCCGTGGCCGAAGTCGTCCAGGAGATAGGGGCGCACCAGTTCACGGCAGTGAGCCACGAGGGGATGGTGAAAGAAGAGGCGGCGGGAGGTGGCGAGGGCGGGCTGGAAAAGCCGATAGAACTCCGGCGTCTTGTGTCGTGCGGCAATCCGACGGCACTCGGTCATCAATCGAAGGTAGATTGCCTCCATCGCCTTCCGCAGGCGCCTCGTCCGAGACGCCTCATTGCGAGATGCCCCGCGTCGGAGTCTATCCTGTCGCCGACAGCGTCAAGACGCGGTGCACCGGGAATCGTTCGGGGGCAGATCACCCTGCCTCGCCACACCTTGCAGCCGCCTTCGTGCAAATAGGAGACGGTGCATAGGGTTTTTCAACAACCTCGCAGTGACAATACGAAGTCTTTCTTGAGCAACGTATTAATGGAGTCGATATTTCTCCTGCAACAGCCTCCGGAATCTCGGGAGGTAGATGAGATCGAAGGTCGCCTCCTTATCCGGGAAGAGACGAAGGGCATACCGCTTCACCCCCTCGATGACCGCGTGGGCCTGGTCCAGGGGGATGCTCGACTGGGCGATGTAGGCGAGGGAGAAATCCACCAAGCGCCGCAGAATGCGAACCCGGCGATTTTCCTCCTCTACATCACTCCCCCTTCTCAGGCTCTCCATGGAAACGCTCTCCCACCTTGAGATTCCGCTCTGCGACAAATGCGGCTCCATCCACCTTGCCGCCCTTGGCGGCGCGAACCTTCGCCACGATCAGGCGGCCTCCTCTGAGAGCGAGGTGCACCCCGCGGGAATCTACTGCAACCACCGTGCCCGGCGCCTCGGAAGTCGGTTCCTGGCTGAGGGCGGCACTGAAAAACCGGACCTGCTCACCCTGCCAGTACCCGTAGGCACCGGGCTGCGGATCGCAGCCCCGCACGAGGTTGTACACCTCCCGCGCCGATTTATTCCAGTCGATACCGGCGACCCGGTCATTACAGGGCGGCTCGTAGGTGGCACCCTCCCGGCTCTGGGGGATTCTGGGGGCTTTACCGGCCCTGATGAGAGCAACCGACTCGAGGATGGCCTCGACTCCCATGGGAAAGAGGTGATCGAAATAGAGGGAGCCGGTGGTCGCCTCGGGGCCGATCTCCACTTCTTTCTGGAGCAGGATGGGGCCCGTGTCGATGCCGCCGTCCGGCCAGAAGACGGTGAGCCCGCTCCTCAGATCCCCCATGATAATCGCCCAGTTGATGGCGCTCGCGCCGCGGTGTCTCGGCAGAATGGAGGGATGGTAACAGATGGCTCCTTTGGCGGGCAACTCGAAAAACCGGGGCGGGATGATGGCGGTCACGAAGGCGAGGATGGTGAGATCGGGGTTGAGGTCCCGGTACTGGGCGAAGACCAGATCGTCCTTGTAGGTGGTGGGCTGGGAAACCGGAATGTCCCGAGAAAGGGCGATCTCCCTAATGGGATCCGGTCTGCTGCCCGGCCGCTCGGGTGGGCCATAGACGGCTATGATCTTCTCCCCTTGCTCCAGGAGGGCCTCAACCACCTTGGCCCCGAATGCCGCCTGACCGATAACGATGATGCGCATCCCGCACCTCCTGTATTTGGTCGGACTTTAACCTCATTCCCGGGCCGCCCGATCCGGTGACGGCTCCTCTCCCTCCGAGGCCTCAAGGGGCAGACGGAAGCCGATCAACCCGCGCCGGCCGAGCTCTCGAAGAAACGTCGTTATGGCGACCTCGGTCTCCCGCCGCTGGAGACGGTATTTCCGGCTGACAATCTCCACCACGTCGGCCAGACTCCGTTCGCCGTCCATGAGAGCCCAGGTGAGGCTCCCCATCTCATCGAGCTGGAGTTTTCTCGTGAGCACTTGCCGATCTTGAAGCCCAACAGCCCTGGCCAGGCCGGCGAGCCAGGGGCGGACCAGGAGAGGAAAGGTAAGGAGGAGATCCCCGCTCTCGAGCTTCTCCTCCCGAACCTCGCGGTTTTTTACCGGTCGGCAGGCAAGAGCCTGAGTCCGGGAAAGCCCCCGCTCATCACGGCTCCTCGCCCGGGAGCTCCCTCCCCGAAACCACCTCATAGTGACCACAGATCTCCTCGAACAGGACCTCGTCGGGCCATCGGGGCCCGCCCATCTCCACGCCCATGATCTGATTGCCGCGGCCGCCGTACCAGATCCTCAGACGCCCATAACGGTCTTTCCAGGAAAAGAGAGCCCGCAACCTCGACAGTGCTCCCGCACCAGGTCGGCTCTCCACTTCCAGGGCCAAGTGCCCTCGGTACTCCACCTCCCTCGGGTCGGTCCGAGAACCTGACCGGCCTTCTTCCCGAGTGGCGAGAAACCAACAGCGCAAGTCGCGCCCGCGGAGTATGACATCCGCCGGACTCCAGCGGCTCAATGTGAGCGTTTCCCGGCCTTTCGCGAAGCGAAGCTCGTAGTACCCGGGAGAGAAACGGTGTGCCTCCAGCCGAAGATCCTCCGGGACCTCGGCGTGCAAGCCAAAAAGCCTCCAGGTTACCATCCCGGTGTCGCTGTGATCCCGAAAGGATCGAAAAATCTCCTCGGCGAGGCGAGGGGGAGGTGATTCGAGGCGATAGGAGAACTGGAGCAGTGTGGTCGTTCCGCAGATCGGACAGGAGAGGAGAATGCCTTCGCCCCTGATACGGGCCTCGCTCCACATGAAAGCCTTGGCGGTGAAGCTAGTCAGAGCCGCGCGCCACTCCTCCGGCACCGCTCGTTCCCGAAACTCAACCTCTCCCGCGTGACGAAACTGGCGGGAGAGCCGCTTCAGGTGACGCTCAAGGGAAACCTCGCGAGAGAGGCGCCGCCACTTGAGCTCAAGAGTCGAAGCACTTCCATCATCAAGCTGGAGGTGAAAGGTTCCAAGGTGGCTCAACTCCCAATGGGCGGGAACGTTCAGACAAATCCCGTTCCAGCCCACCGATTTCCAACCGGGTCCGGCCTCCGCCGCCATAGCAAACCCCTCCGGGGGTTCATCGGTCTAAAGGCCGACGAAAAAG
>Ga0335070_10008432_pt1 | contig 12092 bp, 14 predicted proteins | sample Lox_Sample_13_FD_206722 | JGI IMG/M metagenome (GOLD analysis project Ga0335070, IMG submission 206722) | Soil microbial communities from Loxahatchee National Wildlife Refuge, Florida, United States - Lox_Sample_1.3 | ecosystem: Environmental > Terrestrial > Soil > Wetlands | place: USA...
GGAAGGCATCGGTTGGGTGCCGGTCGACAGCTCGGAGGCCAGCAAGAATCCGGCGAAGCGCGACTATTTCTTCGGCGCGCTGGATGCCAATCGCGTGCGCCTGTCGGTCGGTCGCGACATCACCCTTGACCCGGAGCAGCAGGGCGCGCCGGTCAACTATCTCGTCTATCCGTACGTCGAGGTGGACGGCAAGCCGCTCCCAGGCGTGACGCAGAGGTTCACCTTCCGCGACCTCGACAAGCCTGTCGGTCACTGAGAGGGTGTTGGCGTCAACCCTGGCGGACGTTGTGTACGACCACGCCGAGCTTCGGGGCTCTCGAGAGCGGGCCGTCTGCGGTGACCAGCGCGGCGTGCCGTGCACGTGCGGCGCAGACATAGAGGGCGTCGTAGGCGCTGAGGTGGCCGCGCAGCTTCCACGCCGCATCGAGCAGGGGCTTGTGGGACAGACGCTCGACGCCCCAGTCGCGCAGGTCGCTGACGGCTGCGGTGGCACGTTGCTCCGCGAGTCGCCCTGCGAGCACCTCACGGCGGAGCACGGCCAACACCTCGGCGTCGAGCAACTCCGGTGCGATGACGTCGGCGCTCTCGATCAGGGTGGCGACGCGGAGGCCGAGTGGGCTTTGCAGCAAATACTCGACCGCAGCGCAAGCGTCCACCACTACAATCACTGCGCGAGGTCCTTCTCCCGCTCGACACGCACCTCTTCAAGCGTCCGTGCAACCGGGCGCCCGAGGTCGACGGGTGCACGCTTCGCCAAGCGCGCCCGAAACTCCAAGCGCTCGATCTCACGCGTCACGGCGTCGAGCACCACATCGCGAACCGTGCGCCCGCGCCGCTTCGCGTAGGCGCGGATCTTGCGGTGTAAGGACTCCGGAACGTTCTTCACCTGCAGATTGGCCATGGGATGCCAGTAGCATGCCGATAGCATGCCGACAACTTGCGGAGTGTCATGCGGAGTGTCGGGTGTAGGATGTCGGGGCTGGGGGGAGCGCAGCCCTCACCCCGGCACGCAGCACCCAAAACCCGATCATCGTTTCAGCGTCGTCGTCCGCGCCAGCTCGGCCGCCTTGCGCGCCATGTCGAGGACGACGTTGCCGAACATTTCCATCTTCGGGTTGTCGGCACCGCCCTGCACGTAGCGCGCGTAGCCGCCTTCGAGCACGACGGCCATCTTGAAGCGCGCCAGGATCACGTAGTAGTCCATCTCGTCGACCGGCAGGCCGCTGACGCGCGCGTAGCGTTCGAGCAGCTCGGCGCGCGTCGGCATGCCGGTGTAGTCGACATAGCCGCTGCCGGTGCGGTCCTCATCCGGATCCGGCCAGCTCATCATCACCCAGGCGAGATCCAGCAGCGGATCGCCGATGGTCGCCATTTCCCAATCGACGATCGCGGCCATGCGGGCCGGCGCGCCGTGATGGAACATGACGTTGGCGAACTGGTAGTCGCCGTGAATGATGCCCGGCTTGTACGAGCGCGGCCGATAACCGCGAAGCCACTCGGCAGCGACGTCGAGGCCCGGGATCTCTCGGAACCTGAACGCCTTCAGGTGCGCGAGCCACCGGTCGACCTGGCGCTCATGGAACCCTTCCGGCTTTCCGAAGCCGTCCAGCCCGCGGGCCTGCCAGTCCACCTGACCGAGCTTGGCAATGGCGTCGACCAGCTCGTAGGCGAGGCCCGGCCGCGCGCTGAGGTCAGTAGCGAACGGCGGTGGCCAGCCGCTCGACGTGCCACTCAGGCTCATGCACGACCAGCCGTCGACGTGCGCCATGAGATAGAAACACGCACCGAGGACGGACGCATCGTCGCACGCCGCGATGGCGCGCGGGTGTGGAACGTCGGTGTCGTTGAGGGCTTCCAGCACGCGGTACTCGCGCAGCATCGTTTCGTCGCGCCCCTGCGGCACCTTCCGCGGCGGGCGGCGCAACGCCATGCGGACATCGCCGCGCTTGATCTCGAAGATCTCGTTCGATGCCCCGCCGCTGATGAAGCGCACCTCGAGCGGCTCGCCGGAGCCGGCGAGGTTGCGCGCATCCATCCAGCGCGCCAATGCCTCCGGCCTCACCAGCTCGCCAATGCGTTCCTGCTCGTCCATCATCCACTGCCTTCCTTCCCCCTTTGAAAAAGGGGGACCGCGGGGGATTTGCGCTGACCGCTGCAAATCCTCCCGGGCCCTTTTTTGTCAAAGGAGGAACTCAGAGATTGTTCAGTTCGTGCTCCAAGTATTCCGCAAAGCGCGCGCGCGCCGCGGCCACCCGCTCCGGCAAGAAGTCGTTCGGCCACAGCCCGTCGTACGGTTTGTGTTGCTTGAGGACTTGCTTGGCAACGGTGATCTTATGGACCTCGGTCGGACCGTCGGCGATGCCCATCACCGGCACTGCCATCCACAGGCCGGCGAGCGGCGTTTCGTTCGAGCAGCCGAGGGCGCCATGCACGTGGAGCGCACGCCGTACGACATCATGCAGCACTTCAGCCATCTGGACCTTGACCGCAGCAATGTACGTGCGCGCTTCGCTGCGGTGGCCTTTGTCGATGTGCCACGCGGTGTAGAGGACGAGCAGGCGGAATTGCTCGATTTGGACGAACGAGTCGGCGATGTACTGCTGCACGAGTTGCTTGTTGGCGAGCACGTCGCCTTGCGTCCGGCGGCTGAGGGCGCGCTCGCACATCATGCGCAGCGCGCGTTTGACCATCGCCATCGTGCGCATGGCGTGATGGATGCGGCCGCCACCGAGACGTGTTTGTGCAATCGCGAACGCCTGCCCCGGTCCGCCGAGCAGGCTTTCTGCCGGTACGCGGCAATCTTCGTAGCGGATGTACGCGTGATGTCCGTGCCCGAGCGGCTCGCCGGCGAGGCCCGCCATACGTACGAGGTTGACGCCGGGATGGTCGCGCGGGACGAGAAACATCGAGGCGCCCTGATGCACGGGTACCGTCGGATCGGTGATCGCCATGGTGATCAGAAACTCGGCGAGGTCGGCATTCGATGAGAAGTACTTTTCGCCGTTGATCACCCAATCATCGCCATCGCGCACGGCGCGGCATTTGAACTCGCGCGGATCGGCGCCCGCCTGCGGCTCGGTCATCGAGAAGCATGAAACGATGTCCCCTTCCAGCAACGGTTCGAGATATTTCCTCTTCTGCGCCGGCGTGCCGTAGGCAGCGAGGATCTCGGCGTTGCCGGAGTCGGGCGCCTGGCAGCCGAAGATGGCCGGCGCCCAGTTCGAGCGGCCGAGGATCTCGTTCATCAGTGCCAGCTTGAGCTGTCCGTATCCCAGGCCGCCCAGTTCGGGCCCGAGATGACAGGCCCACAAGCCCTGGCGCTTCACTTCCGCCTTCAGCGGTGCGGTGATCCTTTTGTATACAGGGTTCTTGCGATCGTACGGCGCACCCGCGTCGCGGAACGCGTAGTCGAGCGGCTCGACCTGCTCGCGGACGAAGCTGTCCATCCAGTCGAGCTTCGCTTGGAACTCGGGCTCGGTTTCGAAATCCCACGCCATCCTGCTGCCTCCTTGCGCCGCGTTGTGTGGAGTTGCGTCTATCGCGGCGCCCGCGGGCGGGCAAGGGAAGGCCTCTTGCTTGCGTGCCGCCGTTCAGACATCACCACAGGCGTGACCACGCACGCGCCAGCCGATGCTGCTGCCGCCGGCGACCCGTCGGCGACGCGCGAGGACCTGCAGCTCGGGCGGCGCCTGTTCCATTTCGTGAACGGGGCGGCGATCGCCACGGCCTACGCCCTGCTCTTCACGCACGAGCAGGTGGTGCAGATCTTCGGGGCGATTGCCTGCACGGTGTACATCGTCGACCGCATCCGCATCGCGTATCCGGAGGCGGTCGCGCGCCACGTGCCGTGGGTGAACCGCACTCTGGTGCGCGCTGAGGAGCAAGTGCGCGAGGCGGCGATGACTCCCTTTGCGATCGCCGTATTGCTGACGTTGCTCACCGTGCCGAAGCTCGCGGCCCTGGTGGCCATCTATACGCTGGCGGTTGCCGACCCGCTTGCTGCCATCGTCGGCATTCGCTTCGGCCGCCGGCGCCTCGCGCACAACCGGACGCTCGAGGGTTCGCTGGCCTTTTTGGTGGCTGCCGTTGCGGTCGCGGCGCTCGTGCTCCGTTGGGGTACGGACGCCGCGGTGCCGACGATCGCCGGGGCATCCACGCTGATCGGCATCGCCGCGGCGACGTGCGAGCTGCTGCCGTTGCGCATCGACGACAACCTGACGATTCCGCTCTTCGTGGGCTTCGCCACCTGGGCGATCACAGCGCTCTGCGGAGTGCCGCTGAGCTGAAGGAGTGAAGGATACGGCTATGACTCGCACCGTCGACCCGACACACCGGACCTTCGTCAGTTACATCGACAAGAGCCGCGAGTACTACCGGGCGCGCGGCTACACCAACCCGTACCGCTGGGCGCACTTCGAGGGCGTCCCGTTTACCGCCTTGCAGCGGCCGCTATCGCAGAGCGTGCTGACAGTGATCACGACTGCACATCTACTCACCACCGAGGGCGAGACACCGTGGCTGCAGACAGTCTTCTCCATCCCGAGCAACGATCCGCCAACTCGGCTCAGCACCGACGGGCTGTTCTGGGACAGGCAAGCGACACACACCGACGACGTCGATTCGTACTTTCCGGTGCACCGGCTGCACGAGTTCGTGCGTGAAGGACGCATCGGGCGTCTGGCGCAACGCCTGCATGGCGTGCCCACCGAGTACAGCCAGCGCAGAACGCAGGAGCGCGATGCCCCGGAAGTCCTGCGCCGCTGCCGTGAGGATGGTGCGGACGCGGCCATCCTGGTACCGCTCTGACCCGTGTGCCACCAGACCGTGAGTCTGGTCGCCCGCCACCTCGAAGCGCACGGCATCGCCAGCGTGATCCTCGGCTCGGCGCGCGACATCGTCGAGCACTGCGGCGTGCCGCGCTTCGTCTTCACCGACTTCCCCCTCGGCAACCCGTGCGGCAAGCCCGACGATGTCGCGATGCAGCGCGCCATCGTCGGCCTGGGCCTCGATCTGCTGGAGAAGGCTTTCACGCCGCGCACGACCGTGCAGACCCCGTTCGCGTGGGGCGACGACGAGTCGTGGCGCGACAATTACATGCGTCTTTAGCACGCTGGGGCCGCGTAAGGGGGGATTTCTGAAGTGCATCTGTCCACCCCGCTGGCTCAGCTGCCGAGGTTGGCGCTGGTACCCACTTCCCCAGGCCTCACTCCATGCAACAAGACTAAGGCATCTCGAAAGAGCTGCGCAGTCGTACTTGCAGCAGTTTGGTGGGCAGCGCGTACCGGTATTCGCACTCATACTGCCCATCATTTGGTAGTGTTCCTTCAGGTAACAGGGGAGGCGGCGGCGGGCGGCATGACCGAAGATCAGATACTGGCCGACTTCCCCAGCCTGACCCAAGATGACATTCGTGCCTGCCTCGCCTTCGCCGCAGCGAGGGAACGCCGTCTCTCCAGCTTGCGTGCTGCGTGAAGCTGCTGTTTGACGAAAACCTCAGTCCACGCCTCGCCACGAATCTGGACGACGTCTTTCCGGGCAGCCAGCACATTGATGTCGCCGGCCTCCATGGCCAGTCCGACGAAGCCGTGTGGGTCTACGCGGAGCAGCACGGATTCATTGTCGTCTCCAAAGAAAACGACTTCCGGCAGCGCAGCTTCTTAAAGGGTGCACCACCCAGAGTTGTCTGGCTTTCCGTCGGGAACGCCGGGACCGACGCGATCAGTCGCCTACTGCGAGACAGCCAGGCTCGCATGGCCACCTTCGTCGCGAATCAAGAGGAGAGCTTGCTCATCCTCGCGCTCGCTGACGAAAGCTAGCGCCTTCCGACGCAGGTCCGCACTCGTTGCGGGCGGCGATGGTTTGCGCCTTGGAATCAAGGCCGCCAGCCAAATGCCTCTCGCACTGAGGTAGCAGGTTGCGCTACAGACGTGCCATGGCCCGATTGGAGTTCTTCTTTGACTGTTCGAGCCCGTGGACCTACCTCGCCTTCCACCGCATCGAGGCGCTCGCTGCCGAGACCGGGGCGGCGCTCGAGTGGCGGCCGTTTCTGGTCGGGGGCGTATTCAACTCGGTGAACCGCAGCGTTTACGAGCAGCGCGAGCGCCCGGTGCCCGCCAAGGCGCGCTACTACGTCAAGGACCTGCAGGATTGGGCCCGGTACTACGGGCTGCGCATTGGCAGTCCACCGGTGTTTCCGGTGAACAGTGTGAAGGCGATGCGCGGTTGCTTCGTGGCGCTGGAGGAGCACCGTCTGCCGGCGTATGCACGCGCTGTGTTCGAAGCCTACTGGGGCAATCTGGAGGACATCTCGCAAGACGTCGTGCTCGATGGCGTCGTCCGGCGCGTGGGTCTCGACGCGCCGGACTTCTTCGCCAAGATCACCGCCCCTGCGTACAAGGACAAGCTGCGTACGAACACCGACGAACTGATCGCGCGCGGCGGCTTCGGCTCGCCGACGATGTTCGTCGACGGCGACGACATGTACTTCGGCAACGATCGCCTGGTGCTCGTCCGCGAAGCGCTCCTCCGCCGCTAGCGGCGATGGGGGAATCGGGCCATGCGGCGCTGTGGTTGAACAATTGACGTTGCCTGGCGTCAGGAGGAGTGTGGTGTTGAGCCCGCGCTATGCACGTCGCCCACTACCTCCCGCGTAGCTTGCCGGAATCGCTCGAAGGATTGGTGACGCTCGCGCTCGACTTGCGTTGGAGCTGGCATCACGGCACCGATGCGCTGTGGCGTGCCATCGACCGCGACCTCTGGGAGGCGAGTGCCAATCCCTGGCTGGTGCTCGAAACCGTTTCCGACGCGCGGCTCGATGCGCTCACGCGCGACCGGCAGTTTCTCGATGAGTTGGAGCGGCAAGTGGCGGCCCGCGCCGCAGCGCTGCACGCCGACGCCTGGTTCGACAAGCTTGCGGCAGCCTTCCAGGGCTCGGTGGCGTACTTCAGCATGGAGTTCGGGCTGTGTGAGGCGTTGCCCATCTATTCCGGCGGGCTCGGTGTGCTGGCCGGTGACTATCTGAAGACCGCATCGAACCTGGGCGTACCGCTCGTCGGAATCGGACTGCTCTATCAGCAAGGGTACTTCCGGCAGGCGTTGGATGCCCAGGGCGAGCAGATCGAGTTCTTTCCATACAACAGTCCAAGCATGCTGCCGATCGCGCCGCTTCGCGACGACCAGGGCGAATGGGTACGGGTCATGATCGAGCTGCCAGGACGACCGCTGCGCGTGCGCGTGTGGCGGGCGCAGGCGGGGCGCGGATCGCTGTTTCTCTTGGACAGCAACGATCCGCTGAACAATCCGGGCGACCGCGGCATCACCGGCGAGCTCTACGGTGGCGGTCAGGAGACGCGCCTGCAGCAGGAGATCATCTTGGGCATCGGCGGCTGGCGGCTCCTGGAAATGATCGCGCTCGACTGCCCCGTGTGCCACCTCAACGAAGGCCACGCGGCGTTCGCGATCCTCGAGCGTGCGCGGCACTTCATGGCGAAAGCCGGCACGTCATTCGACGTCGCGTTGCGCGCGACGCGCGCGGGAAACTTGTTCACCACGCACACACCCGTGGAGGCCGGATTCGATCGCTTTGCACCCCGACTATTCGCCCAGTACTTCGGCGAGTACGCCGAACGCCTGGGCAGCGGACTGGAACGCCTGCTGCGCCTGGGCCGTACCAATCCCGAGGACGCAGCGGAGCCGTTCAACATGGCCTACCTCGCTGTGCGTGGGGCGGGCGCCGTGAACGGTGTCAGTCGGCTACACGGCGGTGTCAGCCGCCGGATTTTTCAGCCACTGTTCCCACGCTGGCCCGAACCGGAAGTGCCGGTGAGTTACGTCACCAACGGCGTGCACGTCCCCTCATGGGATTCCGCCGCCGCCGATGCACTGTGGACGAACGCCTGTGGCAAGTGGCGCTGGTTGGGCGCGTTGGAGACGATTGAGGCCGACCTCCGACGGCTGGACGACGAAACGCTGTGGGGCCTTCGCACCCAAGGGCGGCACCGGCTCGTCGAGTTCTTGCGCGAGCGTCTCACACGCGAGACCGGCGGCCGTGGCGGCACCGCCGAGCAGGTACGCGCCTGTGCACAGTGGCTCGACCCAGATACGCTGACGCTCGGCTTCGCGCGCCGGTTTGCCGAATACAAACGTCCCAACCTGCTCCTGCACGATCCCGAGCGGCTCACGCGCTTGCTCAGCGGGCGCGACCGGCCCGTACAGCTGGTGATCGCCGGCAAGGCGCATCCGCACGATGCCGCGGGCAAACGCTTGGTCCGCGAGTGGTCCGACTACATGCGGCGCCCGGAGGCGAGCGGCCGGGCCGTGTTCGTGGAAGACTATGACCTGACGGTCGCCGCCGAGCTGACGCAGGGCGTGGACGTCTGGATCAACACACCGCGACGACCGTGGGAGGCCAGTGGCACCAGCGGCATGAAGGTGCTGGTCAACGGCGGGCTCAACCTTTCGGAGCTGGACGGCTGGTGGGCCGAAGCCTACACCCCCGACGTGGGCTGGGCATTGGGTGACGAGTGTGACCGGGACCATGTCGGCGCGTGGGACGCGGCGGAAGCGCAACAGCTGTACCGTTTGTTGGAGGAGGAGATCGTGCCCTGCTTTTATCGCCGCGACGCCCAGGGTGTGCCGCGCCAATGGATCGCCCGGATGCGTGAAAGCATGGGCCGCCTGACACCACGTTTTTCGAGCAATCGTATGCTGCGCGAATACACCGAAACCTTCTACGTCCCGCTGGCGGCGCGCTACCGTCAGCGCGCCGCCGACGGCGCGCAGCTGGCGATCGCTCTCGAGGAGTGGCACGCGCTGCTGGCACGCCACTGGATGCGCCTGCGATTCGGCAACCTCGATGTCGAGCCGATCGAGGGTGGATATCAGTTCCACGTCCAGGCGTACTTGGACGACATCCCACCCGATGCCATCCGTGTGGAGCTGTATGCAGAGCCGGCGGGCGCGGGCGAGCCGGTGCGTTTGCCCATGTCGCGGGGTGCCCGGTTGGCAGGGTCAGGGAACAGCTATGTGTATTGCGGGACGGCGCCGGCGGACCGTCCGCCCTCGGATTACACGCCACGCGTCGTGCCGGAACACCGGGCGGGCATGCTGCCGCTCGAGGCGAACCTCATCCTTTGGCACCGTTGAATCGTCGGCAGCCCGGATCAAGGCGGGACGATCCGTCTCAAGTGACCTCCTCGATGGCCAGCGGGAACTTCGACATCATCTCACAGCCGTCGGGGCGCAGCACGACAGGGTTCTCGTAGCGGAAGCCGATGTCGTCCTCGGTGCAGACGTACTGCATGGCGGCGACGACCATCTCGTTCTCCTGATAGGTGTGAGTGGGATCCGTCCAGTAGGGCACCCCCTGGTGCGTCTCCGCCCCAACCTTCCACTCATCGCCCCGCAGCCCGATGCCGTGCTCCACGGCTGGCAGAACGTACTCCGCACAACCACGCTGCGCCGCCAGCTACCTGCTCGCTCCCGCGAGCCAGCGGCAGCGCTGGCACGCGGACAATTTCGTGGCGGTGCCCGGCGTCGCAGATCCGACGATCACCTCCTCAAGACCTACCGCGCCGGCAAGACGCCTGCGGGTCTGCGCGCCGAAGTGCAGGCCATCTCCGCCGCGGCGATGCCACCATGACCGAGTGCGGCCACCGCGGTCGAGTGCTCGGCCGACCGGTGCGACGGCCGCAGCGGCCAGGAGCGCTGCGACACATGGCCCCCACCCACGCGTCTACAGCAGGAACTTACCGTTGCCCGAGGCCACCGGCCGCGCCGGATCGTCCTGCCAGGCAACGACATGCACGACGGCGACGCGGCGGCCGAGCTTGAAGATGTCGGCGCGGGCGCGTGTCGTCGCCGGTCCCGCAGAGCGCAGGTAATCGATGGCGAAGTTGATCGGTTTGGCAACGCGGTCGGTGCCGCTTTCGTCGATCAGCCGCAGCAACGCCGTCAGTTCGAGGAAGGCGCCGATGACCCCGCCGTGAATTGCCGGGAGCATCGCGTTGCCGATGATCTCCTCACGGAAGGGCAAGACGCATTGCAGCGCCCCCTCGACGCGGTCCACTTGCACGCCCAGAAAGCGCGCGTACGGAATGGCGTCGAGCACGTCCCTCACGACGGGTCCTCGGTCTCGTCGGCCGCTCCCTCTTGCATCAAACGCGCGAACCCGCTCATGGCGCGATTGGCACCGACCATCATCGTACCGACGCAGCTCGCAAAGGCATCCTGGGGCTCGCGCTCGTACGCGATGCCGCGCACGAAGGCAATGTTGCGCGTCACCTTGTAGCACTCGACACGGGCATAGAGATCCAGCCCGGGTGTCGCAGCACGCAGGTAGTCGACGCGCAGGTCCACCGTGGCGATGGCGCGCAGGGTTTCGAGGGCGCAGGCGACGGCCAAGCCGGATGCATGATCCAGCAGTGTGGTGATGGCACCGCCGAAGACGACTTTACGCACGGGGTCGCCGATGAGCTCCGAGCGATAGGGCAACATGACGACCGCAAACCCTGGTCCGGTCTCGACGACCTTCATGCCGAGATAGCGCGCGTGGGGTGTGTAGCTGGTCATGTCTTCGCGCCCAGGACCGAAGACGGAGGCGAGGGCGTACTGGGCGGGGTGTGGGGTGCCGGGTGTCGGGTGTTGGGCCATTGGATGTGGGGTGTCGGGTGTCGGGTGCTGGGTGTCGGGAGGAAGCCCAGCACCCAACACCTGACACCCAGCACCCATGTTCAGTTCAGCCCATAGAGTTGGGCGACGTTGTCGTGCAGGATCAAGTTTTTCTGGGCCTCGCTCAGGTGCGCGGTGTGCTCGCGCAGGATGTCTTGCGACCAGGGCCACGTCGAGTCGCTGTGCGGGAAGTCGTTGGCCCACATCAAGCGCGCCGGGTTGACCATGTCGATCATGCGGAACGCCACCCAGTCGTCCTGGAACGTGACGTAGATGTGCTCCTTGAAATACTCGCTCGGCAGGCGTTGCAGCGGCGCAGCCTTCATCGAGTGGCGGTGGCGCGTGTAGTAGTGGTCCATGCGGTACATGTAGTGCGGCACCCAGCCGGCATCGGCCTCGACGCAAATGATCTTCAGGCGTGGATGGCGGTCGAAGACGCCGCCGTAGATGAACATCCCCATGATGTCCTGATTGGCGCGAATGATGGTGACCGCGAAGTTGAGGATCGGGCCGCGCACGCCCGCCGGGTTCTTGCTGGTCAGGATGTGAAACGACAGCGGCAGCTGCAAATCGATGGCCGCCTCGTAGAAGTCGCCGTAGATCGGGCTGTCGTAGTCCGCTTGCGCGGGATGCCCGGGCAGCATGACACCGCGCAGGCCCAGCTCCTTGATGCGCCGCAAATCCTCGATGCCTTCCTGCGGTGTGCGCAGCGCCGTCTGCCCGACGCCGAACAGCCGGTCCGGATGCTTGCTGCAAAACTCTGCAATCCACAGGTTGTATGCATCCATGCACGCCTTCTTGAAGTCGAGGTCCTCGTGGTTGCAGAGCGGCATGCCGACGGTGGGGTAGATGATCTCACCGGCGATCCCGTCGCGCTCCTGGTCCTGTAGACGCACGTCCGGATCCCAACCGCCGCGGTGCCATTCGGCGAACGTGCCGGTGAGCGAAATGTCTTCCGGTCGCTTGCCGGCCGCGGCGACCAGTCCCATCGGGATCGGCTGGCGCATGCCGGGGATGACGAACAGGTCGCCCATTCCGTCCTGATGCACGAGGTGCGGGGCGCGGTCGCGGAACTTCGGGTCGATGCGGTCGATGTACGTGTCCGGCGGTTCGGTAATATGCGAGTCTGCCGAGATGATGCGGCGTGCCATGCGTCCCTCCTGGATGCGACTGTGACCTATCACACACTGGCACTCAAGTGGGAAGACAAACCGGGGTCAGGACAGGCCGTGGCCTGCATCCCGGTTGACCACTGGTAAGCCGGCCCAAGTTGCCGTAAAGGACGGCGGGGGCATCAGCAAAACCATGGCCAAGCGGACGATCGCGGTCGTCGCCACGGGCGGGACCATCGCTTGCCGCGATACCGGCGGCGGTGCGGTGCCGCAACTTTCCGGCGCAGACTTGCTGCGTCTGGTGGGCGTGCC
>Ga0335070_10008433_pt1 | contig 12091 bp, 13 predicted proteins | sample Lox_Sample_13_FD_206722 | JGI IMG/M metagenome (GOLD analysis project Ga0335070, IMG submission 206722) | Soil microbial communities from Loxahatchee National Wildlife Refuge, Florida, United States - Lox_Sample_1.3 | ecosystem: Environmental > Terrestrial > Soil > Wetlands | place: USA...
CCTGCCATTTCTATTGGAAGGTCGTACGCCTGGATTTCTGCAACGACTTACGGATGCCTGAGAGGACCGGTGGGACTATATCAATGGACTGCGACATACCGGGCTATGGCAGGTTTCGGGCATTTCAATATTCCCGCCGATGATGTCGGGCGGGCGAAGAAGTTTTATGAATCGCTTCTCGGCTGGAAGATCCAGAAGGACGAACTCCTGGAAAACCGTTCCCTGGAATGGCATACCGTCATAACCGGCGGGCCGGAGAAGGGAGTGATGAACCATGGGGGCCTTTTCCGGCGGTATGTTCCGGGCCAGATCATAAACTTCATAATCCTCGATGATTTTGACCGGGTCTATACCCGGGTCGGGGAATGCGGCGGAACAATCGTAATGCCGAAGAATGAGATTAACCGTGTCGGCACCGTCGCGGTCATCCAGGATACGGAAGGAAATGTCTTCGGTCTCCTGAGAAGGACAACAGGGTAATGGCAGGAAGACGCTGGAATTTTCATACAGGTTTCAGGATATTCTCTTCCCGGACAGGAGAATACTGCTGAGAAGGACCCTTCAGCTTTGACAGGCAGGAGAGTTTTTTATCATCCCCGGATCAACGTCCAATCAGGGATCGCGATGTCGAAGATCTGCCCTCACTGCGGCAAGGAGTCGAACGAGGAGTTCCCCCGGTTCTGCAGCGGGTGCGGCGCACGGATGGATGGGGGGACCCCGATCTGGTATCCGGGATACACTGGTCCCATGCGAAAGCACAAGAGCCAGGCGATCGCGGGGCTCTGCTCATCTTTCCTCCCCGGTCTCGGGCAGATCTACAATGGCGAGACTGCGAAAGGGTTTGTCGTATTCCTCATCTTCCTCATCGGGCTGGTCTTCTTTGTTATTCCCGGTCTCTTTGTCTGGTTCTATGCGATGTACAACGCCTATTCCGTTGCGGGCATGATGAACCGTGGCGAGATCCCCTTCCGCGAGATGCGCATGCTGCACATGGTCCTTTTCGTTGTGTTCGCGATTGTTGTGGTTATCATCGCACTCGCGATCCTCTTTGAAGTGGCAATCTCGCTCCTTTCATCCTATGTTGGTCCGATGGGTTCCAGTGACATGAACCAGCTGTTCAATACCAACGGATTTTTCTGAACCGTTTCTCTCCTTTCTTACGGGGAGACAGGATTTTTGTCAGCTGCGAGCGGAGGCCGGATCTCCCGAAGGACCAGGTAGAGGAGATCAACCAGGAACCCGAACATGGGCAGGATCGCAAGGATTGCCCATACCGGTGCAAGCATCTTCTGGCCTTTTGCGTCCCGGTAGATCAGGACTGCAATGAGTACCTGGACGAACCAGACTGCGAAGATCAGCGCCGTTCCCATGAAGGGGTGTGCATGATACATGAAAGGTGGCATTGTTAAGTATACGTTACATCACGGGATAGGTCTTGCGATATGGGCAAAAGGTGTGGAGTTCTCAATCGGGACCGGTTCCCGTCGCCGATCAGCAGAGAGACGATCCGGTGCCAAGAGCGGTGCCTGATACATTATTGGCGGTATCGAGCACGGCATGGGCGATGAGGTAGGCGTTCCGGAGGCCGGTAACTGCTGACACGTCATTGATCGCATCGAAGACCGTGTAGGCAACAATCAACGAAAGGATGAGCACGGAGAGAAGCCCGGGCCTCTCGTTCTGGCGGAGGATGTAAGGGACCGCGACCATGAGGGGGAGCAGGGCGAGGATTCCCAGCAGCATGCTGGGGACCATCCCGATCGTCGCAAACCACGCAACAGCGAACGAGTTGCACTCCATGAAATGCTCCTGCGTCGATGCCATGAAAAGCGTGCAAGCGGATGAAACTGTCGCTGCGCTCATTGCAGTTGCGATAAATATCCAGTAACGCCGGTCGAACTTCACTTCCGGAATAATCTGCGCCGGGATTATATCTAGTTCAGGTACATGGCAGCGCTGATAAGCGATATTTTCGGATACGGGTATCCGGATCTTCCGTTTCGGAAATACAGCATGCGTGTGACAGAATCCGGCTGCCGGGTGTACCTGGCCGGTGGACGATCCCTTCGCATCGGTTTCATGTGGCACACAATAAAGAGCCATGAGGTAATATTCAATGCCGGGAACAACTTTCGGAGGGGTGTATGAAATATCCTGATATCGACAGGATTTACCGGACGATGTCACCAGGCAACATTCCCTGGAACAGCGAGACCCCGCCGGCCGTACTCGTCGATCTCGTGCGGGAAGGAACGGTCCGGCCCTGCAGAGCCGTGGATCTCGGCTGCGGGGCCGGTAACTATGCCATCTACCTCGCATCCCAGGGTTTTACGGTCACCGGTATCGACAGTTCGTCAACAGCGATAACGATCGCCCGGCAACAGGCAGAGGAGAGGGGGATCGCGTGCAGGTTTATCGTCGCTGACGTTCTCGGTGACCTTCACGAGGTGAAGGAGACGTTCGATTTTGCCTATGACTGGGAGCTGCTGCACCATATCTTTCCGGAAGACCGCGCGACCTACCTCAGGAACGTCCATGCCATCCTGAACCCGGGCGCATACTACCTTTCCGTCTGTTTCTCTGAGGAAGATCCCCAGTTTGGTGGCACCGGAAAATACCGGAAGACGCAGATCGGCACGACACTCTACTTCTCCTCAGAGTCGGAACTGAGAGGCCTCTTTTCGCGATACTTTGCTATCCGCGATCTCAGCACTATCGATATTTTCGGAAAGTTCGGTTCGCACCGGGCTATCCGGGTCTTGTCTGAACGAAAATGATCACCCCATGCTCCCGAACAGTAAAACTCAGGAAGAATTATCCGCTATAACGTAAAAGAGAAGTGAAATCCAATACGAGCGGGGAAATAGACAGAATGGATCCTCCGGGCCGTGGAGAAGGCATAGGGTTTGCCAAGGGGCGGATAGAGTCTCTGACTGACGGGATCTTCGCCTTCGGGATGACGCTCCTTGTCCTTGGCGCCGGTTATCCCTTTGCTGTCGAAACGCTTGCAAATCGCCCGGTCTCGCAGATCCTCTTCTCCTCGGTACCGGACATCCTACTGTATATCATCTCGTTTCTTCTCCTTGCAACGTTCTGGGTTTCCCACCACACGCAGTTCCACCATATCCGGTATATTGACCGGACCCTGCTCTGGCTCAACATCGTCATCCTGATGTTCATCGCCTTCATCCCCTTCAGCAGCTCAATCGCCGGCGTTTTCCCCACAAATCCTCTTGCGGCGGCGGTGCTCGAAGTGCACCTGCTGATAACCGGGCTGCTCTTTCACCTCCAGTGGAGGTATGCAACGCACAATCACCGCCTTGTCGACCCCAATCTCTCATCGTTTATCATCAGGCGGGGCAATGAGGTGACCCTCATCATACCGGTTCTCTCCTGCATCGGCCTCGTCCTTGCGTTCCTCTCGATCCCCTACAGTCTCGCCGTGTTCCTCCTCGATCCACCGTTGTATTACATCCGGTTGAAGCGGGTGCGGTAAGAAAAAAGACCCAGACGGTCTCACCGGGCCCCGTGACGGGGAAACGCCACCTGCGGCCTCCGGACAACAAACGATGCATCCAGGTTCTCAGCCATCGTTGCAGCCATCCCGGCAGGGATCCCGATCGCCATCATATCCGGGGGCAGGGTATGGTTCTGGGTCGGGTCCTGCGGGCCCATGAAGGCCGTATTTTTCGGGGCGTTCTCCGCCATCCCCGCAGGGTATGTGATGAAAGTCGAACAGGACGGCCCCCAGGGTACGATCACGGGGGAGAAGGGGTCGTCCCGGTCGAAATGGACGAGTGCTGCCATGTTCCGGACCTGCTCGGCAGTCCCAAAGCAGCAGATCGACCGGATACCGGGATCAGCCTTATGAAGTGTCTCACAGGCCTGGACGATGAGGTATCTTCCTGGTGGCGTGACTTTTCCGAGTGCTTTGAACGATCGTTCGACGAGATCGGGACTAGCCTTCAGGTACTCGGCAGCGCCGTTCCGGATATCTTTCCTTCCTGTGGAGACGAAATATTTGATATCCTCCGGTTCCGGGTGGAACCCGGTGTGCGCAAGGCCGCCCGGGCAGCAACCTTCCTTCGATTCCGCACCGACATAAATCGCGGAAATATCCTTCCCTGTTGCCATCCTGTATAAGGATACAGCGAAGCAGCGGTTCACTTCCGGGAGGTGCACGGATCCGGCCGGGAGGGTCTCTGCTCCATACACGGCAAGCGGGCGTGCCACAAGCCGGAAGGCCGTTGCAATCCTTCCTGCGATCTCCCTGAAATCTCTTTCTCCCGTATCCACCATATCACTGCACTCCCGCGACCTCTTTCCAGATGGGGCCATCGAATACGCCATCTTTTGCCTCTTCCTCCATCTCAAGGAAGAGGCTGTAGGGCACGGCAAACGTGAACATCTGATCCGGGATCGTCTTTCCCACGTTCGCCCGTGCGGCAAGGTCGGTGTAACCGAGGACCGCCCGCGGGTGCGGCTGTCGCGCTTCATCATAGACGAACGCCCCGATCTGCTGGCAGGCTGCCATCGGGGGGACCCGCACTGAATCGGTGCCGTCGCGGACGGCCGAGACAAGCGTTACCAGACCGGTGATCTGGACGGGGTCGGCAACGAAGACGATCACGACCGGGCGTTCGTCCGTTTTAACCTCTTTCAACGGTTTGAAGACGACATACTTCTCGGCAATGTCCGTGATCGGGAGTTCCTCTGTCATGAACCGCTTTGCCTTCTCTGTGTCCTTGTGCAGCCGTTCGCCGCAGATGAACTTGGCGCGTTCCCGTTCCGGGATGTGGCTGACCGTCGCACAATAGGCATCAGGGTTTTTACTGCTTGCCTTCCCTTTTGTAAAGAAGGCCGCCATGAACTCGATGCCCGCCCCGCCGAACGCATCGGGATACGCAGTCCCAAACCCAAGCCCCGCACGGGCCCCGGGGCACCCATAGCTCTCGCGGTCAAAGACAACAGTCTTCCCACGGGTTGCGACCTGCGCGAAGAACGGCATGATACAGGTCTGCGCGTGCGGTTTTATCCGCAGGGCGCCCTCTGGTCTCTCATCGCTCCAGAGGATTGCCACAGGGTTATTGGCAAGCCGGAGTTTCTCAGCAGTTATGCTTCTCATGCGTTTTCCGCCTCTCTCAAATCTTACCTGATGGATGGGAATCGGATAACGGAAGAGATAAGGATATTGATACAGGAATATCGTCACCTGCCTCTATCGTGACTGAAGGGAGAAAAGGATGTTGAAACCATGATGGTTGAGAAAAAACACCCGGAATTGGCGCCCTGAGACATCTTGATAATCGGACTGGTACAATTGTTCTTTGGAATTACTCTTACGGGAACGCCACGCGATGGACGTTATCGAAGCAGACAACCTCTGTAAATCATTCGGGTCATTCACGGCTGTTGACAATGTCAGTATCGCAGTCAGGAAAGGCGAGATCTTCGGTTTTCTCGGGCCGAATGGAGCGGGCAAGACCACGACAATCCGGATGCTGACCGGTGTCCTGACACCGGATAACGGTTCTGCCCGGATCTGCGGAATCAACATCCATGATCACCCGCTCGAGGCCAAGCTGAGAATGGGGATTATCCCCGAGAACGGTACGGTCTATTCCGACCTGACTGCCGAACAGAATATTCTCTGGACTGCGAAATTCTACGGGCTGGACAGCGTTTCCCGGAAGAAGCGGGCGGACGAGATCCTCTCGTACCTGGGACTTGCCGAGAGGAAAGATGATATTGTCCGGACGTTCTCGAAGGGGATGCGCCAGCGGATCTGCATCGCCTGTGCCATCGTCCCTTCACCGCCGGTCTTGTTCCTGGACGAACCCACCGGTGGGCTGGACGTGTACAGCCGGAGGCTCGTCATCGATACGATACGCAGGATGAATGACGAGGGCAGCACGGTCTTTTTGACAACCCACAATATCGAGGAGGCGAATGAGCTCTGCACGGTCATCTCTGTCATCAACCGGGGAAAGATCATCGCGACCGGGAGCCCGGAGAAACTGAAGAGGAGCTTTGACAAGGCAAACTATGTCGAGATCGCGTTCGACCAGGCGGTGAAGAGAGAATGGTTTTCCCATGGAGCAATATCGCGGGCTGAACCCCGCGGGGACAAGTGGAGACTGTATACGGAAGATCCGGACCTCATCCTGAAATACTGCGCAGCTCTTGCCGAACGAGAACACCTGAAGATCCTCTCCATTGCGACATCGACACCGACGCTGGAGGAAGCTTTCGTACAACTTACAGGAGGAGGGTGATGGACTACCGGTTGTTCACCCGGAGTGTGCTTCTTGTTACCGAGAAGAACATGCGGATCTACTACTTCAAGGGCGGGGTCGTGATCTTCGGGCTCCTGTTTCCCTTCCTGATGTTCCTGACATTCTTCATCGGGAGGAATCTCGATCTCATCCTGTTCTTTCCGGCATTCCTCGGCATGATGCTCTTCTTCTCCTCATCCTCCACGGGGCCGCTCATCACCCCGTGGGAGAAACGGGAGAGGACCTACGAACGCCTCTTATCTCTTCCCGTCACGCTGGAGACCCTCATCCTGGGCGATATTCTCTCGGGTTCACTCTTCGGGATCGCCATCACGACCGTTGTCTGGGGTGTCGGATCCGTTCTCATCCACCTGCCCCTGAAAAACCCCGCCCTGCTTGCCGTGACGCTTCTGCTCGGAGCATTTACCTTTGCCGCTCTTGGGACCCTGCTCTCCTCCCCGGCGATGAACAACCCTTCCAATGTTATGCTGCTCTCCAACCTGATCCGTCTCCCCCTCATCTTCGTGAGCGGCATCTTTATCCCCCTGAGCCAGCTGGGGAGCTGGGAATGGGTGCTTACATCACTCTCCCCGCTGACCTACCTCGTCGACCTGTTCGATGCTGCGATCAACGGCAACGCGGTCTATCCCGCCCCTGTCGACATCGCGGTCCTTCTCGTGGTGATCCTGGTTTTCATCAATACAGCACGACTGATCCAGCAGTATAACCTGTCGAAAGGGATCTAGGACTGGGCGCCGGGGGACAGCTCCGGGGATACGCTGCCGTCTCGTCGCGGATAATTAATAAAAATATAAATAATTCCCGGCAAGAATACCTGCAGGAGAATACTATGGCTTCACCACATCAACCGGATTCCTCAGGATCGAGGTATTGCCGCGAAGAGAACTGCGATGACCTGTCGGTATGCAGGGTGTAACGATGTTCGGGTTTGGCGTCGGGAAGATCGAACTGAAAGTTCCCAAGAATGCCTATGCTCCGGGGGAGACTATTGAGGGGACTCTCCTGCTGACTGTGAAAAAACCGGTGAAGGCAAGGGGCTTGTTCATCACCCTCTTTGCAGACCAGGAGTTCCGGGAGCAGTATGTTTCCGGCGGAAAACCGGATACGCGTATCATACGCCGGAAGATCTACAATTTCCAGCAGCAGCTCGACACCGAGAAGGAATATCCGGTTGCCGAAACCACTTCATACCCGTTCAGCGTCGCGATGCCACCTGAGGCAGGGGCACCGCAGACCGCTGCTGTCAACCCGATGGGGGGTTTCCTTACCGTCAGCCTCGGCGCCCTCCAGATCGGAGGGGGATCGGGCCCGATCGGGCTGCCGCAGTGGGCGCTCGAGGGGTACCTTGACCTGCCCTATGCCCTTGATGTCAAGGCAACGGTCGCTCTCGGCGTGCACACATAGTTTTGCCGGATGCCGTGAACACGGCCTGCCCGGTTCATTCTTCTCTTTTCGGTCTTGCGGTATTCCAACCGGGGCTGGCATGAACCGGGTTCATTCGAGCAAAGCATCGCCGGCCGCAGATTCCGTATATTCCGGACCATGCCGATCGCCGGGTTTCTGCCCGTCAATCTCGTGCACGTATTTTGACCCGCGCAGCGCAGAGAGGACAGCCGCCGCAAAGGAGAGTGCAGCGCCGATATAGAAAGAGACCCGGAGGGATGGCATGAAGGCCTGCGCGAGTGTCGTCGGGAACCAGGTGGTTCCGGTCAGGATGGCTATCGTTGCAGGGGTGATGGCTGTGACGACCGATTGCGGCACTGAGAGGAGGATAGTACGGACCGGATTATACCCCAGGAATGCAGCGAAGAGGGAGCCTGTCGGTGGTATCGCGTTCATGGGAGCGATCAGCTCCGGTGCCCCGGCACTGGTCAGCGAAGCAGCGAGCTCCGGGGGGAATGTCTGGGTGAGGCTGACAATGACGATGGTGAAGAACACTGCCATGGAGATGACCATCCCGCTGTTCTGCAGCATCGATCGCATCCCCGAAGCAACGCCCCGCTCTTCCGGAGGCACTGCGTTCATGATGGCCGCGATGTTCGGCGCACCGAACATGCCGTTCCCGAGTCCCATGACCAGCAGGGCGACCGCAAAGACCGGGTATTCGAAGTTATACGGGAGGGCGGCAAGCATTAAAAACGACACCGCAATCAGGAGCGTACCGGCCGTTGCGAACAAGCGGGAGCCGTACTTGTCGGAGAGCCACCCCGAGAGGGGCCCCATGATGACAAAGCCGGCAGTGAGGGGCAGCATGAAGATGCCGGCCCAGAACGGGGTCGATTCGAAACTGTATCCGTGGAGGGGCAGCCAGATACCCTGGAGCATCATGATGAGCAGGAACATCACGCCACCACGCGCGATCGCGCAGAGAAATCCGGCAATGTTTGCGAGGGAGAAGATACGGTTTTTAAACAGATCCAGCTTGAACATGGGGTCCTCGACCCGTGACTCGATGATCGGGAACAGTATCAGGAGGATGATGCCGCCGACTACCGATGCGATGACCCAGGGGTTCGCCCACCCCATGGGATCATCCCCGTACGGGAGCAGGCCGTACGTGATCCCGATCAGGAAGATGGTCAGGCCGGCAACAAAGACGAGGTTCCCCCAGATATCAATCTTTTTTGCCCGCCTTGGCTGGGTCGTTTCCTTCAGTTTTAAAAATGCCCAGATTGTCCCGAGAATCCCGATTGGGACGCTGACAAGAAATACGTACCGCCAGTTGAAGAATGCGAGGATGCCGCCAAGGATCACGCCGACGAACTGGCCGGAGAGGAACGCAATCTGATTGAGGCCGAGCGCCTTGCCCCGCTCATCCGGTGGAAATGCATCGGTGAGGATCGCGGCGCTGTTCGAGAATGTGAACGATGCCCCCACGGCCTGGACAAGACGGAAGACAATCAGCTCGATGGCGCCGGCATTGCCTTTATCGGGCGTGAGGAATAACAGGACCGAACCGAGCGTGAAGATGGCAAAACCGATATTGTACAGTCTCACCCTCCCGTACATATCCGAAAGCCTGCCAAAGCTCAAAAGAAGCGTTGCCGTGACAAGGCCGTATCCCATCAGCACCCAGATCAGGTACTGAAACGAGGTGAAGGGATCGATGTTAATCCCGGTGAAGATCGCCGGCAGGGATATAAGGGTGATACTGCCGTTTACCGAAACCATGAACATCTCGATGGTCGTGATCGAGAGCACGATCCACTTGTAATCGATACCTCTCTTTACCGGGTCTCCGGATTCTTCTCCGGGAGGTATCGTCTGTGGCCGGATCCCCATCGCCATCACGTTCCTTCGTTAAAAGACCGGCCGTGAACCTGAAGGGGATACCTGTCTTGTCTGGTGTATAAGGTCAGTTTCATGAAAATAATTTCCCGGAACTCCGCTGAAAGACACGCGGGACATCGAAATCCTGCAGTACTATTATACCAGAGTCCTGACTCAAATAGTTGCGCCTTCAACTATCATCAGGAACAGCTACCGCCCCATTCCATACGACGGAACTCTTCGATTCTTCCGGATCTCATCCAGCTCCCGGCGCATGATCTCGGAGATTCGCGGTACGCCCATCCTCTTGCTTTTCCCGTTCCGCTGTAGACGGCTCCACGGTGAAGATCACATAGTTGACGAGGCAACTTATTATATAGGGTGGATCAGGATATACGATCAATAGGGGCAACCAATCGTTGTATGCCGGACAATCCATCGCGATATCCGCTTCCCTCCATCGTCAAAACCGGGCGTGAGCAGATCATGAAGAGCGATTCCATCGTATTCCACGGAACCCTGCAGCAGTTGCTCGAAAAAGTAGAATCGGGCGAGATGATCCCGAAGCTTCAGGCATCACACGCCCCCATGTGCAAATTTTTCACCGCATACTATGTCATCAGTGGCATCCGGCATGTCGTCCCTCTCGTCCATGGTCCGACCGGCTGCCCGCTCTACATGTCCGACTTTGTCAGGACCCGGGAATGCTGCGAGATCCGGGGCGTCCCGCTGGAACCGACAGCCTGCACAACGCTCGATGAGACTAACGTCATCTACGGCGGGGAGGGAAAACTCCTTGAGGCGGTGAAAGAAGCATACAGGAAGTATCATCCGGACCTTATCGTCATCCTCTCCTGCTGCTGCTCCGGGATCATCGGGGACGATGTCGAGAGCATCGCAAGAGAGGCGGAGAAGCTGGTCGGATGCAGGGTGCTCGCCCTGAAGAGCGAGGGGTTCGGCGGCGACTTCCGGAGCGGGTACGAGGATGCGTTCAGGCTCATCATGGATCTGATGGAACCTCCGCAAACGACAATGAAGGGTACGATCAATATCCTGGGAGCACGGTGGGGTCCTTCACCCACGGAGTTCAACTGGGACCTCGATGAGATTGAACGGCTTCTTTCCGAGATCGGGATCCGGGTAAACGCCGTGATCGCGGGTGGCTGCTCCGTTGAGCAACTCCGGCATGCACGGGAGGTTGAGCTGAACGCCTCGTGGTGCTACGACTGGGGGCAGAAGCTGGGCGACCTGATGCAGGAGCGTTTCGGCATCCCCTACAGCAAGACCGGGCAGCCGTACGGGCTTGAGGCCACGAAAGAGTGGCTCCTCGGGGTGGCAACACCGCTCGGGATGGAGGAGAAGGCACAGGAGGTTATCGAACGGGAGACCCGTGGCGTGGAACCGGATATCGCGTACCTGAAGAAAGCCCTTACCGGTAAAACGGCCATCATCGAGATATCGGAGTTCCCCGGGCCGATCCGGGCGCTCTCGCTCGCACGGATGGCGGAAGAGTTCGGCGCCCGCCCGGTGGTCATCAATGTTCACCCGTACACGATCAAGGAGAGGATGCCCAGCATCAGGTATATCCTCGGGACAGGGCAGAACCCTGAGATCATCCTCACGAAGGGGCTGTTCCATCTGGGAAGCTTCCGGTCCTCGAAGGAGACCGAAGACGAGCTGGAGGCGATCGTGCAGGAATACGACAACCCCATCTTCTTCGGGAACTCCGGCCGGTTCCCACCCTGCCCGGTAGTGAACCTGACCCTCATGAACCCGGCATTCCAGCCCCAGTACGGTTTTACCGGGATCAGGAACATTGCCGCGCTCGTACGGCAGGCGCTTGAGAACAAAGACCTCCCGAGGTCACGGCTCTTCCGGGGGATGCTCTATGGGACCGGGAAACGCTGATCAAACAAAAATTCCGTCGCCGGAGATGTGTACCGATCCCTATCTCCGCTGTGCTTTCAATGGCGCTGCCCTGACAGCGCTTGGTATCGCCGGCTCCGCGCTCCTCGCCCATTCCCCGCAGGGGTGCGAGTACCTGGTGAATACGGCGTTCGCAGCGCAGGAGTGCGACTACATGGAGACAATGACCCTTTGCACCAAGCTCTGCGTGGACGAGATCGTGCACGGTGGGGAGGACATTCTGGCCCGCACGATCCGCGAAGTGAGAGGGCTCCCGATCACCGCCTTGTTCGTTGTCTCTGCCTGTGGGCCGGAGATCGTCGGCGACGACATTGTCGCGGTCTGCGAGTCCCTGCAACCTGAGATGAAGTTCCGGCTCGTCCCGATCGCAAGTCCGGGGTTCCGGGGATCGCAGTACGACGGCATCGACATAGCGCTTGATACGATCCTGAAGCGTCTGGTAAAGCCCGGTACGGAAAAGGTACCAGGCTCTGTCTGCCTGATCGCACCGCATGCGAACGCCAACCCGACCTGGCCCGCAGATCTTGCCTGGGTAAAGCAGACGCTCTCCCGCCTGAACATCCCGGTGGTTGCCACGCTCACGCACCGGACGCCGCTTT
>Ga0335070_10008434_pt1 | contig 12090 bp, 10 predicted proteins | sample Lox_Sample_13_FD_206722 | JGI IMG/M metagenome (GOLD analysis project Ga0335070, IMG submission 206722) | Soil microbial communities from Loxahatchee National Wildlife Refuge, Florida, United States - Lox_Sample_1.3 | ecosystem: Environmental > Terrestrial > Soil > Wetlands | place: USA...
ATGAAGAACTCTTTCATGGGCCTCCGCGAACCTGGTTCACTTTGCGAGTCATGCGAACGCGGCCGCACGTGCTACACACACTGGATGCGCCTGCGGCGGCAGGGGATTGCCGCCATGCGGGCGATAGCTAGCTTAGCCTAAAACACACCCAGCTTCTTTTTCTTTTTCAGGTCCTTGGCGCCCGCTTCCTTGATTGTGGTCTCGACCGGCTTGGTCTGATTCGAACTCGCGCCAGTGTCCACGTATCCCTGCTTGTAGTCGATAAAGGCCTGCTCGCGGAGAGTGGTGAGATAGGCGCGTAAGGCCGGCTGGAGCTTTTGCATGTAGAGAGCGTCCTGAATGCGCGGTTCGACTTCCTTCAACGGCGGAATGCCGGCCATCTGGTGCTCGGTGACCTTGAGGATTACGTAGCCTTGCTTGGTCCGGATCACGTCGGTGGTGTCGCCGGACTTCATGGCGAACACTTTGTCTTCCAATTCCTTGGCCAACGTCCCGCGCTTGAAGAAGCTCAGATCGCCGCCCTCCTTGGCGGAGGGACCGTCCGATTCCTTCTTGGCAATCTCGGCGAAATCTCCGCCCTTCTGAATCTGCGCCAGAATGCCATCGGCCTTTGCTTTCGCCGCAGTCAGCGCCGCTTCGTTCTCTGCATCGGTAGGCGGTTCGGGTTTGCCATCCAGACCATTGGGCTTGGCGGGCGGCTTCGGGGAAACCAGGATTTCGCTGAGCCGCACCTGCTCGGGATGCTCCAACTCGGCCTTGTGCGCGTCGTAGAACTTCTGCTCGTCTTCTTTGTTCATCGCCAGCTTGGAGCCGACCTCCTGGCCGATGACGCGCTGCGTGATGATCTGGTTGCGCAGATTCTCTTTGAACTCCTCGTAGGATGCGCCCTGTGCTTCGGCCGCCTTTTCGAGCTCTTCCATCGTGGCGAGGTTCATTTGTTTGCGCATCTCGTCGAGCCGTTTGACGAGTTCGGTGTCGCCGGTGATGCCTAGATCCTTACCCTTCTGCAGAAGAAGTTGCTGGTCGATCAGATCGCGCAGTACATCCTTCTCCTTCTCGGCAAAGTCGCGGTCTGCATTCTGCGGGTCCTGCTGCTGGACCTCCTGCTTGAGCTGGTCGCGGCTGCGGACGTACTCGGATCGCGTGATGATGCCGTTATTTACGCGGGCGACGATCTCCTCGACGATGGTGTCGGCGGAGAGAATGAAGGGCAGAAGCAACGCGAAGGCAACGAAAAGAAGGGTCAGTCGGGTCCTATGCATGGAAACTCTCTTGAAATCTGGGCTAACGGTAGCAAGCCAGTTGTTGTTTTGGGTATTTTACGCCAATTGGGCGCGGAAGGAACGTTGGGAAGGAAACGGGACCGACTACAGATCAACGGTTCACCGGCAAATGACAACCAGCCTATGCCGCGCGTGTCAATACGAGGGCCGTTACATCATTGTGCTTGGGCGCCATATGAACGAACGATTGAACATCCTGGAGAATGCGCTTGGACAGATCCCTGGCCGAGCCGGCACCTACTTGCATGGAAGTCTTTACCCCATGCAGGCCGAACTCGGAATGTTTGCTCTCTGCCTCGACTACTCCACGTGAAACCACGGCAATGGAAGCCTTCGAACCCATACCAACAACGCGAGCATCGGTCGGCGCCAGCGAGAAGAGGCCAAAAGGAAGCCCGGTAGCGGGCAGTTCGACAACGCTCGCTTCGTCACGAAGGAGCGCGGGAGTGTGGCCGGCATTGACATAGCAGACCGTACCCAGCTCTTCGTTGTAGCAACCGGCAAAAGCGGGGCAGCTGCGAACACCGCCTGCGGCGCGCATGATCTCCAGATTCAGGCGGCGGGAGAGTTCGATCATCGCCTCGGGCTCGTTCAGCTCCTCGGCGGAGAAGATTTGCTCGGCGGCGGAGTGAAAGCAGTGCTTGGCGGCTTCAAGAACCGCGCTATTGGTCTCGCGTTTGCCGGCCACATCGAGCAAACCAAAGAGAACGCGGGTGGGCCCGACGCGCACAAAGGTGTGAAAGTCCCCGCCGGCCTGCGGCGAGAAAAACGCCACCGCCATATCGGCCCCCTGCAAAGGAGGCGGGTCGGAGTGCTCAATTTGTGCCGGTGCCGTGTGTTCCTGCCCGAACCATTTAGAGAGTAATGCCATCATCAGCACCGCAAATTAGCACAATCTGGAACGGCGGGCAATGAAACAAATGGGCTGTATGCATGTTCTGAAATTATCCCGGAATTTCAGTGCGTTAGATGTGCAACAGATTGATCACGGGCGGAGACTCAGGCCATGGAACGCTGAAACTTACTTTCCGTACCGGTCCCCCAGCCATTTCGTCATCTCGTCCCGCATTTGGCGATAGTCCAGGTGCATCGTGCCGCGCAGAGCCGCCTCGATTCCGCTGCCTTGGCCGAGGCGTGTCAGGATTTGTTGAATCTCGCCCATGCCGTAGGTGTCGCGGATGTACTCCGCCGCCGCCAGCGACTCGGCATAAGCCGTGCTCGCTTCCGGTGTAGAGAAGCTCATGAAGCTGCCTTCCAGCATGTTGTAGGGAATCTCAGCCCCCGCTCCAAAAAGCTGCGCCAGAGCGTGCCCGTTCGAGGAAGTGGACTTGCCCTCCTCCATTTGCGCGACACCCTCATTCAGCCACGTCGGGCAGCGAATGCTCGTGATCTGGGCAATAAAGGAGTGGGTCAACTCATGCTTGAGCACGTGTGCCAGGTCGCCGTTCACGCTCTGCATGCCATTGACCGGAACGCGCACTTTGCCATCGTTGATTGCGCCGCTCCAGGACGGCGCGCGGGTCACGTCGAAAAATGCCTGCTGGGTGTAGAGCGTGACCGCGATCGTGTCGTGCGGAGAGTATCCAAGGTCGAGAACGAGATCATCGTAGTCCGCATCTAGCGCAGCAAGCAGCTCGCGCCGAAATCCTGCGCTCGTTTCTTTGCCTTCAAAATGCAGATTGAAGTGACTGCTCTCGCTCTGTGAAAAAGTCTCCTCCGCCTTCGATTCCCGTTGAGCGCGTTCCAGGTACTGCTTGATCACCGGGTCCGGACGCAGCTCAAACGAGCGCTTCCATGAACGGATCGCGTCCGGCGTCCGGTCACTGGCAAACTGGACAAAGCCCAGCATTCCGAGCGCGTCCGGCGAATCCGGGGCGATGCGTGCCGCCCGCTCCGCGTAGGTCATCGCTTCCGACTTGTGTCCCGTCCGCAGAAGGCTGGCCGCGTAATAGATGAGCAGCGTCGCATTGTCCGACTGGAACCGCAGCGCCGACTCGTAGTACCGCTTTGCCTCAGGGAAGTTGCCGTGATCTGCTTCGAATTTTCCCGCCAAAAAGTATCCCGTAGCCGCCATCTCGGCATCGCCTGCCGCGTCGAGCGCCGCGAGCGCCTCCCCGTCTACTTTGCCGTCGCGAACGATCTTGTTGCTCAGGTCGCCTTCGTGTCGAAAGCTGACTTGCGGTGTGAAATCGGGGATTGACGCTTCGCCACTTCCCGCGGTAACGGGGGCCGTACCGCCCGCATCAATCCTATCGATAGACGATTTTGGGATGGCGTAGGTGTTCTCGCCCACGTCATACTCTATCCGGTCTTTATTCTTGTCTTCCCGAACCTGATCGGCCCAGATAGTGCGCCCGTTTTTCAGATGAATCACATCGGCGGGCGCGGCAAGCGCGGTCAAAAGCACTAAAATAGGTGCCATCAAACGCATTTGTGCCGATTTTAACAACTGCCCCGGAGGGCTTCGTAGGTGACCAAGGTGCTCGTTCGCCAGTGGCGAAGGCCGTGGAAAATTGGCCCTTTCGTGGCGGGATGCCTACTCCTTCTCGCTTGGTTCTCCCTGCCATCGCCCGCCCAAACCCCCGGCGATCACTGCCCCGGAACTGCCGCCGCCCTCTATCAACGCATCCGCACCATTGGCCTCGACCCCGCGCGCGTCCACCATGTGCGCGGCGCCTCCATCCATCGCCCAAGCCTTGACATCACACTCGATGACGGAACCATCGCCTTCACCGAGGATGTCTGTGGATGCACCACCGGCGCCTTCTTCGTTGGGGACGGTGAGGTCCTCCTTCGCCCTCCCAATCGAGTCGAGCGTGCATCACTCACTTTGTTTACAGGCATGGCGATCCTGGAAGAGCAATTCAGTTCGGCATACCTTCGCTTCAACGACGACACAGCCGAACAGTTGCGGCCTTTTCTTTCCCCGGCGGAGGATGCCGCCGACTTCCTGAAGGAGTGGGCCGAGACGATTCCCAGGATGGCAGATTTCGACGCCACGCGGCTGCTCATCGACTTCAGTCATTACCTGCCTCCACACGAGCATGATTTGAAATTTCCTCCCCTGCTCCATGCTCATCTCATTGGCAAACAACTGGGCAGCTTTGAAATTTTCTGGGACGCTGCCATCTCCGAGCCCCTGTGGGCCGGGCGGCCGCAAGTTAAGGACGGCATCAGCTACTTCGACATCTGGACCTCATTCGTTCCACCTGCCCCGAGCGGTGCTGCTGCCCCCTCCCCGCGCGCCAATGAGATTTCGCTTTCCAGCTTTAAGATTCGCGCCACCGTTACTCCGCCGACTGCTCTTGAAGCTTCCGCGGATGTCGAAATTCACGTCAGGACGGGAGGCCAGCGCACCCTGATTTTCGAACTGTCACGCTACTTGAAAATCGATTTGGTCGAGGCTGCCGGCCATCCCGTCGATTTCATCCAAAACCCTGCTGTCGAAGGCACGCAACTTCGCCGTAAAGGAAATGACCTTGTTTCCGTGGTCTTTCCGGCCGACCTCAAGACAGGAGAAGAGTTGAAGCTGACCTTTCACTACGCAGGGGATGTTCTCTCCGACGCCGGCAATGGGCTCTTATATGTAGGGGAGCGCGGCACCTGGTATCCGAGCTTCGGGCTCAACCATGCGCAGTTCGATATCACGTTTCGCTATCCAGCCGAATGGACGCTGCTCGCCACGGGTAAACGCGTTGCTTCGAACGCCGGGCCGCTGCCGACAGACGGCGAAAAAATTGGCCACTGGATCTCGGAGCGACCAATTCCTGTCGCCGGCTTCAATCTTGGCCGCTATGCCCGCGCAGAAGCAAAGGCGGGCCAAATTCCCGTTGAAGCCTATGGCACTCGCGGTGTCGAAAAGTCCTTCCCCAAACCGCCCGCCGAGATCCTCGAACCACCGGTCACCCGCCCCGGCCTGACGCCCCTTGCTCCAGTTGTGCTGCCGCCGCCCCTGCCGCCATCACCGGCCCGCAACGTCCAGGATGTGGCAGACCGCGCCGCCAATGCCATCGATGTTTTCTCCAAGTGGTTCGGTCCCTATCCGTTCAGTTCTCTCGCGCTCACCCAGATGCCGGGTGAACTCAGTCAGGGCTGGCCAGGGCTCATTTTTCTCGCCAGCGGCGCCTTTCTAAGCGCGCAGGAGGAGCATGACCTGCATCTCGATCCCGTTGTCCAGGAACTCAACCTCCAGGTCGTCGTCCATGAAACTGCTCATCAATGGTGGGGCGATCTCGTCCTCTGGAGAAGTTATCGCGACCAGTGGCTCTCTGAAGGCTTGGCGAACTATGCCTCGCTTCTCCTGCTCGAGCAGAAGAGCCCTGCGCAATTCCAAGCCATCATGGAAAGGTACCGCCGCGATCTCATGAGCAAGAACCGGGACGGAGAGTGGCTGCGCGACGCTGGTCCCGTCACTCTCGGGCAGCGCCTCGTCTCTTCCCACTTTCCGGGGGGCTATGAAGCCATCAGTTACGAGCGCGGTACCTGGCTCTTTCACATGTTGCGGTGCATGATGCGCGACTCTGAAATGGCCGTCCACTCCCGCAGAGCTCCAGCGAACCCGGACGAGCCGTTCTTTCGTGCGCTCCGTAAGGCCAGAGATCGTTTTGCGGGCAAGGCGATGACCACGCACGACGTCATGCAGGTTTTCGAAGAGGAACTGCCTCGCCCGCTTTGGTACAACAATCATCACAGCCTGAACTGGTTTGTGGACAACTGGATCAACGGGACTGCCATACCCGAGCTCGCCACGCGCGACGTTCACATCTCCAACAAGGCCGGTGCCACGACCGTTTCCGGTCTGATCCTACAGAAGAACGCTCCGGATAACCTCATCACTGCGGTGCCGGTCTATGGCGCGACCTCCGGGAACTCATTGGTCTTTCTAGGCGAAGTGCTGGCCGATGGGTCGGAAACCTTGTTTCACTTCAACACGACCGAGAATGTTCACAAAGTTGTTATCGATCCGAATCAGACGATTCTCAGCGCGCCCAAATAGCCATATACCTTCGCGAAAATCTCTCGTTCCTTATTACCGTCGGCGCTTACGCGCCGGTCCTGCGATTGCTTACCAAAGCAAAAAATGAAGCAGCTGGAGGACGATATGGGACTTCACATCTATCCCTCTCACGTAAACGCGAGCCGCGGCCCCCGCACAATTCTCCTGGTAGAAGACGAGCCCTTCGTGCGCGAGGCGACGCGCAGCATTCTCGAGAGCGCGGGGTTTGAAGTTCTGTCCGCGGAGGATGGGGCTGCCGCTCTCAGGCTCTATGACGAGACCCCAGGCTCCGTCGATCTCTTGATGACGGATATGATCCTACCGGGCCGCACGGGCGAAGATCTCGGTCGCGAGCTGAGGTTGCATTCTCCATTCCTGAAAGTCCTAGTCACATCGGGCTACAGCAACGTCGATCAGTCGATAGAGGAACCGCGCGTAAATACGTTCTTCCTGGCCAAGCCGTACTCCCGCCGAGGTCTGGTAGAGAAAATCGACGAAATTCTTTCCGCAGGCCCACTGCACCAAATAGCCCGTCAAGCCGGATAATTTCATTTTCGCGGATCGAACGGAGGTTCTCGGGGATAAGGGAATAATCCGCGTGAATCGGTGTGCATCCGCGGCGCGCAGAGGTTGACTTCCAATTCCCTGAGAGCTGAGACTGGGCCTCCATTTATAATTTCCCGTTCCCCGGAGGCAGCAAAATGAACCTCGAAGGTCGAGTCGCGCTGGTCACCGGAGCCTCGCAAGGCATCGGGCATGCCTGCGCGCTCCACCTCGCGCGCGAGGGAGCCAGTGTTGCCGTAGCCGCGCGCAATCAGCAGAAGCTGGATGAACTCGCTGCCGCCATTACCGCTAGCGGGGGCAAGGCCGCCGCTTTCCAAATGGACGTTGCCGACGAAGAGCAGATAAAAGTGGCTATCAAATCGGCCATTGCGCACTTTGGTAAGGTCGATATCCTCGTCAACAATGCTGGCATCACCCGCGACCAGCTCGTCATGCGCATGAAGCGCCCTGACTGGGACGTCGTACTCAACACCAACCTCACTTCCGCTTATCTCTGCATTCAGAATGTCATTCCTTCCATGCTCAAGCAGCGGTGGGGACGCATTATCAACATCACCAGTGTCTTCGGCCGAATGGGACAGGCAGGACAGGCGAACTACGCGGCATCGAAGGCTGGACTGATCGGCCTTACCCTGGCGATCGCGCGCGAGGTCGCCTCACGCAATATCACCAGCAATGCCATTGCTCCGGGCTTCATCGAAACCAATATGACCGCCAGCCTCGGCGACGATTTCAAACAGAATGCACTGAAACAAATCCCGCTCGGCCGGGTGGGCACGCCTCAAGACATCGCAAGCGCAGTAGCATTCCTCGCCTCCGACGAAGCTTCGTATATCACGGGACACGTTCTCAACGTGAATGGTGGCATGTTGATGGGGTGATCGTGTGGCGCGGACACTCCAGTCCGTGCAAACTCAGAAGACTGAATTTCGAAGGGGCAACTCTTCCTGCGAGCGTATACTGGCGCGGGTCAAAGACCCCAAGGAAATCGACACAACTAGGACTAACAGCTGACAACTGATCGCTGACAGCTAAGGAGAGAGAATATGCGTTTCGCATCGCTAGGATTCGTAGCCATTCTGGTCGTCATGGCGGTCGCCTGCTCGAATGCCCCCACCGCCACTACCGCACCTGCAGCCCCGCCCGACACACGCGCCGCCGATGTGCAAGCCGTAAAGGACCTCGAAGTTGCTTGGGTAAAAGACGCTGCTACAAAAGACGCGGCCAAATGGGCCGCATATTTCACTGATGATGGCGCCGGACTCTATCCCGGTGCTCCCACGGTTACCGGTAAGGAAGCTCTCATAACTTCGATGAAACCCATGCTGGCTGACCCGAATTTTGCCATTACGTTTGCTTCCAACAAAACGGTCGCGTCCAAGGGCGGAGACATGGTTTATTCTTGGGGAACGTATAGCCTGACCATGACGAATCCGAAGACCAAGAAACCGATGACCGATCATGGGAAATTCTTGACCGTCTACATGAAGCAGACTGATGGAAGCTGGAAAGCGGTCGCCGATACCTTCAACTCTGATTCAGCAATGTAAACGTCTAGGGCGGGCATTGCTGCCCGCCCACTCTTCATCTCTTCGTCTGATTTCTGGAGTTAATTCTAGGTGCTAGGGCTCGGCTGCCCCTACCGGCGCCTTGAGATCAGGTTCACACTCCATTTCCTCTTCTATCTTGCAGGATAGCTCCTCGCCTACCACGACCGCGAGCACCGCGTGCCAGGGAATCATCATGGACTGCAACTCGATTGACGAGTCCCTCTCGTGCTCTCGCCGGTTGAGTTCGATCCACAAACCTCGCTCGTCGGTATCGTCGAGCACCCGTGCAAAAATCGTGTGGCTGTCATCGTCGGACCGCATTTCGTCCGCCTGGTCCTTAAGAAAAAGTTGGATCGCCTGCAAATGCGCCCACTCTTTTCTTACCACGACCGCGTTGCTGGAATTCTGCCTGAGCCGCATAATTCAAGGCTATCGGCGCGCTCCCACGCTAACGGTGACTGAAATCACGCAGGATTGTGAGCTGGAATACGCTAAGCTTACCGCGCGTCGCGGATGACGAGTATCATTCCCGGCCTCAGCACCGCGACATTGCGGTTGTCGTGCTTGAGCGCCGACACGGTTGTGTTGTAGGAATTCGCGATCGAGTAAAGCGTCTCACCCGCTCTCACCTTGTGGTGGACAAGCCCGGAAGGAGCCGTCTGGCCCTGCCTGTCATGCACAGCTCCGGGCGCGGCCTTTGCGGATGCCCGGCTGGGCGTGGAGCGGGATTTACGCTTCGAAGCTACCTGCGCATCGCGTGCCAGCGGCGATACCGGCAGGTGGACGAGCAGCGTCTTTCGTCCCGCGAGACTACTGCCCTTGATCCGGTTCCAGCTGCGAATCATTTTGGCGGAGACTCCGAGGTTCTCCGCCACCGATTCGACCGTGTCTCCCTTGCGAATCCTGTAGCGTGTAAGGGCACGCGCGTAGGTCGTCGATCCGGTTTCCTTGCCCGGCGCAATTGGAATAATCAGTCGGCTCTCCGGCGGGAGCGCATCGCCGTCCAGATCATTGGCCGCCGCAATCGATTTCGGCGAGGTGCGATAGGTTCGCGCGATCGAGGCCAATGTCTCGCCCGCTTGTACCTTGTGATACCGCCACCATACGCGCTTATCTACCGGGATCGATGCCACTTCGGCCTGAAACTTCGCCGCAGTCCCCGACGGAAGCCGCAACTCGAACTCGTGATCCTTGGGGGTGGTAAGGCGCAGGAGGCTCGGATTAAGTTCCTGCAAATCGGTCGCTGATGCGTCCACGCACTCTGCCACGAGGCGAAGGTCGATCGGGTAACTGATCTTCACCGTGTCGTAAGCGGCCGGTTTCTCCTTCACCACCGATGTCAGCCCGTACTGCTCCGGATTCTTCGCCATGATAGTGACGGCGATAATGATGGGAACGTAGTTGCGTGTCTCTTTTGGCAGCACGTTACGCCGATAGAGCTCCCAGAAATCGGCATAGCCGGTGCGCTTCACCGCGCTTTGCACCGTGCCAGGGCCGGAGTTGTACGCCGCCATAGCTAGGTACCAGTCGCCAAACTGGTTGTAAAGATCGCGCAGGTGCCGCGCGGCCGCACGCGTCGCCTTCTCCGGATCCTGTCGCTCATCCATCCACCAGCTGCGCTCGAGTCCGTAGCCCTTCGCCCGGCTGGCCATGAATTGCCAGATTCCGCGTGCTCCCGCTCGCGAGACCGCCAGCGGATGAAACCCCGACTCGGCCTGTGCCAGATAAATGAGGTCTTGCGGTACGCCTTCCTGCTTCAGCGTCTGCCGGATCATATCCTCATACAATCCGGATCGCACCAGCGCACGCTCCAGCGTCCCGCGCCCCCGATTGGAGAAGTAATTGATGTAGCCCGCGACCTGGTCAGTCATCATCAGAGGCAGGTCGGAATGCGTTGACTTGATCTCCGCCTCAGCTTTGGCCTTGACGTTTTCATCGACCGGCGGAGTGACCTCATTGGCCTCGTCGATCGGCGCCGGCTCTGATTTCTGCTCGGAGAATCCATCTCCCTGTTGCAGCGCCGCGATCTCGAGTTCGTTGACGCCATCAAGAATGCGATTCAGTTCCGCCTGCAGCCGGTCATCCGACTGCACATCGAATCCGCTACCCAACAATTGATTGAATGCCGAATCAAATCTCTGCTTGGCCGCTTCCAAATGCCCTGCTTTGTACTCGTCCTGCCCGGCCTGGTATTCCTCCTCCACGCGCGCAATCAAGTCGCCCACTGGGTCGACCGCAAGCGCCTGCGTTGCCTGCTCCTTAGTCTGAGATTCTTCTTGAGAAGATGCTGCAGGCTTCTGCTGGTTGGGCTTGGGAGTGGCTCCTGAAAGAGCGGCCGGCGCCTGGGCCTGGACCGGAGGCATGAAATTGGAAGGCTTCTGTGCGCTCCCGCAGCCGAGAGTCGCCAGCAACGCACCGCCCATCAAGATTACCGAGTACCGGTCGGAAAAACTCATAGCGTCAGGAACTTGCAACCGCCGCTTGCGGGCGCGGAATCGGCCTTTTGGCCCGCGCCTAGCCACACATGCAATTATGAGTCAGATGTTAATATCGCAAATTTAGTTGGGTCAATGCTACGTCAGGCCCATGTACCTGATTACTTTAGGTACAGGGCGAGATGTTACCACATCGAGTTTTGAAGGCACCTGTTTCTGGCGTGCCTCACTATTTGGAACGCAGAACGTAGATCGCCCAGGGGGCGATGCGGGTTTCACTGACCCAGCGATAGGGCTCGCCGCCACTGGCTAGCGGTTTGCGCACTTCGAGTATCTCCAGGCTCGCTTCCGTATAGGTTCCAACGTAGGACGCGTGCGGCCACAAAATATCGATAGCTGGGGAGCGTTCTTCGAAATCAGTGGTTATGATCCGGACCTGGTCGCCCGGACGGGCGTGGTGATTTTCTGGAAAGTCCTTCGTCGAGAAGGAGGCCCACTCGTTCACATAAATCTCAGGGGTAGAAACGATGTTGACGAGAATGCCGCCGGGCGCAAGCAGAGCGCGCAGGTCACAAAAGAGGCTGGTTTTGATTTCCGGGCCTGGGATGTTGTCAAAGGTGAACGCGCATTGGATGAGAGCAAAGCTCGCAGAAGGAAGCGCGCTCATGTCGTCGCCGGGGATGATGCGGTAGTCGCCTTGAGGATCGGCTTCACGCGCGTGTGCCAGCATCTTTTCGGAGATATCAATGCCGATAGCCTCGAAGCCGAGGCTACGGAGAAAGCGGGTGGAGCGGCCAGTGCCGCAGCCGAAGTCGAGCGCGGTTTTGCCCTTGACGTGGTCGCGGTAAAGCTGCTCGAGGTCGCGAAAAGCGAGATGGTAGGTATTGGCGAATTCGAGCTTCGCGTAAGCTTCGGCGCGTGTGGCGCTTTCGTAGACGTTGGTGAAGGGCATGGTGTGCGTCGCCGGCGTCAGTTTGCTGGTCGTCCGGGCCGTGTTTCTTCGATAGTCAGGACTGACGCGCCTTCATTCTATAGCGGTCTGCGGGCGGGTTGGAACGAACCTGGGGCACAATTCATTTTCCACGCTCAGTCGACTGGATAACTACTATGCGGGCGGCGGCAGCGGGGCCATTTGGATGGTCACCGGCCCGTTCTGATCGTCGACGATCTTGTAGTCGCTTGGGACCATAAAGAGCGAAGAATCGGGCTCGGCGGTGTTGACACTGGTAAATTCGGTTTTCAGTTCGCCGGCCCATGGATCG
>Ga0335070_10008435_pt1 | contig 12090 bp, 8 predicted proteins | sample Lox_Sample_13_FD_206722 | JGI IMG/M metagenome (GOLD analysis project Ga0335070, IMG submission 206722) | Soil microbial communities from Loxahatchee National Wildlife Refuge, Florida, United States - Lox_Sample_1.3 | ecosystem: Environmental > Terrestrial > Soil > Wetlands | place: USA: Florida...
AGCGACCACGAGACCAGGGTTGGCGTCTTCATATCCGGCTGAACGCCGCCCGGGACTAGAAGGGCCGCCGATGGCGGAGGTAATGAGGGATCAATCGGCAGCGACGACACCGGCAGGCTCTTGAAGCTATATGTGGGATTGAACGGCGCATTCTGGTCAGCGCGATAGCCAAGCGCGTCCTGAAGATCGTTGTACATGCCGAAGCCGGCGCGAAAAACAGTCTTGCTCGCAAATGGACTGAAAGCGAGCCCGATGCGCGGCTGCGGCAGAAACTTCGCGTTATTTGACGTAAAGAACGCGTGGCCGATACGCGGATCGGTCGAAATCACACCATCTGAATACGTGTAGTTGGCGGCACGGCCGTGAGCCTCGTTCCACCCCGTCGTAAACTCATCTCGAAAACCAAGCGACAGCGTCAGCCGCGGGGTCACGCGAATTACGTCCTCGGCGTACCATGCCCCAAAAAGTGAACGCCAGTTCATCTCGGTTGGCGAAGGATCCCAAAGGAACGTCGCGACCGTTCCTGACTTGAATGTGTCGATGCTTGTAAAAGTGGCCTGACCGTATTGGCTGAGTGCGATCGTCTCATTGGACTGGAAAGGCTGAACCCAAGCGCCGAAGCCGATCTGATGCCGTCCGCGCACCCATGTCACCCGATCTTCAAAAGTGAAGAGATTTCGTGCAATGGTGAGATTGCTTCCATTATTGCTACCTGCCAAACCGACCGCTGCTTGCGGATTGGAAGCAGCGCTTCCCCCAACCACTGCTGCGCCCACCTGGTGTCCTACCAGAAACCCTGGCACGCTGGCTGCCGGAGTCCCGGGCGTCGGTTCTCCCGTGAAGAAATATCCGGCGCGGGAATAGCCAACTCGCGCTACGTTGAGGACTGACGGCGAAAAAGTGTGCGTCTCTTCCAGGCTGAATACCTGCTCTCGCAGCCGGAGAATGTCGGCGCTAAAAGGGTCGAGGATTGTTTCGGTGTAATCGTCCCCGTCATCGATGGTGTACACGGAAGCGAGGAAGTCTCGCGCCGAGATATTTTGGTCCATGCGCACGGTCCCAAAATCCTCGCGGATGGTCTGGAGCGGGCTGCTGAAATACTTAGCGATTTCGCATTCAGTTGGGCATGCCTCAATTGGGGACTCTGGCCATAGATTCAAAAATGGCTTGACACTGGCAACGGCGGTCGCACGCACGGTGTCATCCGGCACAAACGCCACCGAAGTTTGATGGAGGTGCTGCCGCAGCCCTTCATAGTTGGCAAAAAAGAACGTCTTGTTGGGTCGGATCGAGCCGCCGAGCGCCGCTCCGAACTGGTCGCGCTGGAACGGCGGCGCTGAACCCTGGTCAAAATAATTGGGCGCGTCGAGCGCGTTATTCCGCAAGAACTCATAAACGCTGCCGTGCAACCTGTTACCGCCTGACTGCGTTACCACGCTTACCTGCGCACCAGGGTGCTTACCATATTCCGCGCTGTAAGAGTCGCGCTGCACGTTGAATTCGCGCACCGCTTCGATTCCCATGACTTCCCCACTCGCCCCGCCCGGCTGCATATTGTTTTCCGCCGCGCCAGTGAATTCGACTCCATTCATCAAAAATAAATTCTGTTGCGGCCGATTCCCCGAAACCGCGAAGTCGTTTCCACTAGTTGAATTCGAAACTCCCGTTCCACCTGTTTTTTCCCACGTAAAGTTGGCGATTCCGGGGTTCAGCGTGAGCAGCAAATCGTAGCTTCTTCCGTTCAGCGGGAGGTCCTTCACTTGCTGCTCTCCGACCAGGCCGGAGATGTCCTGTGTTGCCAGCGTCACGATGGGCACGTCCTCCGTCACCTTGATTTGCTGGTCGACGCGGCCGACTCTCAGGGTTAGGTCGGCCCGCGCCTCCTGTCCGACGACGAGATGAATGCCCGTCCGGACACCCTCCGAGAATCCATCTTTGGTTACCCGGACCTCGTACTCCCCAACCGGCAGCGCGAAGATTTGATATCGCCCGGCCGAGTCGCTGGGAACGGCACGCGCGACGCCAGTCTCGAGGTTCGTCGCGGTGACTTTGGCCAAGGCGACCGTAGCGCCCGATGGGTCCGTGATTACGCCGGACAGAGTCGCCGATACCTGGCCGAGCGCGGATGCAACGCATAGCAGTTCGACGACAAAGGCACGAGTTACGGTTTTAAGAAGCGTCTTACGGTTGAAAAAGCGCACACGTAGACACTGGACTGCCCGCGGGTGAATCTGACTCATTGTTTTGCTCCCAAAGAATCGTGCAGATTTTCAGAAGTGTATACGATAGACGGATTGCATGTCGAATACACTGTGACAGTAGACGACTATTGCAGATTCGCGCTCAGTTCCGATGTCGGCGGAATTGCAAGTGCGCCCACTTATTGACCACGGTATAGGTTCAGGATAGGATTCCGTTTCCGAATGGCCAGAAACGCAAGATCGCCGCGCCGGAAAGACCCAGATGGGGAACTCCTGACGCCGCGCGATGCGGCGCTTGAGCTTCGCATCAGCTTCCCAACCATCAAGCAGTGGATCTACAAGAAAAAGATCCTTAGCGTGCAAACCGCGGGCGGCCATCATCGTATCCCGCGAAGCGAAGTCGATCGCTTCCTCTTCCGCACACGTGCGAAAACCTCATCCGAGAGGACTCTCGTCATTCGCAAGGTCAGCGGGCGGAATCAGCTCGTTGGACGCATCGAAAGCGTACGCATCAGCGGGCTCATGGCGGAGGTTGTCATCTCGATAGGCGAGCAGCAGATCACCTCAATCATCACCTCAAACTCGGCGCGTGAGATGAATCTGAAAGCCGGACAGACCGCAGCCGCTCTTATTAAGGCCACTGAGGTCATGATTATTCGGGTTTGAATCCGCACGCCTGGGCAAAAACGTCGCCGTCGTTTGCCGTTCGTTCTCTTCTCACTTTGATAGCGGGCGCGCTAGATCCTCTTGAACGCCCGCTGAATCTCCGTCATCGTGTAGCGAAGCACAACCGGACGCCCGTGCGGGCACGACATCGGGTGCTGGGTTTTCGCCAGTTCCTCCAGCAGCCATTCCATTTTGTTTTGTTCGAGAGGCATGTTGACCTTGATCGCGGCATGGCACGCGATGGAGGCCGCAATCCGTGTTCGCACGGCCTCCAGATTGACCGCCTGATCTTCCCGCGTGAGCTGTTCCAGAATCTCGTTGAGCATGTGCTCGACCTGCGCCGCGTCCACGCCCGCGGGAGCGACCTTCACGGCGATGCTTCGCGCGCCAAACGGCTCGGCTTCGAATCCGTTGTGCGCGAGTTCCGTCGCGATCTCGCTGAATATGGCTTGCTGCGCCGGAGTCAATTCGATCACGAGCGGCATCAGCAAGCGCTGGCTTTCGACTTTCTGCGCCGCGCGTTGCCGTAAGACTCGCTCAAACAGCACGCGCTCGTGCGCCACATGCTGATCGATGATCCAGAGTCCATCGTCATTCACCGCCAGAATAAAAGAGTTGCGAATCTGCCCAAGAGCCTTGAGCGTTCGTAACGATTCAAGCGTCGGCGGAGACTGCGATGCCGCCTCGATCGGCGGTGCGCAACCGTGATCGGGAACAGACAGTTCAGGGCCGCGAGCCAGCGACACGGCCGCATTCGCCTCAACCGCAGTTGCGCCATCGAATTCCAGACGCCCAGTTACCGGAGGAATTGTCTGAGCGCGTAATGCAAAGCCGGGAGCCGGATTTAAGCCATCGCCCGCAATTCCGCCGGCAGCGGGCTCATAGAAATTTCTCCATGGCGCGCCTGCTCCACCATCGCTCGACCGCATCGGCGTAAGTCCCGGAGTCGCCGTCGGCTGCGCGTTGATTTCGGCCAGAAACTGAGGCACAGGTCTCGCCTTCATCAGCGCCGCTCGCACTGCCTCGCGTACAAAATCGTGTACCACCGTCTGCTGCCGGAACCGGACCTCGGTCTTCGATGGATGCACGTTGACATCGACTTCCGCCGCGGGCATTTCGATGAACAGCAACACGACCGGATACACAGTCGGAGGCAGGATGTTCCGGTAGGCCTCAGTTAGGGCATGCTGCATCAAGCGGTCTCGGATCAGCCGCCCATTTACGAAAATGTAAATCGAGTTTCGATTGAGCTTCTGAATCTCCGGCTTCGAGACGAACCCATGCAGCCGCACCTCGCCAAAGTCTTGCGGCGCGGACACTCTCTTCGTCAAGCTCAGAACTGGCTCTGTCCGCACATCATCTTCTGCCTCCGCAACCCCCAGGGTGGAGTCATCTTTCGCAGAAACGCGGCGCCATGGCGGAGGCTGCGGCAAACCGATTCGCTCTAAAGGCTGGACCGCAGCGAGCGGAATCAACTGGTCGAGAGTCTCCTTGCCAAAAACCTGATAAACGCGCTCGCGATGCCCCTCGACCGGAGGGGCGATCAGAAGCGCATTGGTTGCCGAGTGCAACTCGAAATGCTTATCTGGATGCGCGAGTGCGTAATGAGTCACGAGCGACGCAATATGGGAGAGCTCGGTTGACTCCGACCGCAAGAATTTCTTTCTCGCGGGGGTATTGAAGAAGAGATCGCGAATTGTAATCGACGTTCCGAGCGGAAGCCCTGCTTCCTCCACGCGCAGCATTTTCCCGCCGTTGATCTCGATCACTGTGCCGACTGCTTCCTCATCCGCGCGCGTCTCCAGATGCAGACGCGCCACCGATGCGATCGACGGCAGCGCTTCCCCGCGAAAACCCAGGGTCGAGATAGTCAGCAGATCGTCCGTGTCTTTGATCTTCGAAGTCGCGTGGCGTTCGAAGGCCAACATGGCATCGTCACGCACCATGCCGCAGCCATTGTCAGTGATCTGGATCAGCTTCTTGCCGCCTGCCTCGACGCTAATGCGAAGGCGCGTCGCGCCCGCATCGAGAGCGTTTTCCAGCAACTCTTTCACCACGGACGCTGGCCGCTCCACCACCTCGCCTGCGGCAATCTGGTTGGCTACCCGCTCCGGCAGTACGTGAATCTTTCCCATCAGACCCCGAGTCAATTCGCTTTCATTGACCGTTCAGTGTGCCAGAGAGTGTCGGCAAGTGGCTAGTACGCCTTGGCGGTTGTTTTGTTTCGCCCGATCTACCCGGTTCATTGTAGCTGTTACGAAAACGGAACAATTTCCAAATCGTAGGAAAATTCTGTTCTCCATACGATAGAAACAGAACGGGGTTCGTGAAGGGCATGAAGACGAAAGCTAACCGCAAGAGGGATGCCGGCAAGCGACCCTATGTCGAGCCAAACGTCACTGTGCTTAGTCCTCGGGGAGAGCAGGCCGCCAAACTGGCCGATGCGATCGCGAGTGGGCCACCAGGCAAAGTCGAGGAGATTATCTCTAATATGAAATCCGAGCCAAAGGCAAAAAGAAAGCGTGCTTAGAACAGAGTCATGCAACTTCTCGCTCAAAAGCCGGCGTTGCTTTCCGGATCGGCATCGTGGCCTTTACAGAAGTGCCATGTTCATCGGACCAAATTTCCAGCCTTCCCCCCAATTGCTGGATACGTTCGCGCATGCCACGAAAGCCAACGCCGGCCTGTTGTGATGAGTTAAGAACTCGCTGTTTATCGGGCGGAATCCCCTTGCCTCTGTCTTTGATTTCGATCAACACTCGTTCGGCGTCACGCTTAAGGCGGACTTCGCCCGTGTCGCTCCCCGAATGACGATGCACGTTCGTCAGGCACTCCTGTACCATTCGGAAAATCGCGATCTCCATATCGTTCGGAAGACGCCCGAAGTCGCCCCCAATCTCGAGGTCCACCGCAATCTTGCTGCGCGCCGAAAAACCCTCGATATACCACTGCAGGGCCGAAGCCAGCCCGACCTCATCGAGCAATGGCGGATGCAGAAGATGCGACATGGTCCGAATTTCACTACTGATCTGGTCAACCAGAGCCGCGTTTTCTTCCACTGCGGCGGCAGCTTCCGGAGTAAGAGAAGCAGACCGTAAAATTTCGAGATTCATGGTTATGGCCGCCAGCAATTGACCGACACTGTCGTGCAACTCGCGCGCCAGTCGCCGCCGTTCATCGTCCTGCGCCTGGAGCAGGCGGGCAGAAAGTTGACGCAATCCAGCGATCGCTGCATTCAACTCCATCGTTCTCTCTTCCACGCGATCAGCAAGAGCGGAATGAAGCGCCTCGAGTTCGCTTTCTCTCGCGCGCAACCGCTTTTCCGTCGCGGCTCGTTGGCGAATCTCAATGGCAGAGCGTTCCTTGGATCGCCGGTTCGCTTCACCGAGCGCTATGATGAAGCCCGACATCACGAGAAATCCGAGAATTCCGACAATCTGTTCTTTTGGATCGTTAACCAGAAAGGTGTGTCCCGGAGGAAGGAACCAATACCAGACCCCGACGGCGCTCGCTACCGTGGTGAGAATCGCCGGCCCCAGGCCAAAGTACCACGCCGCAAGAACAACTGCGGCCCACACGGTGTGATAAGGGTTATGAGGTCCCAGCCAAGGCGTAAATACGCCACGCAGGATCAAGGCGAGTATCGCGGTCAGCAGAGCGAGGCTGTAGCGCGCCATGCTGTCCTTGGGACGTGCTCCTGCGGAGTCGACACCATCCAACCCGTGTTCGCGCGCTAAAGATGCTTGCATCGCCTCACCCGGTCCACGCAGATCAGAATCCTCAAGATAGCGGTTTAGATTTCCCAGAAGTCCCCACGAAGCAAGCTTTTTACATTGTAGCCCGGAGATTCACTCCGGCACGCCTATTTTTGTCGGCCCGTACAGGCTTCCGGGACTAGGAATCTGCTGATTCGAATCGAGCATACTTGCGCTCGTGCGACGGGAGAAAATACTTGGTTCGTCGGAGGACGCTGGAAGGACATCCGGCGCTTTCCGCGGAGACGGTTGGAAGTTTCCCAAATGCGAGGCTTAGCTGCAACTAATGTTCTTTGTAATACCTACCGCTGCGAACATAACTCGCGCACGCCCTTTCGCTCCGCCGGCATGGCCTCCTTGCCGTCGATGACCTCAAGGTTTGGCAACCCCTCCCACTCTGCATCGCCTTGGACACCGGATCGAACGATTACGTAAATGCGGCTGTGTGCATTCTGACGTGCCTGGTTCCAAAGCCGCCGCCACTGCACCGCTTTGGGATTCCGCCAAACGATTGCTGGTAATGCCATACAAAACTCCTTGCTGAACTTTCTGTTGCCAACCTCTTGAAGCGAGTATGGCCGCAAATGGTCTGTGGTCCGGTGGGTACGGTCACTCCGCGAAGTGATTCCGGTCACAGGGATACAACAGCGCAGAACTGGAATCCGTACATGTCCGAAGGCGCTCTTTTGGCCTCGGCTCAGGTGACAGAGAATTGTCATGACTATGACTTCGCATGCCTTCGCTAAGGGTTCCGGCCGCAATATCCTTTCTCTGTTGTTGCTTGCCACTTTGACAGCCGTGCTCGCGGGCTGCGGCGGTAGCGTCTCGTCTTCCGGAGGAGGCGGTGGTGGCGGAGGCGGCGGAACCGGCGGCGGAGGCGGAACTGGCGGAGGCAATCTGGCGTGCGACGTGATGAGCACAGGACAGATGGCGGCGCTGAACGGCTTCATGCCGTTCACCAGCAACAGCCCGTGGAACACCGATATTTCCACTGCTCCGCTCGACCCCAATTCGTCGAGCATCATGTCGACCTGGGTTGGATCGGTGAACATGCATCCAGACTGGGGCAATGATCCGACCTACGGAATTCCCTACGTCGTGGTCGATGGAAATCAGCCGCTGGTGAGCGTGCATCTCGGAGCCTATCCGGATGAAAGCGATCCAGGACCGATGCCGATTCCGGCGAATGCTCCAGTGGAAGGCGGAGCGGGCAGCGGCGGCGATCAGCATGTGCTCGTGCTCGATAATGGCAACTGCTTTCTGTATGAGCTGTACAACGCGTCGTCGAATGGCGATGGTTCATGGAACGCCGATTCGACCGCCGTTTGGGACCTGATGAGCAACGGCAACGCGCAGCGTCCGTGGACGTGGACTTCGGCGGACGCAGCGGGCTTGCCCATCTTTCCTGGCCTGGTGCGCTACGACGAAGCCGCTTCGGGGAGCATTAAGCACGCGTTTCGATTCACATTGCCTCGAACCTATGCGGCCTTCACGCCGCCCGCATCGCATGCGGCGGGAACGACCAGCAACTCGTCGGCTCCTCCGATGGGAATGCGTTTGCGCTTGAAGTCGAGCTACGACATCAGCAGCTTCTCGGCGAACACGCAGACGATTCTCACCGCGATGAAGCATTACGGGCTGATTCTGGCCGACAACGGCAGTGCGCTCTACGTGACTGGCGTTTCGGACAATCGCTGGAACAACGAGATTGGCGAGTTGAAATCGGTTCCCTCTTCCGCGTTTGAGGTAGTGCAAATTAATCCGCTCTACAACGATTCGAATTATCCGACTGGAGCGGCGCCGTCGATCGCGAGCTTCACTTCGTCGGCGTCGCACGTGCAAGCGGGTGGAAGTGTGACCTTGTCCTGGAGCGTGAGCGGAGCGACTTACAACATCGTTTCTCCGGGAGCGGGCGCAGTGCGCGATTCGAGCGTGACGGTTTCTCCGAGCGCGACAACCACTTATACGCTGTATTCGACGAATCAGTATGGAAGGTCGAGCGCGACGGTTACGGTGAGTGTGCCCTAGCGAGTCTCGAGTCACGAGTTGCGAGTCGCGCGCTAAGTTCGCAAATTTTTGTTACTTCGTCAGGGATGCGCCCGGTTTGTACCGGGGGTACCCCCCCTCCCCCCCCCTCAAATCTTGTAATTTTTACCTGGTTCTTGTTCTTTCTACTGAAATGCGGTACTTAGCTGTTCCATTTTGGGAACATTGCTCGTTTTCGCCTGTGATTTAGGTAGATCGGCTGACTGAAGGCGGTCATGTGTGCGAACCCCTGGTCTTCGTCTTTCTCTCGTTCCACTTAAAAGCAAATCGTGTTGTCAAAGACCAAGCCGGAGGAGGCATCTTGTGTGCCTGTTTCCAATCGTTGGAGCCTTTGGCGGCTAAGTCAAGAGAATTTCGTGGAAAATCCGCGAGCGATGCGAGAGTGGTGGACCAATTTGGTATTGGCGTGTGCCGAACCGCGCCATCAAGCAATAACACCACGAGAATCGTACCTTCGGGGATTGATAGCGGCACGAGCGAAACGACGCCGGCCTCTTAGATCCGCGTCTTCCAATATCCGGGCTTACGCTTGGCATGGGCCACGGCTACGATGTTTACTTCGTCGGGTTCATCGAGATAAACGATGGAAAACGGATAGCGTTGAAGCACGAACCGACGGGTTCCGTGCAAGTACTCCGGCCAACGTTCCGGAGCGGGCAAGATGGTGTCTATCGCGTCGGAAACAGCGGAGATAAAACCAGTGCTGGCATCTACGCTACGCTGCAAATACCACTCGTCCGCGCCTTCAATCTCCTGCCACGCTTGGGGGTGGAGGCGATAGGACTTACTTCTTGCCATTGAGCCGCTCGGTCAGCATTCGCCGCACTTGCTCTCCGGGGATCATTTCCACCTTGCCGGAGCGAATCTCATCGACTCGCCGCTTAATCTCATCAGCCCAAGCCGCCTCGACTCCCTCGTCGGCCGGGGAATCGTCGAGGCTCTCGATCAGGTGATCGATCAACATGCCACGCTCCTGGGTTGAGAGAGCCATCGCCTTTTCCAGTAGTGCTGAGACTTGTGGCGTCATTTGGGACATTGTGGCCTCGCCTACGCTATTTTAGCTCACGAACAAACTCCAAGGCACTCACCTGAAGTTGTCGGCGATGGCGCACCACCCGCCTAAGTCAAGAGAATTTCGTGGGAAGTCCGCAGGCGGATGGGAGGGCGGTGGACCAACTTGGAATTCGCGTATCCGCCGTGCCGCTCAGGTCGAAAAACCGCCCAAAAACGGAGTGACATCGGTCCTACCCGCGGCGAGCGGGATCCAGCACATTGCGAAAGGCTGCACAAAACGAGCCCGAAGGGCGTGCCAGCTTAGCCCAGCGCCTCGGCGCTGGGAGCGCGTCCGCCACGCGACGATTTTCAGACTTTGCGGGAAAGCAACAAGGCCTGCAACCGAATCCAGACGAGCCCGGAGGGCGAGCCAGCTAAGCCCCGCGCCTCGGTGCGGGGTAGCTCTATCCCTTCTTGATTCCGATCCCCAACTCCCGCAACTGCCCTTCCGCCACGGGTGTCGGCGCTTCCATCATCAGGTCCTTGGCGGCGGCGGTTTTTGGGAACGGAATCACCTCGCGCAGGCTCTCGGCTCCGGCGAGGATCATTACGATTCGGTCGAGGCCCAGCGCGATCCCCCCGTGCGGAGGCGTGCCATATTCCAAAGCTTCCAGGAAGAATCCGAAGCGGCTCTTCGCCTCTTCCTCCGTCATGCCGAGCGCGTGGAAGATTCGGCTCTGGATGTCTTGCCGGTGGATACGGATCGAGCCGGAACCTAGCTCCGTTCCGTTCAGCACCACGTCGTAGGCGAGCGCCCGCACCATGGCCGGATCGCTTTCCAGCTTGTCCATGTCGTCTTCGTGCGGCGAGGTGAAGGGATGGTGCGCGGCCATCCAGCGTTTGTCGCCTTCGTCGTACTCGAACATCGGGAAGTTCGTAACCCAGAGGAAACGAAAGTCTTTTGCCGGGTCTCCGGTTTTTTTGAAGATGCCGTGCCGGTCGGCGTATTTTTGGGCCAGCGCCACTCTCAGCAAACCTGCGGACGCATAGATCGCCATCTCCGCAGGAGTAACTTTGCGCTTGCTCGCGGGATGCGCCGCCGCGTCAGACGCGGTTTGCGCGCTGCCGACCACCAGCACGATCAAGTCGTTTGCAGCCGCGTCACCCGTGTTGGCGCAAACTTTCTCGCGAATCTTGGCTCCCGCTTCCGGCTGCTTATTCTCGATCCGCTTGAAGTCTTCGAAGACGCGGGCTCCGCCCTTGGAGACGAAGAGCGGCTTGATGTCGTCGCGCTCTTTACGCGAGAGTTCGCCCACGCGGGGGATGCGAATCGCGATGACCGGCAGGTCTTTGTTGATCGCCAGCGTTTGCAGTTCCTCGGTGGTGAAGCAATCGCGGACTTCGGTGAGCGCGGGCAGGCGCAGGTCGGGCTTGTCGATGCCGTACTGGCGGATGGCGTCGTCGTAGTCCATGCGCGGGAAGTTTGACTTGATCTCGACTCCGGCGGCTTTAAAGGCGGCTTGCAGGAAGCCTTCGACGGTCTCCCACACGCGCTCGGGTTGCGGATACGACATTTCCAAATCGATCTGGGTGAATTCGGGCTGGCGGTCGGCGCGCAGGTCTTCGTCGCGGAAGCAGCGCACGATCTGAAAGTATTTGTCGAAGCCGGAGATCATGAGGATCTGCTTGAAGAGCTGCGGCGACTGCGGCAGCGCGTAGAACGATCCCGGCTGCACGCGGCTCGGAACGAGGTAATCGCGTGCGCCTTCGGGCGTGGAGCGCGTCATGAACGGCGTTTCGATTTCGAAAAAGCCCTGCGACGACAGGAAGTCGCGAATGGCGATGGCGACCTTGTGACGCAGCGCGATGTTCTGCTGCATCTCTTCGCGGCGCAGGTCGATGTAGCGATACTTCAGGCGCATTTCTTCGTTGGCGAGGACGGTGTCGCCGGGCAGGAACGGCGGCTGCTTGGCGACGTTGAGGATGCGCAGCTCTTCGGCGACGAGTTCGATTTCGCCGGTGGGGATGTTGGCGTTGATAGTGTCCTTATCGCGTAGCTTTACCGTGCCGATGGCGGCGATGACGTATTCGTTGCGGAGCTGCTCGGCTTTTTCGTGGACCGCGGCGCTGGTCTCGGCGCTGAAGACAACTTGCGAGACGCCGGTGCGGTCGCGGAGGTCGACGAAGATGATCTGGCCGAGGTCGCGGCGGCGGTTGACCCAGCCCATGAGCACTACTTTCTTGCCGGCATCGGAGGCGCGGAGAGCGCCGCACATGTGAGTACGTCGTAAATCGCCTAGAAAATCTAGCACGGGAGTCCTTTGGTGCTGCTTGGATGATTGCTGAATCGATGATTATAAATGGTGAGGAGAACGGCTTTGGGCTTTCGGCTTTCGGCTTTCGGTCACAGGTCACCGGCCAATGGCCTG
>Ga0335070_10008436_pt1 | contig 12090 bp, 11 predicted proteins | sample Lox_Sample_13_FD_206722 | JGI IMG/M metagenome (GOLD analysis project Ga0335070, IMG submission 206722) | Soil microbial communities from Loxahatchee National Wildlife Refuge, Florida, United States - Lox_Sample_1.3 | ecosystem: Environmental > Terrestrial > Soil > Wetlands | place: USA...
CCGCTGGTGGTGGGGACGCATGCCTTGATCCAAGAAGGCGTCGCCTTCAAGGGCCTCGGCTGTGCGGTGATCGACGAGCAACACCGCTTCGGCGTCCTGCAGCGGGCGGCGCTGCGGCGCATGGGCGCGCACGGCCTGGCGCCGGATATTCTGCTGATGAGTGCCACGCCGATCCCGCGTACGCTTGCCATGGCGGTCTACGGCGACCTCGAGATTTCCGTGCTCGATGAGCTGCCCCCCGGGCGCCAGCCGGTGCGCACGCTGCTGCGCCACGAAGGCGAACGGGCCAAGGTGTACGACCTGGTCAAGCGCGAGCTGGACAACGGCCGGCAGGCGTACGTGGTGTACCCGCTCGTCGAGAGCTCCGACCTGATGGAGCTGCGCGATGCCACGACGATGGCGCAGGAGCTGGCGCGCGCCGTCTTCCACGACTATCGCGTGGGGCTCGTGCACGGCAAGATGAAGGGGACCGAGAAGGATGCCGTGATGCGCCGCTTCAAGGGCGGCGACATCCAGTTGCTGGTGAGCACGACGGTCATCGAGGTCGGAATCGACGTGCCCAACGCCACGATCATGGTGGTCGAGCATGCGGAGCGCTTCGGGTTGGCGCAACTGCACCAGTTACGCGGGCGGGTGGGGCGTGGCGGCGACGCGTCGCTGTGCATCCTGCTCACCCCGTTCCACCGCGGTGATGACGTGCACCGGCGGCTGCAGGCGATGGCCAGCACCAACGACGGCTTCAAGATCGCCGAGGTCGACCTCGAGCTGCGCGGGCCCGGTGAAATGCTCGGCACGCGGCAGTCGGGCTTGCCGGATTTCCGAGTCGCCAACCTGATTCGCGACCGGACGATCCTCGACGAGGCAAGACAAGCGGCCGACGAGTGGTTGCGCCATGATCCGAAGCTCGACAGCGCGGAGTCACGCCCGTTGCGCACGGTGCTGGCACATCGCTGGGCCGGGCGACTCGAGCTGGCCGAGATTGGCTAGCGCGCGCGCTCGGCGCGAACGGCGAATGTTGAATGGTGAATGGTGAATGAGGGAGGCCGGTTTGCTCTGGCCGGCCGATCCGGGTGCAGCACGGATGTCATTCAATATTTGCCATTCAATATTCACCATTGCCGTATGGTGTGTATTCGCAACATCGGCCTCTGCCGCGGGCGATCCGCAACGCGGCAAGGTCGTGTTCGCGCTGGCGGCCGGCTGCGGCTGCCACACGTCGAAGGACGGTCCGGTCGGTGCGGGCGGTGGGGAAGTGCCGACACCGTTCGGGAAGTTCTACGGATCCAACATCACGCCGGATCCCGAAACCGGCATCGGGGCGTGGAGCGATGCGGACGTGGAGGCAGCCATCCGCCGCGGCGTCGCCCGCGGCAAGGGGGTCGAGTCGCCGGCGATGCCCTACTATCAGTACGCTGGGATGAGCGACACGGACCTCGCCGACCTCATCGCCTACTTGCGCGCACTGCCGGCGGTGCGGCGCCCCAACCGGCCGCACGAAGGCGAGCTGCCGCTGGCGCGCTGGGCGTATCGCGCCTGGCGCCTGTTGTTCGTTCGCAGCGCTGCAGCGCCTGCAGCAGCACCGGCGAGCGGCGTGGAGCGCGGACGGTACCTGGCGGATCACGTGGCGATCTGTACCGACTGCCACACGCCGCGCAACCGCTTCGGCGCGCCGGATCGCGCCATGTACCTGGCGGGCAGCGCCCACGGCCCCGGCGGAGACCCGGTGCCCAACATTACACCGCACCGGACTGGGATCGGCGACTGGGACGTGGCCGATATCGTCAATCTACTCGCCCAAGGTATCCTGCCGAACTTCGACAACGTCCAGGGCCTCATGGCCGAGGTAGTTGATGGACATGGCGGCGGGCCGGGGTTCAAGGACACGCCGGAGAGCGATCGGCGCGCTATCGCGGAATATCTCAAAACTGTGCCGCCGATTGACAACAAGGTAGAGGACAAGTAACCGAGTCGGGCCACCTGAATCTCGGGGCAACAACGTCAGTGGATAAGGAGGGGGTATGCGCAAGACAGCGGCCGCGATGGGAGCCATGATTCTGCTGGTAGGGGGACTGCGTGTGGTGCGTGCGCATGAAGCGAACCTGCCGGCGGGGCCAATCCAGGATCGGCACGAATTGATGGAGGGCATCGGCAAGAACGCCAAGATCATCGGCGATTCGCTCAAGGCCGGTGGCGCCGGGGATCGCCTGAAGATAGGAGACGCTGCGCTGAAGATTCAGACCAGTGCGGCCAAGATCGCGCCGCTGTTTCCACCCGGGAGCACCGATCCGAAGTCACGCGCCAAGCCGGAGATCTGGACGCACTGGGACAAGTTCCAAGAGAACGCGAAGAAGCTCGAGGCAACGTCGGGTGAGCTTGCGAACGCGGCCCAGAGCGGCGGCGACGTGAAGACGGCGGCGGACACGATGTTCGGTGCCTGCAAGAGCTGCCACGACGAATTCCGCGTGCCGGAGAAGAAGGGCAAGAAGTAACTCTGCCCGGCTCACCCCCGCTTCTGGCTGCGCACGACCCACAGGGCGATGAGCGGCTGCACCGCAAAGGCGAGTGCCGCGGCGAACGCCGCCTTGAACCCGATGAAGTGCCAGAGCGACATCTGCGTGACGCCCAGCGCACCGAGCCCCGTGATTGCCAGCGGCGCAATCACCACGACACAGGCAACGCCAAGACGCAAGCCGCGGCGGAACGTGCTCGCCGGTAGCCAGCGCAGGAGGGCGTCTGCCACGCGCGACCGCTCCAATCCGTCCAGGTCCCGCGCCTGCATGTGGCGGCGCACCATCGGGGTCACGATCAAGCACGTGAGCAGCGGCAGGAGCAGCGTCGTCCCAATCGTGTCGCCGGCGATGCTCTGTTGCCCCCACAGCGGGATCTCGACAGTGTTGCGGAAGGCCAGCCACGCGATCCCGCCGTTGAGCACGAAGTTGAAAATGGCAGAACTAACGCCGTGTTCGAGGAGCAAATAGCGGCGGAGGGTAGGGGACACGCCGCTCTCTATAGCGCATCCTGCGCTGCATAGGGAAACGGATTGACGGGACGCCGGGACCTTCAGAAGTTCAGGGCGAAACCCAGCGCTCACATGGTCTTCGACCTGTTCTCTTCGACGTCCCTGGTCCACCTTCGACAGCTTTGCTACTCTCCCAGCGCGATTGGAGTAGGGTTGGCCCTGAACGAGAGCGAGAGCGGCCTCAACGCGGTCGACGTCCTGAACCTGCTGGCCCTGTTTCTCTTGGCAGTGGTGGTTGCCTTCTTTCATCGAGAGCTAGGGACCGAGGCCTCCTGGTTGCTCTGGGTGTTTGCTTTCCTGGTAGTCTTCGTACTGACGGCGGCGCGTTTGGCGCTGTGGCGGCCGCTGTGGCAGGCCATCCACGATTTCTCGCCCGTGCTGCTGGTCCCGGTGATTTTCCTGACGCTCGGATCGATCATCGACTGTGCGAGTCCGGGGCGTTGGGATGTGACGTTCGGCGAGCTGGATGAGCGGTTGTTCGCTGAGTTGCCGCGTTTATGGCGCGGCGTGCTCGGGCGGTCCTCGTGGTTTGTCGACGTCGTCTCGCTGGCCTACGTTTCGTACTACTTCGTGGCCGTGATCGTGCCCGTCCTGCTCTACCATCGCGGCTTGAGAGGGGATTTCCGGCGCTCGGTGTTCACCCTCACGCTGACGTTCTACGCGTCATTCGTCGGATACTTCATGTTTCCGACGCTGGGCCCACGCACACCGCCGGAGGAGGCACAGCTCGTCGGCGGCGCCGTGAGTCAAGGGGTGCGCCTGTTCATCGAGCTTGCCGAGCGCACGCGCACGGATGCGTTCCCGAGCGGGCACACCGCGGTCGCGCTCGTGAGCCTGTCCCTTGCCTGGCAGTTGTCGGGTCGTGTGTTCGCCGCCTTGCTGCCCATCGTCGCGGGCATCATCTTCTCGACGGTGTACCTGCACTACCACTACGTCGTCGATATCGTCGCCGGCGCCGGGCTGGCTGCCGGCTGCGTCTGGCTGGGCCCGCATCTGCAGGCGCTGCTGGAGCCCCACGAGATGCTGCGCCGCGTGGCGGTGCATCTCGGCATGCGTTGACCGGAGGTGCCACCGCTGCGGCAGCAAGACGCGAGAAACACGCTCTTCCTTTGCCATCTCGAAGCGAGTAGATGATTGACGCATGGCGGCACGACCGACACACGGGGACGCGCAGATGCTGTATCACAGCAAGCTGCGCACGCTGCGAGAAGCCGTCGACCTTATCCGGGTCGATGACACGCTCGCCGCGCCGATTGCCACCGGGCAACCGGCGATGTTCCTCAACGCCCTCGGTGCGCGTGGGGATTATCGTAACCTCACGATCTTTACCGGCTTGATCATCGAGCCCTACCCGGTGCTACAGCAGCCCGGCGTGCATCTGATCAGCGGGTTCTACGGCCCGATCGATCGCATGCTGAAGGCGATGGGTGCCAACGTGCAGTATCTGCCGGCGGACTTCCTCGGCTGGGAACGCTACGCCCGGCTGGCAGCACCACGCGTCGTGGTCTCGGCGCTCGCCCCCATGGATGCGCACGGCTATCTCAACTTCGGACTGCACGCCGGCGCCTCGTTCAATGCATTCCTGGATGCGGCACACGACCCCGACCGTCTGGCCATCGGCGAGGTGAACCCGTCCATGCCGCACGTGCTCGGGCTCGGCCGCTACGGCGGCAACCGCATCCACGTCTCCGAGATCGATTGCATCGTCGAATCGGATCGGCCGGTGTTCGAGCTGCCCGAGCAACCCGTCAGCGATGAGGACCGGGCGATTGCCGAGCACGTCGAGAAGCTCATCGACAACGGCGCCACCCTGCAAATCGGCATCGGTGGCGTGCCGAACATCGTGGCGCAGCTGCTGGCGGCCGGCAAAAAGGGAGACTTCGGCATTCACACGGAGATGATGGTCGACGGGATCATGCATCTGCATCAGGCCGGCAAGGTCACCAACCACAAGGGCGTCTACGATGGCTTTTCGGTCGCGACGTTCGGCGCCGGCAGCCGCGCCCTGTATCAATGGATCGACCACAACCCCGAGGTGCGCATGCTGCCGGTCGCGCAGGTCAATGACCCGGCCATCATCCGTTTGAATCGGCGGATGGTGAGCATCAACGGCGCGCTGGCGGTCGATCTGTCCGGGCAAGTGATGGCCGACACGCTCGGCCCGCGGCAGTACTCCGGCGTCGGTGGCCACGAGCTGTTCGTCATCGGCGCGCATGACAGCGACGGCGGCAAGAGTATCATCTGCCTGCACTCCACCGCCACGGTCGCCGGCCAAACCGTCTCCACGATCGTCAAGCAACTGCCCGGCGGGACACCGGTCAGCACGCCGCGGCATCATGTGCAGTACATCGTCACCGAGTACGGCGTCGCCAACCTGGGCATGCTCACCGACGTGCAACGCGCCCAAGCGCTCAGCGAGATCGCACATCCTGATTTTCGTGACGAGCTGCGCGCGGCGGGAGGGAAGTGATCAGTAACCAGTGATCAGTGGGTAGTGGGCAAGGACCAGGACCAGAGGCCATCATCTCATGCGCTACATCTGTCCGAAGTGCGGCGAGCGCTACACGCTGAAGCCGGTGAGCGGGACGTGCCGCATCTGCGATTCCCCCCTGGTGGCCGAGTCGGAAACGCAGGAAGCGGAACGGCGCGGGGACCGCGAGGGGCTGCCCTCGCCGAAGCGCAGACTATAGGGAAGTGGAGAGTTCAGCGTTGAGAGTTGAAGATGAAATGTTGAGTCCGCTGACGGTGGACTGTCGACTGTGGACTGTCGGCGCAGCACGGAGCGCGGCCCCTGCGTGACCTGATCGACATGTGGAGCAACACCCGGATGGTGGTCCTCACGGCGATGAGCGCCTCGCTGTACGCGGCCATTCTCATCCCCTTCAAGGTCCTGCCGATCATTCCGGGGGTGACCGAGTTTCGTCCGGCCAACGCCGTACCGGTGGTGTGCTCCTTCCTGTTTGGGCCGGCGGGCGCCTGGGGTGCGGCGATCGGCAACGTGATCGGCGACTTCTTCGGTGGCATTGGTCCGGGCGATGTGTTCGGCTTCGCGGGCAACTTTCTGTACGGCCTCATCCCGTACAAGGCCTGGGAGGCACTCACCGACGCGGACCCCGTGCCGCGCCACCCGCTGACGTGGATTGCCTTCGCCGCCGTCGTGCTGCTGTCCAGCGCCGTGTGTGCGCTGACCGTGGGGTGGGGCATCAACCTGCTGGGCTTCGTGCCGTTCTCGGTGCTCGGCAACATCATCTTGGTGAACAATTTCCTCGTCGCCGTGGTGCTGACGCCGTTCCTGCTGGCGGTGATCTATCCGCGCGTGCAGCGCGGCCATCTGCTCTACCGCGACATCATGCGGCGGCCTGGCTCCGAGACGGTTGGCGCGAAGCGCCGCCTCCGGCCCCGCCTCGGTCTGGCGCTGGTCGTGGTCGCAACGGTTGCGGGCATGGTGCTTGGCAACATGCTCTCCACCGGGCAAGTCCAACTCCCATTCCTTGCCCACGCTGACGCGGCCACCAGTACGCACGCCGTTGCCGTCGGCATCGGGCTGTTGCCGGTGATCGGGTTGCTGCTCATCGGCGTCGCACTGATGTAGCGTGGCGGCTCCCGACCGCGCCGAGGCGATCCGCCTCGATCATCTGTCCTTCGCGTACGCCGACCAGGACGACCTGGCGTTGCGTGACATTGTGCTCACCGTCGCACTCGGCGAGATGGTCACCGTCATGGGGGCGACCGGGGCAGGCAAGACCACACTCGCCAAGTGTCTGAATCGTACCGTGCCGGCGTTTCAGCCCGGACGGCTCACGGGTAGCATTCGCATCCTCGGACAACCGCTGCAGGCGCAAGGTGTCGCCGACATGGCGGGCATCGTGGGCCTGGTGTCACAGGACTTCGAAGCGCAGCTGTTTGCGACCAACGTCGTGCAAGAGGTGGTCTTCGGTATGGAGCAACTCGGCGTGCCGCCCGACGAGATGCGCCGGCGCGCCCCGCGGGCCCTCGCGGCAGTTGGATTGCAAGGCTTCGAGCAGCGCGACCCGTCGACGCTGTCCGGCGGCGAGAAGCAGCGGCTTGCGATTGCGGCCACGCTGGCGCTGCAGCCGCGCATCCTGGTCTTCGACGAGCCGACCACCGACCTCGATCCGCTCGGCAAGCTGGAGATCTTTGCGGTGCTCGCCGCCATGCGCCGCGAAGGCTATACCCTCGTCGTCATCGAGCACGAGATCGCCGCCGCCGAGCAGGCCGACCGGCTGATCATCATGAGCAAGGGACGGATCGTCTGCGACGACACCCCGGCGACCGTGCTGGCGCGCGCCGACTTCCTCTTGCAACACGGTGTCCGTCCCCCAGACCGCAGCCGCGTGGCGCAGGCGTTTGGCCTGCAGGGGGCGACCTCGCTCGACGAGACGGAAGCCGCACTGCGTGCCCGTTGGAACCCTGCGCAGCAAGCCAACGCCGCTGTCATCTCGGCCAACCCGACCAACACCCCAGCAACTAACGACCTCTCCTCCACGCCGTTGGTTGAAGCGCAGTCGCTGGCGTTCCACTACGAGTCTGGCGCCGCCGCACTCACGGACGTCTCCCTACGCATTGCGGCCCGCGACTTCATTGCGCTGATTGGCCAGAACGGCTCCGGGAAGACGACGCTCGCGAAGCACCTCAACGGGCTGCTGCACCCACAGTCTGGGCGCGTGCAATTGTTCGGCAGAGATCTGCGTGACCTGCCGATGAACACCGTGGCGGCCGACGTCGGCTATGTCTTCCAAAACCCGGATCATCAGATCTTCGCTGCCACGGTGCTCGACGAGGTCGCGTTCGGACCGCACAACTTCGCTCTGGGACGCGCCGAGGCCGCCGAGCGCGTGCACAGCGCGCTCGAGGCCGTCGGCCTGCTGGGTCTCGAAGCTGCGGATCCATTCCTGCTCGGCAAAGGGGAGCGGCAACGGCTGGCCGTGGCCTCGCTGCTGGCCATGCGGCCGCGGCTGCTGATCCTCGACGAACCGACGACGGGGCTCGACTATGACGAGCAACGCCGCATGATGGACCTGCTGGCGCGGCTGCACTCGCAAGGCATGGCGATCCTCATCATCACGCACAGCCCGTGGGTGGTTGCGGAGTATGCCGAACGGGGCGTGCTCATGAGCGCCGGGCGTGTCTTGTTCGACGGTCCGCTGCGCGACCTGTTCGCCGAAGACGCTCTCCTGGCGCGCGCCCACTTCCACGCCCCCGAGATCACGCGCCTGGGGCGCCGGTTTGGGTTCACACCATTGTCAGTGGAAGAGTTTGCGAATGCGATCGGCGACAAGCAGCATGCGTAGCCATGCCTCTCTTTCTCTACATCGACCGCCCCACTGCTCTGCACCGGCTCAACCCGACGGTGAAGGTCTTGGGCATGCTGTGCTTCTTCGTGGCGGCCTTCGTCACTCAGGCGCCGGTGGCGGCGCTGCCGGTGGCGGCGCTGGTGAGCGTGCTGATCACGATGGCGCGGGCGTGGCCAAACGTGCGGCGGTTGCGGTTCCTGTTCCTGATGGTGTTCGTGATGACGTTCGTCATCTGGACGCTGTTCTTCCGCGGCGGCGAGCCGGTGCTGGTGTGCGGGCCGGTGCGCATCAGCGCCGCCGGCCTGCGCTTCGCGCTCGGCATGGCGATCAAGCTCGATACCCTCCTGGGCGTCGGCATCGTGTTCCTGTCGACGACCAAGATCGAGGAGTTCGCTTACGCCCTGACGCGCGTCGGCATGCCGTACAAGCTGGGCTTCACGATGACGCTGGCCTTCCGGCTGGTGCCGGTGTTTCTGGATGCCGGCGCCACGGTCGTGCAGGCACAGCGCTGCCGCGGTTTCAACTTCGACGAAGGCAACCTGCTTCAGCGCATGCGGCGCTACGTGCCGGTGATCGTGCCGGTCTTCATGGGCGCGCTGCGTCGCGCCGACGGCATGGCCATGGCGCTGGAAGCACGCGGCTTCCAAGCGCACATGCAGCGCAGCGCCTTCGAGCACTTCCCCTTTCGCCGCAGCGACGCCGCCGCGCTGCTGGCGGCGGTCGCGGTTGCCGCCCTCTACGTCACGCTGGCGTACTTCGGCTACACGAGCGTGCCGCGGTAGAACGGGTGTTGCGTGCTGGACATCCGCCCGCAACCCCCAGCACGCAGCACCCGACACCCATCACCTGAGAACGATCGTATAGGTCTCCTTGGCCGTGGGACTCGCGATCTCCTGCACGGGCTTGCCCGCCGGGTCAACTACGATCGGTCCGTCAGCGGCCGACTGGACGGCGATGCGCCGCTGGCCCCCGAGCGGGGTCACAAAGTAGACCTGGTACTTCTTGTCAGTGGACTTCCTGAGGCCGTAGAGGGTCGTCAGGCCTTCCACCTCGGACAGCTTGCCGGAGCCGCTGAGCTTCAGCCGATAGGGCCGCTCCTTGGATTTCCACGTCAGCTCCACCTTCCATTTGTGCTGCCGCAGTTCGTCCACTAGGGCGGTCACGGTCTTTTCGAAGGCTGGAAACTCGACCTTCTTTTGCTCGTCGGCCTCGGTCGCCGTCGACTCGAACGTCACCTGCCCGTCGTTGGTGATGGCGATCGTGTCTTCCAGCAAACACCCGGCAAGGGGAAGCAGCGCCCCAAGAAGCAGCAGAGCTTTTGTCTTCATCCAGGACTTCATCAATCGCCTTCCCTGCCAACACTCGCTCGTTCACTCGAGGGCAATCACCAGGTATTTGTCATCCATGGTGGTATCGAACTCCTGCGCCGGCTGTCCCTTCCCATCGACGATCATCGCGCCGTCCTTGGGCGATTCGAACACCGCACGCGCCTGGGCGCCCGCGGGCGCACGAAGGAGCAGCTTGTATCTCTTCGGTGCGAATTCTCCGACGTCGTACAGCGAGGTGGATGCCGAAATTTCCGCCAGCTTGCCGGATCCGTGCACCTTCAGGCGATAGGGGCGCTCCTTGGAGAGCCAGGCGACCTCCACTTTCCATTTGTGCTCCCGCAGTTCTTCGACAAGTTTGGTCACCGCGCCCTCAAACTGCGGAAACGCAATCTTCTTCTGCGGGTCGGGCTCGCTCACCAGCGACTCGAAGCTGACACGCCCGTCGTTGGTGACGCTGACCGTGTGTTCCATCAGGCAACCGGCGAGCGGCAGTAGCGCGCCAAGCAGCGCCGCCGCCCTTGTTTTTGACCAAGTGGGCATAGCGTGATCCGTCCTCCGTCGTGTGTCGTTGAACGGATCGGATAGAACCACGCGCTGTCCGCTTTCGCAAGGCTCAGCCTCTGCACGCGACCTCCAATCGAAAGGCGAAGGCTGCCGGGAAAAAAGAGGAGACGAACCACAGAGGCTCAGAGGGCACCGAGAAAGAACACGGAGGGCGGCAATGGGATCGAACGCTTTCGCCTCTGCGCGCCTCCTCGGTGCGCTCTGAGCTCGGTGGTTCATTTTCGATTTCTTTTGCCAGCCTCAATAGTCCACAGTCCGCACGATGCGCGGTTCGGCCCAGCCGGCGAGCGCCGTCGCCGAGCCCGGGGGCCCATCCGGTGGCAGCGTGGCGCAGAAACCAATCTCCACCTGCTGGCCGGCGAAGCGGTCGAGGGCGAGGTGCAGCTCGTCCGGCGGGACAGCGAGCGGCTGCGCCCGCTCGTAGAGCGTGTGGCGCACACCGTCGGCCGTGCGGACGCTGATGCGGAAGCGCGCCCCAGAGGCGTCGGCAGGGAAATCGGGATCCCCCCGTAACCAGGTGAGTGGGTTCAAGAGGGGGATGGCGGCCACGGTCTCGTCGCTGTCTACCCGATGTGTAGTCGCCACGCACTGCCACAGGTTGTGCTGCCGCAGTGTGAAAGCCAGGACGCGATACATGAGCCAGTTGGCGTGTTCCACGGCCGGCGCGTCGGCGCCGACGTCTGATGGCAGCTCTCCGTTGCCGTCCGCCTCGACGCTTGCCTGCAAGTGCGCAGCATCATCCCAGAAATCCGCCACGACCCGTTCGGTTTGGCGCGGACGCGCACGCCGCTTCAGCACCACCGCCGTCGGGCTGAGCGCTTCTACGGCACGAAAGTCACTCGCGAGCGTGCGCGCCGTGTGCGGGATGTACTCGGTCACCGGCGTCGCCAACGTGCTGTAGCGTTTCGGGTTGTAGATGACCTGGTCGACATGAGAGAGGCTGCGGCTGATCGCTGCATCGTCTTCCGGGCCGAGCAAAGCCGGCATCACCAGCTCGAGCATGATCGGGATGCGCCGGTTGGTCAGGAAGTAGTAGAGCGGGTCGGCGCGGAAGAACAGGATGTGCTCGCCAGGCGACTGCCGGTCGACGTAGGCGAGCACCTGCGCTGCGTCCCGTACCTCGCGCCGCGGCCCCAGCAAGCGGCCGCGCGGCGTGTCGAGGGGCATGTCGTAGGCCACGAACACGGCGAGCGCGGCTGCTATGCCGATCATCAGCCAGCCGGCGCAGGCAATGACCGCTACCCACGCGGCCCAGCGTACGCCGGACAGCAGCCGCGCGAACACCACGGCGCAGACGAGGAGCAGGGGCGGTGCGATGTTCATCAGGTGCGTCCAATCGGCGCGATACAGCATGCTGGCATACGAGCTGGCAGCAAAGACCAGAAGCAGGAGCAGTCCACTCCACTCGGCCGCGGGCGCTGCGCGCCGGCCGCGCCACAGCTGAATGCAGGCGACGACCATGGCCACGAGCGGCGCCACGTAGATGGCCTGCACGGCGTGCCCGATGCCAACGAAGAGCGCCCCATGGGACAGGATGTCAAGACCACGTTCCCACGTGAGATGGATCAAGGCGGCGGGAAAGTAGGTAAAAATGATGAAGCCGGGGTCGAGGTGCCCGTACCTCAGCGGTACCGGTGTCGGCGGTAACTGCGACACGTGGCGCAGATCTAGAATCACGCGCTGCACCAGATCACCGAGGCTCCCACGGGCGCCGAACAGCGCCACCACCGCAGTGATCGGTGGAAGACTGCCGGCAAACAGGACGGCCGCGCGGGTGACCAGTTGCTGAGCGATGCGCCGGCGTTCGCGCAGCGTATCGAGTGCAACCGTTACGCCCACGGTAGCTGTGAGGAAGACGCCGAGG
>Ga0335070_10008437_pt1 | contig 12088 bp, 9 predicted proteins | sample Lox_Sample_13_FD_206722 | JGI IMG/M metagenome (GOLD analysis project Ga0335070, IMG submission 206722) | Soil microbial communities from Loxahatchee National Wildlife Refuge, Florida, United States - Lox_Sample_1.3 | ecosystem: Environmental > Terrestrial > Soil > Wetlands | place: USA: Florida...
TCTCCTTCGCGGCGGCGCCGGAGCGGACCGTGATGCTGGCCGCGGGCGAGCGCCAGCTCCTCGCCTTCCCGATCGCCGCCAGCGATCTCGGCATCGGCACCTTCTCGCTGCACCTCTCCGGCCCCGACGGCTTTGCCGTCGACCGGCAATGGCAGATCACCGTGCGGAGCCCGCAGGACCCGATCTCGCGCAGCACCGTGCTGACGGTGGCGCAGGGGAAGGACGTGGAGTTCGGCGCCGATCTCCTCGCGGGCTATCTCCCCGGCAGCGTCTCCGCAAGCGTGAGCCTCGCGACTTGGCGCAGCATCCCCGTTGCGGGGCTCCTGCGCTCGCTCGACCGCTACCCCTATGGCTGCATCGAGCAGACCACGAGCCGCGCCTTCCCGCTTCTCTACTTCAACGATCTCGCGCTCCTGACGCACGACAAGGGCGATCCCGACGTGCGCGATCGCGTGCAGGGCGCGGTGAACCGCGTCCTGGACATGCAGCGCGCCGAGGGCAACTTCGGTTTCTGGGGCCCGAGCTACGCCGCCTATGACTGGCTCAGCGTCTACGCCCTCGACTTCCTGCACTCCGCGCGGACCGCAGGCTACTCGGTCTCGGACGACGCGCTGCAGCGCGGCGATCAGTGGCTCCGAAGCATCGTGCAGCAGCAGGGCCGCGCGAGCACGGTCCGCTACGACAACCAGCCGCGCATTCTCACGAGCGTCCGCGACTATGCCGCCTATGTGCTCGCGCGGAACGGCTCGGCCTCGGTCGCGGACCTCCGCTACCTCTACGACACCTCGTCCGTGCTGCAGTGGCGCGCGTTCCCGGAGGGACAGCTCGCGGCCGCGCTCGCGCTCTCGGGCGACGTCTCCCGGAGCCGCGCCGGCTTCGCCGCGGTGGAGAAGCTGATCCTCGGCCCCGTCCGCGGGCCGTGGCGCGTCTTCTACGACGACGACTATTACGGCTCGACGCTCCGGGATTGGGCTGGGCTCGTGCGCGTCGCCGCCGAGGCGAAGGAGACGGCGCTCGTCAACCGGCTCTTCCAGCGCTTCGACAGCCTGGGCGCGCTCCCCGACGACATGACGACGCAGGAGAAAGCGTGGCTGGTGCTGGCGCAGCACGCGCTCGCGGAGCATCGCGCACCCGTCAAGGCCGCGGTCAACGGCGAGGCCGTCGCCGCCGCCGGCGATCCCGTGATCCTGACGCCGGACCAGGCGACGATCCGCAAGGGCTACAAGGTCGAGAACCGCGGCGACAAGGAGCTCTTCGCCACCGTCACCGTCGATGGCACGCCGAGCGAGCCGCTCCCCGCGGAGAGCAAGGGCGTCACGATCGAGCGCAAGTTCTTCACGACCGACGGCAAGGAAGTCGACCTCGCCCACGTCAAGCAGAACGACCGCATCATCGTGCGGCTCACGGGCAGCGTCACCGCGGAGGGCCACCACGAGATGGTCGTGCGCGACCTCCTGCCCGCGGGCTTCGAGATCGAGGGCTCCATCCCCGCCGAGGGCGATCTCCCCTACGACTGGCTGCCGAAGCAGCGCTACACGCGGATGCATGAGAGCCGTGACGACCGCTTCGTCGCCGCCTTCGTCGTCGACGGCAATATGTCCTACCGCTGGTGGAGCAGCGACGAGCGCGAGCTCGATGAGAATTTCGAGATCGACTACATCGTGCGCGCGATCACGCCCGGCACCTACGTCCTCCCCGCGGCCGCCATCGAGGACATGTATCGCCCCTCAGTCCGCGCGCGGACCGCAATGGGGAGCACGACGGTGGAGACGAAGTAGGAAGGCAGTCGTGGCGCGTTTGCTTTCCCCCCTCCCCACCCTCCCCCTCAAGGGGGGGAGGGGCGGGTCGTTGGCGTAGGATATTGCGACGGCGGAAATACGAACCCCCTCCCCCCTCAAGGGGGAGGGTTAGGGTGGGGGGCGCCACCCGTGGAGCATTGCAAAGGAACCTCCCGCCGCTGCTGGGTTTCGCGCTTGCCGTCCTCGTCGTTGCATCGCTCGTGCTCCTCGACCGCACCGATCCGCCCGATCTGGTGCGCGTCGAGCACGCCTCGGTGGTGGTGACGGATCGCGAGGGAGCGATCCTCAGGGCTTTCGAGACGTTGGACGGTGCCTGGCGGCTTCCCACGACGGTCGCGGACGTCGATCCCCGATACCTCCTGCTGCTCAAGGCCTATGAGGACCGGCGCTTCGAGGAGCACGGCGGCGTCGATGTGCCGGCGCTGCTGCGCGCGGGCGGGCAGTGGGTCTCGCACGGGCACATCGTCTCCGGCGCCTCGACGCTCACGATGCAGGCCGCCCGCCTCCTCGAGCCCGAGCCGCGGAGCATCGCTGCCAAGCTCCATCAGATCTTCCGCGCGCTGCAGCTCGAGGAGCGGCTCGACAAGGCGCAAATCCTCCGCATTTACCTCACCCTCGCGCCCTTCGGCGGCAATCTCGAGGGGGTGCGCGCGGCGAGCCTCGCCTATTTCGGCAAGGAGCCGCAGCACCTGACGCTCGGCGAGGCGGCGCTCCTGGTGGCGCTGCCGCAATCTCCGGAACGGCTCCGCCCCGACCGCCACCCCGAGGCCGCGCGCGCCGCCCGCGCCAAGGTGCTGGAGCGGCTCCGGGATCACGGCGTCATCTCCGCGAGCGACGCCCAGGAGGCGATGGCGGAGCCGCTGCCGCAGGCGCGTCTCGCCTTCCCGTTCCGCGCGCCGCACCTGTCGCAGGAGCTCGCGGCGAAGGCGGCGCCGGGCGGCGTCATCTTCACGACGATCGACGGGCGGCTGCAGTGCGCGCTCGAGACGCTCGCGCGGCGCGAGGCCGAGCGCTTCGACGACGGCGCCGATCTCGCGGTGGTCGTGGTCGAGAACCGGAGCCGCGCGGTGCTCGCCTATCTCGGCAGTGCGGATTTCCTCGGCCGCAGCGGCCAGATCGACCTCGCCCGCGCCAAGCGCTCGCCGGGCTCGGCGCTCAAGCCCTTCATCTACGGCTTCGCCTTCGACGACCGCGCGATCCACCCCGCGAGCATGATCGACGACGAGCCCGTCCGCTTCGGCGACTACGCCCCGCGCAACTTCGACCGCGAGTTCCAGGGCACGGTAAGCGTGCGGGTGGCGCTGCAGCAGTCGCTGAACGTGCCGGCGGTGCAGCTCCTCGACCGCGTAGGCCCCGTGCGCTTCGTCGCGGATTTGCGCGCGGCAGGCGCCGGGATCGGCTTCCGCCGCCTCGTGGGCACGCCCTCGCTCCCGGTGGCGCTGGGCGGCCTCGGCATCGATCTCGCCGATCTCACCATGCTCTATGCGGCGTTCCCCAACGGCGGCAGCGCCGAGCCGCTGGGTGTGACGCCCACGGCCGCCAGCGCGCCGGTGCGGCTCATGGGGCCAGCGGCCGCGTGGTACGTCACCGACATCCTCCGGGGCTCGCCGCTGCCGCCGGGCTTCGCGCAGGCGCTGGGATTGAAGCGCGCGCGGGACGTCGGCTTCAAGACCGGCACCTCTTACGGCTACCGCGACGCCTGGGCCGTGGGCTTCTCACCGGATTACACCGTCGGCGTCTGGGTCGGCCGCGCAGATGGCTCGCCCAGGCCCGGCCATGTCGGACGAAATACCTCGACGCCGATCCTGCTCAAGGTCTTCGACCTGCTGCCGCCGGACAACCGCGCCTTCGGCTCGCCGCCGCCGGACGCCGTCGTCGCCTCCAGCAGCACCGACCTCCCGCCCTCGCTCCGCCACTTCACGCGCGAGAGCCTGGCGCCCGCGCGATCCGGCGGCATCGAGCCGCCGCGCATCCTCTTCCCGCCGGACGGCGCTGTGGTGGAATGGCGCGGCGAGGATGCCGCTCGCGGCGGCCTGCCGCTCAAGGCCGAAGGCGGAGCGAAGCCGCTCGCCTGGGTCGTCAACGGCGCACCGCTCGCCGCGACCTCCCTCGCCGGAAACGGCCTCTGGCAGCCCGACGGCGAGGGCTTCGCGCGCATCGCCGTCGTCGATGCGCAGGGCCGTAGCGCCGAGGTACGCGTGCGCGTGGTGACGCAGCGCTAATTCGAGCGCAAGAATCGGATCGCGCGGCCGGCGCCGCTCCGGCAGTCTCCGCCCTCTCGAAGCGGGGGAGCGGCGAATGGCGGCAAAGCGGATGGGCGCGGCGGAATGGGGCTATCTGCTCACGCTCGCGGCAGCCTGGGGCGGCATCTTTCTCTTCAACCGATTCGTGCTCGCGAGTTTCCCGCCGCTGACGGCGGTCTTCCTCCGCGTGGGGATCGCGGCGCCGATCCTGGTGGCGCTGGTCTATCTCCGGGGCGAGCGGCTGCCGCGCTCGCTCTCGCTCTGGGGCGCCTTTGCGGCGATGGGCTTCCTCAACAACGCGCTCCCCTTCACGCTCTTCGTCTGGGCGCAGCAGACGATCGCGAGCGGGCTCGCCTCGATCATCAACGCCACCACGCCCTTCTTCACCGTGCTGCTCGCTCATGCGATGACCGCGGACGAGCGCATGAGCGGCGCCAAGATCGCGGGCGTGCTCCTGGGAATGGCGGGCGTCGTCGCGGTGATCGGGCCGGAGACACTGGGCGGCCTCGGCCGCGACGCGGTCGCGGAGATCGTGCTGCTGATCGCGCCCATTTCCTATGCTTGCGCGGGTCTCTGGGGCCGCCGCTTCCGCGATCTCACGCCCGCGGTCGCGGCTGCGGGGATGGTCGTGAGCTCCTCGATCCTCATGCTGCCGCTCGCCCTCTGGCACGACCGGCCCTGGGCCTTGAGCCCCAGCGCCTTCTCCTGGGCCGCCGTTGCCGCGCAAGCCGCGATCGGCACGGCGCTCGCCTATTGGCTCTACTTCCGGATCCTCCGCACCGCCGGCGCCACCAATCTGCTGCTGGTGACGTTTCTCATGCCACCCGCCGCGCTCGCGCTCGGCGCCGTCTTCGCGGGCGAGCGCTTCGCCTGGACCGCCTTTGCGGGGCTCGCGCTCATCTTCCTGGGCTTGGCCGCGATCGATGGACGCGCACCCGGTTTGCTGCGCAGACGCCGCCCCCTCGCGGCGTGAGCCCGGCGAGGGCGATCACGAAAAGTTTGATTTTCATGAAACCGCCTCTATCCGCTAGGCTTGAGCGTGATCCGTCCCTCAACCTCGAGACGCAGGAGTGCATTCCATGGTATTGCGTGGGGCGTCACGGCGACCGATGCTCAGTGGCCTGATTGCGGGCATTGTTCTCTGCGGAGGAGGCGAAGCCATGGCGTGCACCGCCGGAGGCAATTTCGTAGGACCCGGCACTTTTGCCGGCCTCAACAATCTGGGCACGCGCGACTGCGTCTCCGTGAGCAACGGCGCCGTCGTGAACGGCAGCATCGTCAATGCCGGAAGCGGCGTCATCGGACCGCCCCCGCCGGGAGCGCCGGCGGCCGTCTCCATCGTGGACTCGACCGTGAACGGGTCGATCCAGAACCACGGCACCATCAATTCCGGCGCCTCCGGCGTCGGGATCGGAGCCACGGGCTCCTCGAGCATCAACGGCGTCACGAATTCCGGCGCGATCAATGCGAGCAACCCCTCCGGCCCCGCCGCGGGCATCAACCTCAACCTGCCGAGCGCGAGCGGCGGGATTGTCAATTCCGGAACCATCACGGTGACCAGCGGCGGCGCTTCCGCCGCCGGCATCGGCGTCGGCGGCGGGTCCACCGGCCCCTCCAGCATCAACAGCACGACCGGCGGTCCGAGCGGCCCTTCCTCCCCAAGCGGCGGACGGTTAAGACACCGCTGACGCGATCGGCTCGAGGCTGTATCCGGGGTCGCGGCTGCCGCGCGAGCCTGAAGCATGTAGCGTGACTGACCGCTAATGCGGAGGTCCCGATGCCACAGTCGATTCCGAGCTCGCCGCCGTCGACGCACTCGAACGTCAAGCTGATCGCCACGTTGAGCCTGCTTAGCCCTGACAAGGTGGCATACGTGACGTTCCTCACCGCGCCCGATGCGCAAGCTGGCTGGTTCCTGCCCAACGATCTCCTGCGCAACGGGGAGAATCCTTATGCCGCGGCGAAGCGGATCGCGCACGCCCAGCTCGGCGTCGAGCCGAAGGAGGTGCAGCTCGTCGATGTCGACTCCTTCACCGGGAACGACGGCACCTGGCACATCGCCTTCCATTTCCGCGCCGAGGCCAAGGACCCCAAAGCCGTCAAGGGCGGCGCGGAGATAGCGCGGCTCGAATGGATGCCGCTCGGCGCGCTGCCGGAGAAGCTGAAGGTCGCGCATGGCGGCTGGTTCAACGGCATAGCGACCCGCGCGCGCCAGCACCGGCAAGCATCGAAATAGGCCGGCCGGTGCCGGCGACGCTGCCTATTTCGGCGACATCACCATGGTCATCTGGCGGCCTTCCATGCGCGGGGTCTGCTCGATCTTGGCGACCTTGTCGAGGTCGTCCTTGACCCGCATCAGGACGTTCATCCCGAGCTCCTGGTGCGCGAGCTCGCGGCCGCGGAAGCGCATGGTCACTTTGACCTTGTCGCCCTCCTCGATGAACTTGAGCATGCTGCGCATCTTCACGTCGTAATCGTGATCGTCGATGCCCGGGCGCAGCTTGATTTCCTTGACCTCGATCACCTTCTGCTTCTTGCGCGCCTCGTTGCGGCGCTTCTGCTCCTCGTATTTGTATTTGCCGAAATCGAGGATCTTGCAGACGGGGGGATCGGCGTTGGGAGAGACTTCCACGAGGTCGAGACCGGCCTCGAAAGCCTTGGTGAGAGCCTCGCCGCGGCTGACGACGCCGAGCATGTTGCCTCGCTCGTCCACCAAGCGGACTCGGGGCGTGAGGATCTCCTCGTTGACGCGCGGCCCGTCTTTCGAGGGCGGCGCGGGTAGCGGTGGCCTGGCTATGTAGGTCCTCCTGACAACGTGAAAACAGCCCGCCCCGCCAGGGACTTACTGTCCCGGTCGGCCACGGGCGGAGAGCGGCGGCGGCCCCTCAACGGGCGGGCGCCGCAGCCTCCGCGTTCAATCTAGCGACGGCTTCGTCAAGCGCAAGAATTTCTTGCTCTTTTCCGCCGAGACGGCGGATCGCGACGCTCCGCGTCTCGGCCTCGCGCCTGCCGACGACGAGCAGCACGGGGATCTTCGCGACGCTGTGCTCGCGCACCTTGAAGTTGATCTTCTCGTTGCGGAGATCGGTCTCGACGCGGAGCCCAGCGGCCCCCGCGATCTCCGCGACCTCCCGCGCGTAGGCGTCGGCGTCGTTCGTGATGGTCAGCACCCTCGCCTGCACCGGCGCAAGCCAGAGCGGGAAATGGCCCGCATAGTGCTCGATCAGGATGCCGATAAAGCGCTCCATCGAGCCCAGGATCGCGCGATGCAGCATGACCGGCCGGTGCTTCGCCCCGTCCGCGCCGGTATAGCTCGCATCGAGCCGCTCCGGCAGCACGAAATCCACCTGCAGGGTGCCGCACTGCCAGTCGCGGCCGATCGTGTCGCGCAGCACGAATTCGAGCTTGGGTCCATAGAAGGCGCCCTCGCCGGGATTGCGCGTGTAAGGCAATCCCGCGGCCTTGGTCGCCTCCTCGAGCGCGCGCTCGGCCTTGTCCCAGACCTCGTCCGAGCCCGCGCGTACCGGCGGCCGGTCGGAGAACTTGACCGTCACGTCCTCGAAGCCGAAATCCCGGTAGACCGAACGCAGGAGGTCGCAGAAGGCGATGCTCTCCGCGTTGATCTGCTCCTCCGTGCAGAAGATGTGGGCATCGTCCTGCGTGAAGGCGCGGACGCGCATGATGCCGTGGAGCGCGCCCGAGGGCTCGTTCCGGTGGCAGGAGCCGAACTCCGCCATCCTGAGCGGCAGGTCGCGGTAGCTCTTGAGGCCCTGGTTGAAGATCTGCACGGCGCCCGGGCAGTTCATGGGCTTCAATGCGAGGATGCGCTCGCCGTCCTCGTCCTTCACCGTGAACATGTTCTGGCGGAATTTCTCCCAGTGGCCCGAGGCCTCCCAGAGCGCGCGGTCGACGAGCTGCGGCGTCTTAACCTCGACGTAGCCGGCCTCCTCGAGACGATGGCGCAGGTGGCGCTCGATGATGCGGTAGAGCGTCCAGCCCTTGGGATGCCAGAACACGCTCCCGACCGCCTCCTCCTGCTGGTGGAAGAGATCGAGCTCCCGCCCCAGGCGGCGATGGTCGCGCTTCTCCGCCTCCTCGAGCTGGAAGAGATAGGCGTCGAGCTCCTTCTGCTCGGCGAAAGCGGTGCCGTAGACGCGCTGAAGCTGCTGGTTCCTGGCATCGCCGCGCCAATAGGCCCCTGCGACCTTCATGAGCTTGAAGGCGTGGCCGAGCTTCCCCGTCGAGGGGAAATGCGGGCCCGTGCAGAGGTCGACGAACTTGCCCTGGCGGTAGATGCTGATCGCCTCCTCCGCGGGGATCTCCCGGATCCATTCGGCCTTGTACTTCTCGCCGATGCCGTCGAAGAAGCGTACGGCATCGTCGCGCTCCCAGACCTCGCGCGTCACGGGCTCGTCGCGGTCGACGATCTCGTGCATGCGCTGCTCGAGCCTCGCGAGGTCCTCGGGCGTGAAGGGCTGGCCGCGCGCGAAGTCGTAATAGAAGCCCGTCTCGGTCGCGGGACCGAAGGTCACCTGGACGTCGGGATAGAGCTCCTTCGCGGCCTCGGCCAGAACGTGCGCCGCGTCGTGACGGAGGATTTCGAGCGCGTCGGCCGAGCTCCGCGTGACGATCTGCACCTTGGCGTCATGGTCGATGCGGGTTGCCAGGTCCATGGCCTCGCCGTCGAGCTTGATCGCGAGCGCGGCCTTGGCGAGGCCGGGCCCGATCGCCTTCGCGAGCTCCGCGCCCGTGACCGGGCCCGGGAAAGTTCGCACCGACCCGTCCGGAAGCGTGATGCGGACCTGATCGGGCGAGGCTGCGGCGGGGTGTGTCGTGCTCATGGGCCGGGGATTTAGCCGATAGCGACCGTCGCGGCAACCTCCTCCACCGGGAGGTCGGCAAGCCGCTCGCGGCGGAGGATGGTGACGCGCCCGCCCCGCGGCGCCGTGAGCGCGGGATCGGAGGCCGCGGAGAAGAGCACCGTCGCCGGCGCGCCTGCCGCCACCATGAGATGCATGGGCCCGGTATCGCTCCCGATCGCCCAGAGCGCGCGGCGTCCGATCGCCGCGACCTCGACGAAGCTCGTGCGGCCCGTTAGGTCGCGCGACGCTGGGATCGCGGCTCCCAGCGGACGCTCGGCCTCGCCGCCGATCGTGACCGGCGTCACCCCGCGCGCGCGGAGCCACGCCGCGAGTGCGGCATAGCGCTCGACAGGCCAGCGCTTCTCGGGCCGATGCGCGGCGCCGCCAGGGATCAGCACCGCGAAGCGCTCCGGAAGATCGAAGCCGCGGAGATCAGCCTTGACCCAGGAGAGATCGGGCGGCGGGACCTCCGCGATACCGGCGATGCGGAGCTGATCCCTCTGACGCTCGAGCGTATGCATCCGCTCGCGCCCAGGGTCGCCTTGGCGATGGGAGGCGCCGCGCGCGATCCCCGACCATTCCGGCCGCGCGCCCGGACCCAGCAGGCAGTAGTAGAAGCTCGAGCGGTCGGAGGTCTGGAGATCGTAGACCCGCGCGAAGCCGCCGCCGCGCAGCCGCCGGCGTAAGCGCAGGATGCCCGGGAGATCGAGGAGCCGCGGCCGCCGGTCGACCCAGACCTCGTCGGCATAGGGCGAGCCCCGCAGGAACTCCGCGAAGGGCGCGCTCGTCAGCAGGACGACATGGGCGTCCGCGTGATGCCGGCGGATCGCCGCCATCGGGCCCAGCGCCTGCACGATGTCGCCGAGCGCGCCGAGCTTTATGACGAGAATGCGCGGTGCCGCCACTCCCCGCGCCTCAGGCGAGCGCCGCACGCGCCGCCTTGAGCGCCGTCGCCGCTGGGAAGAGCAGCTCCTCATAGACGTCAAGGGTGCGCGCGGCCATGAGCGCGGTGTCGAAGTTGCGTCGGACGTGCTCGCGCGCGCGGCGTCCGAGCGCGAAGCGCTCCTCGGGCGCAAGCGCCAATGCCGCCGCGAGCGCTTGGGCGAGCGCCTCGGGATTGCCCGGCGGAACGAGCCAGCCCGTGACGCCGGGCTCCACGGTCTCGCGCGCGCCGCCGTGATCGGTCGCGATCACCGGCCGCGCCATTGCCTGCGCCTCCACGATGACGCGACCGAAGCCCTCAGGCGAGGTTGAGGCGGAGACCACGACGTCCGCGAGCATGAAGGCCGCGGGCATGTCGCGGCACTCGTCGACGATGCGGAGCGTGGCGCCGACGCCGCGCTCTGCCGCCTGGGCCGCGAGCTCGCGCTTGTAGCGCTCGGCGCCGGAGCCGACGAAGAGACAGTGCACGTCGCTTCGCCCGAGGATCGCGAGCGCGTCGATCAGAATTGAGTGGCCCTTCCAGCGCGTGAGGCGGCCCGGCAGCATGATCACGGGAGCGCCGTCCGGAAGCTGCCACTGCCGCGCGAGAACGACGAGACGCTCGGCGGTCATGCGGTCGGGATCGAAGCGCACGAGGTCGACGCCGCGGGGGATGATGCGGAGCCGCTCGTGCCCGACGCCGTAAACCGACGCCGCGTGCTCGCCCACGAAATTCGAGATCGCGATCACGCGATCGCCCTTGGCCATGACGGAATTGTAGCGCCGCTTGAGGCTGGACTCCGCGCCATAGGCGTTGTGGAAGGTCGTGACGAAACGCCGCCCCGTCCGCCGCGCCGCCCAATAGGCGCTCCAGGCGGGCGCGCGGCTGCGGGCGTGGACGAGATCGACGGTGTAGCGCTCGATCGCCTCAGCGAGACGGCCGGCGTTCTTGCGGACGGTCAGGGGGTTCTTGGAGGCGAGCGGGAGGGTCACGTGCTTGCCGCCGGCGCGCTCGATCTCGTGCACGAGCGGGCCGCCCGCGGATGCCACCACCGCGCGCCAGCCCGCCGCGACGAGTGCCTGCGCGATTTCGACCGTGCCGCGCTCGACGCCGCCGGTGACGAGGCTCGGCAGCACTTGGAGCACGACGGGCGGACGGCTTTCCGCCCGGCTGCGGCCGGTGCTAGTGTCCGAATCGTTTGCCATGCGCGCGAGAATGCGATGAGGACGACGCAAATGTCCATGGCCGAAACGACTCGCACGAGCGAGCCGCCGCAGTTCCTGGTCCGCGAGGACGGCGAGAGGATCGCCTATTGCCGACGCTCGGGCCGCGCGCCCGGCGTCGTCTTCCTCGGCGGCTTCATGTCGGACATGACCGGCACCAAGGCGCAGGCGCTCGATCGTTACTGTGCCGAGCGCGGGCAGGCCTTCCTGCGCTTCGACTATTTCGGGCACGGCGCCTCCTCCGGCGACTTCAAGGACGGCACCGTCGGGCGCTGGAAGGCGGATGCGCTCGCGGCGATCGACGCGCTGACGGAGGGCCCGCAGGTGCTCGTGGGGTCGAGCCTCGGCGGCTGGATCATGCTGCTGGCGGCGCTCGCGCGGCCGGAGCGCGTCAAGGCGCTGGTCGGGATCGCCGCCGCGCCCGACGCGACCGAGGACCTCATGTGGCCCGAGCTCTCGGAGGAAGCCCGCGCGACGATGATGCGCGAGGGCTTTGTTCGCCTTCCCTCGCAGTACAGCCCCGAAGGCTACGTCTTCACGCGCGAGCTCATCGAGGAGGGACGAAATCACCTGGTGATGCGCGCGCCGATCCCCATCGCGTGTCCGGTGCGGCTGCTCCAGGGAATGGAGGACCCCGACGTGCCCTGGCGCACGAGCCTCGCGCTTGCGGAGCGGCTCGCGGGGGCGGACGTTCAGGTCACGCTGATCAAGGACGGCGACCACCGGCTCTCCCGCGATCAGGATTTGACGTTGCTAGCGAGAACGATCGAATCGCTCCTTTAAAGCGGCGAAGCCGCCTTAGCGAAGCGCTTTCAGGCCTTCCTTGTAGCTCGGATAGAGGAGCCGCACTCCGAGCTTTTCCTTCATCCGTCGATTGGAGACGCGCTTGTTGTCGGCGTAGAAGCTCCGTGCCATCTCCGAGAGGGCCGCCGACGCGAAGGGCACGAGGGGCGGCGGCGCGACGCCGAGAAGCTCGCAGGCATGGGCGATCACCTCCGCGGGCGACGCGGGATCGTCGTCGCAGAGATTGTAGACGGCG
>Ga0335070_10008439_pt1 | contig 12088 bp, 12 predicted proteins | sample Lox_Sample_13_FD_206722 | JGI IMG/M metagenome (GOLD analysis project Ga0335070, IMG submission 206722) | Soil microbial communities from Loxahatchee National Wildlife Refuge, Florida, United States - Lox_Sample_1.3 | ecosystem: Environmental > Terrestrial > Soil > Wetlands | place: USA...
ATGAATCCAGCTCCACCGGTGACGAGCACGCGCTTGCCCATGGAACCCTCGCCTGATGCTATCCGGGAAGACACCCGGAGCAGGTCCGCCCTCCCTTGTTCGTAATCAGTCTCTCCTACCTTCCTTGGGGGCAAAGAGTGGATGGCTCTGGAGTCTCTATTCCACACTCACCAGAGAGTGTCAAGGAGGGAAACGCTCGGAGAGACCTCGCCAGATTGTACTTGAAGGCCTCCCCCCCTTTCGTTATAGTAGCGGCGCTTTCACGGTCACGGCGACACAGAAGGAGCGGATCTCATGGCGATCGCAAAGAGAATCCAGGAGGCCATTCAGGGATCTTCCTGGATCCGGAAAATGTTCGAAGAAGGGGCCCATCTCAAAGCCCTCCACGGTGCGGATAATGTCTTCGACTTTAGCCTCGGCAATCCCGACTTGGAGCCTCCTGACAGGTTTCGCCAGGCGCTGAAGATGGTGGCGAGCGGTGAAATGGCGGGTGCCCACGCCTACATGCCCAACGCCGGGCTCAGAGGGACGCGGGAAGCGGTTGCGGCCTATGTGAGCAGGGAACAGGGGGTCGATCTCACCGCCGACCACATCCTCATGACCTGTGGGGCTGCAGGGGCGCTGAACTGTATCCTGAAGGCCCTTCTCGACCCGGGCGACGAGGTTATCGTCTGCGCTCCCTACTTCGTGGAGTATGGATTCTATGCAGAAAACCACGGCGGCCGTATTCGGGTGGTTCCCACCCGTTCCGACTTCACCCTCAATCTCGAGGCCATCGACGCTGCCATAAACCCCCGTACGACGGTCATCTTGATCAACTCTCCCAACAATCCCACCGGCCAGGTGTATGATGAGTCATCCCTCAGAGCTTTGGGCCACCTTTTGACCGCCCAGAGCCGGCGGCTCGGGAAGACCCTGTATCTAGTCTCCGACGAGCCCTACCGCAAGATCGTTTATGACGGTTTCCCCGTACCGAGCATTTTCGCGGCCTATCGCCACAGCGTCGTCGCCACCTCCTACTCCAAGGATCTCTCCCTACCCGGGGAGCGTCTCGGCTACGCTGCGGTGCATCCCGAGGCGGACCAGGCGGAGGCCCTCATGGGCGGGATGGTGCTGGCGAATCGGGTCCTCGGCTTCGTCAACGCGCCCGCCCTGATGCAGCGGGTCGTGCAGCACCTCCAGGGCGCCTGCGTCGACGTGCGTCTATACCAGGTTCGAAGAGACCTCTTCTGCCGAGGGCTAGCCGAGGCCGGCTACGACGTGGTACAGCCCCGGGGTGCCTTCTACCTCTTTCCCAGGAGCCCGATCGCCGACGATGTTGCCTTTGTCCGTCTTCTCCAACAGAAGAACGTTCTCGTTGTGCCGGGAAGCGGTTTTGGCGCGCCGGGGTATTTTCGGATCGCCTACTGTGTTTCTGAGCGGACTATCAAGGGCTCCCTGCCCGGATTTGCCTGGGCGCGGGAACGGGCGATCAGCCAGGGGTAATGCCATCGCTGGTAGCTCTGGGCTCACCTCACGGTGCTCCCTCGTTCCAGTCCCCTGGCTCCACATTGTCAGAGATATCCGTTCTTCGAGGCCGCAGCGTTTCACTTCATTGACCCTCCCCAGGCTTCAGGGTAAACTTACGGCGCGGTTTGTGCATTGCTCTGCAGGAGCAAGGGGGGATGAGCGCAGAAGGACGGTGCCGTCCCCTCTCCCTGCTAGCGTGACATCTTTGACCAGGGGGAGAAAACTGTTCGGTTTCCCGGATACTTTTCCCTTCCGCCAGCGGGAGGGGTGGCAGGAAGGGGGAGAAAAGCTCTTGGCGAGAACCACCTCACCTCGGCCTTCATATTCGAATCTGGGAGGCCGTAGAACTCTGCAGTATGTCAAGGGGCCTCTGGAACGAGACACTAGGGGGGCTGTTTGCGTGGGAACCGGAACGTTTTGTTGATCAGTTAGAATCTTCCGAAGGACGCTCGAAGCAGCAATAATCTTCTTGAAGCGATGGAACCATCCTATCTCAAAGCCTGCCGGGAAGGCATTATTCAAGACCGTATCGCGGCGGCGCTGGCCATTCTCGAAAGGTGCCGTCTCTGCCCCCGCCACTGTGAGGTCAATCGCCTGAAGGGTGAGAAGGGCGTCTGTCAAACGGGGCGGCAGGCGATCGTCTCGAGCCATAATGCCCACTTTGGCGAAGAGGATCCCTTGGTGGGACGAGGCGGATCGGGCACCATCTTCCTCACCCACTGCAACCTCCTCTGTGCCTTTTGCCAGAACTACGAGATAAGTCACATCGGCGAAGGGGTGTCGGTGCAGGCCAGCGATCTCGCTGACATGATGGTCGCGCTCCAGGGGAAGGGCTGCCACAACATCAATTTCGTCACCCCCACCCATGTGGTTCCCCAGGTTCTCGAGGCCCTTCCCGAGGCCGTTGAGCGGGGGCTTCGGGTTCCCCTGGTTTACAACTGTGGCGGATACGAGGAGGTCGCGACTCTGCATCTCCTCGAGGGAGTTGTTGACATCTACATGCCCGATTTCAAATTCTGGGATTCTCAGGTGGCAGAGCGGTACTGCAAGGCCTCTGACTACCCGGAAAAGGCGCGCCTCGCGGTGAAGGAGATGCACCGGCAGGTGGGCGACCTTGCCATGGACGACGTGGGAATCGCTCGCCGGGGGCTTCTTATCCGCCATCTGGTCATGCCCGACGGGCTAGCCGGAACCCGCGACATCATGCGGTTTCTGGCCACCGAGGTGTCAGAGAACACCTATGTGAACGTGATGAGCCAGTACCGACCCTGTGGTGAAGCGTACCGGTACCGCGAACTGCAGCGGATGATTACGGTGGAGGAGTACCGGGAGGCCGTGCGCATGGCTCACGAGGAAGGCATCCATCGCCTCGATGAGCGGCGATTGCTTCACGTGTTTCGCTGGCTGTGAGCATACAGGGAGAACCCTAGCCCGCATTATGCACGAACCACCTGCTGCGACCGCGGATATGGCCGTCCGTCCGGGCGTCCTCGGGTCTCGAACCTTGCGACGTACTGACAAGTACGCCTCAGGTCCGAGCCCCTGTGGTTGCCTGGTGGCACGCCCATCTCCACGATCTCGCCTCGGCGTCTCGTGCATAATGCGGGCTAGGGTTGTCCCGAGTTCCCGAGGCGTGATGATCCCATGAGTGTTCCGGTACGTATAATCGTTGTTGGCGACATCCACGGATGTCTCGGCAAACTTGAGGAGATGATGAAGCGGCTCGAGCCGACACCGGGTCGCGATCAGCTCGTCTTCCTGGGCGACTACATCGACCGCGGGGAGAACTCCCGTGGTGTGGTAGAGTACCTGTTGGGTGTCAGGGAAAAGTATCCCGACACCATCTTCCTCATGGGGAATCACGAGAAGATGTTCATCGACTTCCTGGCGGGAGTGGAGCAGGCACTCTTCATCCACAACGGCGGCGGCTCGACAATCCGGAGTTACATGGGGAGCATGGAGAACCCGAGGGTGGTCATGCACCGGGGGCTCGACGCGGTGGCTCTTGAGCAGATGGTCCCGAGGGGTCACCGAACGTTCTTCCGAGATCTCCATTTGTACTTCGAGACGCCGGATTTCATCATGGTCCACGCGGGCCTTAGAAACGGCGTTCCCCTTCAGAAACAGACCGCAGACGATTTGGTCTGGATCCGGGAGGAGTTCATTTACTCCGAGCTGGATTTCGGGAAGCGAGTGATTTTTGGGCATACCCCTTTCGTCCGACCACTCGTACTTCCCAATAAAATCGGCATTGACACCGGGGCTGTTTACGGTAATGCGCTCACGTGCGTCATCCTTCCCGATCTCGAGTTTGTCAGCGTTTGACCCAACGATGGAGAAGTGGAGTGTGCTGGCATGCGGAGGCGCGGTGCGCCGCCGGGCTTTTTATTGGTCTCCTGTGAGCTCAACGAGAGAGATTAATCGCCCCCGTTGAGACACGTCTCGCGAATGGCATGAAACTTGTTAGTCAGCTCAACAACACCCTGGTGCTCTGAGAAGTCGAAACGTTCGGGGAAGACTTAGGGGCCTCTCGGTGGCACCATCTCCAGGAGTGGCTGAGCTGCACTGTGCGTTCCACCCAGCACGGTGGTTCGAGAACGGCCGGGTGGTGAGACGGCGTCCATGAAGGGTCTCTCCCCTCCGGCCCTGAGACGGACTAGCGCGGGGAATGAGGTGGGGTGATGCTGCGTACCCCACACCCCCTATGAATTCCCAACAGCCTCGCGATCGGAAACGGGTGAGGAGCCTGGGCCGATGGAAGATCCTGGAGGGTGGAAACAGTGGTTTGTGGGATGTTTCGTCCTGCTGTCGTTAGTCGTCCTTGCGGGGTGTGCTGAGAGACGGCCCCCGGCAAGCGTTGCCGACGCCCCGGAGCGCCACGTGGGCAACGGCATGACTCTCCTCGAGAGCGGCGACCTGGATGATGCTCAAGCCGAGTTCGATCGGGCTCTCGGGTTGGACGCTGAATGCGGGCCCGCCTATGTGGGGAAGGGACTTGTCTTCGGGACCAAGGCAACCAGAAGCCAGGACGCCGGAGAGAAGGGAAGGCTCACCAGGCAGGCCTTTGATAGTTTGAGGAAAGGGAAGAAGTACGCGATCGGTGATGACGAGAAGGTCGAAGGTTACGTGGCCTTTATCCGGGTTCAGACGATGATCAGGCAAACGGGTTGGCTGGCGGATGCCGAGGAAAACTTCAGATACGCCGTCGCCGTCGACCGGCGGGCGCCTGCCCCGTACTTCTTCATGGGGGAAGCGTACAAGGAGGCCTACCGATTCGGTGACGCCGCCCGCATGTACCGAGAGGTAGTCAACCTCGACAGTGACTACAGAACCGAGGCTGGTCGGTCCCAGGACCTCATGGAGAGGATCCAGCGGGCCGCCCCCGACACTACGATAGGAAAGCGGATTGCCCTGGCGGAGACCTTGACTCGAGGTGAGGCCGCGGCACTGTTTGTGCAAGAACTTAACCTGGACGAAGTATGTGCCAGGGTTGACAGCCGGAATGCCGGCCCGTCACGAACACCGGTCGCGAAGGATCTGGGGAACTACCCTTTGCGGCAAGATGTGGATGCGGTACTGCGCTTCGGAGTTCGGGGACTTGAGCTCTATCCGGATCAGACCTTTCGTCCAGGTGAGTTGGTCACCCGGGCTGCCTTCGCCGTGATGATGGCGGATATTCTCGCCAACGCGAAGGGAGACGAGAGACTGGTTTCCCGGTTCACTGGCGTCTCGTCAGCTTTTTTTGATGTCGGGAATGACCTCTCTTACTTCGGCGCGGTGATGGTTTGCACGAGCCTCGGAATCATGAACCCTGTTAACAGTCGGGGCGACGAATTTCGACCCATGGAGACCATCTCCGGTGTTGAGGCACTTCTAGCTGTGCGGAGCCTCAAGGAGTACTTGCAGACGGGCTGAAAGGGCACAATCGCTATCGCAGTAAACGGGGAGGATTATGATGTCCCTGAAGCTGGAAGGGACCTTGGTAAAACGAAGAAGACATTCTCGTCGGGGTGGGAGACCTAACGATGGCGCGAATTGACGCGTTCTTTAAATTGGTGCATGAACAGAAGGCATCCGATCTCCACCTGGTTGCGGGGCAGCAGCCCGTGCTTCGGATCCGAGGCGACCTGGAGCGGGTCAAGTACAAGGTCCTGGAGAACGACGAACTCAAGGCGATGCTGTACGAGATCACCTCGGAAGATAAGATAAAGGTCTTCGAGGAAACAGGAGACGTGGATTTCGCCTATGAGATTCCCGGCCTGGCGCGCTACCGGGCGAATTTCTACCAGCACAAGGACGGGGTCGGGGCGGCGTTCCGGGAGATCCCCAGCGAGATCCTGACGGTCGAGCAATTGGGACTGCCGCAGGTGGTGGGGCGACTCGCCATGCTCCCCAGGGGTCTCGTGCTGGTGACCGGGCCCACGGGCAGCGGTAAGTCTACCACGCTGGCGGCGATCATCGATGAGGCCAACCGGAAGCGGAAAGACCATATCATCACCGTCGAAGACCCAATCGAGTTTGTCCACGAGAGCAAGAACTGTGTCATCAACCACCGAGAGGTATTCACCCACACGAGATCCTTCGCCGCCGCCCTCCGGGGTGCCCTGCGGGAGGACCCTGATATCATTCTTGTGGGCGAGATGCGTGATCTGGAGACCATCTCCCTCGCCATCGAGGCTGCGGCCACGGGACACCTGGTATTTTCCACGCTCCATACCACGAGCGCCCCAAAGACCGTGGATCGCATCATCGAGGTCTTTCCGGAAAACCAGCAACTCCAGATTCGGTCGATGTTGGCGGACGGTATCCGTGCGGTGATCGCCCAGAGCCTGTTCAAGCGGATCGACATTCCCGGGCGTATCTGCTGCCCTGAGATCCTCATCGCCACCCATGCGGTACGGGCCCTGATTCGCGAGAACAAGACTTATCAGGTCCCCACAGCGATCCAGACCGGGAAGAAGTACGGCATGCAGAGTCTAGACGACGCCATTATGGGTCATCTGAAGGCCCATCGGATCAGTCCGGAGGAGGCGTACATGAAGTGCGAAGACAAGGAGAAGTTCCGGCCCTTCCTGAGGACGCCTCCTGCAGATTTCACCGAGGTCTGATCCGAGCAAGAATGGCAGGGAAAGGGAGCAGAATTATTCAGAAGATCAAGCAGGTCTCCCGGACGCATCACCGGAGCTGAAGCCGGTTCCGGGCATGCTGAGTGCCGGCCCGGTAGCGGGAGACACCCTCTTGTTCAAGGGGAGTGGGTATGCGGAAACGAGAGATCGACCATTTCCTTCGTAAGATGCTTGATATGCACGACAACGTGTCCGACTTGATCGTCACCGTCGACCGGCCGTTTCAGGTGGAACACGACGGGCTGCTGAAATCAGTCCCCATGGATGTGGCCATTGACAGCCTCACCCCGTTTCAAACCGAGATCTTCGCCTTGAACCTTTTGGGAGGCGAGCGCCGCAATGTCGAGCAACTCCTTCACACCGGTTCATGTGACCTCTCTTACCACCTGGCGGGAAAGGCTCGCTTCCGTGTGAACGTCTTCTCCCAGCGAGGCTACTATTCGGTGGTCATGCGGCGCCTGCAGACCCAGGTTCCCAGCATCGATGATCTCACCCTGCCCCAGGTATTCAAGAAGATTGCCCAGGAGAGGAACGGTATCGTGTTTGTTACGGGAGCCACCGGAAGCGGCAAGACCACCTCGCTTGCGGCGATGCTCAATGAGGTCAACGATCACCGGCCCGTTCACATTGTCACCCTTGAGGACCCGGTGGAGTTCGTTCATCACCACCGGAAAGCCACCTTCAACCAGCGCGAGCTGGGGAGCGACTTCGATGCCTATGCCAATGGGCTGCGAGCCGCTCTCCGGCAGGCCCCCAAGATCATTCTCGTGGGCGAGATGCGCGACCGGGAAACGGTGGAGATCGGTCTCAGCGCGGCGGAAACCGGTCACCTGGTCCTCACTACACTTCACACCACCGATGCTGGTCAGACCATTAACCGCCTCCTCGGCATGTTCGATACGGAGGAGGAAAAGCAGGTGCGCATCCGTCTCGCCGACTCCATGCGCTTTATCGTCTGTCAGCGGCTCCTTCCCAAAATCGACGGCGGCCGGGTGGCTGCCTTCGAGATCATGGGGAACGACCTCCGGATCAAAGAGGTCATCCTCCAGGGTGAAAGTGAGGGGAAGACGTTCTACGAGATCACCGAGGGCAACCGTGCCTTCGGCTGGGGCACCTTCGATGATTCCATCCTTGGTCTCTACCAGGACGGCCTCATTACGCAGGAAACTGCCGTGGCTTATGCTTCGAAGAGAGCTGTTGTCCGCCGGGGAATCGATCGCATCAAGGCGGCTCGGGGCGAGAAGATTACCGATATCGAAGGTCTGGAAATGGATAGGGACTACGCCCGTGCCGCCCGCCAGCGAGGGGAGGAAGTTCGGTGAAGGTACAATGCAAGCACTGCCAGACGGTTCTCACGGTTCCCGACGAGAAAGTCCCTGCTGACCATCCCCTTCGAGCGACGTGCAGCAAGTGCAAAAATCCCATAACCGTGGGGCCGAAGGGGAAGAAACAGGCGGCCCAACCTCAGGAGGAGGCCGCGGCCATGGGACTCGACATCACCGTCGCGGAGGTGACTGACGCTCCCACGGCAGTCGCCGTCGATCTGGGTACGGATCCCGTGTACGATTCGCCCCTGGAGTTTCTCCAGGCAGGGGCAATGAGCGCCTTGGTCTGCGTGGACGACCCCGAGCGCGTGAAAGCGGTGAAAACGGCACTCACGGAACTGAATTTTCACGGCAGCCTGGCAAGCTCGGTAAAAGAAGCGCTCAGCAAGCTCCGATACAACCATTATGACCTGGTGATGGTAGACGAGGAATTCTGCGGGGAGACGGCGGAGAACAACACGATCCTACGGTACCTTCAGCCGATGCCCATGTCGACGCGGAGAAACATCTTTCTGACATTGATCAGTAAGAAACATCGGACCCTTGATAATCTGGTGGCCTTCGCGAAGAGCGTCAACGCAATCATCAACGTGAATGACGTGCCGAAGGTGAAGATGATCATGGAGCGGGCGCTCGCCGAGCACCGACGTTTCTACAAGGTGTTTATGGATATGCTCCAGGCGTCGGGTATCCTCTAGCCCGCATTATGCACGAGACGCCGTAGCGAGATCGTGGAGATGGCCGTGCCACCGGGCAACCACAGGGGCTCGGACCTGAGGCGTACTTGTCAGTACGTCGCAAGGTTCGAGGCCCGAGGACGCCCGGAAGGACGGCCATATCCGCGGTCGTAGCAGGTGGTTCATGCATAATGCGGGCTAGCACCACCGTTACGGCCTAACGAGAGGCTCGCGCCCCTTACCGATCCGGAGCCCGCGGAAGTCAGGGAAGATGATGAGGTTTCTTAGACGCTGGCAGAAGAAGCGAGAGGTCCGAGAGCTCCAGCTTCGGATTGATCATTGCCGGAGAACCATAGCCGACGTAGAAAAGGCGTTGCGTACCGAGGAGTTTCGGCCGGACCTCGCAGTCCCTTTCCGTCGCTTGGGGGCGGCACTGGCGCGGGTGGACATATTCCAGCTTGATGAACGAGAGCTGGAGAAGATTGAAACGGCAACCAACAAGCTGCTCTCCGAATTTCGAACCCTCTACCTTCAAGGTAAGCTCAAGAACATCCACACCGGTCTCCTCCACTAGCCCAGAAGGACGGTCAGATCCGCGGTCAGGGCAAGCGACTGATGGAACATCCGGGCTAGGAAGCTCTGGAGGATCTCCTTGACAGGGTTGGCACCGTGGGTTTATAAGGGAGCCGAACGAGGCTGGGGACGTAGCTCAGCTGGGAGAGCGCGGCGTTCGCAACGCTGAGGTCGTGGGTTCGAATCCCATCGTCTCCACCAGGACGTGAAGAAGACTGACCGCGGCCACGGCTGCGGTTTTTTCGTCGTACACGGCGCCTCTCCGTGGCACTAAACTCTCTGGGTGGCTCGGCCTGTTGAGGAGGGCGGGATTGACAGGGTGGAGGACATTCCCTATAGTGCCGAGGCAGCAGCCAGTAGCATTGGAAGAGAATGGGAGCGGGGTCATTCCATGGAGAAGCGAACGGCGAGTCTCACCCGAACGACCACGGAGACCAAGATAACCCTGAAGCTTGACCTTGAGGGTACAGGGCAGTGCCGGGTGAGCACATCCATGGGCTTCCTGGATCACATGCTCACCCTCTTTGCCGCTCACGGCCGATTCGATCTCGAGCTCCAGGCCAAGGGGGACCTCTGGGTTGATCAGCACCACACGGTGGAGGACATCGGCATCTGCCTGGGCCAGGCCTTCAGCCGAGCCTTGGGGGAGCGCAAGGGCATTCGACGGTACGGCCAGCAGACGGTTCCCATGGATGAGGCGCTGGCCTGCGTGGTGGTTGATCTCTCCAACCGGGCCTACCTGGTCTATCAGGTTCCCAAGCTAGGGGAGAAGGTGGGGGAGTTCGAGGTTCAACTCATCCCCGAGTTCTTTCGGGCCTTCGCCCAGAACGCCGGAGCGACCCTCCACATCAACGTGCATTATGGCGACAACAGCCATCACGTGGTGGAGGCGATCTTCAAGGCCTGGGGACGGACGATGCGGGAGGCCTGCGGCCTGGAGCCGGGCGTCGAGGAAGTCCCCTCTACGAAGGGGGTGCTCTAGAAAAGTTGGAGAACCCTTGACAAGAGGGTCGGCTTGGAGTTACAAATAACAATCTGAACGGACGCGGGGTGGAGCAGTCCGGTAGCTCGTCGGGCTCATAACCCGAAGGTCCCAGGTTCAAATCCTGGCCCCGCTACCAAGCAAAAACAGGGGGTTAGGCCACAAAACCTAACCCCCTTTGCTTTGGTTGGAAGGCCGTTTCCAACCCTATTTCCAACCCTCTCAGTTCTTCCCTGGGTTCATTTGATCCCCGACCAGGGCGCCAGGGTCGCGCCTATGGTCCAAGTGGTCCAAGACTCCGTCGCTCCCGCTAACGAGGCTTACAGTGAACATGGCCCCGTCCTGGCCCTATCCCTGCCCTACAATGCCGACAAGAGGTGCTTGACAAAATTGACCGGCTCGTTTATCCTTGCCTTGACCTTGCACTGAAAGCCTCAAGCCTACCACCGGGCGCTAGAAAGTAACTAGGTTTGAAGGGGTCTAAAAATCCCTTGGAGCCGAGAGCAAGCCCGAAGGTGCAAGGTCTTTTTATTTGCCCTTCGCCGGATAGAACGTCAAAAGACACAGCTTCCCCCCGCTCCTCCTAATCGCTGTTTAGTTGAACATTGGCCCCTTCGGAGCGGGGTCTTGACTTCTCTCCTCCGCACGTTATTCTGTTTTCAGATTCTCTTTATGCTCGTATATGGTCCCGTCTCGGCAGCGCCACCCCCTCGAGGCGGGACTTTTCTTTTGTGGTTCACTTCCTCGCCTTCTCGGTCACTTCCCACAGCCTCTCGATCTGGAGCGCCAGCATCTCGAAGTTGAACTTCACGTCGAAAGGAAACGCCGGGTGCTCGCACATTTTGGAAAGTAGCGCCAGGGTCTCAATGATCTCCTCGATAGGCGGGTCATACCAACTCATGCCCTCATCTCACTTCCCTCGCCCAGGAGCTCCAGTGCAAATGCCAACGCCTGGTCCCGCTGCTCTTCGGTCAGGATGGAGTATGCCAGCATGCACTTGAACAACGGATCCGCGCTCAGATACCTTGCCAGTAGCTGTTTTAGCTCTTCGCCTTGTTCCATGACTCCCCCTTTCCTTGTTTTTGGGGGATAAGAGAGAGATCGAGGGGGGGGATCATGGTGCCCACCCCCTGATCTCGCATCCTGGAGCCGATTTGACGGGTCGTTTTCAGCCCGCGGCATGGTCGGACGCCCTGGAGGTATACGCTTGACTTCCACCCGGAAGCCTCTCTCCTTCAGCTCCTCCACCCATGCCATCAACTGCTCCGGCGTGATGTCGGGGGATAGGGTCGTGGTGAATATCAGTATCCTGTCCCTGAAAACCCGGGCGATGAGACACTCTCTGGTATTCGACATGCCAGCATCCCCTAAAAACACGAATCCCGAGACCTGGCCGGCCACCAGGTAGCCGGCTCCGCCTTGCGGTGAGGAGGAGTCTCGGGAAAATTCTTACCCCTGAAATAGAAGCGGGCCATGCGCTGGCCTCCTGCGCTTGTTGTTCGCCATGGTCAGAATCTCATACCTCGCTCAGAATGCCAAGGCGGCGCATCCCTCTTCAGCCTGCCGATGAGGTAAGACTGATGGGTTCCGCCTTTGTGGTTCAAGTTGACATTATCAACTTGCTCTCTTCTATCCTCACCATGCCCCGCCAGCTTCGGGGTCTCGGCGGCCTGGACCACTGAGAGGCGAGGCGACCCCTCTACTTGCCTCCAGGGCGCACGATCTTACCCCTGGGTGGTACGTCTCTCCGATCTCAGGGAAATCTTGACGGTCCACCACATCCTGTGCCATTCTGAGATCATCGAGCGCTACAGGTCGGACCATATGTGAACACCTATAAGGCCTCCCCTTGTCAAGGCAAAAGGGTACCCATGTAACGAAAAGTTTTGTTTTTCG
>Ga0335070_10008440_pt1 | contig 12088 bp, 10 predicted proteins | sample Lox_Sample_13_FD_206722 | JGI IMG/M metagenome (GOLD analysis project Ga0335070, IMG submission 206722) | Soil microbial communities from Loxahatchee National Wildlife Refuge, Florida, United States - Lox_Sample_1.3 | ecosystem: Environmental > Terrestrial > Soil > Wetlands | place: USA...
CATCCCAGCGGTGTCGTTGATCCGTCCCATGAGCGGCGGCAGCACGGCGCCGCCGAAGATCGCCATGCACATCAGGCCCGACAGCTCGGCGCCGCGCTGGGGACGCGCCTCGACCGTGAGCGAGAAGAGGACCGGCCAGATGTTGGCGAACCCCAGGCCGGCGGCGGCGACCCCGGCCACCACGAGGCCGGGAACGCCCGAGAGGACGCCCAGGATGCCGAGGGCCCCCAGGCCCGCGCTCGCCCGGAAGAAGGCGCGGGACGACATGAAGTTCAGCACCCCGCTGCCGACCAGCCGCCCCACCATCAGCCCGAAGAAGAACAGCGTCGGGCCGAGGAACTTCGAGCGGCTCTCCTGGTAGCCGAGGCCCTCCAGCCGCGGGCCGGTCCAGGTCGACAGGCAGACCTCGGCGCCGACGTAGAGGAAGATGCCGAGCACGGCCAGGGCGAAGGTCGGCTCGCGCAGGAGGGCCAGGCTGCTGCCGATGCTGGGCGGCACCTCCGCCCGCGTCTCCTTGACCTTCAGCAGCGCCACCGATACCAGCGCGACGACGGTCAGCGCCAGGAACACCGGGAAGACCTTGCGCCAGCCCAGCTCGCCCACGGCCAGCCAGCCGACCAGGGCGGTGCTGCCCATGCTGCCGATGCCCTTGATGAACTGGGCGAAGCTGAGGTTGCGGGCGAAGCGGCCCTGGTCCGAGACGTCGCGCATGATGGGGTTGCCGGCGACCTGCAGCAGCGTGGTGCCCACGCCGAGCACGAACACGGAGGCGAGCAGCAGCGCGAAGCCGGGGACGACCAGCGTCGGCACCAGCACCCCGAGCGAGCCCAGGCCGAGGGCGAGCACCAGCAGGTTCTTCTTGCCGATGCGGGCGGCCAGCACGCCCCCCGGCACGCTGAACAGGGCGAAGGCCACGAAGGCGAAGGCCGGCAGCAGCGCCGCCATGAACCCCGACAGCGCGTACTGCTTCTGGATGGTGCTGGCCAGCGGCCCCATGGCGTCCACGAAGCCCATGGCGAAGAAGCAGAGGAAGATCGGCAGCGTGCGCAGTCTCATCGGTCTCTCCCCGGTCGGCGCGAGGCTATGCGACAGGCGTGGTGCGGTCAAACCACGGGCGTCGTCAGTCCCCGCACGTCGAAGGTGCGGATCACATCCGCGCGATGCCGACCCCGAGGGCGCGCGCGCAGGCGATCAGGTGGTCGTCGTAGCTCGCCAGCTGCAGATGCGAGTCGACGGTGCGCAGGAAGTCCATCGACGCGAGGTGCACCGCGTCCACCGTCCGCACCGGCATCCGGAACGGCTGCAGCGCGCGCGACAGCACGTTCGGCAGCAGCTCCAGGAACGCCAGCCGCTGCAGCAGCCGCCGCGCGGGTTCGCCGTGCGAGCCGGCGAGGCCGCGGGTGTTGAGCCGGGTCCACAGCTCGTACTCGAGCAGCCGGCTGGAGACGAGCGACTGCTTCCACAGGGCGTCGGGCGGGTGCTTGTCCTCGGCGAGGAGGTGGGCGAGGGCGACGGAAGTGTCGAGGTAGATCACCGCTCCCCGCGATCCCGGTCGAGCTCGGCGGCCAGCTCCTCCCAGCGTGCCACCGGTGCGCGCGGCGGTGGCCCGTCGCCCGCTCCCAGCGGCGGCTGCACCCACCCGTGGCGGACGGCGTCCGCGAGCAGCGCGTCGGCCGCCGCTGCGGCGCAGCCCTGGCGCGGCGGCCCGATCTCGGCCAGCACCTGGTCGTCCTCGGTCACCAGGACGGTCTCGCCGCTGGCGGCCAGACGGACGTACTCGCCCAGACGCTCCGCCAGCACCCGCACGTCCACGACACGCACGCCGGCATGGTAGACCCTCGTGGCCGCACGTCAAGGCCGGCCCTGGCTGGCGCGTTTCCCGAAGCGGGTGGAGAATCCGCAGCCGTGGCCTGTTCCTGGGAGGCATCCCCGATGCTCGGAAACCGCTCGCGTCGCCTGCGGCCTGCCGCCTTCGCCGCCGCCGTCCTGGCCGGTGTCGCCCTCGCCCCGGCGGTGCGGCCCGCGTTCGCGCAGAAGGCGCCCGACCAGATCCTGCTGAAGGACTACCGTCCGGTCAGCCTCTACCAGGTCCCGGTGACGAGCGTGCCCAGGGCACGCTACCCCGTGATCGACATGCACTCGCACCCGTACGTGAAGACTCCCGAGGACGTCGACCGCTGGGTGAAGGTGATGGACGAGACGGGCATCGAGAAGACCGTGGTCCTGACCGGGGCGCACGGGACGGAGTTCGACCGGCTGGTCGAGCTGTTCTCGCGCTACCCGACCCGCTTCGAGCTGTGGTGCGGCTTCGACTACACCGGCTCCGACCAGCCGGGCTACGGGCCGGCGGCCGCGGCAGAGCTCGAGCGCTGTGCGCGGAAGGGGGCCAGAGGGGTCGGCGAGGAGGGCGACAAGGGCCTGGGCCTGGGTTTCGGCAGGGCGAAGGGCCTCCACCTCGACGATGCGCGGCTCGCGCCGCTCCTCGACCGCTGCGCGGACCTGGGCCTGCCGGTGAACGTCCACGTGGCCGACCCCATCTGGATGTACCAGAAGATGGACGGGACCAACGACGGGCTGATGAACGCCGTCAACTGGCGGCTCGACGACAAGCCCGGGATCGTCGACCACCCGGGGATGATCGCGGTCCTCGAGCGGGCGGTGCGGGCCCACCCGCGCACCACCTTCGTGGCCTGCCACTTCGCCAACCTCGACTACGACCTGGCGCGGCTGGGCAAGCTGTTCGACGCGCTGCCCAACCTCTACGCCGACATCGCCGCCCGCTACGCCGAGACGGCCACCATTCCGCGCTTTGCCTCCGCCTTCATCGACCGCTACCAGGACCGCCTGGTCTACGGCACCGACATGGGCACCGAGGCGGCGATGTACCGGCTCACCTTCCGCATCCTGGAGACGCAGGACGAGCACTTCTACGCCCCCATCTTCGACTACCACTGGAGCTACTCGGGCTTCGGCCTGGAGGACGCCGTGCTGAAGAAGCTGTACCGCGAGAACGCGCTGGCGGTGGCGCGGCGGGCGGCGGCCAGCCGCCAGCAGGGGACGCCATGAAGCGCCTGGGTTCGGCGCTCGGTCCGGCGTTGCTGGCAGCTATCGCCGCCGCCGTGGCGGCCGGCCCGGTCCGGGCCGGCGAGGTTTCGGTCGGCCGCGAGGCGGACGACACCGTGGTCCTCCGCTCGGCGGTGGCGGAGTTCCGGCTGCTCGCCTCGGGCGAGCTGCGCGGCGCGCTGCGGCAAGGCGATCGGCTGCTGTGCCTGCAGGAGGCCGGTCCCGGTGACGCCGTGGAGGTCGCGGGCGAGCCGGCCGCCGCCCTGCGCTTCGACACGAAGCCCGCCGAGGTGACCGACCTCCAGGGTGCGCTGGGAAGCGGCAAGCGGGTGACGGTCCGGGGCCGCAGCACTGGTCCGGCGCCGCTCGAGGCGCAGCTCGTGGTCGAGGTCTGGTCCGAGTTCCCTGGCGTCGCCGTCCGCAGCCTGCACCTCCGCAACGGCGGAGGCCGCGAGGTGACTCTCCGGCGGGTGGTGCAGCAGGCGAGCCGCCTGAGTGCCGCCGGGGTGGAGCCGGGCCGGCTGCCGTTCGAGATGTGGTCCTTCCACGGCGCCAGCGTCGACTGGGGACAGGACGAGGTGGTGCCTCTGACCAGGGACTTCTCGCGTCCGAACCGGATGGGTGAGCAGCTCCCCAACGGCTCGGGCGGCGGCATTCCGGTCGTCGCGTTCTGGACGCGAACGGCGGGGCTGGCCTTGGGGCACCTGGAGCCGCTGCCCGTGGTCGCCTCGCTGCCTGTGTCCGTCGCGAAGGACGGGCGGGCGGCGGCCTCGCTGGTCGTCGAGCCCGAGCGGCGGCTGCCACCCGGCGGGGAGTACCGGGCGCCGCGCAGCTTCCTGGCCGTCTTCTCCGGCGACTTCTACGAACCGCTTCGCCTCTACTCGCAGATGCTGCAGCGCGAGGGCTGGCCGATCCCGCGGCCTTCGGACGAGGCCTACGCGCCCGCCTGGTGCGGCTGGGGCTACGAGTCCGAGGTCACCCCCGCGCAGATGCTGGGCACCATCCCCAAGCTCAAGGAGCTGGGTGTCCACTGGGCGACGCTCGACGACCGCTGGTTCGACGACTACGGCGACTGGCGCCCGCGCCGCGACACCTTCCCCGGCCACGCGCTGCGCGATCTCGCGGACGCCTTCCACAGGGAAGGGATCAAGGTCCAGCTCTGGTGGCTGCCGCTGGCGGTCGAGGACGGCCGCGGGAAGTACGAGTCCCACAGGTACGGCACCAGCCAGGTGGTGGCCGAGCACCCCGAGTGGCTGATCCAGGACGCCCGCGGCGGCCACGCCCGCTTCACCCGCAACCTGGGCGTCCTCTGCCCGGCGCTCCCGGAGGTGAGGGCCTACACGCGTGCCCTGGTGGAGCGATTCGTGCGCGACTGGGACTTCGACGGCCACAAGCTCGACAACGTCTTCACGGTGCCACGCTGCTACAACCCGGCGCACCACCACCGCTCGCCGGACGAGTCCATCGAGGCGCTGGGCGAGGTGTACCGGACCATCTTCGAGACGACGCGGGCGCTCAAGCCGTACAGCGTCACCCAGATCTGCCCGTGCGGGACCACGCCGAACCCGGCCTGGCTGCCGTACATGGACCAGGCGGTGACCGCCGATCCCGTCGGCGGGCGGCAGGTGCGGCTGCGCATCAAGATGTACAAGGCGCTGCTCGGCCCGCAGGCCGCGGTCTACGGCGACCACGTGGAGCTGTCGGAGATGAGGAGGACGGGCGCCGACGGCTGGATCGAGATCGGGCGCGACTTCGCCTCCACCGTCGGCACCGGAGGCGTGGTGGGCACCAAGTTCACCTGGCCCGACTACGGTCCGCAGTGGAAGGCCGTCTACCTCGACGAGTCGAAGGAGGCTCACTGGAAGAAGTGGCTTTCCCTCTACGCCCGGCTGCACCTGGCGCAGGGAACCTTCCGCGACCTCTACGTGTACGGCTACGACGTGCCCGAGGCGTACGCCATCGAGGCGTCCGGGCGGATGCACTACGCCTTCTTCGCCCCGGACCCGGCGGTCCCCTGGAAGGGACGGTTGGAGCTGCGCGGCCTCCTGCCGGGCCGCTACACCGTCCGCGACTCGGTCGAGGGGACGGAGCTCGGCGTCGTCGATGCGAAGGCGCCGTTCCTCGACGCCACCGTCGCCCCGCACCTGCTGCTGGAGGCGGTGCCGGTCCAGTGAAGACAGGAGGCCGCGTGAAGGGAAGCAACGACGAGGCAAACCCCGTGTCGGGCCCGCGGCCCTCACGCCGGGAGTTCCTGGGCGCGCTGGCCGGGGTGGTCGCGCTCGGGCGCGAGGCGCTGGCCATGCAGAGCCCGGGCCCGGCCGGCATCCCCGTCCGGCCCCTGGGGAAGACCGGCGTCTCGGTCTCCATCGTCGGCTACGGCGGCTGGGACGGCCCGATCGCCGCGAGCGAGACGGAGGCGATCGCCCGGATGCACCTGGCGCTCGACGAGGGCATCAGCTTCTGGGACAACGCCTGGGAGTACCACGGCGGCCGCGCCGAGGAGGTGATGGGCAGGGCGCTCGACTCGCCGTCGCGCCGCCAGAAGGTCTTCCTGATGACCAAGGTCTGCGCCCGCGACTACGCCGGCGTGAAGGCGCAGATCGAGGAGAGCCTGCGGCGGCTGCGCACCGACCACGTGGACCTCCTGCAGTTCCACGCCATCCAGTACCCGGACGACCCCGAGCGCGTCTTCGACCCCGACCAGGGCGGCCTCAAGGCGGTGCTGGAGGCGCGCAGGGCCGGCAAGCTCCGCTTCGTCGGCTTCTCCGGCCACCGCGACCCGCAGACGCACGTGCGCATGATCCGCATGCCGCACGCCTGGGACACGGTACAGATGCCGCTCAACCTCCTCGACGCGCAGTACCGCAGCTTCGAGAGCATCGTGCTGCCGCTCTGCCAGGACCGGGGCATCGGCGCCCTCGGCATGAAGTCCCTGGCCGGCCAGGACGCCCGGCTGCCCCGCGAGTTGGGCATCGACTGGCAGCTGTGCCGCCGCTACGCGATGTCGCTGCCCGTCGCCACCACCATCTGCGGCATGCAGAGCCGCGAGGAGGTGATGGGCATGGTCCGCATCGCCCGGGGCTTCAAGCCGCTCGGCGACGCGGAGGTCGAGGAGCTGATGGACCGGGCCGAGGAGGCGGCGGAGAAGGGGGAGATCGAGGCCTACAAGGACCCGAAGCAGGGCTACGGCTGCGAGTACCAGGACGCCGTGCTGAAGAAGGAAGGAAGGTCCTAGATGCAGTACCGGCGGCTGGGTCGGACCGACATGGAGGTCGCGGCGATCAGCTTCGGAGCCTGGGCCATCGGCGGGACCTGGGGACCGGTGGACGACGAGCAGTCGATGAAGGCCCTGCACGCGGCCGTCGACGCGGGCGTGAACTTCGTCGACACCGCCGACGTCTACGGCGACGGCCGCAGCGAGCGCCTGGTCGCGCGCCTTCGCCGCGAGCGCCGCGGCCAGCGGATCTACGTGGCGACCAAGGCCGGCCGGCGGCTGCCGGCGCAGACGCCAGAGGGCTACAGCCGGCAGAACCTCTTCGCCTGGGTCGAGCGCAGCCTGCGCAACCTCGAGATGGAGGCGGTGGACCTGCTGCAGCTCCACTGCCCGCACCCGCGCGTCTACGACCTGCCGGAGGTCTTCGGCGTCCTCGACGAGCTGGTCGCCGCCGGCAAGCTCCGCCACTACGGCATCAGCGTGGAGACGGTCGACGAAGCGCTGCGCGGGATACGCCACCCCAACGTGCGGACGGTGCAGATCATCTTCAACATGATGCGGTTGAAGCCGGCCGAGCAGCTCTTCCCGGCGGCGAAGGCGCGGCAGGTCGGCATCCTGGCCCGGGTGCCGCTCGCCAGCGGTCTGCTCACCGGCAAGCTCACCCGGCAGTCGACCTTCGCGGCCGACGACCACCGCAGCTTCAACCGCGGGGGCGAGGCCTTCGACAAGGGCGAGACCTTCTCGGGCGTGCCCTACGAGACCGGCCTCGACTTCGTCGATCGCCTGCGTCCGCTGGTGCCGCCGGGCGTCTCCATGACGCAGCTCGCCCTGCGCTTCATCCTGATGTTCGACGCGGTCAGCTGCGCCATCCCCGGCGCGAAGACGCCCGGGCAGGCGCGGGATAACGCGGCCGCCGCGGACCTGCCGCCGCTGGCGCCCGAGACCATGCGGGCCGTGCAGTCGCTCTACGACGAGAGGATCCGCCCCCTGGTGCACGGGAGCTGGTAGCGCGCGTCTAGCGGGTGGCGGCCGCGGGCCGGGCCGGCTGGTCGCTCCAGAGTCGCGCGTGGGCCTGGAGCGTCCGCGCCAAGTCGGATCCGGCGGGGGCCTGCTCGGCCGCGATGCGGTAGTGCTTGTCCGCGAGCGGCCGCCGCGTCGGACGCTCGCGGCTGACGAGCGCAGCCGCGTACTCGACCTCCGGGTCGGGCCGCAGGACCGCCAGCGCCTGGTGCACCAGCTGGTAGCCGTCCTCCGCGACCTCGATGCCGCGCGCTTGCGGGGTTGCGCTCATGTGCCGGGCCGCGAACAGCGCCTGGCGGTATGCCTCGGCCTCGTAGCCGAGGTCGAGCTGCGCGAGCGCCACGGCGCGCGCGTTGCCGCCGCGGGCGAGCCGGGCACGCAGCGCCTCGAACAGGCGCGTGGCGGCGGGTGGGTCGCCGGCAGCGTAGACGGCCGCCCGGCGCAGTGTCTCCATTCGCACGAGTACCCGCGTCTGCGGGACGAGCAAGGCCAGGGCGTCGCCGGCCAGGCGGCCGCGGTCGTAGTCGGGCCGCGCGTCGTGCCAGCCGCCGCCCCAGGGCAGGGACGGCGCGTCGCCGATCGACATCGGGAAGCAGACGAGGGGCGGGCCCGCCTGGGCGAGGGCGGGCGCGAGCGACACCAGGCAGACGGCGAGGGCACCAGCGGATCGGCTGCTCATCTTTCGACCTCCGTGAGAAGGGCTCACGGGAGAAGACGCAGCCTCAGCGGCTGGTGTTAGCCCGCCGGGCCTCTGCCGGGAGCGTGGGCTCCACGTCGCTCCAGCGCCGCGTCCAGTCCCGCCAGAACTCGGAGGAGCCGAAGCCCAGCTCGTCCCACCAGCGCTCGAGCATGGCGGTGTCGCCGGCCACTATGCCCTCGCGCGTCACGCCGTCCGGGGGTGGTACGAGCGTCGCCAGCCGATCCCAGATGGAGCCGCGGTCGGGCGGGTCGACGCGCGAGAGCAGGTGCCACAGCGACAGCGCGTCGCGCGGGCGCGCCTCGGCTAGGACGCGCGACAGCGCGGCGGCAACCCGGCCGTCCCTGGCTCCGGAGTCCAGCTCGTCCAGCGCCTGGGCGAAATGCGCAGTGGCCGACTCGAACCGCGGCGTGCCCGGGCCGCGGCCTCCGTAGGTGCGGCAAACCGCCCCGGCCGGCACCAGCGACTGGAGTCGGTGGTACTCGAACCCGACCCAGCCGGTCTCGACGCGCAGCAGCCCGGTGCCGTCCGCCCCGACGGTGAGCGTGTACTCGCAGCCGAGGTCCACGGCACGGGCGGCCGGGGTATCGACCACGAACTGGCCAGGCGGCGCCCAGATCATCGCGTGCAGCGTGCCGCGGGCGAGCGACAGGCGGTGTGCCCGTCTCCCGGTGTCGACCAGCCCCACCCGCGTGGACGGCTCCAGGACGACCTGGCCGATGCGGCCGACGTCGAGCCGCGCCCGCCCTTCACCCGTGTCGAGCCACTCTCCGGCGGCGATCCGTCCCTCGCGGCGGTCCGGCGTTCCGGACGCGTGAAGCCACTCCACCTGCCACGCCTCGCCGGCACCGGGCGGGCTCGTTCGCGTCGTCAGCGGCAGGAGAGCCAGTACCACCGCCGCAGCAGCCGCCAACGCGGGCCACTCGAGCCAGGGTCGCGGGGCCCTCGCTTCGAGAGCCGGCGCCGGCGGCAGGCGGCGCAGCGGACGCAGCACCGCCTCCAGGCGGACGATCTCGGGGTCGGGCTCACCCGCGCCGTCCCACAGGTACTCGCTCACCGTCTTTCCCCTTCGCCGAGGAGTTGCCGCAGCATCTGCACGCCGCGGTGCAGGTTCACCCGGACCGAGCCCGGCGTCAGCCCGGTTCGCGCGGCGATCTCCGGTCCGGTCATGCCCTCGACCAGCCGCAGGACCAGCGTCTCGCGGTACGCCTCCGGCAACCGGCGTACCGCCGCCAGCACGGCCAGCGCCTCGGTCTCCGGCGCTGCCCTTCCCTCCAGCTCCGTCGGCAGCTCGATCGTGTCGCGGGCCCGCCGGTGGTGGTCACGGGCGCGGTTCCTGGCGATCGCCGCCAGCCAGGGACCGAACGCCTCCGGGCTGCGGAGCGAGGCCAGCCGGCGCATCGCCTGGAGGAAGACGTCCTGTATCAGGTCGTCCACCTCGGCCGGCCGCACGCGCGCGAGCAGCAGCCCGTGGACCATGGGCGCGAAGCGCTCGTACAGGCGCCCGAAGGCGCTGCGATCGCCGTCCCGCGCGGAGCGGACGAGCAGCGCGTCCTTCTCCTGGCCGGACGCCGTCTCTTCACCGAGCGTGCCCCGGGCCGCAGCCGCTCCCAGCGGACCCAGCGCCGGGCTGTACTCGAGCGCCACCCGCCCCCCAGTCGAGGAATGTTGAAACGCTGTCTCAGGATGATAGACGCTGCCGCCCGCTGGAGTGTTAGCCGGCTGCGTAAGGACGCGGAACTTCCGGCTACCTCGCCGGCTGGGCCTGCGCCCTCTCGATCGACTCGAACAGCGCCCGGAAGTTGCCGGCGCCGAAGCCCTGGTCGCCCTTCCTCTGGATGATCTCGTAGAAGAAGGGCCCGGCGGCCTCCTCGTGGTAGAGACCCGAGGACTCCTTGAGGAAGATCTGCAGCAGGTACTTCCCGGGCCCGTCGCCGTCGATCAGGATCTCGAGGTGACGCAGGGTCTCGATGTCCTCGTCGATGCGGCCGATGCCCAGCCTCTGGATGCGCTCGGGCAGCGCGTCGTAGTAGGTGCCGGGCGTGGGCATGAAGGCGAGGCCCCGCGCCCGCAGCAGCTTCACGCAGTGGACGATGTCCGCCACCGCGATCGCCAGGTGCTGCACGCCCGGGCCGCGCAGCTCCTCGCAGAAGACGTTGATCTGCGAGGCGCGGTAGTTCGGCCGCCAGGGCTCGTTGTTGGCGAACTTGACGCCCGAGCCCGGGTCCCACCACACGGTCGAGCGCAGGCCGGACCCCTGGGCGTGGTCCGGGTCGACGTCGGTGGTGTGGAACTGGATCTCCCAGAAGCGCTGGAAGCCGAGCACGTGCTCGAGCCACAGGCTCACCGGGGCGAGGGTGGCGAAGTTGGACGTGACGTGGTCGAAGCCGACGAAGCCGATGCGGTTCTGGCCGCCACGCGGCCGCTCGAGCTCCTCGAACCCGGGATAGAGCGCCCGGTAGCCGCGGCGCTCCAGGAAGCGGAAGGTGGTGTCGCCGAACGGCGTGGCGATGGAAAAACAGGCGAGCGTGCCGCCGCTGCCGTCCTCGAACCGGCGGACGTCGTCGATGGGCGTGGCGCCCCGGCTCTCCAGCAGGCGGAAGGCCCGCTGCGCGTCCTCCACCTCGAAGTTGAGGGTGCCGACGCCGTCGGGGTGCTTGCGCAGCCAGCGCCAGGCGCGCCCGCCCTCGCCCCGGGGCGCGATGCAGATGACGACACAGTCGCCGGCCATGAATGCGACCGACTCCTCGCGCCCCCTCCGGGTCAGCTCGGGAGAGCTGCCGCCGATCTCGGCGAAGTCCATCACCTCGGTGTAGAAGCGCCGGCTGCGTTCGAGGTCGTGCACGTAGTAGTGCACCGACTCCAGCCGCTTGATGCCCAGGGACTCGACTGTCGCCATCTGCGTCTCCTCCTACGCCGCCGCCACCGTGCCCCGGCACTCGCCGAAGCCGATGCGGGCGAAGCCCTCCCGCTGGCAGTGGCCGACGAACGTCACCTCGTCTCCGTCCTCCAGGAAACGCCGCTCCTCGCCGCCCGGGAGCGGGAGCGGCTTCGTCCCGCGCCAGGTGCGCTCCAGCAGGCAGCCGCGCGACTCCGGCGACTCGCCGGAGACGGTGCCGCTCGCGATCAGGTCGCCGGGCCGCAGGTTGCAGCCGTTCGAGCTGTGGTGCGCCACCATCTGCGCGAGCGTCCAGTAGAGGTCCTTCAGGTTGCTGCGGCTGACGCAGGCGGGCGGCAGGCCCCGCGCCCGCATCGACGCCGTGGACAGCCGCACCTCCAGGTGCAGGTCGATGCCGCCGTGCGCCTGGTCGTCCTCGTCGGACAGGTACGGCAGCGGCCGGGGGTCGCCGGGCGGCCGGGGGAAGGCCGGCACCCGGAAGGGCGCCAGGGCCTCGAGCGTCACCACCCAGGGGCTGATCGTGGTGGCGAAGCTCTTCGCCAGGAACGGTCCCAGCGGCTGGTACTCCCACTTCTGCAGGTCGCGCGCGGACCAGTCGTTCAGCAGCACGAGGCCGAAGATGCGGTCGGACGCCTCCGTCATGGGGATCGGCTCGCCCCGCGGGTTCCCCGGGCCGAGGAACGCGCCGACCTCGAGCTCGTAGTCGAGGTTGCGGCTGGGGCCGAAGGCGGGCGCGGTGGCGCCGGCGGCAGGCTCCGTCTGCCCTCGCGGGCGGCGCACCTCGGTGCCGCTGAGCACCAGCGAGGAGGCCCGGCCGTGGTACCCGATCGGGACCCACTTGTAGTTCGGCAGCAGCGGATTGTCGGGACGGAACATGGCTCCGACGTTGGTGGCATGGAAGACGGAGGCGTAGAAGTCGGTGTAGTCGCCGACCAGCACCGGCAGCTGCATCTCGCATCCCGCCTGCGACAGCAGGACGGTGCCCGCATCGGGTCGGGCGGTGACGAAACCTCCTTCGGCCCGCAGCAGGTGGCTGAGCCGCTGGCGCAGGGTACCGCGCAGGCGCGGGTCGAGCGCCACCAGGCCGTTCAGGGTCGCAGCGCGGCAGGCCTCCGTGACATCGGAGGGCAGGCTGCGCAGCAGCCCGCGCTCTGCGCACTCGGCGAGGTCGAGCACCTGGTCGCCGATGGCGCAG
>Ga0335070_10008441_pt1 | contig 12087 bp, 10 predicted proteins | sample Lox_Sample_13_FD_206722 | JGI IMG/M metagenome (GOLD analysis project Ga0335070, IMG submission 206722) | Soil microbial communities from Loxahatchee National Wildlife Refuge, Florida, United States - Lox_Sample_1.3 | ecosystem: Environmental > Terrestrial > Soil > Wetlands | place: USA...
CCGGATATGTCTTCGATCGACTCGTGGGGACTCGCCTATCACTCGGCGGGCATTATTCGCGGGACAGATCTGGATGGGATACTGCGTTATTCGAACCCCTATCTTTCGAAGAAAAAGAAGTAAGACAAGGCCGCGAGCGCCCGGCGCTCGCGGCTTTTACCTTTCCTCGATGGCCATGGTGGCGAGTACGCCCGGCGTAACTCCCTAGCTGATTTCTACTTCCACGTTTGCAAGACCGCCGGGTATCGTGCCCTGGTCTTCGTTTTTGTCTTTGTCTCTTGTCGTGCCTCGCGTGACTGTCCACGCAATCACCAAAGAAATTACCAGCAGCGATGCTGCCAGATACCACGGCGCGCCAGGCATTCTGTGCTCGGGTGCAATGAAGTAGGCGAAGGTGCTGGCGAAGATCTGCGGGCCGATGATCATCGCGATGCCTCGGATCGACGACATTGCGCCCTGAAGTTCTCCCTGCTCGGATGGAGAAACGCGTCGCGTCATCAGCGATTGCGAGGTTGAGCTGGCGAGCGACCAGAGCGAGTTGATGGCGATCGCGACGAAGAACATGATGGCCGAACCGGCCCATCCGTACATGGCGAATCCGAGAGCGGCGCAGCAGAGACCGATGAGGAGTGCGCGGCGCTCGCCCAGCTTGGCGACTGTTGGGCCCACGACAGCTGCGGAAACCACGATTGAGAAGACTCCCACGACCGCCAGACCCATGCCGATCATGCGCTGGTCCCAGTTGAAGCGGTACATGACGTAGAGAATCCAGACCGTCAGATAGACCTCGTGGGCGACGTAGCCCAGGAAGTTGACGGTGGCGAGGCCGAAGAGTTCGTGGTGCCGCCGGAGAAGCCTTAGCGCACCGAGCGGATTGGCTCTCTTCCATTGGAAATGAGGCTGCCGTTTCTCGGGCGTGAGCGACTCGGGAAGAACGAAGAGTCCGTAGCAGGCGTTGAGGAGACTGGCAGCGGCGGCGACCCAGAAGGGAAGGCGCGGATCGTGGTGGCCGAGCCAGCCTCCGATCGCGGGACCGACGACGAAGCCTACGCCAAATGCCGCGCCAAGCAGGCCGAACGCTTTGGAGCGCTTCTCCGGTTCGGTGACATCGCTGATGTAGGCAGTGGCGGTGGGGATGCTCGAGGCGCTGAGTCCGGCGAGGGCGCGGCCAAGGAAGAGCCAGTTGAGCGAGGGGGCGAGCGCCATGATGACGTAGTCGAGGGCTAGGCCGAAGTTGGAGAGGAGGATGACGGGGCGGCGACCGAAGCGGTCGGAGAGGATTCCGAGGACGGGCGAGAAGAAGAACTGGACGAGAGCGAATGTGGTGATAAAAAAGCCCAGGTACTCGGAGGCGCGGGCGGTGTTGCCGCCGAGGAAGTCGGAGATGAGTTTGGGGAGGGTGGGCGCGGCGATGCCGAAGGCCAGCATGTCGAGGAGCACGGTGATGAAGATGAAGCCCAGGGCGGCGCGGCGCTTAGTGAGCATGTTGGACCTCTTGCTTTGTTTCCTTTGAGTTTGTTTTGCTCATTCTTGGAACGATCGCGTTCAGAGATTGGAGCCAGAGTTCTACCGCTTGGTCTATGCGCCCGCGGTCGCGCGTGGCGCAATAGTCAAGGAGGAATCCGCGGAAACCGGCGATAACTACCGTCGCGTAGGCTCGGGCTGCTCCGGCATTCGCTCCCTTGTCGATCAACGATTGGGAGATAAAGTGGAGCCAGTCATCCACCGAGTTTCTTAGATAGGCGGAGAAGTGGCGGCGATTGCGGAGCGCATGCGTGTAGGTTTCGAGCGAGAGCTGGAACCTCACAACGGAGTCGGGTGCGCTCATTTGCTGCCAGATGGCGCGGCAGGCGTCTGAGGGATTGGCATAGTCGAGGGATCGGAGTTTGTCGAAGCCGGTGCGTTGACGCTCGCGCAAGTGGCGCACGGCTAGAGCAAGAAGCAGCTCTTTGGAGCCGAAATAGTAGAGGAGCACACGCGGGCTGGAGTCGACGGCCTTGGCGAGCGGCCGCAGCGAGACGCCAGAGACTCCGTTTTTGACGAGATAGTTCACGATGGCGTCGAGCAATTCGATGCGGCGAGTCTCGTCGGCGGTGCGGCTCACGTGTTGATGATACCTATGCCTCTGCGGGCGCGAAGGCGGGCCCCGAGGAGTGCGAGAGGAATCAACGAGCAGAGGAAAGTCAGGTGATACCAGACCGGGAGGCGGCTCCAAATCTTGTAGTGTTCGGGGAGGAAGAGAACCAGAAGCGCACAGCCTAGCGCGGCGGGAAGCCAGGGAGCGGCACTCATGCGGCGCGCCGCAGCCGCGGCAATCACCGTGGAGATGGCGCCCAACGAAAGGCGGAATATCTTCATGGGCAGCGTGAACGCTAAGAGCGGCGTGGCTTGGGCGTACGCGGGCCACAGCACGCACGCGAGCCGATGGATCGCGGTGGCAACGACGAACCACACCAGCAGCGCCACGATCAGGGCGCCGATTGCTTTCAGGATAGACATGCCGGCATTCCTTTCAAGACGAACCCCACGGGGAGTCACGAAATTGAAGGGAGTTTAGCATAATTGAAACGATCGTTTCAAGAATGTTTTGAACGGGAGGAGAGGTTTGGAACCAATCAGGAGGACGGTCATCCAGGGTGCCCGGGGATAGGGCGGTAGTTTATAATCACGTATTCAGCTTCCAGCGCAGAGTCAACCTGGCCGAAATCAGCTTGTAATCTGGCGGAATCAGTCAAAGGGAGCAGTTTCATATGATTCGAACGCTTCAAAACGCGGGCCCCACCCTGAAGATCGTCCTGGGGGCGCTGCTGGTCATTATTTGTGCCTCGATGGCGATCACGCTCATTCCGGGCGGAGTCGGAACGAGTCTCGGCTTTGGGTCGCCGGCACGCGGCGTGCTGGCGACGGTCGGCGATCAACAGGTCACGATGACCGAGGTGCAGAAGCAGGCACGCGAGATGATCCGGCGGCAGTTTCCGCAGGGCGGACCGCAGATGGCGATGCTCCAGGGATATTTCTCGCGCCAGGCGGCGGAGCAGTTGATCGGGCAGAAGGTGATGGTGGCGGAGGCGCAACGACTGGGATTGCACACCAACGATCAGGAACTGCGCGACGATCTACAGCGGGGGCCGCTCAGCCTGACGTTTTTCCCGGATGGGAAATTTATCGGGCAGGAAGCGTACGCGGACCTGATTCAGCAGCACGACATGACCGTCGAGCAGTTCGAGTCGATGGAGAAGGACAGCATCCTGATCCGAAAGCTGCAGGCGCTGGTTGTGTCGAGCGCGTTCGTTCCGGAGTCGGAAGTGCATGAGGAATTTCTGCACCGCGACACGAAAGTTAAATTCAATTATGCGGTCATCACGCAGGCGGACATATTGAAGAGCCTGCATCCGACGGACGAGGAGTTGAAAGCGTTCTACGACCACAACAAGGCGAGCTACGCGAACGCGGTTCCGGAGAAGCGGCAGATCAGGTACGCATTAGTCGAGGCGAGTAAGATCGCGGCGGCCAGTACTATCAACGAGTCGGAGCTACAGAACTATTACGATGTGCATCGCGACGAATACCGTGTACCGGATCAGGTGAAGGTCCGGCACATTCTGATCAAGACGCCGCTGCCAGCGCCGGGACAGAAAGAAGATGACAAGGGGGTTGCCGAAGCGCGCGCGAAGGCGGAAGACGTTTTAAAACAGCTCAAGGCTGGGGGCGACTTCGCCAAGTTGGCGCAGAAGTATTCAGAAGATACGACGGCGCAGGCTGGTGGCGAACTGGGTTGGATTCAGCGGGGTCGCACCGTGCCCGAGTTCGAAAAGGTGGCATTCTCGCTGCCGAAGGGACAAACCAGCGACCTGGTGAAGTCGAGCTACGGATTCCACATCATCCAGGTGGAAGACAAGCAGGAAGCTCATTTGAAGTCGCTGGCAGAGGTGAAGAATGAGATTCAGGAGAAAGTGAAGCAGCAGAAGGTGGAAGCAGCGACGCAGAAGGCGGCCGATGCATTGCTGAGTGCGGCGAAAGCGGATGGACTGGACAAGGCAGCGGCGGCCAAGGGCGACAACGTAATAACGACTGAATTTTTGACCCGCACTCAAGCTCTGCCCGGACTCGGAGGGAGCCCGCAGTTGATGGATGCGGTGTTCAACGCGAGCGAGAAATCGCCGCCGGATGAGGTGCAGGTTCCGCAGGGATACGTTGTCTATCAGGTGCTCGCCGTGAAGCCACCAGCGACTCCGACGTTTGAAGAGATTCGCAGCCGGGTGGAGAACGAGTTCAAGAATCAGCGCGCCGGTTTCCTGTTGCAACAGAAGACGCAGGAACTGGCGGACCGCGCGAAGGCGGATCACGATCTGAAGAGAGTGGCGAAGGAACTGGGAGCAAATTTCTTGACCAGTGAATTCGTTACGCCCGACGGGCAGGTGCCAAGCATCGGCGCGCTGACCGGACCTGCGAGCGTCATTTTCACTCTCAAGCAGGGTGACTTCAGCGGCCCGATTGTGAGCGGCGGGAATGGGGTTGTTGCCGAGGTGATCGATCGTCAGGTGCCGACGGACCAGGAATTTGCGGCTAAGAAGGATGAGATCCGGCAAGCGTTGCTCGAAGAAAAGCAGAATGAGATGTTTGAGCTATTCGTCACGAATCTGCGCAAGGGCATGGAAAAGAGCGGCAAGCTGAAGATCAACCAGGAAGAGATGAACGCGCTGACGCGGCAGAGCGCTCCGGGTGGCGGTTCGGATGAGGGGTCGGAGTAGGGGCGCAGCATTTTACACTGGGGCCCCGTCGTAACTGAGAACTGATCTGCATGCTATTCGCGCGCGCCAGCGGAATTCTACTCCATCCCACCTCGCTTGCCGGACGCGGCATCGGTGATTTTGGGTCGTCGGCATATGCGTTCGCCGATTTTCTGGCGAGCGCCAAGCAGGGAGTTTGGCAGGTGCTGCCGCTGGGTCCGCTTGGCTTTGGCAATTCTCCCTACTCTTCGACATCCGCCTTTGCTGGGAACCCCCTGCTGATCAGCCTGGAGCGGCTTGCCGATCGCGGTTGGCTAGACCGCAGTCCAATCGATGCGCTCCCTGCCGGCTCTGAACCGGTCGACTATTCCACGGTGTTTTATCGGAAGATGCCGTTGCTTTTTCAGGCGGCGAAAAAGTTTTTGAATTCGGCACCGACGCACTTGCGGGATAAGTTCGAGGGCTTTCGCCGCGAGAACCGGTGGTGGCTGGACGATTTTGTCCTGTTCGACGCGTTGCGCGCGCGCTTCAAGCTGCAGAGCTGGAATGACTGGCCGCGCGAATTCTGCCGTCGCGAACCGGCGGCGCTGGAGACGGTGCGTACGGAATTGGCGGAGCAACTCGATATACGCAGCGCAGTGCAGTTCTTCTTCTACGAGCAATGGCAGGCGCTGCGGGCATATTGCGGAGAGCGGTCGATTCGCGTGACGGGTGACATCGCGATCTTTGTCAATTTCGATAGCGCGGATGTGTGGACACATCCGGAATTGTTCCGGCTGAATTCGGACCTTGAGCCCGAGGTGGTGGCGGGCGTGCCTCCGGATTTTTTCAGCAAAGACGGGCAGCGCTGGGGGCATCCGCTTTATCGCTGGGATGTGATGAAGGAGCGCGGGTACGCGTGGTGGATCGACCGTTTGCGTTGGGCGACGCGGCTGTATGACTACATACGGCTCGATCACTTCCGCGGATTTTGCCAGTTCTGGGAGATTCCGGCGAACGAACCGACGGCGATCCACGGGCACTGGGTGGATGGACCGAAAGACGATCTTTTTGCCGCGGTGCGCGAGGCGCTCGGCGGGCTGCCATTTTTCGCGGAGGATCTTGGATACATCACCGAGGACGTGCACGCGCTGCGCGACCGGTTGCAGATTCCGGGAATGGCGGTGATGCAGTTTGGGTTTGGCGATGTGGGCGCGCACCTTCATTTGCCGCACACCTTCAAGAAAGAGAAGGTTGTTTACACCGGGACGCACGACAATGACACACTGCGGGGATGGTGGGTTAGCGCGGCGACGGAGAAAGAGCGGGAGTTGGCGGAGTCGTATGTTGGGCCTTGCGAAGATGGGATTGAGTGGGGGATGATCCGGGCGGCGGAGCATTCGGTGGCGAACCTCTGCATTTTGCCGTTGCAGGATGTGCTGGGGCTTGGCAGCGAGGCGCGCATGAATGTGCCTAGCCTTGAGGATGGGAACTGGCGGTGGCGATTTGACCCTGCGCTTTTGAAGGCGGAGATTGCCAAGAAGCTGGCGACGATTGCTGAGATTTCGGACCGGTTGCCGCAGGCTGTGGCGGTGAAGAAGGAAGAGTGGGCGGCTTGACGGTAGTTCTCAGTTCTCAGTTCTCAGTAAAATCTGGTGATCAGGATCGCGACTTCGTCGCTCCCTGGCGCTGACTTTTTCGTGGGGTTGTTGTTGGTCTCTGCTTGTGCGTTGAGAAAAGATTTTAACCGCAGAGAACGCAGAGAAATGCCGCGGAGGCCGCAGAGAGAAAATTAGCGGTCGGCGGAGACATTATTCTTGGAGCCCGTCATCGTCTTACGGTTGCCGAGCAGCGGTGGCCGGTCACCTTTCTTTGGAGTTTCTGTGACTGAACCGATTATTCATGCGCAGGCTGTCGAGAAGTTTTATACGCAGCCGGACGGGAGCCGTATTGAAGTAATTGCGCCCGTCGATTTGGATGTTGAACCGGGGAAGATCATCGCCCTGCTTGGACCTTCCGGTTGCGGCAAGTCGACCTTGCTTCGCATTTTGACTGGGCTTAGCAAGCCTTCTTCGGGCGAGGTGTTCTGGCATGGGAAGCCGATCGCGTCGGCGAACGCTGGGGTGGCGATTGTCTTTCAGAGCTTCGCGCTGTTTCCCTGGTTGACTGTGCTGGATAACGTCGAGGCTCCGCTTGAGGCGCGGGGCGTGGCGGCGGTGGAGCGGCATAAGCGGGCGTTGCGGATTCTCGATACTGTGGGACTGGATGGGTTCGAGAGCGCTTATCCGAAAGAGCTTTCTGGGGGCATGAAGCAGCGCGTTGGATTTGCGCGTGCCTTGGTCGTTGAGCCGGAAGTTCTGTTCATGGATGAGCCGTTTTCGGCGCTTGACGTTTTGACGGCCGAGAACCTGCGGAACGAGTTGATCGAGCTGTGGACGAGCAAGAAAATGCCGACGAGCGCGATCCTGATCGTCACGCACAATATTGAAGAAGCGATTCTGCTGGCGGATCGGGTAATTGTACTGGGGAGAAATCCGGCGCGGATTCGGGCGGATTTTCAGGTGGAGCTGCCGCATTTTCGGGATAGGAAGGCGCCGCGGTTTGTGGAGCTGGTCGATTATGTTTACAAGATTATGACGCAGCCGGATTTGGAGCTGGCATTGCCCGGTGCACATGCGGCGGCGCAGAAACCGGCACGGCAGAAATATCAGATGCTGCCACATGCGCGCGTCGGCGGAATTACGGGACTGCTTGAACTTTTGCAGGATCGCGGCGGACGAGAGGATCTCTACCGCCTGGCGGAAGATTTGAAAATGGATGCGGAAGACCTGTTGCCGATTGTCGAGGCGGCGGTATTGCTGGGATACGCGACCTTGAAAGAAGGCGATGTGGAGATTACGACAGAAGGATCGCGCTTTGCGGAGGCTGACATTCTGGCGCGAAAGACATTGTTCCGGCAGGCGGCGCTCACACACATTATGGTTTTGCAGCAGATCGACAGCGTTCTGCATAGCAAGACGGACCGGTCGATCTCGGAGGAGTTTTTCTACGACATTCTGGACGAGCACTTCAGCCAGGACGAGGTGGAGCGGCAGTTCGATACGGCGATGAACTGGGGACGGTACGCGGAGATTTTCGATTTCGATCGCGAGGCGCACCGGCTGGTGCTGGCCGAGCCGGCTTCGGAGCCGCATGCGCCGACCACGCCGGTGCAGGCGTGAGTCAGGTGCAGGATATCGAAACGAAGCAGCGGGCTAAGCGCGAGGCGCGGGCTCCGCGGTTGCGTTTGCGCTCGCCGTTGCGCATTTGGTCGATTTTGCCTCGGCCGAGCGCGGCGAGCTTGCCCGATGTGGTGATGTTTGCGGGGGGGCTGGCGCTTTTCTACGCAACGGTTGAAGTGGGGCGGAATTGGCTTGGGCCGTTTCATCCGGTGGTGGAGATCAGCCGCAGCCCTGCCGCGCTGCCGGCTTATGCGGGATATTCGCTCCTGCGCATCGCGCTGGCGTACGTGCTTAGCCTGGCGTTCGCGCTTATCTACGGATATGTGGCGGCTTACAATCCGCGGGCCGAGCGCTTCATGATTCCGTTGCTCGACATCTTGCAATCGATTCCAGTTTTGAGTTTTCTTCCGGGCGTGATGCTGGCGATGGCGGCGCTTTTCCCGGGGAGGCAGCTTGGCGTCGAGATGGGCGCGGTCCTGCTGATTTTTACCGGGCAGGTTTGGAATATCGCGTTCAGCTTCTATGCGTCGCTGAAAAGTATTCCGCGGGAGATGCGCGAGGCGGCGGCGATTTACCGATTCAATTGGTGGCAGAAATTTCTGGAGATCGAACTGCCGTACGCGACGATCGGGCTGGTGTGGAACTCGATGATGTCGGTGGCGGGAGCATGGTTTTTCCTGATGGCCTGCGAGCAGTTCACGGATTTCAAGCTGCCGGGGCTGGGATCGTATCTGCAGGGCGCGGCGGACAGCGGCGACACGCGATCGATTCTGCTGGGCATTGTGACGATGGTGGCGGTGATTGTGCTGATCGATCAGCTGGTGTGGCGGCCGGTGATTGCTTGGGCGGAAAAGTTCAAGATCGAGCAGGTAGAGAGCGGGGACGCGCCGCAGTCGTGGGTGCTGGAATTTCTGCGGCGGTCGCGGGCGATGGCCTACGTAAGGAAGAGCGTGGTGCGGCCGTTGGGCGAGCGGATGGCGCAGCACTTCGCGGCTAGAGACGACGCTCCGGCGCAATCGAGTGAGGAAAGTGGCGCGGCAGTTTGGGTTTGGCGTGTGGTTGGAGTTGCTTTACTGGTTGGCGCCGGCTTCGCTGTGGTGCGGGTCGTAATGATTTTGGCGAGCCTGCACGCTGGCGATTGGCGCGAACTTGGGCTGGGAGTGGGAGCGACGTTTCTGCGCGTGAATGCGACACTGCTGATCGGCGCGCTGTGGACGATTCCCGCGGGTGTGGCGATTGGATTCAGCCCGCGGCTCGCGCGGATTGCGCAGCCGCTGGCGCAGATTGCCGCTTCAGTGCCCGCTACTGCGCTGTTTCCTGTGGTGCTGCTGATTCTGATTCGAATCGGCGGAGGGCTTGGAGTGGGGTCGATTGTGCTGCTGCTGCTCGGGACGCAGTGGTACATCCTTTTTAATGTGATTGCCGGGGCGATGGCGATTCCGACCGATTTGAAAGAGGCGGCGAGCGTATTTGGGCTGCGCGGATGGGAGCGCTGGCAAAAGCTAATCCTGCCGGGAATTTTTCCCTTCTTAGTGACCGGCCTGGTTACCGCGTCGGGTGGGGCCTGGAATGCGAGCATCGTTGCCGAATACTTTCATTTCAAGGGGCAGACGTATTCGACGGTGGGAGTGGGGGCGCTGATCTCTGGCGCGACAGATGCTAAGAATTTTGACATGCTGCTGGCGGGAACGATTGCGCTGGCGGCAGTCGTGGTGACGATGAACCGGCTCGTGTGGCGGCGGATGTACCGGCTGGCGGAGACGCGGTTTAAGCTGGAAGGCTAGTGGTCAGTGGTCAGTCAAAGATGCGGTGCTTTGCTAAACTGTCGCTTAGCATTCACAATCATTGGTCGGGAAAATTCGCAAGGAGCAATCATGCCTGCTACTGGAGAACTGATTCGTATGATGAACTACGTGGATGACATTGCCGCAATTTTGCGGCGCGTCAACACGTCCCTGCCCACGATGACGGAGGAGGAAAAACTCCGTCTCGCCGAGTACATCCGCAAGTCCGACCCGAGCATCGAGAGCATCCTGAAGCAGCTTGAACGGCAGCTCGACAAGGTGTCGAAGTAGTGGCGGAGATCAAGACCGTCGCCGTGATCGGCGCCGGCATCATGGGAAGAGGAATTGCCCATGCTGCCGGACTGGCCGGCTGCCGCACCATCCTCGAAGACATCCTGCCGAACGCCTTGCGCAAGGCCGAGAGCGAGATTCGCGCCAACCTCAACAAGGCCGTGGAACTGGGGAAGGTCGATCCGGCGGATGCGGATGCGGCGTTTACGCGCATCGAGTATGCGAGTTCGGTGGATGAGGCGGCGCGGCAGGCGGACCTGGTGATCGAGGCGGTGCCGGAGGAGATGGAGTCGAAGATCGAGATCTTTACGCTGCTCGACAAGATCTGCCGGCCCGGGACGATACTAGCTTCGAATACTTCTTCGCTGAGCGTCACCGAGATCGCGAGCGTGACCTACCGCGCCAAGAAGTGCGTTGGGATGCACTTCTTTAATCCCGTGCACAAGATGAAGTTACTGGAGGTGGTCCGGGCGCTCGAGACGGATGACGACACGTTGGCAGCGGCGGTCGATCTCGGCCGGCGCATGGGCAAGGAAGTGGTGGTGGTGCGGGAGGCGCCGGGATTCATCACCAGCCGCATCAACGCGATGGTCGGGAACGAGGCGTTCTACATGCTGCAAGAGGGCATTGCTAGCGCCGAGGACATCGACAAGGCGTTAAAGCTCGGGCTGAATCATCCGATGGGGCCGTTTGAGCTGGTCGATCTGGTAGGGCTGGATACGCGGCTGCATATTCTTGAGTACCTGCATAAAGCGCTGGGGGAGAAGTTCCGGCCATGCCCGCTGTTGGCGCAGTATGTGAAGGCGGGAAGGCTGGGGCGGAAGTCGGGGCGCGGAGTGTTTGAATATCCCGAGGCGGGGAAGAACTGAAATTAACGCGTTCGTTTCGATCGATGGGCAGCCAGTGCCTTCGGGAGCGCCTGCGGCGCCATGGTGGGCGTACTAGCTTGGTGGGACGCCCGGGCCGGAGGCACTAGTCATCGTCGTCATCCTTCTTGGCTTGGGGATGGCTCGCTTGCATCTTCTTGGCAGTCGCAAGCTTCTGAGTCCACTCGGAAGCGGCAAGAAGATCGGCTTTGCGGCCCTCAGGACTGGTGCATTCGATGTCAGCGCGCTCGAGGTATACCAAATTCATGTAGTTCATTGCTTCCTGGTAGTCGGGACGGAGTTCGAGCGCCTTCTTGAGGTTTGCAATTCCGTCTTCCAGCCGCGACCAGTTTTTTTCCTTCACGACGGCACAGACTTTTGGATCCTTGGCGGGGAGAGAATCTTCCGGCTTCAGATTGAGTTTGGTGCGTTCTTGTGCGCGGAATTGCGAAGCCTGGGTCCAATCGACCAGAGCGGTGAGGTAATAGGGCTCCGGGTCTTTCGGAGCGAATCCTTTCGCCTTTTCGTAGTAGAACTTGGCTTCGTCGAAATTACCCATTTGAGCATCGAGGAGGGCGATGCCCTTGGCGGCCATCAGCGAGAAAGTGTTGAACTGATCGTCGTCAAACACTTTTTGGTAGTTAACAATGGCCGTTTTCGCCAGGTCGATGTTATTGGCGTTGTTGTCGCCCGGAACATATTTCTGGGCGTAGGCATTCCCGAGATAGACGTGAGCATTGACGTTGCCGGGATCAAGTTCCAGCACTTTTTCAAAATGCTGGATGGCTTCGTCAAGTCTCTTACTGGCTAATGCCTGCCTTCCCGCCTGCATCTCCTGGAAGGCATTCCCCATGCTCCCATTCCCAGTACGAAGAGGTGGCCTTTGCGGCTGTGATCCCTCGCCCCTGGCCGGTGGTTGGGCAGCGCAGATGGATGCGACAGTTGCTAGGCAAAGTGCCGATAAGAAGCAAGTACGAGTGAGATGCATACGGAGTCCCCCCTGCATAACTGATCCTCGAAAATCAAGATCGTCGCGATGCCTTGTTCCAGAGCGCCGCCTATCGAAAAATCAATTTTACCGAGCCAGGTCTTTTGTCAACCGATCAGCCTCGGCACGTTCCAGCGCCGCGTCATCCGGCTTGCCCATCCCATCATAAATGTCAGCCAGCCAGACGTGCGCTGTGGGATCGGCAGGGCTCATCGAAGCCGCCTTCTT
>Ga0335070_10008443_pt1 | contig 12086 bp, 9 predicted proteins | sample Lox_Sample_13_FD_206722 | JGI IMG/M metagenome (GOLD analysis project Ga0335070, IMG submission 206722) | Soil microbial communities from Loxahatchee National Wildlife Refuge, Florida, United States - Lox_Sample_1.3 | ecosystem: Environmental > Terrestrial > Soil > Wetlands | place: USA: Florida...
GATCCAGGCTGCACGCTTCGCGGTCCCGCCCGCGTTCGAGTTGTTCTACGAGGTGCCGGTGCGGGGCGACCTGCGCTGGCTCCTCGCGGCGGTCCGCGCCATGGGCGGCCGGGCGAAGCTGCGCACCGGCGGCGTGACCCCGGCCGACATCCCGGCGCCGGATGCCGTGCTGAAGTTCCTGGAAGGGTGCGCCGCGATCCGGCTCCCGTTCAAGGCGACGGCGGGCCTGCACCACGCCGTGCGTGGCGAGCAGCCCCTCAGCTACGCGGCGGACGCGCCGCGGGCCACGCTGTTCGGCTACCTGAACGTCCTGCTCGCGGCCGCGGCGCTGTGGGAGCGGCGCCCCCGCGCCGAGGCGCTCCGGCTCCTCGAGGCACAGGGGCGGGACGGCCTGGCGCTCGGCGAGGACGCGGTCGCGCTCGCGGGGAGCCGCCTGTCCGCGGACGCGCTGGCGCGCGCACGGCGGGAGTTCGCCCTGAGCATCGGCTCCTGCTCGTTCGACGAGCCGGTGGGCGAGATCCGCGCCCTCGGCGCCTCCCTCGAGGCGGCGGCGTGAGCGCACCCGTGCCGCTCGACGCCACCCACGATCCCGCGCGGCGCAGCTGGGTCGCGGCGGCGAACGCGCCCGGCGCCGACTTCCCCCTGCAGAACCTCCCCTTCGGCGTGTTCCGCAGCGGCACCGTGGCGCCGCGGGTCGGCGTCGCGATCGGCGCCAGCGTGCTCGACCTGCGCGCCGCGCTGGAGACCGGTGTGCTGGAGCTGCCGCTGCTCCCCGCCGAGGCGTGCTGCGCGGGCCGCCTCAACGAGTTGATGGGCCTCGGGACCGCGGCGCGGCGCGAGGTGCGGCATGCGGTGCACGAGGTCCTCTCCGAGGGGAGCCTGCTCGGGCGTGACCGGGCCGCGCAGGAGCGGGTGCTGCTGTCCGCCGCCGACGTGGAGCTGCTGCGGCCCGCCGATGTGGGCGACTACACCGACTTCTACGCCTCGCTCGACCACGCGACCAACGTGGGCTCGATGTTCCGGCCCAACGACCCGCTGCTCCCCAACTACAAGTGGGTGCCGATCGGCTACCACGGCCGCGCGTCGTCGGTGGTGGTGGGCGGCACCCCGGTGCAGCGGCCGCTCGGGCAGACGAAGGCCCCCGACGCCGCGGCGCCGGCGTTCGGGCCGACGCGGCAGCTCGACTACGAGCTCGAGGTGGGCGCGTGGGTCGCGGCGGGGAACGCCCTCGGCGAGCCGGTCCCGCTGGCGCGGGCGGGGGACCACCTGTTCGGCGTCTCCCTCCTCAACGACTGGTCGGCGCGCGACGTGCAGGCGTGGGAGTACCAGCCCCTCGGCCCGTTCCTGGCCAAGAACTTCCTGACGTCGGTCTCGCCGTGGGTGGTGACGATGGAGGCGCTCGCGCCGTTCCGCGCGCCGGCGCCGCCGCGGCCGGTGGGCGACCCGCGGCCCCTCCCCTACCTCGACGATCCGGCCGACCGGGCGGCCGGCGCGCTCGCGCTCGCCCTCGAGGTGCGCCTCGCCTCCGCGCGGATGCGCGAGGCGGGCATCGAGCCGGTGCGGGTGGGCCGGTCCGACTTCGCGCGGACGTACTGGACCCTCGGCCAGCTGGTGGCGCACCACACCGCGAACGGGTGCAACCTGCGGCCGGGCGACCTGCTGGGGAGCGGCACGGTGTCGGGGCCCGAGCGGGGGCAGCGCGGGTGCCTCCTCGAGGCGACGTGGCGGGGGAAGGAGCCGCTCGAGCTGCCCACGGGGGAGCGGCGCGCGTTCCTCGAGGACGGGGACGAGGTGGTGATGACCGGCTGGTGCGAGCGGCCCGGCACGGCGCGGATCGGCCTCGGCGAGTGCCGGGGCGTGGTGCGGCCGGCGCAGGGCTGCTGAGCGCGAGGAGGAGGGCGATGGCGACCACGGCGAAGGGCGCGGCCGGCCCGGCGGCTGGCCTCACCACCACCAAGGCCCCGTTCATCGAGCAGGCACAGGCGAACGGCGAGCTGTACATCACCCAGCCGTACGAGCTGTACTCCGAGGACAACCACCGCACCTGGAGCCGGCTGCTGGAGCGCATCCGCCCGCGGTGGGAGCGGTACGCCAACGCGAGGTTCCTGGAGGGGGTGGAGACGTTGCACCTCGACCCGCAGCGGGTGCCGCGGCTCGAGGAGATCAACCGGTTCCTGAAGCCGCGCACGGGGTTCAGCGCCAAGCCGGTGAGTGGCTACGTGCCGGCGTACCTCTTCTTCGACTGCCTCAAGCGGCGCGAGTTCCCCACCACCATCACGGTGCGGGACGGCGCGTCGCTCGACTACCTCCCCGAGCCGGACATGTTCCACGACGTGGCGGGCCACGTGCCGATGCACACCGACCCCGCCTTCGCCGAGGTGCTGGTGAAGTTCGGCGGGTGCGCCGAGCGGGCGGCGCGGCGGGTGGGCGGGATCGCGGACCCCCAGGAGCGGGTGCGGGTCCTCACCAGCGTGGTGAAGGGCCTGGCGCGGTTCTTCTGGTTCACGGTGGAGTTCGGGCTGATGCGGGAGCAGTCGGGCGCCCCGATCGAGCCCGGCCGCTGCCGCGCCTACGGGAGCGGGCTGCTGTCGAGCTTCGGCGAACTGGCGCACTGCGTGGACTCGCCCACCGTGCAGCGCTTCCCGGCGCGGACCGAGTGGATGGTCAACCAGTACTTCGAGATCGACCACTTCCAGCCGCTCCTGTTCGTGATCGAGGATTTCGAGCACCTTTTCTATCTGGTGCACGACCTCGAGAAGCGGCTCGACGCCGGGCTGCTCGACAACCTCTCCCCCGGAGAGCCCGAGGTGAACGAGGCCGATCTCCGGAGCTTCCTCGACGCCGCCCTCGCCCACTGAGGCCGCGGGCCCGGCCGGGCGGCTGGCCGCCGCCATCGCCGATCGCTACGTCTTCGAGCGGCTGATCGGCGCGGGCGGGATGGCCACCGTCCATCTCGCGCGCGACGTGCGGCACGGTCGCCGGGTGGCCGTGAAGGTGCTGAGTCCCGAGCTCGGCGCGGCCCTCGGCGCGGAGCGCTTCCTCGCCGAGATCCGTGTCACCGCCAACCTCCAGCACCCCAACATCGTCCCGCTGTTCGACAGCGGCGAGGCGGAGGGGCTGCTCTTCTACGTCATGCCGTACGTGGAGGGGGAGTCGCTCCGCGACCGGCTGACGCGTGACCACAAGCTCCCGCTCGAGGACGCCCTGCGGATCGCGGCGGAGGTGGCGGACGCGCTCGCCTACGCCCACAGCTTCGGCGTGGTCCACCGGGACATCAAGCCGGAGAACATCCTCCTCTCCTCCGGCCACGCGTTCGTCACCGACTTCGGCATCGCGCGGGCGGTCAGCGCCGCGGGCGCTGCGCGGCCCACCGAGGTCGGTCTGGCGGTCGGCACACCGGCGTACATGAGCCCGGAGCAGGCCTCCGCCGACCCGCAGGTGGACGGGCGGAGCGACCAGTACAGCCTCGCCTGCGTGCTGTACGAGATGCTGGCGGGCGAGCCCCCGTTCACGGCGCCCACCGCGCAGGCGATGCTGGCCCGCCGCTTCACCGATCCGCTGCCCTCGCTGCGGGCCTCGCGCGACACCGTGCCCGACGGCGTGGAGGCGGCGGTGCGCCGCGCCCTGGCGCTCACGCCGGCGGATCGCTTCGTGACGACGGCGGCGTTCGCCGAGGCGCTCTCGGGAGCGGCGGTGGCGCCGCCCAAGCCGCGCTCGGTGGCGGTGCTCCCGTTCCTCAACCTCAGCGCCGACCCGGAGAACGAGTTCTTCGCCGACGGGATCACCGAGGACGTGATCGCGCAGCTCTCGAAGATCCGCGCGCTCCACGTCGTCTCCCGGACCTCGGTGATGCCGTTCAAGAAGCGGGAGCAGGGGCTGCGCGAGATCGCGGACCGCCTCCGGGTCTCCACGCTGCTCGAGGGGAGCGTGCGCCGGGCCGGCTCGCGGGTGCGCATCGTGGCCCAGCTGATCGATGCGGCGAGCGACGAGCACCTCTGGGCGGAGACGTACGACCGCGACCTGACCGACATCTTCGCGATCCAGACGGAGGTGGCGCTCCACATCGCTCAGGCGCTGCGGGCGGAGCTCTCGACCGAGGAGCGGGACCGCATCGGGCGGGAGCCGACGAGCGACCTGGGGGCGTACCAGTACTACCTCCACGGGCGGCACTCGCTCATCCTGTTCGACGAGGACGGGATGCGGCGGGCGATCGGCTGGTTCGAGCAGGCGCTCGCGCTGGATCCGGGCTACGCGCTGGCGCACGCCGGCATCGCGCTGGCGTACGCGGAGCTGGGAGAGGGCGGCGTCCTGCGGCCGGGCGAGGCGTTCCCGAAGGCCAAGGCGGCGGCGGCGCGCGCGCTGGCGCTCGATCCCGAGCTCGGCGAGGCGCACTGCACGGCGGCCCTCGTCCGGTTCGTCCACGACTTCGACTGGGCGGGTGCCGAGGCGGGGTTCCGACGGGCGCTGGAGCTCAGCCCGAGCAACGCCGACGCGTACGACCTCTACGGGCGCATGTGCGCGGCGCAGGGCCGATACGAGGAGGCGGTGGCGTACCAGAAGCGCGCGCAGGAGCTCGACCCGCTGGCGCACCGGGTGGACTACGCCACGGCGCTGCTTCGGGCCGGCCGGAACGAGGAGGCCCTCGCGGCGGCGGCGCGGGCGCGAGCGGTGGACCCCCGGTACGCGCGGGCGCAGGCCACGTTCGGATGGGCCGCCCTGCGGAGCGGCCGCGTGGAGGAGGGGCTCGCCGCGCTCGAGCGGGCGGCGGCGCTGGCGCCGGGCGAGAATCAGTGGCTGGCGCAGCTGGGCGAAGCGTACGCCCAGGCGGGCCGGACCGCGCAGGCGCGGGAGATCCTCGCCGGCCTCGAGACGCGCGCGGGGACCGAGTTCGTGGCGCCGAACCATCTGGCCTACGTGTACACCGGCCTCGGCGAGCACGACCGCGCGATGGACTGCCTGGAGCGGGCCTACGAGCAGCGCAGCGGCGCGGTGTACGGCATCAAGGGCTCGTTCCTGTTCGCGCCGCTGCGGTCCCATCCGCGCTTCACGGCGCTGCTGCGGAGGATGAACCTGGCCTGAGGGTCGCCGCCCCGCGAGCCGGGCGCGCGCGGCTGAACCCGGCGGCCCCGCTGCGCACCGCGTCCCGCCGATGCACCGTCACGGCGCGGGCCGCAGGGCCGGCGCGACCCTCAGATGGTCGAGGGGCACCGGTTCCCATCTCTCCGTCACCATGCCCGACCCCACCAGCCCGCCGGCGAGCATGCCGATGCTGGCGCAGGCCATGCCGATCAGGATCGGTGAGTCGGCGACGAATCCGCCCTCGGAATACGACTCGCCGCTTCCGACCGCGATTCCCACGGCCAGCCCGACCACCCCTCCCAGCAGGACCCCGGTCCGCGCCGCGGTCCGTCGGCCGTGTGCCGTCTCCAGGGACGCGAGCTCTCCGAGGAGGGGCCGGATCTCCCGGCCCCCGAACGGGTCGTACACGACCAGCGTGTCGCCATGCTTCCCGCGCAGCTCTCCCACGGCCTGCCGGTCCTGCCCGCGCCAGGTCAGCCGCACGCTGGTGCCGGGGAGCAGGGTCACGGCCGCGTCCGGAGCGAGGAATCCCGACGCGCCCAACGTCGCCGCCATCCGGTCGAACAGGGCGACGGACCAGTCCTCCTCCGCCACGATGTTCGTCGCCAGGCGGCGCTGGGTGATGACGTACACGCCGGTCTGCGCGCTGTCGGTCCGCTGGGCCACGACCCGGACCAGTTCCCCGTAGCTCCAGAGCGACATGCCCTTCTCGCCGAGCAGCATCCAGCTGTCGGGCGAGGGATGCCACTGCTCGCGCAGATCGATGCCGGCGCCGGACATGGCCTGACGGGCCGCTTCGACGGTCCGGTCCAGAGGGGCGGGGAAGACCCGGGGGACGCCGGCGGTGAGCGGCTGATCCCTCAGCCCGCCCATGGTGGCACAGGCCGCCAACGGGACCGCGAGGGCCAGAGGGAGAAAGCGGACGGAGCGGGGGCGATTCATGGCGGCGGCCTGCCTCAAGGGTCGCGCTACGCTGGTCCCGGGCCGTCAAGCGCGCGTCAAGAGCGCATCGCTTGTCGGCGGAGGCGGCAGCGGTCCTTGAGAAAGCCCTCGGGGACGGTGATTCCTCAGGTTCCCGGCGCCGTAGCCGAGTGGTAAGGCAGAGGCCGGCAAAGGGGCTCGAGCCGAGTCCTTTCGTGTTCCTGTGAGTGTCTACAAGAGCGTCCAAGTCGGGCGGCGATTGCGGCTGAGTGTCGCCAGGTCCGCCGCAGTCCGTGCAGGTCTGCCCGCAATCCCGCCCACAGCGCCGGAACCCTCCTAGCCGCCTCGTCCGGTGCGCGCTATATGTGGCCTCATGGCCAACCGCCTATGCACGCGCCTTGGCGTCGGCCTCCTGCTCCTGGTGGTGGCGGCTCCCGCCCTCGGCCAGTGCCCGGACGGCACGCCGCCGCCGTGCGGACCGCGCCGCGCGGCTCCCGCCCGGAACAGCGTCGCCGTCCTCGCCTTCCAGAACGTGGCTCGCGACACCTCGCTCGACTGGCTCGGCGACGGGCTGGCGGAGGAGGTGGCGACGGAGCTCGGCGTTGCCACGGGCGTGACGGTGCGTGGTGCGGGGATCGTCCGCAGCGCCGTGGGCGTGGCGGGGCGCGATCCCCGGCGGGTCGCCCAGCTGGTATCGGTCCGCTACGTGGTGGAGGGGAGCTACCGGCGAGTGGGCGAGCGCGTGCGCGTCTCGGCGCGGCTTCTGGCCTTGCCGGCTGGCGACCAGCGGTGGGGCCAGGTGTACGACCGTGCCCGCGACTCCCTTGCCACGCTGTCGGACGCCATCGCCCAGGACCTCGCCGGAGCCCTCGGCGCGAGGCCGCGCCGAACCGAGCGCCGCCCGCCGGATCCGCTGGCGTACGAGGCGTACCAGCGCGGGCGGTTCTTCTTCCTGAGGTACGACATCCCCACCGCCCGCGCCCTGTTCCAGCAGGCGATTCAGCGCGACTCAGCCTACGCGGCGGCTTGGGCGGGCCTAGCGATGGCCTGGACCGAACTTGCGGATATCGTGACCGCTCCCCTGGAGGCGTACCCCCAAGCCCGCGAGGCGGCCCAGCGCGCGCTGAGTCTGGACTCCACCATCGCGGGCGCCTACGTCGCGCTCGCTGAAGCGGCGATGACGCTGGACCGGGACTGCCGCGGCGGTGAACGTCTCCTGGACCGTGCCCTCCGGATTGACTCGGTGCTGCCGGAGGCGTGGTCGATCCGGGGCTTCGCGCTGGCTTGTCAACGTCGGGACGCCGAGGCCCTGGAGGCCGTCGGCCACGCGTGGCAGTTCGACTCGCTGTCCGGGTACACGGGGGTCTACCGGCTCTTCATCACGTACCTCGTAGCGCCGCAGCAGCTGGCCCAGGTGTTCGCGTCGGTGCGGCAACGGCTGGATCCCGCGTGGGCGGCGGGCTATGAGTCCTACTTCGCTCTGCAGCGCGGCGACTGCGCCACAGCCGAGCGCCTCACGCGTCCGTTGGCCGGGGCGAACCTCTTCATGAACTGGTACGTCCGGGCGTTGGCCTGCCTTGGGCGTCGGGCCGAGGCCGACAGCGTGATCCGAGCGGCGATCGCCGACACCACCCGCCGCTACGTGAACTCGCTTTCGGTCGCCACAATGCTGATGGGGGTCGGTGATTCTGATGGCGCGTTGCGCTGGCTCGAGCGCGCGGCGGACGAGCGTACCATGTGGGTCATGTTCATCCCGCTCGAACCGGACTTCGCGCCGCTGCGCGACGACTCGCGCTTCCAAGCCCTCGAACGCCGGCTGGGGCTGCGGCAGTGACTGCCCGGACGGCCGCCTGATGACCGCCCGCCCGCAAGTGCTCGTCCTTGCGGTCACGGGCACCTTGGCGTGGAGGCGCGGGCGCTAGGCCTCGGATTGCGTCGGGTGGCCCCGCAAGTGACCTTTCCATCCACCGGCGCCGTAGCCAAGTGGTAAGGCAGAGGTCTGCAAAACCTCCATTCGGCGGTTCAAATCCGCCCGGCGCCTCTCGGCCCAAGGTCCCGCCCCACGGGACCTTGGGCCGTTCTGCGCATTGGCTCGGCGCTAGGACCGCCCGACGCGGTGACCAGGTGTGTGGCGGTCCGACGGCAGGAACCTGGCCCCTCGTGGATCCGACGATTCGGTCTGTTCTCCACCCGATCACGTCACGGCGATGCACGCCCTCATCGCGAACGGTGCGTGGGCGTCGGCGCTGCCCGCCGGGCCGATCGGCTATGCCGTCGATCCGATTGCAGTGAGCTCGGCTTGGAGGTACTGTAGCGCCGCTGGGCGACGCACCCCCTCCAGGAGGATCACATGGGCATCGACAAGCTGTGCAGCATCGCTTGCAGGGTCTTCGCTGTGGCCGCAGGGGTCCTGTTCCTGGCAGCGATCGTTGAGTGGCTCATGTACAACGTGGTGCAGACGCCGCTTTGGCTTGGCTTCCTCCCGCAGCGGTTCCTGGAGCTGGCGGCCTACAGCCTTCTGCCGGTGATCGTCATCCTGCTGCGGCAGATCCGGGAGGAGATGCGCGCGCAGAAGCGCGCTTAGGGGCGCTAGGCCGCTGGAGATTCGTGGGCGCGTTGGGGGCCGTGCCTGGGTGAGCACGGAGAGCCGGTGACTGTCTGGCGCACGCTCGCTCCGAGGGGGCCTCCCCGGGCCCCGTACACGGAGCGAGGTGACGCCGCCATCGAGCCGCGTCAGCATCGGAGGAGCCTGACCTGCAGCGAGGCTGGGTCGCCGGCGGGGCCAGCCGTGGCGCGGGTATTGCGCGCGAGGCCCCCGCGCAGCACTCATGGACCCGATTCGCCGGACGGCTGGACCGGGCAGTCCACCACGCGGAGGGGGTAATGGCGAACTGCGAGCTGCTGGAGACGTGCCTGTTCTTCAACGACAAGATGGGCAACATGCCCGCCGTCGCGAACCTCTACAAGCAGCGCTACTGCCAGGGCGACAAGCTGGTGTGCGCCCGCTACATGGTCTTCAGCAAGCTCGGCCGGCCTTCGGTGCCGCCGGATCTCTTCCCGAACGAGGGCGAGCGGGCGAGAGCCATCCTGGCCAAGGCCTAGCACGCGGGAGCCGGTCCTTCCTCACGGTCGTCGGCCGGTCGCGCCGCCGGCGGCCACGGGCTCGTCCTCCAACCTTCCTGCCGCACCCGACGTCCCAACTAGATTGAGACGTTCCTCTCGGGAGAGCCCTCCATGAAGCGTACGCTCGCCTCCGTCCTGTTGGCCGGCTGGGCCACCTTGGCCGCCGCGCCCACCGCCCGCGCCCAGACGCAGACACCCAGGCAGGACCTCTCGCCGCTGTACATGAAGCGGGAGATGATGATCCCGATGCGGGACGGGGTCCGGCTGTACACCGCGATCTACTATCCGAAGGACACGACCCGGCTCCACCCGATCCTGATGATGCGGACGCCGTACAGCTCGGGGCCGTACGGTCCCGACGCCCTGCCCGGCTTCTTCCGCAGCTACCCCTCCATCCCGGCGTTCAGGGACTACCTCGCCAACCGCTACATCTTCGTCTTCCAGGACGTGCGCGGGCGGTGGATGTCCGAGGGGACCTTCATGGACGTCCGCCCGGTGGTCCCGCACACCACCTCGCGCGACGTCGACGAGACCACCGACACCTACGACACCGTCGAGTGGCTCATCCACAACGTCCCCGGCAACAACGGGCGCGTCGGCGTCCGCGGCACCTCCTACCCTGGCTTCTACGCCGAGATGGCCGCCATCGACGCGCACCCCGCGGTGAAGGTCGTCTCCCCACAGGCGCCCGTCACGGAGTGGATGGGGGGCGACGACTTCATGCACCACGGCGCGCTGCTCCTGCCGCACGCCTTCGACTTCTACTGGGGCTTCGGGTGGCCGCGGCCGCAGCCGACCCGGAACGACCGCCACCCCGTCAACTTCGGCACCCCCGACGGCTACGAGTTCTTCCTGAACCTCGGCCCCCTGCGCAACGCGAACCTCCGGTTCTTCCACGACAGCGTGGCGTTCTGGGACTCGCTCCAGGCCCACCCGACGTGGGACGCGTTCTGGGCGGCGCGCACCGCGCGGCCGCACCTCAAGGACCTGCGGCCGGCGATGCTCTTCGTGGGCGGGTGGTTCGACACCGAGAACCTGTGGGGCGCCCTGAACGGCTACGCCGCCGCCGAGGCGCAGAGCCCGGGCGGCAACGTCCACCTCGTGATGGGCCCATGGCGGCACGGCCAGTGGAACGCGCCGCGCGGCGACTCCCTCGGCAGCGTCGGCTGGGGCTCGATGACCGCGGACTTCTTCAACGACAGCATCGAGGCGCCGTTCTTCGACCACTACCTGCTCGACTCGGCGCCGGGCCCGCACGAGGTGGAGGCCGTGGTGTTCAACACCGGCGCCGACGTGTGGCGGTTCCTCGATGCGTGGCCGCCCAGGAACGCCGCTCCACGGAACCTCTACCTGCAGGCTGACGGTGGCCTGGCGTTCACGCCGCCCCGCGCGCGGGGTCGGCTGTTCGACGAGTACGTGAGCGATCCCGCCAAGCCGGTGCCGTACACCGACGCCATCACCCACTGGTACCAGGGCGGCTTCATGGTCGAGGACCAGCGCTTCGCCTCGCGGCGCCCGGACGTCCTCGTGTACGAGACTCGGGCGCTCGACTCGGCCGTCACCGTGGCCGGGCCGATCGACGTGGACTTCCGCGTCTCGACCAGCGGCACCGACTGCGACTGGATCGTGAAGGTGATCGACGTGTTCCCCGACACCGGCGCGGGCACCGACCCGCGCGAGCCCAACACGATGGCGGGCTACGAGATGCTGGTGCGGGGGGACGTGCTGCGGGGGAAGTTCCGGAGCTCGATGACCCGGCCGCAGCCGTTCGTGCCGGGGGCGGTGACGCCGATCCGGTTCCGGATGAACGACGTCTTCCACACCTTCCTGCCCGGCCACCGGATCATGGTGCAGGTCCAGAGCACCTGGTTCCCGATGATCGATCGGAACCCGGGCCGCTTCATGGACATCTGGACGGCGACGGAGGCGGATTTCCGGAAGACGACGCAGCGGGTGTTCCGCTCGGCGGAGTACCCGAGCCACGTGGTGCTGCCGGTCCTGGCGGGAACGCCCTAGCGTAGGCCGGCGCGCTCCTCGCCGGGCGGGGCCGTCTAGGGGTTCGCCGGCCGGATGTCGAGCTCGGAGACCAGCGCGCGCTCCGGGAGCTCCAGCGCGTCCAGCGTCGCCTGGGCCACGTCCTCCGGGAGGAGGATGCGGCCGCGGTTCGGGTCGAACGGCGTGTCGCCGTCGAAGAAGGCGGTGTTGACCGAGCCCGGGCACACCGCCAGTACCCGCACCCCCGCCTTCCGCACCTCCAGCATCAGCGACTTCGAGAAGCCGAGCACCCCGTGCTTCGACGCCGAGTACGCGGTGCCGTTGGCGATGCCGTTGCGCCCGGCGAGCGAGGCGATGTTCACCACGGCGCCGCGGCCCGCCTCGAGCATCCCCGGCACGAAGGCGCGGGTGACGAGGAACAGCCCCCGCAGGTTGGTGTCCATCACCTCGTCCCACACCGCCAGCGACATCTCCGCCAGCGGCGCGAACCGGCCGACGCCGGCGTTGTTCACGAGGATGGTCGGCTGGCCGAGGTGGGCGCGCACCCGCTCGGCGAACGCCGCGACCGACGCCTCGTCCCGCACGTCGCAGCCGGCACCGAGCGTCCTCGGCCCGGCCGCGCGCAGCTCCGCGGCCGCCTTCTCCGCAGCCTGGGCGTCGCGCGCGCACAGCGCCACGGCCGCGCCGCGGCGCACCAGCCCCAGCGCCAGCGCCCGTCCGATGCCGCGCGTGCCGCCCGTGACGACGGCGATCTCCCGCTGCCAATCCATGGGTCCGCGCAATATCGGCGGCCCGGGTGGGGCGCGCTAGAAGCGTCCGGTGCGCACCTCGTCCTTCTTCAGGCCCTTCCTGAGCTCGATGATCTTCGGCTCGTCCACCGGCTCGTTCTCGGGCAGGGGGACGTCGCCCTTCTTCTTCCCCATCGCCACCACGCTCTTGAGCTTCTCGATGACCTTCGACCCCTCGAC
>Ga0335070_10008444_pt1 | contig 12086 bp, 13 predicted proteins | sample Lox_Sample_13_FD_206722 | JGI IMG/M metagenome (GOLD analysis project Ga0335070, IMG submission 206722) | Soil microbial communities from Loxahatchee National Wildlife Refuge, Florida, United States - Lox_Sample_1.3 | ecosystem: Environmental > Terrestrial > Soil > Wetlands | place: USA...
ACGGCACCAGTAAGAAAGTGCTCGATTTCCAGCAGTGCTTCCTGGACAGCAAGGAATTTAGCATCGACGTCAACGGGAATGGCGTCTCCGCGTACACCTTCACGGCCAAGGACGTCGTAGAAGGCTCGTGATCGTGGAAGCGGCTCTATGAAAAAACTCACGAAAGAGGACATCCTCAAGGGTAAGGACAGGCAGGAAACGGTCCACATCGACGTCTACGAGTCCAGCGTCGTCATACGGCCGCTGACCGATGGCGAGCTGAGTTCGGTATTCGCGGTCATTGGCAGCATACCGCTCAAGGAGGACGGCACCCCGGACCCGGCCAGTGTCGACATCACGAAGAATTTCAAGGCGCTTCGGCTCGTCACATCCCTGGGCCTGGTCGATCCCCGGCTCAGCGAGGATGAGGTCGCCGACATGAAATTCGGCGTCCCTGAATTCATCGGGACCCGCATCCTCGAGATCAGCGGCATCTCGCCCAATATAAAAAAAAAGACTTGAGCTGAAACGATTCGTCGCATCCCCGGAGGGACAGGAGCTGGCGGCGCTCTGCCTCGACTACGGATATAAGCTGGCGGAACGCCCCTCCGACCTCACGCGCCCGCAGATCAATTTTTTAATAGCGGCGCTCGTGGACCGGCTGGAGAAGGCGTCCCTGGCCCGGGCCGATAAGCCCGGCGTGAACCGTTTCATCATCGTCGACGACGGGGACGAGGGCGACGAAGACGAATAGCGCGAGGGAGGAAGTGGCATGCGATTATGACCGCGATCAACGGCCTCGTTGAAGTTGCCGGCGCCCTGTGCGCGGAAGGCATTCTGCCCCCGGAAGTCCTTCTGGACATCGCGGCCGCGATGCAGGCGCTTTTAGACTCGTTTTTAGCGCTGCCCATGGACGCCCTGGGAGACGGCTTTTTCCGGGAAGAGTTCCGCATGCCCGCGGAGCCCCAGGTATTCAGGGACGAGCCCGCTGCGACGCCCCCCGCTCCAGTTTCCCTCAATATCGCCGTTATCGCCCGGCAAGTCCAGGAGGCCGTGGAGCGCGTCCAGGAGCGGACGGCGAGCGTGCCGGCCATGTACGCGAGCTTTGCGCTTCCCGAAGGGCTGCCGGAGATACCGCTCCCGGACAATTCGCTTTCCGGGCAATATTCCCGTGAGCTGGCCAGGGCCAGTCCATTGGCGACCGGCCTTCCGGCGGGGAGCGATTTACCACAGGCACCGGAGATGGGCGTTCCACCGGTTTCGCCGGAACGCCCGGCCATGCCGGGCGGCGATCGCTGGTACACGGCGGGCCGCGGCGAGGATAAAACTTACCGGCAGCCGGAAGGCTCCGGCGAGCTAAAAGCCCCCATGAGAGCCCCGGCCATTTCACAGGGCCTGGAACAGAATATCAAGCGTTCCACGCTGGTCATCAACGAGCTCGAGAATATAGTCCGGAACGTCGTGATCACGAAGAATATCGTCGAGGAGGCAACGGGATCCGCCTCCATCGCCCACGAACTACGGAGCGCCACGATGAGCGCCCCCGCACAGGCCGAGCCGTCCCTTCTCAAGGGACCTGCATCCGCCGGACAGGAACACGCGCCCGCGGCGGGCCGGATAATGGTCGCCGGGTCGCCTGTGGCGGGTGAAAAGGGCCATCCTCTTCTGCCCGACACGGTGGTCGCTGAGGCCCTGAAACCCGCTCTCGGCATGCCCATTGCCGCGGCGGAAACGCGGGATAATGCGAAACGACTCTCGGACGCCCTGGCCCACAGCATAGCTCCACCGGAAGCCCCCGGTTTGCCGGTGGCCGGGTCCATGGCGGAAGCCCCTCCCGGGCCAGTGACGGGTACGATGCCGTCGCCAGCCGAGAATGTGACCAAAGCCCTGTCGGCGCTCATGGGCACTTATAGTAATTCCATTAGTGCCATGGTATCGATGTTACCCCCGATCTCAAGGCCCATGGCCGCGGGAGCGCCCACCGTCGCCGGCGGCCAGGCCAGTGCCGTGATCGACGGTCGTCCTGCGGAGATGCCGGGCCGGGTGGGCGTGGCCGTGCAGGGCCCGGTGGCCCGTTTGCTTTCCGCGGCATCGGCAGGGGATCCGGGGGCCGTGGATTTCAATGTGGGCCGTACGGTCGAGTCCCTTCTACGCGCCGGCGCGGGCTTTACCGAGCAGAGCCTGCTACTTGCTATTCCGCCAGGGGGACAAACGGTAGTAAGCCCGGCAGAGATGGATTTCAATGTGGGCCGTACGGTCGAGTCCCTTCTACGCACCGGCGCGGGCTTTATCGAACAGAGCCCTGTGGCCCGGCTCATTAACCAGATTGTCGCGCCGGCGGCGCTGGGCGACACGATGGCGGGGACAGGCGGAATGCAGGAGCGGGCGCTGACCCGCGAAGCGTGGCCCCCCAACCCTGTCGTCAACCTGAGCGTGAGCCTGGCGGCGGCGCAGGCCGTCCAGAAGGCCGGGGCGTCCGTCATCACGCGGTTCGCGACGGCCTCGCCCGGGCCGGGCGCGGGCATCCAGATGCAGCCCCGGGCGGACGGGAATATCGTGAACGTATCGGTCCCGGGCGCCACGGTGGACCGGGAGTTGAACGGCAACGTGAGCAAAACGTCCAGCTTCTACAACACGTTTAACATCAGCGTCACCGTGAAGGGCGGCAGCGAGGATGGCGACCTGAAGGAGCTTGGCAAGAAAATCGGCCGGATACTCTCCGACGAGATCAGGCGCTATGGAGGCGCATAGAAAGAGCGTAAAACCACTGGAAGGATATGGAGGAAGCGAGAAATGAAGATCGAGCTTGATGGCATAAAGCTGAACGAGAGCAAGGAAGATGCCAGCGGAATTTCCGACGGCCGGAATATCCAGAACCTCAACATCACGGACAAGCGGAATTCCGTCCCCCACGACCTGCCCGGGATGATGGGAAGCGTTTTCCAGGACCTCGGGAGAGCCGCGGTGAAAATATCGTTCGACGGCGTCATCTCGGGGGATAATGCGAAGACGCTGCTGGAGTCCATCCGGGGCAAGTTCCAGAAGGGCGACCCTGTCCCGTTCAACTCGGACCTGTCGGGCACCGCAGACATCACGAAGGTGCTCATCGACGATTTCCACGTCATCGACAACGCAGGCAACAAAAACCGTTACAATTATTCGATCGTGCTGAAGGAGTACAAGGAGCCCCCGCTCAAATCGCTCAGCCCCGAGTCGCTGGAATCCGCGGCCGCCGGCTGGGCCGAGGGCATGGTGGACAAGATCCTCGCGGACGCGAAGAACGAAGCCGTGGGCTACGTGAGCTCCAAGCTGGGCGGCGAGGCCGGGAAAGCCGCGGGGGCCGCGTTCGACATGGCCGCGAACAAAGGCAAATCTGAGGCGAAGGACGGCCTCAAGTCCCTGTTCTGACTGCGGCCCACCGATGTGAGAGGAGCATGATGCGATGCTGAAGCCCGTATACGAGATGAAGATTGGCACTCAAAGCTTTGATTCGGCCAACAACGCCGAGGCGCTGAGCATCAACGTCGACAGCGACCTGGCCATACCGCTGGATGCCTTTAAGGTGGTCCTGAAGCCGGGCGATAAGACCGCGGTCGGGAGCGGAGACGCCGTCTCCATCAAGCTGGGCTACGACGATGCGCCGGTCCAGGTCTTCACCGGCACGGTGGACGCCGTGGAGCCGGGCATCTCGAGCGTGACGGTCAGCGGCTTCAGCCTGGCCGCGCCGCTCACCCGGATGCGAATCCACCAGGTTTATGAGCAGCAGACCGCCGGGAACATCGTCAAGGACCTGGCCAGCCGGTTGAGCCTGAGCATCAAGACCGTAGACGACGGCATCAGCTTCCCCATGTACGTGGTGGACGAATCGAGGACGGTCTACAGCCACATGCGGGAGCTGGCGGTGCTGTGCGGCTTCGACCTCTTCCTCACGCCTGACGGCGAGGTCATGTTCAAAAATTACCAGGCGAAAAAGCCCGTGACTTTCACCTATGGCGAGGATATAATCGAGGCCCAGGTCAAGGTGCTGACGCCCCAGGCGACGAGCGTGAAGGTGTTCGAGGAAAGCCCCTCGAGCACCAAGGGCTCGGATACGGCCCCGTGGCTCTCCAAAAAGGTGATGGGTGGTGTGGCGGGAAGTGGCGACGAGGTCTTCATCGTCGCTAACCCGGCCATCCGGGATAAGGATACCGCCGATTCGGTGGCGGCGGCGGTCCTGGACGCGCTGATGGTGACCCTGGTGGGCACCGTGAAGACGATCGGCGAGCCCGAGGTCCTGCTCAGCGATACCATCGAGATCAAGGGGATGCCCGACGCCCGGATGAACGACAAGTTCGAGGTGACGCGGGTGAGCCATGCCTTCAACATGGACGAGGGCTTCACCACCACGTTCGGCTGGATCAAGAGGCCGTGAGAATATGATCGGAGGAGTGTATGTATTATAATCAGGCTGAACGCCTCGACTCGCCGGTGATGGCGATCAAGAAGATCGCGGAGGATGAAGTGAGGAAGCAGCGGACCCTGGAGCTGGCCCAGGTGACATCGATCTATCCGCATTCGAGCGGCAGCGACAACGATAACTATGCCTGCGACGTGAAGCTGAAGAACGGCGACAACGAGCTGCGGAAGGTGCCCGTGGTCACGCCCCACGCGGGCTTCGCCCACGTGCCCAATATCGGCGACCTGGTCCTGATCGGCTACATCGGTGGCAGCGTGAACTCGCCGGTCATCCTGGGCAGCCTGTATAACGACGATCAACGGCCCCCGGTGAACGACGCAGGGGACATCATCTATGAGTCTCCCGATGGAACGGATAGTAACCGGAAGCGGCTGTACCTCAAATTCCCCAACGACATCACGATGACCCTGACAGACGACGGGCTCAAGCTCGAGATGGGCCAGACGACGGTGAGCATACAGCACGACGGCGACGTGGAAGTCCAGTCCAACGCGAACGTGACTATCACGGCGCAGAAGGATATGAAGCTCTCGGCGCAAAACATAACCCTGGAGAGCCAGGCGTCGCTCGGGCTGAAGGCCGGCAGCGACCTTAAGATCGAGTCGGGCGGGAACGCGAACGTGCAGGCGAGCGGCATGATGGCGCTCAAGGGCTCCATGGTCAATATCAACTGAGGTGTGCGGATGGGACAGATGGCGGCAAGGGTGGGCGACATGACGAGCCACGGGACGCCCCTGGGCCCGGGGCCCGGGTGCCCGACCGTGCTGATCGGCGGCATGCCGGCGTGGCGAGCGGGGGTGGATAACCACGTATGCCCGCTGTCGAATGGCCCCTCACCCCACGTGGGCGGCGTCGTGGCCATGGGAAGCGCCACCGTCATGATCGGGGGCGCGCCGGCGGCCCGCATGGGAGACATGATCACAGAGGCGGGCGGGCCGAACTCGATCACGGTCGGCTGCCCGACGGTAATGATTGGATAACGGGGTATGATGTAGTATGTCAGACGCGGAATTATACGGAAGCGATATCAGGCTCAACCTGGAGACGAGCACGGACTATGTCGGCATGGGCGCCGACCTCTCCGTCAACCGGAAGGGCGACATCCAGACGATCTCGGGCCGCGAGAACCTGGGGCAGGCCCTCCTGCAGCGCCTTCTCACCCGAAGGGGCGAGCTGGCGAGCCTGGGACATCCCTGGTATGGCTCCAGGCTGCACGAGCTGATCGGTCGGCCGAATAACCAGGAAACGCGGGACCTGGTGAGGCTCTATGCCAAGGAATGCGTCAAGCAGGAGCCGCGAGTGAGGGAGATCGTGGAAATAACGGTCAGTCCGCAGGGCGGCAACCCGAATGGCGTGGTGCTGGACATAACCGTTGTTCCGATCAAGAGCAATATCCCGATGAACCTCATATTCCCCTTTTACCTGGAGATGAGCTGATGACCTTCGTCCGTAAGTCTTACAACGATATCGTGGACTCCATCCTCTCGCAGATTACCCGGGGGATCGTGAACGAGAAGTTCGAGTACGTGGCGGTCAGGCCGAAGTATCGCCTGGAATATCCCGGGGCGCAGGGCATCGTGAAGGTCGAGGGGACCGTGAACGGCGCCCGATTCCTCTTCACAAAGGGCATCGACTTCACGTTCTCCGAGAACTCGATCGAATGGCTCGATAAGACCCGGCCCGATAATCATACTCCATTCACGGTTTATTATACAATCGACGTGCCGACCGGCATCACCGACGTGAACCCCGGCAGCGTGACCCGAAACATCGTAGAGTCCATCGCCATCGAGCTGGACTTTCTGTACGCCCAGATGAACCAGGTGTACAACTCCTCGTATATCGATACGGCCTCCGGCAAGGCCCTGGACCTCGTCGTCGCGCTCCTCGGCATCACGCGTAAGCCGGCCGGCTTCGCGGCGGGGGAGGTCACCTTCGGCCGGAACAAGGAGCCGGGCCTGACTGAGGCGCCCAAGGAAGCCCTCATCTTCGACGGCAAAGGCAAGTACCAGCTAAAGAGCGGCCTTGTCGAGGGGATCAAGAGCGTCGACGGCGAGGTCGATGGCTCTCGCATACGATTTACCGAGGGCACGGACTACAGGCTTATGGGCGATGCGATCGCGTGGATGCCCGGGGGCAGGCACCCCAACCCCGGCTCGGTCTATTACGTGGACTACTCGGTTTACGAGAAGATCGCCATACCCTCCGGCACCACGGTATCCACGTACTCCCGGAATCCCGCAAACGTGAAATCCTTCCGGACCACCCGGGACGTCACGCTGGACAGGAACGCGGAGGGCCGCTGGGAGGTCGAAGTGCCCGTGGTCGCCCTCGTGCCTGGCCGGGAAGGAAACGTTTTCCTGGGCAGCATCAACGTGATGCCCAAGCCTGTCCCTGGCATCGAGTTCGTGATCAATAAGCACGATATCCTCAGCGGTTCCGACGTGGAGAGCGACGCGGACCTCCGGGAACGGGCCAAGCGTGCCCTGGAAAAGGCCGGAAAGGCCACCCTGAGGTCGTTGAAGTCCGCGGTGCAGGGTGTCGAGGGCGTCATGGGCGAGGTCGTGATCATCGACCAGCCCGACGGCGTGCCCGGGATCATCCAGATCATCGCCAGCGGCGGCGACCCCCGGGAGATAGAGCGCATCATCGACGATACCCGCTCCGCCGGCATCCACGTCGAGTTCAAGCGCCCGACCACCGTGATGCTGGATATTCGCCTGATGGTGGCCGTCGAGAAAGGGGTCGACACGGCGGACGCGAGGGCCAGGGTGGATCTGGCGGTGCGGAACTACCTGGGAACGCTGAACATCGGCGACGACGTCATGATCAGCCGGATCATCGAGGCGGCGCTGAGCGTCGCGGGCGTGATAGATGCCCGCGAGGTCACGATCAACGATAAGAAGGATAACGTGCACATCAGGGAGGACGAGCGGGGCGAATACCGCACCGTCGAGGTCTTCCTGGAGGCCTGACCATGTCCCGGGCGGATACCATCGGCGAGCGGCTGCCGCACTTCTACCTGACCTGGAACGGCCAGACGGCGATCGCCGGGGTCATCAAGGCCGTCGGCAAGACGATGGACGAGACCGAGAAGGATTTCGGCTCGATCATGGCGTCCCACTGGGTGGACACCGCCTCGGGCGAAGAACTCGACCGGCTGGGCGGCGTCTACAGCGTGAGGCGGAAGGCGGGGGAATCGGACATGGACTTCCGCGGGCGGCTAAAGACGTCCATCATCAGCTACCGGGGCGGCGGCACGCTGGGGTCCCTGCGGATGATGACCCGGATCGCGCTCGGCCTCCCGGCGGACCATCCCATCGAGATCCTCGAGAACCCGCCGACACAGCTAAAGCAGACGTGGAAGGCCAGCGCGAACAACGAGTGGTCGGTCAATCCCCGGAACATAGACGATGCGACGCTGGCCATCACCATGACGGTGGAGACGCCGGGGGCCCGGGTCACCGACCCGACCATCACGAACGTGGACACCGGGGAGTACATGACGTTCAAGGGAAGCCTGGCCTTTGGCGATGTGCTGAGGCTGGCTGATGGCAAAGCCAGCCTCAACGGCCAGGACGTCACGGAGAGACTTTCCCCGGCCAGCCTGCCGCGTCTGCCCCGCAAAAAGACCCGGTGGCGCTACCGGGAGGCGGTCGAGGCGAACATCGGCGTATTCGATAGCACCCGGTTCGACCAGTCCGTGTTCGCCGTTAACATCATGACGGCCATCACGTTCGAATGGACCGCCCGCCAGCCCGCGTTCTTCGAGGTGCGGATTCCCGGGGACATCATAGCCCGGGCGGGCGTCACGCGGGAGTACGTGCAGGAGCTGGTCAACTCGGTAAAGGCCTGCGGAGTCAGGGGACAGGTGGTCGTGGTATGAACGATGATCATGGAAAATCTGGGAGCGTGGATGAATGGTGATCGAAGTCAATTACAAGAAGCCGGGCGATCTTATACGATCGGAGGAATGGAACAAGATACTGGACGAACTCGTCGAACTGCGGCGCTACGTGGACAACATGACACGGAGCGTGACGCTGACGGACCTGTCGAGTCCGGTCGGGGCGTCGTATAGCCTCAGCTCGGGCGTCACGGACGACTTTAATTATGGCATCGACGTCATGGGCCTCATCACGAAACAGTACTACGTGGGCCGGAAAGAGCAGGGCGACATATGCCGGTTCGGCGTAACGGATTTCGCCGACGTCCTCTCATACTGGTCGGGGGCGGCCAACGGCGACAGGGACGCGCTGGAGGTCCAGCTGGAGTACGTGGACGGCAGCGTCTACAAAACCGATAAGCTGTTCATCCACGAATGGTCGAACCTGCGGCCGAAGGGTAATAAGAACCCATATGCCGAATACCTGCAGTCCCCGAGCCAGCGCCTCTGGTATCGATATACGCTGGTCAACCCCAATCCGGACAAGGAGATCCGCTACATCACGTTCCGGGACGCGGATCCGGAATGTGCCGTTCGCATCGCCAATGTGCTCCACTATATGACCAGGGTCAGGCCGCTCATCCGAAAGTGAGACGATGCTACCCTCCATAGACGCAGCGCTCCTGGGATCGCTAAAAAAAGGCCTCGAAGGCATCGTGCCGGGCGAGTCCGTTATTATGGGCATTCCCGAGGCCGGTAAAAAGATCCGGGTATACTTACACAACGATGACTTTTACGTGGAGGAGGCCGCCATGGGCTCCATGGCCGAGACCAAATACGAGGAGGCCCAGGACACCTTCGACGGCGATGGTAAGGCCAAAGATTTCAAGCTCTCAAAGGCCCCCATCAACGAGCTCCTCCTGGTAGAATACCCGAAGGGCACCGTGCGCTTCTCGCCCGACGACTACGCAATCGATAAGGCCGCCGGAGTCCTGGCATTCCGGGATGCCCCGGCCAAGGGTAAAGGCAATATCCTGGCCCGCTATAGTACGCCCAACCCCGTGGGCGAGGTGAGCTATCTCCGGTTCGTCATGACATACGCCGTCACCATCGTCTCGGATGACGACGCCGAGCGCGACCGGGCCACGCTCAGGGCGATAGAAACGCTTTACAGGGACCTGGCGGGCCTTTCCCGGCAGGGCGTGGCGGATATCCGGCTCGTTAAGGGCCAGAGCGCTTTCCTGGGGGACGATCGATCGGCCAGGGCAAACGTTTTGATCTACAGCGTAGTCTCCTCCATGAAGGTCGAGCGCGTCATTCCGCCCATGGCGAGGGTCGATATCAAGAGCAAGAGCATTAAAAAATAAGGCTATCGGGCGCCACTTCGCGCCCGATATTTAAGCTTTTCTTTAAGCCGTTACGTGTCCGGCTTTTTTACCGTCGCCGCCGGGGCGGCTTCGGGCTTGATGTCGGCCTGCCGGGCGCCGCAGCTATAGCAGAACTTTGCCGCCTCAGGCAAAACCGTGCCGCATGTCGCACACAGCTTCGTATCGACGCCCGAGGGCGGAGTCAGCCCGCACTTGGGGCAGGCGACTGCATCCATGCTCATCGTCGCGCCGCAGTGCATACAGAAGCGCTTGGCCTTGCTCTCGAACTCCATCCGGCCCTCGCCTTTGAGGTCTCCGCTCGAGGCGGTGATCACGACGGTGCCGATCACATCGCCCGACGTGATGGTGGCCGTCGCCGTGGACCGCGCCGGCATCTTGACGGGCGTCGTGACCTTACCCAGGTTCGTCGTAAGCTCCACGTTCCTCTCCTCCAGCGGCGCCACGAAGTTCCCGTTACTGTCCTTAACCCGGACGATGACGGTAGCCGATGATTTGCCGTCGGCCGGTATTGTCGCCGGCGAGGCGGCGATATCCAGGATCGGCTTTTCACAGGCGAACGCGACGCTTGCCTTTCCGGTCCTGGACCCGGCCTTAGCCAGGATGGAGACGGTGCCGAATTCCTTCGACGAGACCAGGCTAGTCTCGGCGAAATCCTTGCCGGCGTTGAGCACGACCGGCTTGATCGTGCCCGAGGTGGCGGTGAGCTCGATCTCTGTATCGTTGCCCGGCTTCCGAACCATGCCGAGGCCGTTGACGAACATGATCTTGATGGGCACGGCCGATGAGCCGTCCGCCCGGACCGATTGTGCCTTAGGGATCACTCGCAGGCTCCTCTTAAACCAGAGGTAGAGAACGACGAGGATAACGAGCAGCAGGAGGACGACGACGATCGCTATGTACGGGATGTACGGCGAAATGTCGAGCGCCGCGGCGGCTGCCGTCGGCGAGGGTATCGCGATGGTCGGCGTGGGCACCACGGGCGCCGCCGTGGGCGTAGGCGTCGCCGGATTTGGGGTCGGCGATACGGGCGCCGGGCCGATGACGTTGATGACCTGGCTGGCCGTGCCCGTAGCGAAGCCATCCTTCGTCGCCGTGGCGGTTATGTTGTAGGAACCGCCGGCCTTTGCCTGGAACGTCGTCGTCAGGCTGTTGACGTGGATGCTGGATAATCCCTGCTGGGTATAAATGATCTTACTCGATGCGGTAAACGAGCTCTGGCCGAACGTGCCGCCCGCCGGGCTGCACGTCAGCGTGATGACCGCCCCGTCCGCCGGCGTGCCATTGGAGTACGTCACGGTGGCGTTGACCGACGCCGTCTTGCTCATGTCGATCGATGCCGGGTTTACCGCGAGCGTGACCGCCAGGCCGTTCAGCTTGAGCAGCCCGGGATTGATGTACACAGGCTGGACGGCCTGCGTGGCATTGGCCGCTCTGGCAATCGGTGCCCCGGCGCCTGGAAAAAACGCGCAGGCACATATAGCAATAATGAAAATAATCGATATTAAAAAGCCGCATTTTCGCAGGCTTCGGTGTTTCAAACTCGGCCCTCCCGCTATCATATTATTGCTCCTGGTTTTCATCGGTAAAATATTTTTAAACCGGATATTACAGAGTATTTGCCCTGGGGCCGTATATAGCTTTCTTAAGACCGATAACCGGTTAAATAATGGCAGTCATGATTCTGCCGGCCCTATTCAAAAAGTCTATTATATGCGGCATGCTATTCTGGAAGCGATCATGCTCATCGATACCCACGTCCACACGAGCTACAGCGACGGCCTCGACACGCCGGAAAAGGTCATCGCCGACGCCGCCATGGCTGCGTCGGGCTGCTGAGCATCACGGACCACGACTCGACCGGCCTGGCCATCCAGGACATGGCCGTGGCGCACATTATCTACGAGCGGGCCTTGAAGGAGCACATCGGGCCCGAAGTGGATGTCTAATGCGCCGTTACTTTTTCCTTATATCCGATCCTTTTTTCATAATCTTCCAGACGGAACTTTTTCTCCGTGCCGGCCGGGCTCATGTACCTGAGTTTGCCGTACACCGGCCTTTCGGCAAACGCCCGGTCATGCTTTCCGAAGCACCACATGATGGCCGCGTAGCCGTTCGGGCTCCGGCCGTCCAGCTCGTACTTATCGTTTAAAAATTGTAGACGGCGGAGCGCCTCCTCGGGCGTATTCGACCACCCTATGACCCGCTTGCCCCAGTACATGCGCATATACCCGGCCATCTTTCCGTGCGTGACCATCTCGAATTGCGAGGCATCCCAGAGTTCGTCGCCGGTTTCTCCGGCCTCCAGCTCGCCCAGCGTGAACAGCTTTGGGCGGCGGTCCTCCCGGTGGGCCTCGATCGTAGACTTCGCCCAGCAGGG
>Ga0335070_10008446_pt1 | contig 12081 bp, 6 predicted proteins | sample Lox_Sample_13_FD_206722 | JGI IMG/M metagenome (GOLD analysis project Ga0335070, IMG submission 206722) | Soil microbial communities from Loxahatchee National Wildlife Refuge, Florida, United States - Lox_Sample_1.3 | ecosystem: Environmental > Terrestrial > Soil > Wetlands | place: USA: Florida...
CTTGTGGCCAGCTCGCGCAAGAGGCGTGGGCGGTGCGCTCGGCCTCCGCCGGGCGGCAGCACCAGGAACGGCTCGCCGCCGCAAACCAGGCCCACCTTGATGCCGTGCTCCAGAGCCTCGCACACCACCGTCGCCACGCAACTGATCGCCGCCTCCAACCGATCGATCTGCGTCGCATCATCCTTGTCGATCCTCGTGTCCAGCACGCACCAGAGCTGCTGATCTCGGGTCCTGGTCATTTCGCGAATCATCAATTGGCCCGTCCGTGCGGTGCGGCGCCAGTGAATGCGGCGAGGGTTGTCGCCCACGCGGTACTCGCGAACGCCGTAGTATTCCTCATCGCCGTGCACCTTTGCCGGCGATCCGCCCCCCGTCGAGGCGTCCGAGGATTGCGACGCCGCCCGCACATCGCTCAGCAGCCGGCCCAATGGCGGGAAAACCACCACTTCACAAGGCCTCGCCACGCTGATTTGCTTGCGGAATATGCCGAAGGGGAACCGCGTCGCTACGTACACCCGCGAAAAGCCGATGCGGCCTCGGGCCTTCGGGACGATCGTCACAGTCCGCGTGGCGGCCTCGCCGGACGGCAGGGCGGCGACGTAAGTTTCAGGCGATGGAATCGGCACGCCCGCCGGGAGCAGGTCGAGAACGTGTACCTGCCGGGCCATCCCCCAGCGCCCCGGATTGGTGATCGTATAACGGATTTCGCAGGGCTGGCCGGCAACAAGGATGTCAGGCACCTGCCGCCGCACCTCCAACCCTCGCAAGGTCCGCCAGCCGGTGAAAAGGCTCAGCATGGCGGCCCCGATGCAAAAGCCGAATATCAGCATCAACAGGTTGATGTTGGCGTCGACCGCGGCCAGTCCGATGATGCTCGTCCCGATCAGGAAGGCGACACCGCCCGGCGAAATCCCCAGACCGAATCTGGCGATCGGCCGCCTCAACGAAAGCCATTGAAAGGCCTGTTTCATGGCTGAACCGCGCGCTTAGGTCGGCACCGGCACCTGCTCCAGTATCTCGCCCAGAGCCTGCTCGCTCGAAGCCGCGCGGCCGTCGCGCAGGTAGGATTTGCTGACCACGCGATGAGCGCAGACGGGTTGAACCAGCGATTTGAAGTCGTCGGGTATGGTGTAATCCCGCCCCGCCAGAAGAGCCGACGCCCGCGCCGCCCTGAGTAGAGACAAGGCACCTCGCGGCGAAACCCCGACCTCGAATGCCTCGTGCCGGCGCGTGGCCTCCACCACGTCCTGCATGTAATCCATGAGGGCGTCGTCCACAGTCACCCGGTCGGTCAGGGCCTGCAACGCCACCACGTCGTGTGCTCCCATAACCGGCCGCAACGCCTCCAACGGAGCCCGATCCGGCTGTTCGCGGAGAATGACCCGCTCATCCTCCCTGGCCGGGTACCCGATGCGGATACGCAGGATGAACCGGTCCAACTGGTTCTCCGGAAGAAAGTAGGTCCCCTCGAACTCGAAGGGGTTCTGCGTCGCAATCACCATGAACGGCTGTTCGACGCGGATCACCATCCCGTCGACGCTGACTTGCCCTTCATTCATCACCTCCAGCAGGGCGGACTGCGAGCGAGGTGTCGTGCGGTTGATCTCGTCGGCGAGAACGATGTTCGCGAAAATCGGCCCGGGCTTGTAGTCGAACCGACCGCTCTTTTCGTTGTAAACGCTGATGCCCAGGATATCTGACGGCAGCAGGTCCGGTGTAAGCTGGATCCTCGCAAACCGGCAGTCGATGCTCCGCGCGATCGTCCTGGCCAGCACCGTCTTGCCCACGCCGGGCACGTCCTCGATCAGCACATGCCCTCGGGCGAGAAGACCCACCAGGAGCTGCGAAACCGCGTCCGGTTTGCCGATGAAAACCGATTCGATGTTGGCCCGCAGCCGCTGAAGCTTGTCGAGCAGTTCCGCGTTCTCGATCATCAGCATCGCATTCATCGTCGTCAACCTGCCGCGTCGCGCCGAGGCTTTGCCTCGGCGGCGCACCTTATCAGTATACACGGGATCGGCTGTGAAGCCTAACCCGGACGATAGTCTCCGCGCCAGGGCGCACCGCAAGACGGGCCGGTCAGGTCGAACGGTTGCCCGGCTACGGGAGTGCCGGGCAGGCGGGGCGAGGCCCGCATGATCGGCGACCAATGCTCATTGAGAGGAAAGCGGATCATCCGGTGAGGTCGACGGCGCCGCAGGCGGCGACAGGCCTGCCCGCCGCCTGACTGCCTCGCGCAGGATGAATTCGATCTGGGCGTTGAGGCTGCGCAGATCATCGCGGGCCCACCGGTTGAGTTGCTCCCACAGGTCCGGCGGAATCCGCAACAGGATCGCCTTCTTGCTTGTCATCACGCCCTAGCAGTAATCGCGGCCGCTCTCATGCATGAAAAACTACGTGTACAACGTTCCCGCGTTCACGACAGGCTGGGCGCCCTGTTCGCCGCAGAGCACCACCAGCAGATTGCTGACCATCGCTGCCTTCCGCTCCGTGTCCAGTTCCACTATGCCGCCTTTTTCCAGGTGTTCGAGGGCCATGTGAACCATGCCGACGGCGCCTTCGACGATTCGCGTCCGCGCGGCCACGACCGCTTCGGCCTGCTGTCTGCGTAACATCGCCCCCGCAATCTCGGGGGCGTAGGCCAGGTGGCTCAGCCGGGCTTCTTCGACGACCACACCGGCTTTTGTGAGCCGTTCGTGCAATTCTTCCTGCAAGGCGTGCGACACTTCATCGATGCTGCCGCGCAAGGAGATCTGATGCTCCTCGGTGGTGTCATAGGGGTACCGGCTGGCGAGGTGCCGCACCGCCGACTCGCTCTGGACGGTAACGTAGTTCTCGTAGTGATCCACGTCGAATATCGCTCGAGCGGTATCATGCACCCGCCAGACCACGACCGCGGCGATCTCGATCGGGTTGCCCCGCTGATCGTTCACCTTCAGCTTGTCGCCGTTCAGGTTGCGAGCCCGCAAGGAAACCTTGATTTTGCTGAGGAAAGGATTGGCCCAGTAGAAACCGGACTTCCGCGCGGTTCCTCTGTACTCACCGAAGAGCACGAGGACCGCGGCGGCGTTGGGCTGCAAAGTGAACAGCCCGCACCAGAGGACGAGCACGACGAGGATGCTGAGCGCCCAGGCCACGATCAGCAGGCCGGGCCAGAGCCGAGACACTTCCGGCGGCGCATCTTGCAGGAGTACCGCCGCATGAATCGACCAGATGAGACCGGCTACGGCGCCGAACGATGCCAGGATAAGCAAGGCCAAGGCCGCCCAGCCGCTTCGTGGGACGCGTTCGAATTCGCTAGTCATGAGAGTCTCCATTTCCTGTTTGAGCACTCGCTCAGTATATCATAACGATATCACGGCGGTATCTTAACGGCCGAGCGGATCAATAATCGCAACTTCAGCGTCAAAAATACGTTATGGACGATAGAACACGACAACTTGCAGAGCCACAGGCGGGCATCTGGGATTGCAATCCATGTCGGCAAGCGCGACATTCGCGGCTGAAGGCGCGCCTGGATCACCCCGCCTTCGGACGTCAACGTTGTTCTGGGAGAGCATCGCTCGATGAGCCTCTGCTTGACATCGCGCTTAGGCGGCTGCGGAAAACCAACATTCCTGCAATCATGTTGACCAGCATGAGTCACGTTGGTTCGCAGACCACACGAATGCAAAAGCCCGGCACGACTTCCCAGAAGCGCCTGTTGTGCATCGCACTGCTCTTCTGGCTGCTCGCTTGCTGCTCTCAGATCGAGACTCTGCTCATCGAACCGCGCTCGGATTCTGCGGCATGGTTGTACATGGGGGCGCGTCAAGCTCACGGACAAATGCCCGGCCGCGACTTGTGGGACAACAAGCTGCCGCTCATTTACCTGATGGGCCGCGCCGCCATGGCCTTGGGCTGCCCACGCCTTTTCCTGTGGTTGACCGAAGCCGGATTAACGGCGGTTGCAGCGACGGCGGTCTTGGTTCTGCTCCGGCGAGTGGACAAATCGGCCCTCCCAGCAAGCGATCCAGCGAGGAGCTTCCGCACGCCCGCCTTGGCGGCCGGGCTGCTGCTGTGCATTGTAGCAGGTGCGCCTTCATTCCACGCGGGGGGATTCAAGACGGAAATCTATGCCATGCCGCTGTCGGTGTTGGCCCTCGTGCTCTCACTTTTGTCAATCCAACGGGGTGGGCGATTTTGGATGGGGGCCGCAGCGGGCGGCTGCTGGACACTCGCCGTGTCGTTCCGATTACCCGTGGCCATCGTGGCCCTGGCGGCGGTTGTTTACATAGCGGCGACATGCCGTGGACCACGCTGGTGGGCTTGGATGGCAGCTCACATTACGGGCCTTGTTGTCGGCGGATTCCTTGTCTTGCTCCATCCACTCCTGGCCGGCTATCTGCGTGAGTGCATCGCGGCATCGGTTCTGTGGCCCGCCGGCTTGAACGGCGAACACATCCCCGGCCCGCTGAGCATATCGACCGGACGACGCTTTGCTGAGGTCGGGCAGGACCTCCTCAAGCTCGGGTGGCTCTATGTTCCTGCGGTATGCGGACTGGTTCTGGCGTGGCGCCGGGGCGAGAAGGCTTTCGTGGGCCTGGTCGGTTTGTGGCTGATTGCCGCTTTAGCTTCGGCTGCATCGGGCTGGGCCAGCTATGCCCACTACCTCTACATTTCGTTCGCCCCGGCATGCCTGGCCTGCGGCTTGCTCATCGGACATGCTTCCTCGCTGCAATCCCGGTGGTGGGCTTTGGGCTTGCTGGGCCTCGCCGCGCTGGTGGTAGGGTTTCAGAACATCAAGGAAATCGTGAGATACGGCCCCGGGAAGATCGACCCGGATCGAATCGCGACTCGACAGTTCCTGCTGCGCGAAACAGAACCCACGGACGGCGTCTTCATATGGGCATGGAACCGCAGCGCCCCGCTGCTGTACGAAATCGATCGCCCGCCTGGCACGCGCCATTTTCTGGCCCACACCTACTTCAACATGGACATGGGACTCTCCGCGGAGATGGTGGCGGAATTCGAGGCTGAGATGCCCCGGTGGATCGTCGAAGACACTTGGCGCAACCGGCCCCCGCTGATCGGCTCGCCGAATCCGGCCCAGTTCGTTCCGCCGCCTGCTTCGCTGGCCAGACTTCAACAGCTCGTAAATCAGAATTACGATTCCGTGGCGAGCTACGGTCATTTCACGGTGCTGAAGCGGCGCTGTGCCGACCCGCACCAACCCGGATGACGAGGACGGACACATCAGCGGCACGTCTGGCTTCTCGTACCGGAGTAGGTGCATCGCACATTTGATTCGGTGCCGCCCCATCTGGTAACATGACCTCAACGCGATCTGCGCGCCGGCCGGCCCGGTGTGAGATGCGATGAGATGCAGCGCGGCCGCCTCTATGAGGTATGGGGCCGATGAGCGAGCCTGGTGGACAAAACGAGCGGCCCGCGGATGCGGCGGAGCGACAGGAGGAGAGGGGGTCCGTTGCGCCGGCCGTGACGGACGAACCGGCTCCAGGGCCTGCTTTTTACCGCCTGGACTCTTCGAAAATCACATTCATCGAATGCTGGTGGGACTCGCACTCGCCGCTCCTGGTTCCGGCCTGGCTTATTATGAAGTGCTTCCGTGTGCGCCTTCAGGGTCCCACGGACGATCCCCCTGTCGAGTCGCTCGACGATTTCGAAGTCCCCGCAACCGCGCTGCCAGTCCCGGTGCGGCAGCGCCTCATCCCACTTACTCAGGAACTGGTCAACCTGGGCTTTCGCAGCCCGATCTGTCACGCCATCGACTGCGCCCTGCAATCCACCCAGACATACCTGGTCAGCCTTCCTCATCCGAAGTTGCCGGTCGTAGCCCGGCTTCACGACCGCATCTGGACGATGCGCACGCCTCCGAAGGAGACGCTCTTCACGGAGTTCATCACCGCGTTCCCCAACGGCGAGTATCTCTGGTCGCTCTCCAGCAAGCCCGACATGCTCGCCCCGCCGTCCTGCCGCATCGTTCGCCGGGAAGGTGCCTCTCCCCTCGAACTGTGGAAGGCCCACGAGGAAGAGCTCGCCAAGCACGAGCTGCGGCACAGGGCCCTGCCTGCATCAAACGCTGAACAGGTTCGCGCGATATGCGACCGGCTGCATGCCGACGTGAAAGATTTTCACCTCCACCGCGGCGTATTCGCACCGCTGACCAAAACAGATGCCGAACGCATCTCCTCTCTCCGCAGCAACCGCCAGGAGGCGGCGGCCGGCGGTTCGCAATATCCCGAGATCCTCGCCGAGTTGGACCGCTTGCAGAACAAGCGGACGGGCTGGGCGGGCACGACTTTCATGCTCGCCGTTTCGATACTCCTCTTTCTTGGCATTGGACTGCCGGGCCAGTCTTCCTTCCCGCGATTGCTGATGCTCGTGCCGGTTCTGCTGTTTCATGAGTGCGGTCACTACCTGGCCATGCGGATATTCGGCTATCGCAATTTGCGGATGTTCTTCATTCCCGGATTCGGCGCGGCGGTCTCCGGCCAGCACTTCAACGTACCCGGATGGAAGAAGGCGCTCGTATCGCTGATGGGACCTCTGCCGGGCATCATCGTTGGGATCCCGTTGGGCATCTATGGCGCGATCTGGGACAAGCCGCTGGCGCTGGACGTGGCCCTGCTGATGATGATTCTCAACGGCCTGAACCTCTTGCCGGTGCTTCCTTTGGACGGCGGCCACATTGTGCACACCGTACTGTTCTCCCGGCACTGTGTGCTGGATGTTGTCTTCCGGGTCGGAGCCGCATTCGTGCTCGGCGTCCTCGCGGCGGCGTGCGGTGACCGCGTTCTGCTGTTCGTCGCGGTTATTATGTTCGTCGGGCTTCCGTGGGCGTTTCAAATGGCCAAGGTAACCGGTGATCTCCGCCGGGAGGGCTTCGACCCGGTCTCGCCCGACAGCCAGTCCATCCCGCCGGCCATGGCCGAGCGAATCATCACCAGCCTCAAGACAGGTGCCAAAAAGCCTCAAGCCAGCAAGCTCGTTGCCCAGCGGGTGCTGCAGGTTTTCGAAACCTTGAACACCCGCCCGCCGGGTTGGCTGGCCAGCGCCGGCATCATGTTGGTGCATGTTCTGAGCTTCATGACTGCGGTGGTGTGCACCCTGGCGCTCATCTTCGCCCAGCACGGCGGGAGGGATCTGTTGCGGGCCGGTGCTCACGCCCCCCGACACTCAATCAGTGCTGCGGCGATCCGTGAGTCGCCTCGTTCGCGGGAGGCCGAGAGCCAAGCTACGTCACACGACACGATCGTTGCCACCTTCGCCCGAGCACCCCAGGCTGCGGCGGTCTTCGACGAGGTTAAGCCCCATCTGGAGCCGGGCGAAACCGTCATCCTGCTCGGCAACACTCTGCTCATCCGCTTCTTGGGTTCCGACGACGAAGCCCGCGAGCGGTGGCTCAGTGATTTACAGCCCCGTGCCGCCGACGTGTTCGTGGACGGCGACGCCATGCGGGCGTCGTTCCGCTTCGCCGCTGTCGCCCGGGACGAGGCCACGGCGCAGGCCATCGTTGATGAGCTCCAGCAGTACTTTGGTCTTCCCCTGGCCGAGGGTCTCGTGGCTCCGTGGTCACCTTCGGCATCTCTTACGCGAGAGCAACGTGTGGCGCGCAAGACGTTCATACGGTTGCGGACCAGCAATGTCTATGAAGACCCGGCGATGGTCGAGGTGCGCAACAAGTTGGCGCAGGCCCAACGGCGCGGGAAACAAACGGAAGCCAAGGATCTCGCAAAACAGCTTCAACTGTTGTACGCGCAACTGGAACGCAGGCGATTGCAGAAGCTCGCCGACGACAGGTCTTCCGGCGTGGACACGACAATGGCTCGCCGCTATCTGGAGTTGTACGAGGAACTGAAGCCGGACGAGTTCTACAAGACTGTGATGAACGAGTTCGCCTCGCGCCTTGGCCAGGCTTCACTGCAGGGCGAAGAGCCGGACGCCGTGACCGACGGTACCTGGGCGCGCTCAGGATTTGCCTCGCGAACCGGGCTGGCGATCCAGGTCCAATTCGTGAGCTTCTGCGATGCCGGATCAGGCGCCAAGGCTCTGGTCACCTGGCTGGCAGACAAAGGCTGCCAGGGCATGCGCTACGACGTCTCCGGCGAGTCCACTGAGCCGGACTCGGAGGATGAGGCCAGCGGAGACGACGAAGCCCGGCCGGGCGAGCCCGACCAGGAGTAAACGACATCCGCTCAGCATTTGTCAGAGTTGATCGGCATGACGCCGTGTAACGTCTAGCAAAGGAGGTCTCATGGCACCTGACGACGTTGATGAACAGGCCGCGGAAAAGTGGCAGCAGAGCAAATCCGCCCTGATGGAGGCCAGCTTGGGTAAGGAACACAACCTAGTAATGCACGCCCTGATCCCCTACTTTCTCGGCGGCAGTCTTGACTTGTATTACTACCCCAACGGCCTGCCGGGCACCGCCATCGCGACCAAGGAATTGTGCGAGCTTCCCAACAAAGGGCCAACGAACGACGTGTACCGCTCTTACGAGCTGGTCATGTTCACCAGACATGCCCTCGATCTCGACGCCGTGAAGAGTGAGAACACGGATTTCGGCAAGGCCCATGCAAACATCAACGCGATCCTGAATTGCATCGCTCGCTACAGCGCGATGGCCAAGCTGAACCCCAACGAGACATGCGAATTTCCGGAGGAGATGGAGCGGCTCGGCGGAAAGTGCCTGATCTTCGACGGATATGCCTGCCGTTCCGACGACCTTGTGAAGGACTTCGGGCTACTGGCCATTATCGAGATCTTCCGTTCGGAGCAGGAGTACGCTCGCACACACGGAGGGTCCAGACTGATCCGGCGGCTCAAGTCGAAAGGGTATTACCCGTATTCCGACCTGGATCGGCGACCGGTCGCATAACCCTTGCCGAGGTATACGGCGGCAGAACGACCCCTTGCTCCTGCGGCAGGGTCAGGCCATTCTCCAGAAACCGCCTCTCCACTACGGGCATGTCCCCGCGTTCAGCAGGCAGTTAACGAACGCGGAGATGGTCATGTTGGCGCAGGCGCAGCCCGACCCGCCGGAAATCACGCAGTTAACGAACGACTGGATGTCATCGCCGGCCACATTGCCGTCCCCGTCCATGTCACCCAAATGTCCGGCCGTGCCCAGCGACGCACCTGGCCCGAAGACCGTCTCCACCAGGTCGCTGTTCCGGCCCTTCACCGCGAACGTGTACGTCGTGCAGGCCTGCAAGCCCTGGACTGTCGTGACTGCCCACTGAGCGTCCGTCCGCCACACTGCGGTAGCGCTGGCCGCGCCGGAGGCATTGACGTACTTGCCGTTCCAATTGAGGTCCGTCGGGGTGCTGGCCGTGCACATCACCGCGAACTCCGTCGCCACCGGGTTGCCGTTGGCATTCACGTCCAGGTTCAACGCCGTCCGGGTGGCCCCGCTCAGCGTCGGAGCCGTGGGCACGTTGGCCAGCGTCACCTTGGCGGCCGTTGGGCTGTAGGCCGTCTCCACGCTGTTCTGGTTGCGGGCCTTGACCTGGAACGTATAGCTCGTGTTCGGGCTCAGGCCCGTGGCGGTATCGGTGGTGGTCTGCACCCAGGCATTGATTCCGCCATCCCCGCCGGTGGTGGTCGAGTCGAAATACAGGCCCGACGTGCCGGTGGACAGGTTGGTGAAGGTGCCGCCGGCGTTGAGCACGATGGAACTGGCCGTCACCGTGCCGAAGGACACGCCGGTGGGCGTCTCGATCAGCGTGGCCGTGGTCGATGCCGGCGTGGAGTAGGCGGTTTCGTTGGGCGTCGGCGATGCGCTGTCGCGGGCCTTGACCTGATACGTATAGCTGGTATTCGCCGTTAATCCAGTGTCCGTGTACGCCGTGCTGGACTGCCAGGTACTGTCGCTGCCGCCCGTACCGCCGGAGACGAAGTGGAAGTAGTACGAAACCGGCGGCGACGTGGTATCGGTGGCCGTGCTGGCCGTCATGCTGATCGAGTTCGTGCTCGCCGGGACCGGTGCGCTGACAAACGTCATCGGATTCGGCGCCGGCGGCGTGGTGTCCGAGGATCCGCAAGCTGGGCCGCTGATCGTGAGGGTGAAGGGCCCCGAATTGGTGCTGGCGTATCCACCCACGCGAATCAAGTACATCGTGCCGCCGGTCACGCTGACGGTCAGCGTCCCGTGCGTCGCCGTGCCACCGCAGGTGTCATCGACACAACTCACCTCCGTGGTGCCGGGGCAAGTTCCGGTGCGAACCGACAGCACCGAATCCCATTGCGTGCTGGAACTGCACAGGCTGATCATGGCGCTGCCGCTCGAGCCCGGCGTGTACTTGTACCACACATCCGGCCCCGGCGATGAGCCGTCGCAGGTGGCGGAGCCGTCCAATGTCATGCCCGCCGTGGTGCCGGTATACGTGCCCGGGCAGACCACGTAGGCGTTGGCACAGACGTCGTTGCTGACCGGATTGACGGTCAGGCTGACCGGCCGGGTCGTGTCCCCCGAATGGTTGGTCGTATTGACGAAACTCACGGTGTCGCTGTAGGAACCGACGGCCAGCGAACCGGCCGCTGAATTGATCGACACAGTGATATTGGTAGTGCCGCCGCCGGACAGAGTCCCCCCGGTGCTGCTGAGCGTCAGCCAGTCCGCCGTCTTGCTCACGGTGTAGTTGATGCTGCTGGCGCCCTGGTTCTGCAGAGTGTAGACCTTGCTGCTCGGGGAGAACGGCCCGCCGATACTTCCCGAAGAAGTCAATCCATCAGCGGGCGTGACCGCCAAGGCGGGCAGGACCTGCAACGTCACCGGCCGCGTCGTGTCGCCCGAGTGGTTCGTGGTGTTAATGAAACTCACGGTGTCGCTGTAGGAACCGGCGACCAGTGAACCAGCGCCTGAGTTGATGGAAACCGTGATCGTGGTCGAGCCGCCGCCGGTCAGCGTTCCGCCGGTGCTGCTGAGCGTCACCCAATCCGCCATCTTGCTGACCGTATAGTTGATGCTGCTGCCGCCTTGGTTCTGCAGTGTGTATTGCTTGCTGCCGGGAGAGAACGGTCCACCGAAGCCGCCCGACGAGGTCAAGCCGTCCGCCGGCGTGACCGCCAAGGCGGGCAGGACCTGCAACGTCACCGGGCGGGTCGTGTCGCCCAGATGATCTGTCGTATTAGTGAACGTCACCGTGTCGTTATAACTGCCGGCGCTGAGCGAATCGGCGCTCGAGTTAATCGAAACGGTAACGGTCGTGGACCCGCCGGCGCTCAGCGTTCCGCTAGTGCTGCTCAGCGTCACCCAGGCCGCCGTTTTGCTCACGGTATAGTTGATGCTGCTGCTGTCTTGGTTCTGCAGCGTGTAGACCTTGCTGCCGGGGGAGAATGGCCCGCCCATGCCGCCAGACGAGCTCAATCCCTCCGCCGGAGTTACCGCCAGGCCGTTCACCTCAACTTCTCCAATCACGCGCAGCGAGGGGTCGCCGAACACGTGCCACGTCAGGAACATGCCGGCGCCGGCGGATCCGGTTGAGGCCCCATAGTTGTCCATCATGCCGCACGAACCCGCGTAGCACAGCGTGCCATAGCAGTTGTACGACGGCGTCGTCGCCGTATATAACGCGTTGAAAACGTCCTGTGCTTCCATCGGCGGGTTCCAATCCTGGTTGATCGAGGACATGTATGTCCCGACCGCCCCGATCGGTTCACCGTTGTGCGTCGAGCGCAGCCACGCCTCGGCGAAGCAGGTGCTGCCGGAGAACTGCCCGTTCAAGCAGGCCACGCTGAAGATGAACGGCAGCATGTTGTCGTTCGTCAACGCGGCGACATTGGAGTTCGAAAAGCCGGTCGTGCCCCAGGAAGTCGTGCTGCCGTGACCGCAGTAATTGATGATGCCTCGTCCGGCATTGAGCGCGGCGCTGACCTGCGCCGCGGTGGCGCCGGTGGTTCCGTAAAGCTCGTCCACCTGCGTGTAGCCGTGACCGAGCAGCAGGGTACGAATGTTGGCGATATGCTGGTAGTCATATTCGCCGTCATCACCGGTGCCGTACTCAGACCCGATGCCAGTCCCCTTCCAGAACCACGTCTGCAGCGTCGCCGGCATGGTTTCGTATTCGATTGTCCGCT
>Ga0335070_10008447_pt1 | contig 12081 bp, 13 predicted proteins | sample Lox_Sample_13_FD_206722 | JGI IMG/M metagenome (GOLD analysis project Ga0335070, IMG submission 206722) | Soil microbial communities from Loxahatchee National Wildlife Refuge, Florida, United States - Lox_Sample_1.3 | ecosystem: Environmental > Terrestrial > Soil > Wetlands | place: USA...
CACTGTTCCTTCTCCAAAAAGTTGACCAATCCAGAATGTTTTCGAAGGTTTTCGAGGGAATAGTCGGAAGGTTTTGGCACTGACCTTGCCAAAGATCTGAGCACAATCCAGTACCACGTCTCCAGAGATCAGATTCCAGGAGGGCCCATGGCAGTTAAGTCAACAAGCGTCCAAAGCGGCAAGATCGGCGTCATCGAAGTGAAGGGTTCACTGGTGGGCGGGGAAGAAACCGATGAGCTCCGCAATGCCGTCGCGGATTTTGTAGAGCAGGGGACGAAGAAGCTCGTCATCGATCTGGGGAAGGTGACCTACCTGAACTCCACGGCGATCGGCGTGCTGGTCTCGGCGCACACGACGTTCTCCAGGAACAAGGGGAGTGTGAAGCTGTGCGGGATCAACAAAAACATCAACAACATTTTTGTCATCACCAAGCTGACGTTGGTTTTCGACGTGTCGGAAACGCGCGAGGAAGCCATCAAGGCGTTGGAAGCAGTCGCGTAGTCCCGGAGCCGTCGCGGGATCGTTTACCTATTCAGTTCATCGTCTATTTATTAAGAGGAGTCCTTCAATGAAGCAATCGATCTTTCTGACGATCGCGATCCTGGCCACCGCGATTGTGGCGTTCTCGATCTACTTTCTCGTGCTTGGCGATCCGGGCAACTTCCTGAACGGGGACGCACGTACGAAGCCCGCCAACCTTCTTGGCACCGTGTACACCGGCGGCTGGGTTGTGCCGATTCTGATTACGCTCACCCTGCTCGACCTCACGCTGGTCTTCGAACGTGTCTTCTCCCTGCGCAAGGCGAACGGCAAGCAAACGATCACCCTGTTCCTGAAGAGCGTCCAGTCGCAACTGAACAACGGCCGCATTGACGACGCCATCAAGTCCTGTGATGCGCAGCGCGGCTCGGCGGCGAACATCATTCGCACCGGGCTTGAGCGCTACAAGAGCGTCGCGACCGAGGCGAAGCTCGACGCGGAGAAAAAGATGGCGGAAACGCAGCGCGCCATCGAGGAGGCGACCTCCCTTGAGACCCCGCTGCTTGAGCGCAACCTGATCGCCCTTTCGACGATCGCGTCGATCGCGACGATGTTCGGTCTGCTCGGCACGGTCATCGGCATGATTCGTTCGTTCACGGCTCTTGCGCGCGCAGGCGCCCCGGATTCCATCCAGCTGTCGATCGGGATTTCCGAAGCGCTGATCAACACCGCGCTCGGGCTGATCGCGGCCATTGTCGGCATCGTCGCGTACAACTTCTTCGTCACCAAGGTGGACAATTTCACCTACATGATCGACGAAGCCAGCTACAACGTGGTGCAGATTCTCAACACACGGACGAACAACTAACTGTCAGGCGAGCAAGCAATGCCGAAATTCAAGCCACATCGCGCAGGCGTCCGCATCGATATGACGCCCCTGGTGGACGTGGCATTCCTGCTACTGACGTTTTTCATGCTGACGACGCAGTTCAAGCCCGATGAGTATGTCGAGGTGACACTCCCGGCATCGCACGCGGACTACAAACTGCCCGAGTCAAACGTGATGACGATCTGTATTGCGGAGAAAGCTGCGACCGATCCAGCCGGAAACGTCCTGTTCGGGGCCGATTCCACCCACATCTGGATGGGATTGGATTCCCAGATACTTCGGCAGAGGATCTTCTCGGGGTACCAGACGATGTACGGCCCGCTGTATTATAACAAGCCGACGCTGTATCCCGTGAAGAAGAGCGAGCTGGCGAGTTATGTTCTCCAGGCCCGCATGGCGAACCCGAAGATGATCACCGTGATCAAGGGTGACAAGGGCGCCGACTACGGCTATGCCGAAGATGTCATGGACATTCTACAGAAAACGCAGGTCACCCGGTTCAGCCTCGTCACCGAACTGGCCGCACCGGGTCAACCACAATAAAGGAGAGTCGTTATGGCAGGCGGAGATGTAGCTGGCCCCCGCGAACATAAAGGCAAGGGGAAAAAGCGCCGCAAAGGACGCCGGCTCGGCACGCGCATCGACATGACGCCTCTCGTCGACGTTGCGTTTCTGTTGCTGACGTTCTTCATGTTCACCACTTCCATGTCACGCCCGCAGACGATGGAGATCAACCTGCCCCCCGACGCCAATGTCAAGGTCGAGGTGGCGGAATCGAATCTGCTGACGCTGAGATTGAATGAGAAGGGCGACATTTTCTACTCCTTCGGCATCGAATCGTTGAAGAAAATCGAGCACAAGGACCTCCGCGCCTTTCTCAGAGAAAAAGCCTCGAGCAACCCCAAGCTGATCGTCCTCGTGAAGGTCGACCGGCTCGGGAAGTACGATATGATGGTCAACATCATCGACGAGCTCAATCAGGACGGTGTCACTCGCTTCAGCCTTGCTCCGTTGCTTGACGCGGACAAGGCGATGATGGCGAAGGTGTCGTAACGGAAGGAATAAATCCTATGACGGATGTAGCCACAGCCACGGTGCGCAAAAGCGCTCCGCAGTACGGCGCCGCCGAGCTGAAAACCTTTTACCAGAAGTACTGGAGCATTGGGTTCGGCATCGCCGTTGCGATCCATTTCGTACTGATTGGATCGTACTATGTCGCGGCACTCCTGCGCGAGGAGGAACCTCCCACCGTGCAGGTGCGAATCATGAAGCTCAGCGAGCTGGGCCCGCCGCCGTCGATCGCGAACGCCAACACGCCGCCGCCCATCCAGGTGTCGGCGCCGCAGGCGAAACCGACGATCGGTGCCCCGGTCCCCGTTCCTGATGCGGAAGTCGCTGCCGACCAGACCATCGCAACGCAACAGGAGATGAGTAATCAGGTGGCGCCGGTGTCCGAAGCAACGGGCAACGAGCCGGTCCAGGTCCAGCAGGACATCAAGATCGAAGACGATGCCCCTCCCGCGGACTTTGTGCCGGTGGAAAAGGAACCGGTCGTGGTGAAGAAGGTCGAACCCAAATACCCCGAGCTGGCGATGCGTGCCGGCCTCGAAGGGAAAGTCTGGGTGAAGATCTGGGTGGACAAGGAAGGGAAACCGAAACAGGTCGTCGTCCTCAAGAGCGACGCGGAAATCTTCAACGAGCCGGCGATTGAGGCGGCCAAGCAGTTTCTGTTTACCCCCGCCTACATGAACAACGGCCCCGTCTCCGTATGGGTGTCCGTGCCGTTCAAGTTCAAGCTGGCGGACCGCAAGTAACGCGGGCGACGATCAGACAGAAGACGGAAGGGTGCGGACCGCCCTCGTGCGGTCCCGCCCTGCCCTCTCCGGGGGGATGAACCATGGACCATCAAGCTGTCCAGCCCGATGGCGCGGAAAGGTTCAACCAGATCGTCCGCATCATCATCCTGATCGTTTCCTCTGCAGTCATGCTCGCCGGATTGGTGGTGGTTCTCGGCGTTGTGCATCTGAGAAACATCCCCGACCAATTCCGGTGGGTCTTCGGAACGGTGGTGTTCCTCTACGGGCTGTACCGGTTTGTTCTTGCGTACTCCCGTGGGTCGACAAGGAGATGAGACCATGCGTGTGATGCTTCCGCTCCTCGTCGCGTTGTGCGTCGTGATCGCCGGCTGCACCCACGAGCCGGGGTCCGCACAACTGACGCGCGGGGCACTGAAGGTCGAAGTGGATGAATCGGTCTTCTCGGCCATGGAGAACGAGGCATCGGAGTTCCAGAGCCAGTACCCGGACTCAAAGCTGACGCTGAAGAAAGAGGAGGCGCGGGCGGCGGTGTCGGATTTCGGTCTGGACAGCGTCGGCGTGATCACGATCGGCAGGGAGCTCTCGAAGGAAGAACGGGATGCGATCACGGGCGCGAAGATCCCGCTCGATGAGTACAAGGTTGCGCTCACGGCGGTCGCGGTGGTGGTGCACCCGTCGAACCCCCTGAAGCGCGTCCGGATGACGCAGCTCGATTCGATTTTCCGCGGCGAAGTGACCCGGTGGCCGGGAGGAAAGTTGATCGAGGCCTATGTCGCGAACCCGAATTCGAGCGTGAACGCGTCGTTCCGCTCCATCGTCCTCGGGGGGAAGGACTTCGGGCGAACGGTGGAATACGTGGATTCGACCACGCGACGGCTCGACCGCGTCGCGCACACGCCGGGAGCCATCGCGCTCGTCGGCGTGAGCTGGCTGCATGGGATGGAAGGATCCGTCAATGTGCTGGAGGTCGGCGGCCCGACATACCGTCCGGACACGACCGCGGCACCCGGACAGTACTACGCGCCCTGGCAGGCATACATGTTCCTCGGATACTATCCGTTGTGTTCGCCCGTGTACATGTATTCGCGTGTCGTCGATCCGGACATTTCCCTGGGCTTTATCTCGTTTGTTTGCAGCGGACCCGGACAGAAGATCATACAGAACAACGGGCTTGTCCCGGTCACCATGCCGGTGCGGCTCGTTTCGCTCACATCCCAACAAGTGAAATAACCGATGAAAAGAACGGTACGTTGGTTCCTGATACTTGCTCTGGCGGCGACCACCGCAACGGCACAAGATAATCTCGCGAAAGGCAAACTCGCGCTGAGCACGCGCGACACCGCTGCCGCGATCGAGTCCTTCGCTGCCGCGCTCAAAGCAGGCCAAAGGCCGGCTGAGTCGAGCTACTACCTGGGAGCGATCGCCTACGCGCAGAGGAGGTACGACGACGCACAACGATATCTCGAGGAGTCGGTGAAGTTCGACGATGAAAACGTCGACGCACTGTCAACCCTCGCACGAGTGTATGTATACAAGAAGAACACAGCCGCGGCGCTTGCCGCGTACCACAAGACGCAGAAATACGCCGCGAAGAATGCGTCGATCGCCACCGGCTACGGCATGGCCCTCCTCAGCGTGGACTCCGTCGATGCAGCGATCGTGCAGCTGACACGGGCCAAGGACCTGGACGGCAACAACGCGGAAGTGTATGCGGCGCTGGGACAGGCATACCTGAAGCAAAATGTTCCCCCGATGTCGGTGACGAACTACCAGCGTGCCATCGAACTGTCGCCGAAACAGTACCTCTACCGCGATTCTCTGGCGTCCGTGTATTTGAGGATGAAGAACTACAAGGATGCCGTCGCGCAGTATGATACGATCGCGATGTCGGACACCACGAACGTCGAGCCTCTGCTGGACATCGGTCGAATTCTCAGTAAGGCCGTGGGCCAACAGAAGGTGCTCGCGGTGCACCCGCTTGAGCGGTACCTCTTGAAGAAGCCCAAATCGGTGGAAGGGCTGACGCTCCTGACGCAGATATATTTCCAGCTGGAATATTATGATTCAGCGGCTGCGGTTGGCTCGCGGGCGATTGCCGTCGATCCCAAGAATCCTGAATTGTATCGGGAAATGGGCAAGTCCTTGACTGAGAAATTTCAAAAGGACTACAAGGGCGCTGTTGCGGCGTACGAGAAGGTGAAGGCAATGAATGCCTTCAAACCGGAAGACCACGCTGGATACGGGGCGGCGCTTGCCGGTGTCGGCGGGCACGATGACGATGCGATGGCGGAGTTGTTGGCAGCGGTGAAAGCGGATTCGACAAATTGTGACCCGTATTTCCCCCTCGGCTCGCTGTACATGACGAAGAAGGATTACACAACCGCTGCAACCTGGTTTGAAAAGAAAATTGCCTGCGATCCGAAATCCCTGAGCTCATACCTCAACGCTTCGTTGTGCTATTGGCAGTTGAAGGATTGGGAGAAAATTCGAAGTCTCCTTGACCGTGCACTGGCATTGAAGCCGGACTACCTGACGACACGTCTGTGGCTTGCGCGCTACTTTGTGCAGACCGATTCGCTGGAGAATGCGAATGAAGAGTACGACATTGTCATCCGCGAGGGGTCGGCGAATTTGGACAAATACAAGAAGGAGGTCGGTGAAGCGTACATGATGAAGGCGTCGTACGAATTCACCAAGCAACGGTATCAGGCCTCCATCGACAATCTGAGGAAGGCGCTCGGTGTGGGGTACGAGAACAGCGCGCTGCATCTTACCTGGGGACAGGCGGTTCTGCAGACCCTGGATCCGAAAGAATCGGCGGAAGAAGGCAAGGCGAAGAAGCAGGATGCGGTGAATCATTTCCGGAAGAGTATTGCCCTCGATCAGACGAATGCCGTGGCTCACCTCTGGCTGGCGCAGGGTTTGATTCTCCTGCGCGTCCCGGGTGAGGATCAATTGAACAAGCAGCTCCAGGAAGAGGCATGCAGCGAGTACAAGAAGACGTTGCGACTCCAGCCCAACAATGCAGACGCGAAAAAAGGGATGGATCTCTATGGCTGCAAATGAACGTCGGAGGGGGGAGGGGGAAGTGGCAGTAGGAGGTAAGCAGTAGGCAGTAAGGAGTAGGTAGGCAGTAAGCAGAAAGATGGATCCATGAAAAGCCGCTCTCAAGCCGGGAGCGGCTTTTTTTTGTCGTTTAGGGAGGACGGCACAGAGGAGCCGATCCTGTTATTTCTTCAGGCATTGTCTGTTTCTAGCCCCTGATCCCCAGTCCCTGCTCCTACTTTCCGTCTTCTATCTCCGTTATTGTAAACATGACAAAAAAAGTCCACTTTCCTCTTGACAAAGATGACTCCGCTGGTTATACTTAACGAAAGAAACGAACAAAACGAACATTTCAAAGAATGTTCGTTCCCTCCCGAGTATTTGAGGACACCATGAAACACATCCCTGATTCGAAGCAGGCCAAATTCGAAGCGGTCATGGTCCCCCACATGGATGTTCTATACAGCTACGCCCTCTATCTTTCCGGCGACCACGATACGGCGAGTGACCTGCTGCAGGAGACCTATCTGAAGGCGTTCAGGTTCTTCGACAAGTTTGAGGACGGCACGAACGCCCGCGCCTGGCTCTACAGAATTATGCGCAACACCTTCATCAACGAATACCGGCGCGTGAAACGCCTGCCCGATCTTGTCGAATACGACGAACAGATTTCGGCGTACCAGATGCTTCCCCGAGAGGAGGAGGAGACTTCGCTGCGACGGCAGATCAACGGCGAGCTCTTCGATGACGAAATCGCAGGGGCCATTGCGTCGTTGCCCGAGAAATTCAAAAGCGTAATCGTCCTGCGGGACGTCGACGATCTTCCGTACGAAGAAATCGCCGATGCCCTGGAGATTCCGATCGGCACGGTGCGCTCCCGGCTCCACCGCGCTCGCGCAATCCTCTTTTCGAAACTCAAAAGCTACGCGGAATCGCGAGGCTATTCCGTCGCAGAGAACTTCGCAGATCAAGATCTCGCAATCGCTCATACGTGAGCGGCACAGTCCCTGTCCGACTAACGGCCGTGGGTGTCTGAGAAGCGCTCACGGCCGATCTGTTCCTGGCGGTAGACAGTCGACAGGAGCAAGTGGACAGTCGAGGCAGATCGCCCAAAGTCTCACACCCTCACTGTCCCCAAGTCCCGGAATCTTCCATTCTCCCATTCTCCCATTCTCCCATTCTCCCTTTCTCCCTTTCTCCCGCTCTCCCCCTCTCTCGCCGTTCCCACGCCCTTGACCCTGTCTCCGCTTTTCCGCATCCTATATCATAGGAGGGATCTTGCGTATGACTCATCTGGATTTGCGCATCGGCGGGATGTCGTGCCATCATTGCGTCATGGCAGTGCGGAAGGAACTGGAGAAGCTCCCGGGTGTCAAGGTCAACGATGTAAAGATCGGTTCAGCCTCCCTCGACTTCGATGAAGCAACGACACGCAACGAGCACATTGCGGCCGCGGTCAAGGAAGCCGGCTACGAGGTTGTCGCCGGCTGACCATCCCGACGATCGAGCGTCGGCAATTGTCGCGTTCCTGCGGCGTCATGCGAACGCTGCAAACGTCGAAGGAATGGCGCGCTTCGGGATCAATCCCCGTAACACTCTCGGAATCCCGATTCCCCTGCTTCGGCGGATCGCACGCGAGCACGGTCGCGACCACGATCTTGCCGCGAGTCTCTGGTGCACCGATATTCACGAGGCGAAGATTGTCGCCAGCCTGGTGGGCGACCCGCGCAGTCTCACGGCGCGGCAAATGGACCAATGGGCAGGGGAGTTCGATTCGTGGGACGTGTGCGATCAGTGCTGTGCGAACCTCTTCGAGGATTCCCCGCTCGCGTGGCCGAAAGCGCTGGCGTGGAGCCGGAAGAAAAAGGAATTCATGAAACGGGCGGGCTTCGTTCTCATGGCGCGCCTGGCGGTGTCCAGCAAGGAAGCCGACGACAGCGCCTTCCAGTCGTTCTTTGAAAGAATCGAAGCCGAATCTTCGGACGACCGGCCGATGGTGCGCAAAGCTGTCAACTGGGCTCTCCGGCAAATTGGCAAGCGGAACAGCCTCCTCCAGCAACAGGCCCTGGCGGTCGCCGATCGGTTGCGCAGTCGTCCCGACCGCTCTTCCCGCTGGATCGGGAGCGACGCTGCAAGAGAATTGCGGGGGACAACGGCAAAGAAGATCATCGAAGGGCATGAACGTAAAAGAGGGAAATAGGAAAGAAGAAGCAGCTCGCAACGGAACCGTCACGGTTCTCACGCTCCCTGTAGAGGGCATGACCTGCGCAAGCTGTGTGGCACGGGTGGAGAAGACCCTCAAGCGCATGGACGGGGTCGAGAATGCCTCGGTGAATCTGGCCACGGAAAAGGCAACCGTGCGATTCGACTCTGCGCGGGTGTCGCTGGACTCGTTGAAGGACGCCGTCGCTGACGCGGGCTACACCTTGCGTGTGCCGGCTGACGGCACCTCGGGCCGCGCGGAGGATCCGGCCACCGGCGATCCAACACGTGACAAACCTCTTCGCGATCTTCTTGTCAGTATCGCCCTGACGATCCCGGTGATGATTCTCGGCATGCTGTCCATGACGGACTGGTATGCGGCGAACATTCCGCTTTCGCACAGCGATACGGCAACGCTCGAACTCCTGTTGACCACCCCGATTCTGTTTGGTCCCGGTCGGCGGTTCTTCAAGGGTTTTCTTGTCGCGTTGAAACACGCAACGGCCGATATGAACACGCTCGTCGCCGTCGGGACCGGAGCAGCCTATCTTTATAGCGCGGTCGCAACACTCTTCCCGCATTGGCTCGGAATGTCCCACGCAGGGGATGTCTATTTCGACACTGCAGCCACGATCTTGACGCTCATTCTCTTCGGGAAGTTTCTCGAAGCGAACGCAAAGCGCCGGGCGTCTTCCGCCATCCGGCAGCTTGCGTCACTCCAGCCCCGTGCAGCACGTGTCCTCCGGAATGACATTCCCGTTGACATCCCGGTGGAGCAGATCATCCCCGGCGATGCCCTCCTGATCCGTCCCGGCGAAGCCATTCCGGTTGATGGAGACGTTCTCACCGGCAGCACCGCTGTCAACGAAGCGCTCATCACCGGGGAAAGCATGCCTGTCGAGAAGAAGCCTGGGGATGCCGTCATCGGCGGGACGGTGAACACGACCGGCAGCATCACGATGCGAGCGAGCGCGGTCGGCGCGGATACCGTGCTTGCGCACATCATTCGTCTGGTCGAAGACGCGCAGGCAACAAAGGCTCCTGTCCAGGCGCTCGCCGACAAGGTCGCTGCGGTTTTTGTGCCTGTCGTGGTGTCGATCGCGATCCTCACGTTCATTGGCTGGCAGATCTTCGGTCATGCCGGCTTTACCGTGTCGATGATGAACTTCATCGCGGTGTTGATCATCGCATGTCCGTGCGCCCTGGGCCTGGCCACACCGACGGCGATCATGGTGGGGACAGGTGCCGCCGCACGACGGGGAATCCTCATCCGGAATATTGAGAGTCTCGAACGCGCGCGCGACGTTACCACGGTGTTGTTCGACAAGACCGGGACGCTTACAGAAGGAAACCCGAGAGTAACCGAAATCCTGCCGTTCGGCTCCACGGACCGGACACAACTCATGCAGGTCACGGCATCTCTGGAACAGGCTTCCGAACATCCTCTTGCAAAGGCCATCGTTGCCGAAGCCCGTCTCGCCAACGTTCCGCTCTCGAACCCTTCCGAAGTTCAAGCAGCTCCGGGCGGAGGTATCCAGGGAGTGGTCGATGGGATGGCGATTCTGGCCGGGAGTCCTGCATTCGTCGGGGCGAATGGAGTTGCAGGAGACGTGAAGTCACGACTGTGGGAAAGCCTGCTCGATGCAGGGGACACTGTGCTCCTCGTTGCCATCGACGGCCGGCTTGCCGGCGCTTTCGGGATTGCAGACCGCCTTAAAGACGGCGCGGCGAAAGCGGTTGCCCGCCTCACGCGCGAGGGCGTCACCGTTGCGATGATCAGCGGCGACAATCAGAAGACGGCCGCCGCGATTGGCCGCACGGCCGGCATCGCATCGGTATTTGCCGAAGTCGCGCCCGGGGAAAAAGCCGCCAAGGTCAGAGCGCTTCAAACAGAAGGTGCCGTGGTTGCCATGGTCGGCGATGGCATCAACGATGCGCCTGCGCTCGCGCAGGCCGATGTCGGCATCGCCATGGGCAAGGGGACGGCGATTGCCGCCGAGGCATCGGACATCACGCTGATGCGCGATGACCTGGAGGGCGTCCTCGATGCGCTCATGCTCTCGCGTCGCACACTCCGCATAATTCGCCAGAACCTCTTCTGGGCATTCATCTACAATATGGTCGGCATTCCGCTCGCCGCATTGGGTTTTCTGAACCCGATGATCGGAGCGCTTGCAATGGCGTTCAGTTCCGTCAGCGTCGTGAGCAATTCGCTCCGCCTCCGCACCACGCGATCCCTGTAGCCTTCATGCCCCACCAGTCCCACCCCGTGCGGTGAGCACTGTAGCACGCCGGCCACACCGGCCATCGTAGGCCCCTCAATACGCATCGTATTCGGCGTTCCCCCTTCCCGATCCTCCTGGCACGTCCCTTGACATAGGTGCTCCGTCCAATCAATCAACGCGAGAGGAGTGCCATGGACCTCACACAGGTCTTCAATAAGGAAGCGCTGCCGCATCTCCCGGCTCTGCGCGAATACGCGATGTCGTTGTGCAAGGACCATCAACGGGCGGCGGATCTTGTTCAGGACACGATGCTCAAGGCGTTCCGGCGATTCGATTCCTACCAGCAGGGAACAAACTGCCGCGCCTGGTTGTACCAGATCTGCAAGCATTGCTTCATCAACGATTGCCGGCGCAAGAAGCTGCAGCCGGTGGCGGTCGACTTCGATGATGATGCTACGCGGCCGGAATGGAATCCCGACGAGCTCCGGCACGTCCGCGTGGTTACAGCAGCGCTCGAAGAACAGGCCCCGGATCGCGCCGTCCTCGGCGACGAAGTGACGGCGGCGCTCGAAGACCTTCAGGCAGATTATCAAACGGCGTTGCTCTTGAGCGCGGTCGAAGGGTACTCGTACGATGAGATAGCTGAGTTCACCAACGCGCCGCTGGGCACGGTCCGGTCCAGGATTCATCGCGCGAGAAAACAACTCACCGGCCGTCTGAACAATTATGCGCGCCATGAAGGATACATCCGTTCTGCGGCGTGACATCCACAGCTTCGCGGAACTGTCTTTCCGTGAGCAACGTTCCGTAGAGGAGCCGGCAGAAGAGCACGGATCGGTCCTTGCGCGGGGCCTCCGCTGTCGGTATATTTCCCTCCGAAAACCGACGAGGCCCATCATGCGCACTAACATCCTGGTGATCATCTCCGCGCTCTTTCTTTGCATCACTCACGGCTTTGCGCTGCCGCGGTTTGCAGCCCTGACGGGGGCCAAGTGCCAGTCGTGTCACGTCAATCCCTCCGGTGGCGAGATGCGGCAGGCGTTCGGCGTTCAGTACGGACGCGAACAGCTCCCGGTGCCGGAATGGTCGAAGGACTATTCGCTCGACGATTTCTCCAATCTCCTGGGCAACGTCCTGGGGATTGGCGCAGACTTTCAAACGCTGTATTTTTCCCAGAAGGCTTCGAGTGCCACCACCGACGCGTTCTTCCAAATGCAGGGAGACCTTTACCTGAATTTCCGCGTCGCACGAAAGGTGAATCTCTTTTTCAACAAGGGGCTGTACAACGGGTTCGAGGTCTTCGCGTTGCTCGGCATCCTGCCGGCCAACGGGGGGGTGAAGGTCGGGAAATTTGTTCCAGCGTACGGGACAAAGATGGACGATCACACGACGTTTATCAGAACCTACACGGGCTTCAGTCCTG
>Ga0335070_10008449_pt1 | contig 12079 bp, 10 predicted proteins | sample Lox_Sample_13_FD_206722 | JGI IMG/M metagenome (GOLD analysis project Ga0335070, IMG submission 206722) | Soil microbial communities from Loxahatchee National Wildlife Refuge, Florida, United States - Lox_Sample_1.3 | ecosystem: Environmental > Terrestrial > Soil > Wetlands | place: USA...
TGAATCATCACCGGCGCAAACCACGATACCGCGGTACGAGGACGAGCACCCAGGCAGCAGTTTTGAAGACCGACTCGCTTTGCGAACTCGCTCCTGGTAAGGTCATTGCGACGACTTCGGCGCCTGCACATAAATGGTATTTGCGAGCCCATCGGGTGGACCTTGGAGTAGAGTGTCAGGCATCGAATGGGGATGATCCGATCGCTCTACGGCAGCACTCTTCATCGACGCCAAGTTGTTGCCGCGCTTGTCGAACTCCGTCCGCCGCCGGGCCCTCTCAGCTATGTGCGCCAGTTGAAGCAGAGCAGCAGAACAACGCGGTCAAGGCGTCTATACAGACTCCGTAAGTCGGTCACCTCCGGATGTTAGCCAGGCCTCAGTACTAAGTTTGCGGAACGTCAGGTCGATTGGGAAAACCAAGAACGCTCATTATCACGTTGTGCATACAAAAATCCGTCATCACTTGGAGTTTTAGACCACATTAGCTAATCGTGCATGTTCGATAGCGCTGTTCCCTGTGAGGTGGCGAGATTTCGCGACAAGCCTGGGGATGGCAAGAGCGTATTCCGACGACTTACGGCGCAGGATTTGGAAGCCTGGGCACCGGCTGAAGGTACGGCAGCGGAGTTGGGGCAGGGCTTCCGGCTCAGTCTGGGCTCGGGGGAGAAGATCCGTTGTTAGCTGCGGCGAACGGGAAAGAGGGAACGCATCCCGCATCATCGCGGACGCCAACCCAAGTTTACCGCGCCGGTGCGCGCGCGGCGGCGCAGCGGGCGGGCGCCAGCAGCGGACCTGAGGCTGGTGGAGTTGCAGGAAAAGGCAAGCGCTCCAAAGCGTCCCTGCTCACAACCCAGCCGCCTGGTTCCACCACCTTGGATATGCATTACAGAATCAGTAAAAATGGTATAGAGCCCGCGCGAACTTGGTTCTGTCCAAATGCGCCCTTGTGAGACCAGTGCTGACCGCCATTTATTAATTGCTCCTCGCTCCTGGTTACCCTCGTAACCTCGCCCCTGACGATTTCTCTTGCGAACACGATTCCGCCCCTCCATCATGGATTCCACAACATCCTCTGCTGTGAGGGAGTTGTTTTCGGCTCTTTGATAGATCCTATTCTATAACTCCTTTGTTTGTGCGACTTTGCCTATAAGTCCTACGGCTGCCCGAACTTACGCGGAATCGTGCGCTAAGTCCTTTAGAATAAGGAGCCCCTAAGGGGGGTACCCTGGCTCACGTTCTCCCTTAGATACAATGACCTTCGCCCGCCCAGGAGACTTCCATGCGTCGTTGGCTGCTCGTTTCTGCCCTCCTCATCGCGGTCGTTTTGCTGATTTCGGCGGCGCCTTCCGAATCCGACGAGGCCCAGCAGGCCATGAAGAGTGGCGAAAGCGTGACCAGGGCGTTAGCCACCGTTACCAGCACCGCCATCTCGCCTTTGCTAGGTGTCAGTGTGATGGGAGCCTGGCAATACTGGCGCACTCCGAAACAGTCGCGCGGGCAGCTTCCGTTCTTCGAGCGGCCTTACTTCTGGGCGCCCGTGATAATGCTGCTGGTGCTGATCTTCATCAAGGACACCTTCGGCGGATTCGCCCCGCTCATCAAAAAGCCGCTCGACGCTATTGAAGTCCTGCTGGTCAACCACGCCTCGCTGATTTTGATCGTGTTCCCCGTAGTAATGAATCAGGTCGCCCGTGTGATGGGAGCTTCGTCTCTGAAGCTGTTGTTCAGTCGCATTTTCAACGGCCCGATTGTTTACGCCGCGACTGCCCACGCCGCAGGCCTGCATGGCAAATTCAGCGCCGCGACCGCCGTGCTGTACGTCATCGTCGGCTTCGTCATCACCGGTGTCGTTTGGCTGCTCGGACACTGCTTCGACGTGCTGGCGCTGCTCAGCCCGTTTCCGTTTTTGGATTTATTGTTGAAGGCAATCCGCAATACGATCTTCGCCGTGCTGCTGGTCACGTCGATCATCAGTCCGCACGTCGGTCTTCTGCTCGCATTGGTCGTAATCATTGTGAGTTTTCTCGCCTTCGGTTGGGCGCTGCGATTGTCGGCCTTTGGCGCGCTTTACGCCATCAGCCTTCTGCAATTGCTCCTCTTCGACTGGCAGGAAAAACCCGCGCGCGACGGCCATGTTCGCGCCTTCAGCGTCGGCATCAAAGGCGTCAGCAGGCGAACTTTCGGCAGACTTCAGACGTGCGAAGATGGTTCGCTTGTCTTCTCCTATCGCCGGCTGCTGATTGGTCCGCAGAAAACTATCGTGGTCGGTCGCGCCAACAGTTTTGCCATCGGCCGCGGCATCTTTCATCCCACGGTCGTTGAGCCCATCGAGTCCGCCAACAAGCATCGCGTCGCATTCCGCCTGTTGCCAACCTATCGCGGCGTAGAAGAAGAAATTCGCGTACTCCTCGACTGTGTCTCCGTCGAGGACCTTCGTTGGACAAAAGGCCTTGCCTCGTTCTGGAAGTTTGTGACCGAAGGCGACGAAGGCACGCCCGAAAAAGCCTAGCTGTTGCCTGGCTTTCTATTCGTGATAACGCTGCTGTCCCGCAGGGATCGCGACTTGCAGCCGATTCTGCGGCAGCGGCAACGGACATGTCGCGTACGGCGTGTACGCGCACGGCGGATTCTCGGCGTAGTTGAAATCGAGCATGAGTTCACCAGGCTGCGCAAGGCCGTGATTCGGAAACTGCGTGTAAAGAAATCGTCCCGCGCCGTATGTCTCAGTCTTTGACGTTGTGTCGCGGAAGATGAAGAACAACTCCTTGTCTCCTGGCTGTTCCAGAATCGGCTCCAAACGATACGTCTTACCGTCGAGCACAAACTCCGCCTCCCCCGGAACTTCCGACTTCACTTCCGTTCCCAAAATCGTCGGCACCGGAACTTCATGAGGTGGATTGTACGGAATCCATTTCGCCTGTACGCGATAAGCCTCGTTTGGCGGATACCATTTCAGTCCGTGAAAATGCGCGCGGTCCGGCGACTTCGCGTCCTTGATGCGCAGCGCGTAGCGATCGCCGCGATGAATCACCGTGATCGTCACGCTGCCGCTCGTAATCTTCGAAGGCGTTCCTGGATTGTCGCTCGCCAGCTTCTGCGGATTCTCCGGCGGTTTTCCATCGACCATCAAGCCTTTCGGATAACCGCCTGCCGGCGGCAAAAGCTGTAGCGTTTCACCTTCCAGTTTCACCATGCCCATCGTTGCCGCGACCGGCGCGTGAATGATGATCGCGTTTGCCTTCCCAGCACCGAAGCTGTTGTCGCCCGGCTTCAGCCAATCGAGCCCGATCAACGTCAGCCAGCCGTTCGGTTTCTGCAGCTCTTTGGCGTGTTCGGCACGCCACGTGAGCAGTTCGGTCTTCCAGGTATTTGTGGTCGCGCTGCCATCTGCGGCCCGCGCTGATGCAAGGCCTGCGACCAGAAGCAAGAGCAAGCCGATCAGCCTGCTGACACGCATTCGAACCATGCTGAGAGTTGTATCATCCGCCGGAGAAAACACGAAATGGGTCGCCAAAAATCTCGCCCTGCCACCAACTCACGGCGGCAAACCGAGGCAATCTTTTGGATTACAGGATGTAACGCGAAAGATCCTGGTCTTTCACGATGTCGGTCAACGCGCCTCGCACATAGTCGGCATCGACCTTCACTTCCTTTTCCTGCAGGTCTGGCGCCTCGAAGCTAATCTTGTCAAGCACCCGCTCCATGATCGTATGCAGTCGCCGCGCACCGATGTTTTCCGTGCCTTCATTTACCCGGAAGGCAAAGTTCGCGACCTCTTGCAGCGCCTCCTCAGTGAACTCCAGTTTTACGCCCTCGGTTTCCAGCAGCGCAATGTACTGCTTGGTCAGTGACGACTTCGGCTCTGTCAGGATTTTGATGAAGTCCTCAACCGTGAGCGACTGCAGCTCTACCCGAATCGGGAAGCGACCCTGCAGCTCCGGAATCAGGTCACTGGGCTTCGACACGTGGAACGCACCAGCGGCAATAAACAGAATGTGGTCCGTGCGCACCATGCCGTAGCGCGTATTCACCGTCGTGCCTTCGACGATGGGCAGAATGTCGCGCTGCACCCCTTCGCGCGACACGTCCGGCCCATGACCGCCTTCGCGCCCGGCGATCTTGTCGATCTCGTCGAGGAAGATGATGCCGGAATTCTCCACGCGCTCGACCGCAATGCGTTGCACGTGGTCCATGTCAACCAGGCGTTGCTCCTCTTCCTGGATGAGATAGTCGAACGCCTCGTTGACCTTCATCTTCCGCTTCTTGGTGCGCTGACCGAAGATGTTGGGCAACATGTCCTTTACGTTGACATCCATCTCCTCGACACCCTGGTTCGTGATGATCTCAAACGCCGGGAACGATTTCTCCCGCACATCGAGCTCCACCATGCGCTCATCGAGCTTGCCTTCGCGCAACTGCTGCCGCAGCTTCTCACGCGTGCGCGAGCCAGGCTCGCCCGCCAGCAAAGGCTCGTTCCCCATGTTGAACCCAATCTGTGCGTCCTGCGCTGGCTTGGATTGCACCGGCGCCGGCATCGATGGCAACAGCAGGTCGAGCAGACGCTCTTCCGCATTCAGCTCGGCCTTGTCGGCAACGTCTTCCAGCTTTTCCTCGCGCACCATGTCGATAGCGATCTCGACCAGGTCGCGAATCATCGACTCTACATCGCGGCCGACGTAGCCAACCTCGGTGAACTTCGACGCCTCCACCTTCATGAAGGGCGAGTTCGCCAGCTTCGCGAGTCGTCGAGCGATCTCCGTTTTGCCCACGCCCGTCGGTCCCATCATGATGATGTTCTTGGGAATGATTTCCTCGGCCAGCTCGGGCGTTAGCTTCTGACGCCGCATGCGGTTGCGCAGGGCAATCGCTACGGCACGCTTTGCTTCGTGCTGCCCAACTACATGCTTGTCGAGCTCGCGCACAATCTCACGCGGAGTCAGTTCGTCCAGTGCTACGTGTTCGTCGTCTGTCGTTGCGGGGAGATAAATAGCCAATTCGTTACCTCTAAATGCTCGAGGCTGCCTTCACAGCTCCTCGATGGTGACCTTGTCATTGGTATAGATGCAGACTTTGCCGGCAATCTTCATGGCTTCTTCGGCAATCTGCCGCGCCGAAAGCTGCGTATGGTCCATCAGCGCCGTGGCGGCAGACGTGGCAAAAGCGCCTCCGCTACCAATAGCCGCGATACCCGAGTCGGGTTCAATCACATCGCCCTGGCCGCTAATCAGAAAGGTCTGGTTCTGGTCGGCAACCAGCAGCAGGGCTTCAAGCTGGCGAAGCATCTTGTCGGTGCGCCAGTCTTTGGCCAGTTCGACCGCGGCGCGGCCGAGGTTGCCGTGATACTGCTCCAGCTTCGACTCGAACCGGGCAAATAGGGAAAAGGCGTCGGCCGTCGACCCGGCGAAACCGGCCAGAATCTTGTCCTGGTATAACCGCCGGATCTTGCGGGCGGAATGCTTGATAACGTTATCGCCGAGCGTGACTTGGCCGTCTCCGGCCATAACCACCTTGCCGTCGCGGCGAACGCACATGACCGTAGTGGATCGAATTAAGCGCGTTTGAGCCATAGGAAGGCTCAATTATAACGGGAATCGATCGCACCTGCCAAAATTTGAGCGTAACTGACTAAAGCTTTGCAAACGTGCACATAAGTTGCTCACTATCATCGAGATGCTCGATTGTCTACTGCTTCCGGCTCTCCAGTTCCTCCAGCAAATCGTCAATCCGCGCTTCCAAAATGTTACGAATTGACAGAATTCCGAGGACTTTGCCGTGGTCGTCCACCACTGGCAGATGGCGATAGTGGCGCTCGAGCATGACCCTGAACGCCTCAGCGGGGGTAGTTTCTTCCGTCGCCATTTCCACCATCGGGCTCATCAGATCTCGAACCGGGGCGGAATGGGGATTCTTGCCGCTGAGCGCAAACTTGGCCAGCACATCGCGCTCCGTAAACATGCCTGCCACGACTCCGTCTTCGTCGATTACCGCAACCGCCCCCACGTCTTTGTCGAGCATCTTTTTCACCGCCTCCTCGACGGTCGCAGTAAGGGGAACCGTCGCGGCGCCCACTTCACACCACTGTAAAAGACTCATGAATATGAATTCCTTTCGTTGAGATTGCAAGGAAAGTGATCTTGGTCAGTTTGGTGCGCCTGCGGGAGTGACCGGTATGTCGAAGTACATCAGCTCGTTGCCACTGGAGTCACGCACGCCCGTGAGGTAGATGTGCGCGCCCTGAGTGGGGTTGCGGACATCCTGAATGTCGAAGAACAGAAATCCTGCCTGAGTCGAGTGCGGCTCCACAGCAAACGCACTGAAGCGCGCATGATTGACCTCGTTCAGTTGTTGTTGTGCTTTCTTGGTCTTCACAGCAGTACCGGGAATCGGGATGGACCCGACCCTGCCTGGGTTGGTGCTGCTGACGTTGACGTGTGCCACGCGGCGCATGACATCGTCGACTGCCAGAGCCTCGAGTTTGGCGCGGCGTGACGTGACCAGCTGTGCGTCCAGCTTAGCGACGGAAATTGGCTTGTCGCCGTCGTTGGTGATCACGAGAAAGACGGGGAGGATCCCCTCAAGCAGGTAGCGCGTCATGAACACGTCATCCTTCGGCGGGCTGTCGTAGAGATCGATCGCGACCGTGACGTGCTCATTCGAATGAGCGTCGTGGCTGGGGTAGCTCGCGGCGTTCTCCGCGTGCGGCATAACAAAGTCCTTTGCAGCCCACAGGGGAGCCGTGGCGAGCGACAGAATAAGCAAAAACATCAGGACTTCGCGTTGACGGAGAGAGGCCATGCAGGGATTATCGCCTGCGGACTGGCAGCGTACAACCCGACGTTGGAGTGGTGGCACAGAGATGCCAAACGGCGTCAAACAGTCACTCGTGGGCGTGGGGCAGATGCCCGAGTGGGATAGCGGGACCTCCGGTTGCGGGTTTAGAACCCGAGCGTGCGAGGATGCTTTTCGGGCCATTCGAGCGACTTCCTCAGTCACGGGGCACATAACGGAGGAGGCGAATCAGAGCGGGATAAGCGAAAGCGCATCCAATGCCGACGCTGAATGGCCGAAGGCTTCGCGCGTCCACAGTGGTCGATGTTTACACGCGGGAATGCTCGGCCATCGAAGTTGGGCAGACTTTGAAAGGGCACGACGTGGTGCGGGTGCTACAACAGATCGCCAATGAACGAGGAGTGCCGCAGGTGCTGTTCTGCGACAACGGCAGCGAGTTCACCAGCCAGGTGATGGATCTGTGGGCCTATCACAACCAGGTGAAGTTTGGCTTTTCGCGGCCGCGGAAGCTTATCGACAATGCGCCTGTGGATAGCATCAATGGTACCCTGCGGGCCGAGTGTTTGGACGCCCACTGGTTCTCCACACCATCGGACGTGGTGGAGCGGATCGAGTCGTGGAGGCGCGAATACAATGCGAGCCGTCCTCACAGGGCATTGGGGGAGCGGACGCCGAACGAATTTGCCAGAGAGATCGCGGCTAGCCGCGATCTGTCTGGCTCACAAACTGGAGGGGACTAACTCTGGAACTGTGACAGAAAAAGGGGAGCGATCAAAACTGGAGAAAGTCTCGTTATCCTTGGACTAAAAACGGGAGGCATATAGGGAGCCATCCCATTTGCAAGAGCGTTCTTCGACGACGGCTGTGGAGTGGAGACGCGTGCATAGATTCGGCCTCGTAGTCAGGAGCGGTTCGCTCCTAGAGCCCCGATGGAATCTGCGCTTCTTCTCCTAATCACGTCAACGGCCTCGAACTGCGGGAACTTGGGTGGCGATCTGCGTTCGGGCGCCCACGAGACGGTTGCGAACACGATCAAGTAATTGAATGTCTTGCTGCTCAACCGACTTGGGCGGCACAAACCGCATACTCGGGCGCGCTACGGCTTCGCAGATGGCCTCCGCATCGTTGGAGTTGTTCTTGTTGGACTTAACGAATGGCATGACGAACTGTGGCGCCATGAGGTGTACGGTGTGCCCCAGCGCGGTCAATCGGCATGCCCAGTAGTGCGCGCCTCCTCAGGCCTCCAGCCCAACGGTACAGGACGGCAGGTTGGCGAAAAGCGTCACCACCTCCTGGTGGCGCAGCCTTCGGCGGAGGACCACGTTGCCATTTGTACCGGTCCCGTGGAGTTGAAGGACGTGCTTGGCGATGTCCAGCCCAAAGATGGCGACTTGCATGAATGGCTCTCTCCTCTCAATGTCCGTAACGCCATCTACAGTGCTGCTGCCCACATTCTTGCATCGCGATGGGTCCATTCCATTAGGTCGCGTGCATCTTGAAATGTCGAAAGATTTGGGTGCATCACGCACCTCAAGGTTTATTTTTGGTGCATAAAACTTCCCGAACAAAAAGATTTTCTACGACTTACAGCCCCTAACCCGTCCGTAAGTGATTGAATCCACGCAACAGGGCGGTACGGGGTTAATTCGCTAAACCGTTGTACGGTCAAAAGCTGTACAGGGGTTCGAATCCCCTCTCTCCGCTGGTCTTGCCGGGCGTACCGTGGTGCTTTCATCCAGGTCCGACGCTAGGATCACGGGCGCAAGATACTCATTTCATACCGGGCTCCACTGCCAGCAAGCGAGACTGGCCGCCGTCGAGCAGCACTGCCTTCAATTGAAGGGCTGTATTTGGATCGTGACTTCGGCAAAAAAAAAAACGGGAAGTGGCTGCCTAGGTCAATTCTCCATTCGTAGGAGGAGGGACAAATCGATTGAGATCTCAGTGCAGGCGCGTCGAATTTGCCAACATCCGAATCCCACGGCTGATTTTGCGAAAAGTCTCGAATGCGTCTATAACTGCCGATTTGGGCTTCTGCGTGCCGATCCGGACAGCGGGACACAACTGGATTCCAAACCGAATACTCCGCTCAAGCGAGCGAGCACTCGCTTGAGCGGGTTATCCAAGCAGGGCCGATTCCTTGATAAAGTATTGTACGACGCACAATACACTCCACTACTTCGGCGTCGCGACGATAAGACCTCCGCCACCTGACTGATATTGTGCCGAGAAGAGGACCTGGCCGGCATCGTTGATGGCCACTTGGGTATCACCCGCACCCTGGTCTACATTTGCAATGATGCCTGGTCCGACGTTCGTCCCAGTCTTCGCCACCAGCGCAAGACTTCCATGCCGCCAGACATAGATCCCCTGCGCACCATCTTGGAGAGCGGCGTTAAACACGATTTCAGCTACATTGTTAATGGCAACGCTTTGATTATTGAAGCCGGTTCTGGCGAACTTGCCGCCTCCGGGCATTTTGTAGCCGGGGGCAGCGATTACGATCCTCTTCCCCTTGCTGTAGAGAAATACTGAAGGCTCAGAAAAATCCGAATCTTGAGAGACATCGGCGATAAAGGCGACATCGCCGTCCGGGGTAAGCAGCGGGCCGTACGCTGGGCCGAAGTTCCTGCCGGGCACTGGCGACGGTTTCCCGACCCGTGCGATTGCAATGATCTCGCCGGAGGGACTCTTCTTGAGGAATACGCTATCCCAGCAGTAGAGCAGACCAGCATTACCGCAATCGTCCTTAAAGATGTGCCCGGTGAAGGCGAAATCGCCGCGCGCATTGATCGCCGGACCGTGGGTAAAGTCGAAATAACTTCCGCCGGGGGCCCGGTCACCCGGTACGACCATTGGAGTGATCGTTCCTTTGGCATCGGCTTTGTATGCTCCGTAAGTCAAGACTTCGGAACTGCCATCTGGGCAAGGTTGCGTGGCAAAGTTCACCTGCACGGTGGTGCAGATCATGGCGGGAAAGTAGACGTCACCTCGGTTATTCACGGCTACCACGAAAAATGAGCCCCAGAAACTACCACCACCAGGAACCGGAGTCGAACCGGGAACCATCACGGGGTTGATGCCTGTACGCGAGTCATAGCGATGGACGCCGGCGTTCCATCCGGTCGGGGAGGGGAAATTCCCCGGTCCGTCGCGGCTGATGATGAATGCAACCTCACCGTGATCGTTCATCTGCACGGGCGAGAGCGTGTAGCCCATGGTGCCGCCGTCGGACAGAAGTTGGTCGCCCTGCGCGATGGTTGTCAGCACCCCTTTGCGCCAGAGCAGAACGCCCTCGCTATTGGCTGGGTTCAACAACCCGGGCGCGAACAAGACCTCTCCGCGATTAGTAACGGATCCGGCCTCGAAGTAACCGGCATAGTCGTTCAGGCTAGCGATTTGTGTAAAAGTGTAGTTTGAAGATTGCGCGAAGGCGCCATGCGATGTCATTACGGCAATAAGCAGAATGATCAAACTTCGACGAGTTCGCACGAGCTTTCTCCTTTTTGAGGCTGAAACACACGAATAAATCTGATGCCATGCCACCAACGCACGGCCCGCCGCACCAACACGTCCGGCCATGCTCCGGATAGTTTCAACCGGGCCGGCGAGCCGCGCGGTGATGTGGCAGACCGCGGTGCCTACTTGTGACAAACCGTTCCTCGGTAACGCAAAACGATGGTGTTCTCCTTAAAGTCACCAGCGCCGAAACAATCGAGGACTCCGGTGGCATCCTTGTACTTGCCAGTGCCCCCGACGATATACGCGTAGTAGTGTCCCCAAAGGACAGCAACCACGTTCGGGTCACTGGTGGCGGTGGGGTGAAGGACAGCAGGCTTGAAAAGGATGGTGTTGCCTTGGCTGTCCACCCAGTAATGCTGGACGATGAAATTACCCTGTCCGTCCTGACCCACAATAGTGGCGGCCACCGAGCCCGCCAGGTCGCCGAACACCGGGCCGAGATTGGTCTGGCCAGCAATGGCGTTGATGTTCGTCATCAACACGCCACCCACCGCATCGCACTTAGCGGAGTTGAGCTGCCCCAAAGCCGAAGCAGTAAGCAGCAGGGAAAGTGAGAAAACGAGTATGAATCGAATACCCTTCATAGGATCCTCCATATTTCGATGAGCTGTTGCGCGGGGCCTGTCCGCTCCCAGCCGAGCCACCGCGCATCCGGTGTGGCACACGCGAAGAAGTAAAGAACGGCAATGCATGGGCGGCTTCCGTGCATTGCTCCGGTGCACAGGGCCATCCTGCGACAGAGCAGACCCAGGCTCAATGCACGGCAACTCATCTTTTTCTCAACTCCAGATGACCCAAAATGGAACTCGTTAATTCTCAATTACCAGATTCAGCTGTCGTTAAGCCTGGCCCTGTAGTACCGTTCCAGTCATAAACACCGAAAGACTGGTGGGTATTCCTCCATGCAACTACCCGCCACGGCACGGCGCTACGTCCGATTCGGCCCTTTCACTGTAGATTTTGTCGCCCGTGAGGTGCGCAACAGCCGCGGCAAAATCACCCTTCAAGACAGGCCCTTTCAAATTCTTGCGATGCTGCTGGAACTGCCCGGCGAACTAGTCACACGCGAGCAACTCCGCGAGCGGCTGTGGCCCTCCGACACCTTCGTTGACTTCGACCACAGCATCAACACTGCGGTCAAGAAGTTACGCGAGGCCCTGGAGAACGGCGACGGGCGAGGCCGTTACATCGAAACTCTGCATAAGCGCGGTTATCGGTTTATCGGCACGGTGGAGGAAGTGGCAGCGTTCAATGCCGCGGCCGCGTCGCCCGATGTTGGTCAGTTTCCGGTCTCGGATCCGGAACTGCTGCCTGGGAGACGTCACCGACGGTTGCTGTACCTCGCAAGTGTTGCCGCAGTCGGGTTGTTCCTGATCGCACTAAGGGCTGGTGAAAGTACTGGTTCCATCCGGCAGTGGTGGAATACGTTACGAGGATTCCCCAAACCGATTCGTTCGCTGGCCGTACTGCCCCTGCAAAACCTCTCCCAGAACCCTGATGACGACTACTTCGCTGACGGGCTGACGGATGCGCTGATCACCGACTTGGGCAATCTGAGCGGGCTAAGGGTGATTTCGCACACCTCTGTGATGGCCTACAAGAATGCGGGCAAGCCTCTGTCGCAAATCACTCGCGAACTGGATGTAGACGCGATCATTGAGGGAACGGTGTTGCGCTCGGGCGACAAACTACGCGTTACGACGCAGTTGGTTCGTGCCTCTCCCGAAGAGCACGTTTGGGCGGAACGCTACGAGCGCGATGTGGGCGA
>Ga0335070_10008450_pt1 | contig 12079 bp, 10 predicted proteins | sample Lox_Sample_13_FD_206722 | JGI IMG/M metagenome (GOLD analysis project Ga0335070, IMG submission 206722) | Soil microbial communities from Loxahatchee National Wildlife Refuge, Florida, United States - Lox_Sample_1.3 | ecosystem: Environmental > Terrestrial > Soil > Wetlands | place: USA...
TCGACGTCAAGAGCCGATCCATGCCCGAGACTGAGGAGGTGATCCTGGAGTTCGCGGACACCGGTCCCGGAGTCGCCCCGGAAGTCAGGGAAAAGATCTTCGAACCCTTCTTTACCACTAAGCCGCCAGGGAGCGGCACCGGTCTGGGACTTTCGGTGGTCTATGGGATCATCCAGCGGCATAGCGGGACCATCGAGGTGACCAGCCCTCCTGGAGGTGGCGCCACCTTCGTCATCAAGCTCCCGCTTCAGGCCCCGACCGTGGAGTCCAGCGCGGCCGGGAAATGAGGGGGAGTCCTCCCGAGGCCCCGATTCATAAACAGGAGATGCTCGCACCGTGCCAGCGGGTGAGACCATTCTGGTTGTGGACGACGAAAAGGTGATCAGGGACGGGTGCTCCCGTATCCTCGCTCCCGAGGGCTACCGGGTGCTCGCGGCGATCCACGGCCAGGACGCCCTCGAGGTCATGGCCCGGGAGCGGGTGGATATCCTCCTCTGCGACCTGAAGATGCCGGTCATGGGCGCCGTGGAACTGTTGGAGGCGGCTGGCGTCAAGTACCCGGATGTTCCCGTCATCATCATTACCGGCCACGGCACGGTGGAGAGCGCGGTCGAGTGCATGAGAAAGGGGGCCTATGATTTCATCACCAAGCCCTTTCGCGCTGATCACCTTGCCATCATCGTTCAGAGGGCCCTGGCGAAGCAGGCCCTAGAGCGCCAGGCGAAACAGCTCGAGGAAGAGCGAGCGCGGCACCTCTATGATCTCGCCATGGAGCAGAGCAGGATCCGGACCATCGTGAACTTCATGGCCGACGGTGTGCTGGTGACCAATCGGGACCTCGAGGTGGTCCTGCACAACCCGGCACTCGTGAGACTGCTCCAGCTCTCACCCCGCCTCGCCCAACTGGGGCCGCTCTCGTATTATGTCAAGGAAGAAAGTCTTGTTAAGGCCCTGCAGGATTTGGTGGGGAAGGAGGGCGCGGGAAGGGAGATGATCTCCCGGGAGATCGCGGTCGGCAAGATCCACCTGCGCACGCTGTCGGCGCCGGTCTGCGGGCCGGATCGGGATGTGCTCGGCACCGTCACGGTGTTCCAGGATGTAAGCCACTTCAAGGAACGGGACGAGATGAAGTCCAATTTCGTTCGCCTCGTCTCTCATGAACTCCGGGCACCGCTAGCGGCGATTCAGCAGCAGCACTCGGTGATCTTGGACGGCTTGGCGGGAGGGCTTACCGACAAGCAGAAGGAACTCCTGAGCCGAGCCCGGGAGAAGATCGGCGGACTTCTGGACCTGATCAATGATCTCCTCGATGTGGCGAGGATCGAGAGCGGCCACGCAGTGCAGCAGCAGGTACCGCTTCAGCTCGCGGCCATCCTCGCGGGTACCGTGAGACTTATGCGGGCCAAGGCCCAGGCCCAGGGTGTAACGCTCAAGCTGTCGCTTCCTCCCGAGCTTCCTGAGGTACTTGCCGATGTTCGCGGCATGGAGGAGGTCTTCACCAATATGATCAGCAACGCCATCAAGTACTCACCCGACGGGGGCGAGGTGACGGTGTCGGCCGAGACCCAGGGCGATTTTCTGGAGGTGAGGGTAACCGACAGGGGTATCGGGATCGAACCCGAGGAGACTGCCAAGATCTTCGAGCCCTTTTATCGGGTGAAGCACCCGAAGACCAGGAATGTGATCGGGACCGGTCTCGGGCTCCCCATCGTCAAAGGGATCGTCGAGGCCCATCGGGGCTCGGTGACTGTGGAGAGCACTCCAGGAAAGGGGAGCACCTTCAAGGTGGTGCTGCCCACGCTCGCCGACGTACCTGACGGCGACCCCTTCCTGCCGTGAGGCATTTTCCCCGTGCGCCCCGAAAACAGGGCTCGTCGGGAGGGAGTCGGGCGCGAGAAAATTTCGGGGAGGCGAGACCGGCTCTGGAGCCGGACGTGCCGGGCCTGTCGCCGGGAGTCTTGGGGTAATGCCCCGCCGGTGAGGTGGGCTTTCAGGTTGCAGCGAGGATAGGTTCTAGTGTAGTACCCTGCCATGGGCGCTTCAACTAAGGAGGGAGAGGTGATGGCGAGAAGGTATGTGTTGATTGTCGATGATGACCCGGACCTCGTGGAAACCGTGGCCATGATGCTGGAGAGCAAGGGCTACGAAGTGGGGAAGGCCTATGATGGAGTCGAGGGCGAAGAGTCCATCAAGAAGCGGCGGCCCGATCTCATGGTCCTCGATGTGATGATGCCCCGGAAGGATGGGTACAAGCTCTGCGCCGAGCTGAAGGGGAACAAGGCGACCAAGGATATACCCATTATCCTGCTCACCGCGGTGGGGGATGCGGTGCCGAGCACCACGTACACCCATGCCGACGGCAAGGCGACCGAGGCGGACGAGTACATTCCCAAGCCGGTGGACGCCAAGACCTTGGTTCAGACGGTGGATAGTTTCTTCACATGAGAGGCTTCGCTGCGGCAGGGATGCAGACCTGTCGACAGGTGAAGGATATGACCAAGATCAAACTCGGGGGCCTCAAACTGTGGGAGGGAGGCGCCCAGGTGGTCGTGTCGTCTGCCCGCGAGGACCAAGGACTCGCGGCGAGTGTGTCCGGCCCCCTGGCGGCTGAAAAGATCAACATTGCCCTCCTCAGTCACGTCTCCGGGAACAGATTGCCCGAAGGCGGCACCGCCCTCTGCGTCACCAGGGCCCTCGGTGCGTCGTGCTCAACCCTCTTGAATGTGAATCAGAGAGAGCTGGAGAGTCTCCGACTGCATACGGATGTCAGCATCATTTCCATCTTTCCCCATGATCAACGCCTCGATGTCTTCGGCAGGCTGCTTGTTGCCCTGGTGGAGGACGGTATCGAGGTGCGAGGCCTCGCTACCTCTCCCTCGGCGATCGCCGCGGTCGTGTCGGATCGGACGGTTGAGCGGGGCATCGACACGATCTTCCGATCCTTCGAGTTTCCCAGTTACACCAGTGCTGCCGCCTGGCGGGCCGGATGGCGGCGGCCCGATCGACCGGTAGCAGAGATCATCGCCTCCTACGAGGAGAGGCTCATCAAGATTTACGGCGTTATCGAGGAGCCCGATCTCGATCTCTGGGTGCTCCTTCTCACCTTCCCCGACCTTGCCAACCTGGGTGCGGCTCTCGGCGAACTTGGCCGTTTCGGCCTCAGGCTGCCGTTCTTGGTGGCCCTGCCCGGGTCGGGGGAAGAGCTCCTTTGCGCCCTCTGCATGGCGACCATCGCCACCGACGAGGTGGAACGAATCCTCAATGCCCACCTGCCCCACAGCCTCTGCCGCCGCTGGAGCCCGGTGGCAGCCCTCTTCCTGCACGGCCCGCACTTTGGCGACCGACACGGGATTGCCCACGCCCTGATCCAGACCCTGGAGCGAGCAGATACCGAGATCTTCGCCTTGAGCTGCGCCGTCTCTTCCATGTCCGCTGTTATCAGCGCTGAAGACCTCCCTGCGGCGACAGGGGCGATCGAGACCGCCTTCAGCGTTTCGAAAGGGAGAGGATAGCAGACCGCCGCGCGCTTCATTACTCTGGCACGATTGCGGGCTCGGCAGTTTAAGCGGCCCATCCGACGCGATGCGAGGTCTAATACCTTCTCGCCTCGGAAGAGGGGAATGATGCCGTCTGCGGTCGGGCTGCGGATTGAATCGGCCGGGTTGGAAAGCTTGGAGCTGGGCTCGAGGCTCACCCGCGGGGCTCACCGTCCCCTTCATTCCTGGTTGAGCGCCTCGATGGGTTCCAACCCCGCGCCCCTTGTCGCCGGGTAGAGGCGGAAGAAGATCCCGACGCCGGAGCCGGCGTCAGGCTAAAACAAGGAACGGCCCCAACAAACGCTTCCCATCTGGTTGTTCCCGGACCACCGTTTTCCCCCCGGTGAGATCCCCCCACCGGTATTTCTGCCATCAGGCAGGGTTACTAGGCCCGTCCGGTAGGCCGATCGAAGTATCTCTTGTTTGGCCAACCGTGATGGTTCCCGCTCATTGGGGCCATAAAGAAAGTAGCATAGCCTTTTCTCAGATGCAAGAAGATTCTTCACGAACTCTTGCTGTCACCCTTCACAAGAAACAAGAAGCCCCCACGCCGAAAAAGGATGGAAGTAGGAGTGGGGGGCTCGCCGGCGAGCCTCTCTCGGGACAAGATCCGAGGAGAGATGTTCAAGAATATCTCCCCTAGTAAGAATAGCCCAACATCCCGGAGGGGATCGACTGCGATAAGAAACCCACTCCCAGACCGATTCCGGGAGTGGGTTCAGCACAAAGGAGAGATGTTACTCAATAGCTACCCGGTGGCCGCGCAGGGCATCCTCGAAGGGGACACGGATGGTCAAGAGACCGGATTCAAATTTCGCCCGAGCCTGATCCCCCCTCACCCTGTGGGCGAGCATGAAGCAGGTCTCGTATCTGAATTCCTCCGCCTCCGCTTTGACGCAAAACCCTTCCTTGCCCATCTCGAGCTCGACGTTTTCCCTGGGCGCGCCGGCGAGATTGACAGCGATCCGGAGGCCGCTGTCCTCGTCATCGTGGCTCACATTGACGGCGGGTGCAATCACCCGTTTTTCTTCAGTTGCCATGGTGTGGCCCCTCCTTGCTCTCGGGACTAGTAAATGAGGAGAAACTAATCTCTGCCCGCGCAGAAATCAAGGGAGTGGCGATGCCGGTGGTTGATCACCCTGCAAAAGTCCGGTATGAAGAGCCAAGACAGGTCGCTTGGTTGGCGAAGCTGGATTGGGGCTGTCGTAACAGCCGCTAACATGAAACACTTTGCAGGAGAGAGGCGCAGGACGGCCATGAAGACCGCCATCATCGGGCCTGGGGCCCTCGGTTGTCTCTTCGCCGCCTACCTCACAGAGGGAGGCCTCGATGTGACCCTTGTGGACCACCGACCCGAGCGGGCGAAAACTCTGGAGGCCGCTGGTGTTTTCGTGCAGGGGGCAAGGGGCGATCATCATGTTCGGGTCAAGGCGACGGCGAATCCTGGTTCTCTCGGGCCCGTGGATCTGGTCATCGTCTGCGTCAAGGCCTACCACACCGAAGGAGCCCTTCGTTCCCACGGCTCCCTTGTGGGAAGCAGCACCACGGCTTGGTCCATCCAGAACGGGCTCGGTAACCTCGAAGCCATGGCCAGAGTGGTTCCGTCTCGTTGCCTCGTGGGCGGCAGCACAACCATGGGGGCAAACTTGCTGGGGGTGGGGCGAGTCCATCACGCCGGGGAAGGGGACACCTTCATCGGCGAGCTGGATGGAAGCCTGACCCCAAGGGTTGAGCTGATCGCCAAGGAGGTCAGCGCCGCCGGGATTCGAGTGCAGACCCGACCGGATATCCAACGTCTCATCTGGAAAAAGGTGCTGGTTAACGTGGCCATTAACGCACTCACCGCTATCCTCAGGGTGCGAAACGGGGTGCTCGTGGAGCACGAATCCTTGCTGCGGGTCATGGAAGAGGCGGTCCGGGAAGCAGCGCAAGCAGCCGCGACCCGGGGCATTCTCTTCACAGAGGACGAGGCCCTGGCCCAGGCAAAGGAAGTGGCTCGAAGGACGGCGGGGAACCGGTCCAGCATGCTGGCTGACATCCTTGCGGGCCGCCGCACGGAGATCGACTATATCAACGGCGCCATCGCCGCCATGGCCCCGGCTCCGGTTAACCGAGTGCTCGCGGATCTGGTTCGGGCCCTCGAGGCGAGTGCCGCATCCCGAGTGGATGCATCAGCTTGAAAAGGATGTTCATCGCTTCTCCCCTTGTTACGGCCGCGACCTGAGCACGGCGCGGACCAGAAAGGAGCAAACCCATGGAGCAGAACAAGGTAAGCCTGACGACGTTGAAGGAGATGAAGCAGCAAGGCGTGCCCATCACCATGGTGACGGCATACGACTACCCGACCGGGCGCCTCGTGGACGAGGCCGGAATCGATACCGTGCTGGTAGGGGATAGCGCGGCCAACGTTGTCCTCGGCTACCCGGACACCGTCCCGGTGACGGTGGAGGAGTTGCTGCACCATACAAGAGCGGTGCGTCGGGGCGTGCGCCGGGCTCTCCTCATCGGGGACATGCCATTCATGTCCTACAACGTCTCGGTCGAGCAGGCGATAGCCAACGCCGGGCGCTTTCTCAAGGAGGCCGGCGCCGAGGCGGTGAAGGTTGAAGGCGGCGGCTGGGTGGCGAAGACCGTTGCCGCCATGGTGGAGGCGGGCATCCCGGTGGTGGGGCACCTGGGGCTGACGCCGCAGACGGCGAGCATGCTGGGAGGCTACCGGGTGCAGGGGCGGACAGCGGAGTCGGCGCGGAAGATCGTTGACGACGCCACGGCACTGCAGCAGGCGGGGGCATTCCTGCTCGTGCTCGAATGTGTGCCGGACCGGCTGGGGGAGCTGATTTCGAAGAGGCTCGAGATCCCCGTAATCGGGATCGGGGCCGGCCGGAACACCGACGGCCAGGTCTTGGTATTCCACGATCTGGTTGGCATCCAGAGCGGATTCGCGCCGAAATTCGTGAAACGCTACGCCAGGGTGGGAGACGAGATCCGCTCGGCTGTCACCAGGTACTGCCAGGAGGTGAAAGATCGCACCTTCCCCGCCGACGAGCACTGTTTTCGGATCCCGGACGAGGAGTTCGACGCACTGCGGAAGTCTCTGGGTACATAGAGAACAGAGCGCGGGAGGCTTGGCCCCGCACTGGCCAGGTCACCGTTTGAGGTTACCTCCGGGGATGGTACCTCGCATCGCTCGGCGTGAACACGCAGGCCAATAAAAAAGAACCCCGAGCCCAGGGCTCGGGGTCCTCTCCTTTCTCTTGGCGGAAGTGCATGGGAATCGAACCCACCCGAGACGGCGTTCCCCGCCTCGCACCGGATTTGAAGTCCGGGAGCCCCACCAGTGAGCTTGGCACTTCCGGGTGATATATAACAAATGACGGGCGAAAGTGTCGAGGGGTTTTTGGCCCCGGCGCTTCTGGTGTCCGTGGTCGGTTGTTTGTAGTCCATGGGTAAAATCTGGAGACGGAAAAGGGGGCTGCCACGACCGTCGCCGAAGGCAACCGTAGGGCGGGCTGCCGTTACCGGCCTCAATCCCCCCGCTTGTAGCGCCCCAACGGACCACGGACTGCTCGCTACCGACAACGGACAACTGACCTAAAGGGACCTTTCCCGGTGCAGCGGGGTGATCGAGCGGACCGCTGATCCGTGACCCTTGAGCCCTGATCCCCGGAAAGTTGAGCTTTGACGGGCCGTCAATTATGATGACACGTAGTCGTGGATCAACCGAGCTTACCGGCGGTGGGAGATGATGCAGAAGAGGGTGGCAGCATCGGGTCTTCAGATCGGCGGGGTCAACCTGGGACAGGGGCTGATTCTGGCGCCCATGGCTGGGATCACCGACCTGAGCTTCCGCCTGATTGCGAGGAGGTTTGGGGCCGATCTCGTCACTTCGGAAATGGTGAGCGCCGAGGGGGTGCTCCGGGGGAACGCAAGCACCCGGGCGCTCCTCCATACTCGCGCGGAAGAGAGACCTCTTGCCGTCCAGCTTTTCGGTGGCGAGCCGCGCGCAGTTTCGGAGGCCGCGAGAATTGTTGCCGATCAGGGCGCGGAGATCATCGATCTCAACATGGGCTGCGCGGTGCCCAAGGTGATACGCCAGGGTGCCGGGGCTGCCTTGCTCCTTGATCTGGCTCGAGTGGGGCGGATAGTGACCGCGGTGCGGCAGGCGGTGACAGCGCCAGTGACGGTGAAGATTCGCTCCGGGTGGAGCCGGGAGCAGATGAACGCCGTGGAGGTGGCACGCTGCGCGGAGGAATCCGGCGCCGATGCGGTGACCGTTCATCCCCGCACCGCGAGACAGGGGTTTGCCGGAACCGCGGACTGGGACGTCATCGCCAGGGTGAAGGCGGGGGTCGCCATCCCGGTCATCGGGAACGGCGATGTGCAGCGCCCGGAGCAGGTGGAGAAGCTCCGGCGGCTCACCGGCTGTGACGGTGTCATGATCGGCCGTGCCGCCATGGGCAATCCTTGGATCTTTCAGCAGGCGAAGCAGCTCGCGGCAGGGGAACCATTACGACGACCCCCGCCGGGCGAGCGGCTCGAGGTGATGCTCCATCACCTCTGCCTCTTCCAAGAATGTCCACCCAGTCGCCCTTTGCTCACGGGGGCGCGCTCCGTCATGATCTGGTACAGTCGGGGGCTTCCAGGCAGCAGCCGGTTCAGGGCGGCACTGGCCGGCTGCGGGACGTGCGCGGCGATGCTCGAAATCTCCAAGAATTTCTTCACCGCCCTGGGTGAGGCATGGCCTCAAGCGGAAGGCGAGGGGATGCATGAAGGTTAAGGTGGCGAAGACTGCCGGTTTCTGCATGGGGGTGCGGCGAGCTATGGACCTCGCTCTGGCCGCCGCCCGCGAACGCCGTCCCGAGGAGATCATCCACACCTATGGTCCTCTCATCCACAACAACCAGGTGCTCCGGATGCTCGAGGAGCGGGGCGTCTCCTGTCTGAAGCGCCTAGAGGAGAGAGACGGCGGTCGTCTGCTCATCCGGGCCCACGGCATCCCGCCGCACGAGCTTAAAGCCATCAAGGCGAGAGGATTTGAGGTGATCAATGCCACCTGCCCGAAGGTGGCGAGAGTGCAGGGGATCATCAAGAAGCATGCCCTGGCCGGCTACCACGTGGTCATCGTCGGCGATGAAAGCCATGCCGAGGTCGTCGGTCTCCAGGGTTTTGCCAACGGCCGGGCCCGCGTGCTGAGCACATCCGCCGAGGTGGACCACCTCCCGGAAATGGACAAGGTGCTCGTTGTGGCCCAGACCACCCAGGATGAGCAGGGGTTTCTGGAGATAGTCGAGCGGCTGAGAGAGCGCTTCCCGGAGGCCCAAGTGCACAACACCATCTGCGACTCCACCCACAGGCGGCAGGAGGAGGTGCGTGCCCTCTGCGGCGAGGTGGAGGCGATGGTGGTCGTGGGTGGGAAGGAGAGCGCGAACACGAGGCGCCTCGCCGAGATCGCGGCCGGGACGGGCATCCCCACCTTTCACATCGAGACGGAAGAGGAACTGGACCGAAAGGAACTCGGGAGCTTCAGCCTCGTCGGGATAACCGCCGGGGCCTCCACTCCGAACTGGCTCATCAGGCGCGTGATTCAGGAGCTGGAAAGCATCCAACCCCACGGTTTCTCGCCAATGCTCCCGCGCCTCAAGCGGATAGTGCGCTTCATGCTGCAGAGCAGTCTCTACGTGGCCGGGGGTGCCGGCTCCCTCTGTTACGCGGCGGCGGTGCTCCGAGGCGCCCGGGCCCGGGTCGTGGATGCGGCGGTGACCATCCTTTACGTCTTCGCCATGCACGTGCTCAACCGGTATGCGGACAAGGCGGCATACTACAACGACCCCTCCCGGGCGGCCTTTTACGAACGGTACCGAAAGCCTTTCTTCGTCGCCGGTATCGCCGCGACCGTCCTCGCGCTGGTCCTGGCGGCCGTCCAGGGAATGGCGGTCCTCTTCTCCGTTCTCGCCATGACCGCCCTCGGGCTCCTCTACAGTGTGCGCCTTTTTCCGGAGCGATGGCTCGCTGTGGTTCGGGTCGGGAAGCTCAAAGACATTCCAGCATCAAAGACTATCTTTGTGGCGGGGGCCTGGAGCGTGGTGGCGGCGCTCCTGCCCGGATTTCACTCGGGATTGCGGGTCGACGGGCCGACGATCCACGCCCTGGCGGCGGCTTTCGTTCTCGTTTTCGTTCGCTCGGCCATGTTCGACCTCGTCGATATCCAGGGAGATCGTTTCGTGGGCAAGGAGACGATCCCCATTGTCCTTGGCGAGAAGCGAACGCGAAGACTCCTTGCCTATCTGGTTGGCCTCCTGGGTGTACTCCTGGCGGCGGGCCCCGCTCTCGGCCTCGCTACGAGATTCAGCTATCTCCTGCTCTTTTGCTGCCTTTACGCCGGGGCATACCTGGTTGTGTACCAGCGGCAGGGGATGCGTCACGACAGCCTGAGGTTCGAGGCGGTGGTGGAGACCAATTTCTACCTCGCCGGCGCCCTGGCTCTCTTGTACCGGCTTGCGTCCCAGAGTGGGTAAATGGTTCCGGAGGTCTCGGTCGTAATCCCCACCTTCAACCGCGCCGCTATGGTGGTGGAGGCGATGGAGTCCGTCCTTGCCCAGGAGGGGGTTGCCTTCCAGCTCATCGTCGTCGACGACGGCTCGACGGATGACACCCCGTCCCGCCTCGACCGCTTCAGCGGAGCGGTCCACTACCACCGCCAGCCCCGTTCCGGGGTGAGCGCCAGCCGAAACCGAGGTGTGGCCCTGTCGCAGGCGCCGCTCATCGCCTTCCTTGATTCAGACGACCTCTGGCTTCCGGGAAAGCTCAAAGTCCAGACGAGGTTCATGACGGAGCATCCGGAGGTGATGATCTGCCAGACGGAGGAGATCTGGGTACGAAATGGCCGCCGTCTCAATCCGAAGAGTCGCCACCGGAAACCATCGGGCGATATCTTTCGGCGTAGCCTGGAGCTCTGTCTTGTGAGCCCGTCGGCGGTCATGATCCGCCGCGAGTTGTTTGACCGGGTGGGGTACTTCGATGAGACTCTGCCCATGGCGGAAGACTATGATCTCTGGCTGCGGGTGGCGGCAGGACATCCGGTATATCTCCTCCCGGAACCCCTGGTGGTAAAGCGCGGCGGCCATCCTGACCAGCTCTCCGCCACGCCCGGCATCGACCGGTACCGGATCAGGGCCCTGGAGAAGCTGCTCCAGAGCGGCACTCTCTCCCCCGAGCAGCGGGAATGGACCTGGGTCGCTCTTCGGGACAAGTGCCGAGTTTACGGAACCGGCTGTCTCAAACGCGGGAAGAAAGAAGAGGGAAAGGCCATTCTCACCCTCCCCGAACGGTATCAGGCGGGGTAGCTGCCGTCCCACAGCCCCAAGAATCTACGAGAGAGCCTCTGCCAGCTTCGACCTCACCCTTTCCGCCTCCCCGGCGCCGTAGGGCCGGACCCTTGGCCATCCCATGACTCCATCCCCTAGGCTTCTCGGCACCAGATGGAAATGGGCGTGATCGACGAGCTGGCCCGCGGCTCGCCCGTTGTTCAGGAGCACATTGAATCCGTCGCTTCCGAGGTGAGTCCTTGCGGCGTGCCCGATCTTCTGGAGAGCTTTTCCCACCTCCGTCAAAATGTCAGCGGGGATCTCCGAAAAACCTGCATAGTGAGTCTTGGGAATCACGAGGGTGTGGCCCTTGCTCACCGGATTGATGTCGAGGAAGGCGAGGATCTTCTCGGTCTCGAAAACCCTTGACGACGGCATCTCGCCGCGGACGATCTTGCAGAAGATACAGTCTTTCATCGCAGCCTCCTCCTGGGGTTCCTGGCCTGAACAGGGCAGCGTAGTGAACGAAGCTAGAAATTCTACTCATCCCGAAAGAACCCTGTCAATCATGCTGCGCCACTGCCGGCGGCGTCTTGGAGTTGCATCTTTCCCCGGTCCATGGTATACGGCAAGACCTTTACCCAGTCCGCGCTATGAAGGAGGCGGAGGGCAACCCGTTGTTGAATCATCGTCCCATGATGGGTGGCACATCGGACGCTCCCTCAAGGGGAGGGTCCTAAGGTTCAATCCCCCAGCCCTGACCTACTTGATCGTGGGAGAGGGGTCCGGCGCGAACAACTAGAGCTGTCTTTATTAGTGATTCTTTATAGATAGTTGGAAAACTTGCAAATGGTTGGGTTATAAGGTATGCTGAAAATAAATCGGCCCTCGTTGCCGCGACTAGGAGAGGGACCTACCAGGTTTTGAGAGCTCAGGTTTATTAGTTAATACAACGAGTTAGTGCTTGACACAGCCGGCGTCCCGGCGGGACGGCGGCTGTACTGATGAGGAGGAGGGATTTTCCAGACCCCCGGGTGAGACGGATGGCAATTTTCGGCTCCGGGTGACGTTTCGTGCCAGTGCGGGAAGTTGACATCTTCGTGGAAAAGGTTTCGCCTCAGGGGGCCTGGACGGTGCGGCGTACCGCGGAATTGCCTGATTTTACCGGTCTCCGCTGGCCACGAATGGGGAGGATCTTTTGATCAACGCCCAGGCCGCTGCACGCAACTTGCAGAACGC